>FSSH01001343.1_pt1 | contig 18010 bp, 16 predicted proteins | sample 1166101 | NCBI WGS metagenome assembly FSSH01 (sample SAMEA32972668, study PRJEB13176) | freshwater metagenome | biome: Drinking water system; feature: Biomass in drinking water that filtered by 0.45 um membrane; material: drinking water | place: USA | collected 2012-12-20 | depth 0 m | reverse complement strand
TCCGCGCCATCCACGAAGAGTCCCACAGCCGGATGAAAGAGGTGTTAAGCCCGGAACAAATGCAGAAAATGGACGACTTGCGCAAGCAACACCAGGAACAGATGCGCGAGCAAGCTCCTCGTAAGCCGGCCCCATAAACAAAACAGCCTCAGCAGTAGCTGTTACTGCTGAGGCTGTTGCTTGAGCTAGCGTTTTTTTAAGAGAAATTCCGGCCGTAAAAAATCTCGGCCATTTCTTCCTGCAGCATGCCTTGGATTTCTTCCTGCTCTTCGTCGCTGAAATTACTTTCCTTCTCGAACAAGTAATTTTCCAGTTCGGTTTCTTTCAACATCATCTTGGTGTGGAAGATGTTTTCCTGATACACGTTAACGTCGATCATCTGGTAGAGCTCTTTGGTGCTCTCGGCGATGTAGTTCTGGATCGAATTGATTTTATGATCGATGTAGTGCTTTTGCCCGGATACGTCGCGGGTAAAACCCCGTACCCGGTAGTCCATGATCACGATGTCGGACTCGAAGCTGTGAATCAGATAATTCAAGGCTTTCAGCGGTGAAATTTGCCCACAGGTTGACACGTCGATGTCCGCTCGAAACGTACAAATATCGGTATCCGGATGACTTTCTGGATAGGTATGCACAGTGATGTGGCTTTTATCCAAATGCGCCAGGATCGTGTCGGGCAAGGGGCCTGGCGACTCGGAGTTCATGCCGGCGGGAATCACAGCCCCTTCCGAAATCAACATGGTGACACTCGCGCCTTGCGGATCGTAATCCTGATGAGCGATGTTCAGAATTTGCGCGCCGATGATATTGGCCACGTCTTTTAAAATTTGGGTCAAGCGTTTGGCGTTATAGGCTTCGTCGATATATTCGATGTAGGCTTTCTCTTGCTCTTTCGGTGCATAGCAAACGTCGTAAATATTGAAACTCAACGATTTGGTCAGGTTGTTAAACCCGTGTAACTGTAATTTGCTCAACCTATCAACCCTCTATAACTTCAAAATCATGACTTATTTCCACACCCGCTTTGCCCAACATGATGGACGCCGAGCAATATTTTTCGGCGGATAATTTCACCGCCCGTTCCACTGCCGCAACCGGTAGATTTTTACCGGTAATCTTGAAATGCAAATGAATTTTGCTGAATACGGCCGGCACGGTGTCCACGCGTTCCGCAGTCAATTCGGCAGTGCAATGCACAATCTCGTGGCGGCCTTTTTGCAAAATATCCACCACATCAAACGACGAACAGCCACCTACGCCCATTAACAGCATTTCCATGGGCCGTAGACCCAGGTTGCGACCGCCGTGATCAGGCGGTCCATCCATCACTACCGTGTGCCCGCTGCCGGACTCGCCGACGAACAATCTCCCGTCGACCCATTTAATCGTTGCCTGCATGACATATCCCAACCAGAATCAAAATTGTCGGGAATTTTACAACGAACCCGTCAAATGTCTTGATTTTTTTGTAAAACTACTGCACCTTGATAGGGTAACCAATCTAGTTCACAGAATTATTACAAATTATGAGCTTCGTTAAACAAAACAAGATTTCTCCATCCGCCCTGGACGCCTTTTTACGCTTCTGCCATGTTAGGAGCTATCCAGCCAAAATCACTATCGTGCGCCCAGGCGATGTCGGCGACAAACTATTGTTTGTGGTCGATGGCTCGGTCAGCGTCAGCGTCGAAGACGAGGAAGGCCGCGAATTAATATTGGCGTATTTGAACAAACACGATTTCGTTGGTGAGATCGGCGTGTTCAAAAACGCCGAAACTCGTAGCGTACTGGTGAAAACCCGCACAAAATGCCAGATGGCGGAAATCGGTTATGAGCGTTTCAAATTGCTGCTGAACGCCGAACTACGCGATCAAGCGGTGGAGATTTTGACCGTGCTCGGTGAACAGCTCTCGACGCGTTTGCTGATTACCAGCCGCAAATACCGCGACCTGGCCTTCATGGACGTGGAAGGCCGTATCGCCCGCACGCTGTTGGATCTGGCCAAGGAGCCGGACGCGATTACTCATCCGGACGGCATGCAGTTGCACATCACCCGCCAGGAAATCGGCCGCATCGTCGGTTGTTCCCGGGAAATGGCTGGACGCGTATTGAAAGAGCTGGAAGACAAGGGCTTAATCACCGCGCACGGTAAAACCATCGTGGTATTCGGCACTCGTTAAAGCCATTTGGCGGGGCGAATTCATTCGCCCTTTGGCATGTTACCGCCCAACTGCTTTACCAGACTTTGCCGAGTACCGTCGACATAGGTAAACACCACCGGCACCACCAGCAGACTTAGCAAAGTAGAGCTGATCAAGCCGCCGATCACCGCCACCGCCATCGGCTGACGAAAACTGGCGTCGGCGCCCCAACCCAAGGCAATCGGCAACATACCGGCAATCATTGCCACCGTGGTCATGACAATCGGCCTGACGCGTTTATGACAGGCATCCAATAAAGCCTCGTGCCGACTTAGACCGTGTTCGCGCATCGCCAGCAAAGCATATTCCACCAACAAGATCGAGTTTTTGGTGACAATGCCCATCAACATGATCAAGCCTATCATCGACGGAATATTCAACTCGCCGCCGGTCAGCAACAAGGCGATAAACGCGCCACCCATCGACAAGGGGATCGCCGACAGGATGGTCAAGGGTTGAAAGAAATCCTTGAACAGCAGCACCAACACGCAAAACACGCACAGCAAGCCGGTCAGCATCGCCATACCGAAACTGCTAACCAGTTCGGCCATAATTTCCGCGTCGCCGGTACGAATCAATTTAACGCTGGACGGCATATTCGCCACGGCCGGCAAAGTCTTGGCGGCAGCCAGCGCCTCACCCAGGGACATGCCCCCCAATTCGGCGTTGACCGTGACATAGCGGCGCCTGTCGTACCTATCAACCTGCGCCGAGCCGCTAGCCAGCGACAACTCAGCCACGCTGGATAGCGGCACCAGCTTATCACCGGCCCTAACCCTCAGATTGGCCAGTACCTGTAAATCCTGCCGCGCGGCATCGGCTATCCTTACCCGTATCGCGAGTTGACGGTTATCCAGATTCAGCTTGGCCAGTTGGGCATCGAAATCGCCGCTGGTGGCAATGCGCACCGTTTCACCGATCAGTTCGGCCGTCACGCCTAGTTCGGCAGCGCGCTGCCAGTCCGGCCGAATCGCAATTTCCGGCCGTTCCAGACTCGCCGTGGAGCTGATGCTGCTCAAAGTACCCACCTTACGTAAATCGCGCTCCAAAGCCTGCGCACTGGCTTTTAAAGCCGCCGCATTATCGCTGGACAGTATCAAAGACATTTTCTCGCCAGGGCCACCCATACCAATGGAAAAGCGGGCGCCGGGTACATCACGCAATACCGTTCGCACCGCCTGTTCAATCTGCGATTGATGCGGCCGCTGCCCCCGCTCGCTCAAAGTTAAAGTCAGCGCCCCCTTGCGTTGTTCACCGGGTCTGGTCACCCCGCCACCGACTATTTGACTGCTGCCGACCGCGGTAAAAATGTGCTCGACACCTGCCAGCGGTTGCAGCACGGTTCTCGCCGCTTCGGCCACGCGACCGGCATCGTTTATCGAACTGCCCGGCGGCAACTCGAGTTGCACCGTGGTGTAGCCGCGATCGGCGGGCGGCACGAAGCCCGCCGGAATCAAGGGCAGCAATAAGCAAGCGCCGATAAAAAACAGCGTGGATAGCAGCATCGTGGTCTTGCGATGACATAATGTCCACCGCACGGCTTTTAAGTAAATGGGCATCAATCTACCATCGACGCTGGCCGGATGATGCCCCTCAGTGAGTAAATAAGCCGCCAGCATTGGCGTCAGCAAGCGCGCTACCAGCAAGGACGCCAGCACCGCGACCACCGCCGTCCAGCCGAATTGTCTAAAAAACAGTCCGGATACGCCGTTCATCAGCGCGGTAGGCATAAACACCACTACCAGCGTCAAGGTGGTGGCGATCACCGCCAGCGCAATTTCATCGACCGCCTCGGCGGCGGCCTGGCGGATGGTCTTGCCCATCCGCACATGGCGGGCGATATTTTCGATTTCCACAATCGCATCGTCCACCAAGATCCCGACCACGATAGCCAAGGCCAGCATGGTCAGCATGTTCAAGGAAAACCCCAGCCAATGCATCACCGCAAAGGTCGGCAGAATCGACAAGGGCAAGGCAGAAGCCGACACCAAAGTCGCCCGCCAATCGCGCAAGAACCACCACACCACCAGCACCGCCAACAGCGCGCCTTCGTAGAGCATCATCATCGAGCCTTCATACTGCTCTTGCGAATACGCTACCGAACCGGAAATCAAGGTGAAGCTCAAGGACGGATCAGCTTCCTGCATCCGCGCCAAGGCCTGTTCCACATCCGCAGCGATGCGGGTTTCGTCAAAACCCTTGGCCCTGTAGATGTTGAAACCGATCAGCGGTTTGCCGTCCAACGCTGCCAATTGCGTGCGTTCGGCAACAGTGTCGCGGACCGTGGCGATTTGATCCAACCGCACCTCGCGGCCGCCGGCTATCGCCACCGGCAATGCCGCCAATTCGTTGGCCTGCCGCACCGTAGCCAATGTGCGCACGGATTGCTCCGCCAAGCCTAAATTACCCCGGCCGCCGGAGGACTCCTGCTGCACCTGTTTTAAGGCTCGCGATACATCGGTCGCGGTGACACCCAGCGACGCCAGCCGCACCGGATCGACTTCCAGTTGAATTTCGCGTTGCACGCCGCCCAGACGTTCGAAACGACCGACGCCGGCCACGCCCAACATGATTTTGCTGACGTTATCGTCCACCCGCCAAGACAAGGCTTCCTCATCCAGCTTGGTCGAGGCAATCGCGTAGGTCAAAATCGGTGCGCCGCCCACCGTTACCGCACTGATGCTGGGTTGCAGTACGCTGGTGGGCAAATCCGAGCGCACCCGGTCCACCGCGTCCTTGGTTTCGATCAAGGCATCGGAAAGTTTTTTCTCCAGGATAAATTCGACATTGATTTGCACCAAACCATCGGTAATCGAGGTGCGGATATGTCTCAAACCGGACAAAGTGGCAATCGAATCCTCTACTTTGCGCGCCACTTCGGTCTCCAGCTGTGCCGGCGCCGCACCCGGTTGATTAAGCTTAACGATGACGCTGGGTAAATCCAGATCCGGCAAACTCTGTATCGACAACTGCTGTAAGCCGCGCAGCCCGGCTAATGACAGTAAAATAAACAGTAAAATCGATGGGATGGGGTTGCGAATCGACCAAGAGGCAAAACTCATCAATCAACCCTTGCCGTTGGCGCGATGTGCACTAGATCGCCATCATTGAGAAAGCCGGCTCCCTCTACCACCACCCGGTCTGTTTCGTTCAAGCCTTGGACAATTTCGATTTCCACGCCCTGCCGCCGGCCGGTAGCGACTGACTGTAAACTAACCGGCGAGGTGTCTGCATCGCTGTGCAGCTTCAGCACATAACTGCGTCCGTCGCGGATCACCACGCCGGCGGCCGGCACAACCAGTGCCGGACGTTGACTTAACTCGATACGGCCATTGGCATACATACCGGCCCGCGCCTGGCTGCCGGGCAGGATATCGGCGTACATGACGCCCAGCCGCGACTGCTCGTCCAAGACCGGCGCCAGTTGCCGCACCTTGGCTTGGGCAACGCTGCCGTCCGGCAAACTGAGTTGAATCGCTTGCCCTGTCTGGATTTGCGCGATTTGCCCGGCAGTCAATTCACCGCGCCATTCCAAGCGATTTTGCCGAATTAACCGAAACAATTCCTGCCCGCTGCCAGCCACTGCGCCCAGGGTTGCCATTCGCGCGCTAATCGCGCCGTCGTCCGGCGCCCGCACCTCGGCATAGCCCAGTTGCAGTTGTTTGGCTGCCAGCTGGGCCTTGATCGCATCGACCTGCGTGCGGGAGGTTTCCGCTTCGGTTTCGTAACGCAACAACTCCTGTTGACTGAGCGTCGCGGCGTTTTTCAGTTTTAACACCCGCTGTTTGTTGATTTCGGCTTGCGCGGCGGTGGCCCGTGCCTGTGCCAGATTGGCCTGCAATTGCGCCAGATCGGCACGCAGCATATCGGCATCGAAGCGGGCCAGTAGTTGACCGCGTTTTACCTGGTCGCCGACATTGACATTGACTTCGATTAACCGTAATCCGGTCTGCTGGGCACCGATTACAGCCTCTTGCCAGGCGGCTATCGCCCCGGAAGCTTCTATGGTCGTCGGCCATTGCCGCCATTGCGGCACTGCCCTTGTCACAGTTAGCGCCGGCGCCGCTTTCCCCAAAGCGGAAGCGTCTGGACTTTCCGGCCTTAACAACCAAACTATAAGCGCAGCACAGAATACCAGTACGGTAAAAATCCCGATAAGCAATGAGCCGCCAACCATACCGCGCTGGGAACGAAGGGTATAAAAGCTAATAGAACGCGTTAGGTGTGTCATCATGACGAAAAATCTCGGCAAACATTACTCAGCTCCAAGTCTATACGACAATTTAAAACTGAACCATCGGGTTTAGAATAAGCCAAACAATGGCCTATCGCTCGAAACTCAGCCGACACGTTTGAATAAGAGAGGTTCCATGAGAAAGAAAAGTGGAGAACGTTGCCAAGCCATTCTGGATGCGGCCAAAACCATGTTTGAAAAAGTCGGTTTCGAACAAGCAACCATGGCGGAAATCGCCGCTACCGCGGGCCACTCCAAGGCCACGCTGTATAACTATTTCAGCTCCAAGGAACAGTTGTTCCTGGAATTGGCGCGGCGTTCCGCAGATCGCCACAGTGAGCAATTATTTTCGTTGCTGATGCCGAACAACGGCAGTGCGCCTCTTGATACGCTGCCAGACCAGGTCAACCAGGTCCTGGCGCTATTGCAACCTTCCGACAACTTGACGGCAACTTTGCAACGTTTCGGCGAAGGTGTGATGAGTAATTTTCTGACCTTAAAAAGCTTGGCGGCCCGGCGCATGTTGATCGCCGCAGCCGCCAATCAGCCGGAAGCCGGCCGCCTGTTTTTCGAAAACGGCCCCGCCAAAGGCATGCAATTTACCGCGCAATTTTTCGAACAAGCAATGAATGCCGGCCAGTTGCGGCGTGCCGACCCCAATGTGGCGGCCGCGCATTTTCGCGGCCTGCTGGAATCGGAGGTTTACGAATCGGGCTTGTTCAACGCCCGCCGGGAATTGAAACCCAAAGAAGTTAAAGCGACAGTCGAACGCGCCGTCAGCGTGTTTATCAGAGCCTATGCGCCGACTGCCGCCGATTTGAATCAAGATTAGCTATTGCTTGAAAACTTCGCGAAACAGCTGCTGCATGGCTTCCCAGGATTGTTTATCCGCGTCGGCATCGTAAGCGATAGGTAGATTGTTGGCTTTGCCCAATCTGTCGGCATCGGGATTGCTGAAACCGTGGCGCACGCCGGGATAGTTGACAAAACGATAATCCACGCCGGCCTGAGTCATTTCTTTTTCAAAAGCTGCAATGCTATCGGAGCTGACGAAGCTGTCGGCCGCGCCGTTCAACACCAATACCCGCGCCTTCACCTGCCCGGCCCGCGCCGGCGTTTGCGTTGCCAGAGTCCCGTGAAAACTCACCACCGCCGCCAGATCGGTACCTAGGCGCGCCATATTCAATACTGTCGCGCCGCCAAAGCAATAGCCTATCGCCGCAATCTTGCCCTTATCAACGCTGGCTTGTTTTTGTAAAAAGGCCAAAGCCGCCGTAAAACGCAGTTGCGAAACACCGGCCCGCTCCACGACGCTGTTCATGAATGCCGACGCATCGGCGGCATGCTCGCTGGATTTGCCGTCACCGTACATATCGACCGCCAGCGCGGTATAACCCAGCTCCGCCAACATCTTGGCACGCTGCCGGGCATAGTCGTTCAAGCCCCACCATTCGTGAACCACCAACACGCCGGGCTGTTTGTCGCCCTTTGCGTCGTCCCATACCAGATAGCCCTTTAGCGTGGTATCGCCGGCGGTATAACTGACGGTTTGCTCCTGCAATGCCGCCTGCAAACCGGAACTGAACAATAAAGCCAAAAAGAATAAACCGCGCATCATGAAAACCTCCCATTCAAAAAATGGCCTTACGTTTACATCGCTAACGGGCATTGTCAATCTCTCTGACCTTAAGACGATAAAATTCCACCTTAGCGGCGTGTTTTACAGCAAACTAGACGCACTGATTTCCTATAAACGAACGGCAAAATTAAATTCCATGACGCACTCCGGCGTAAAACCCATCTGGCGACAAATCCCCAAAAGCGTTTGGGCATTGGGCTTTGTCAGTATGTTGATGGATATTTCCTCCGAAATGATCCACAGCCTGCTGCCGATATTCATGCTCACCACCTTGCATGCCAGCAGCTTAAGTATCGGTTTGATCGAAGGCGCTGCGGAAGCGACCGCGCTGATCGTAAAGGTATTTTCCGGCGTGCTCAGCGATTATCTGGGCAAGCGCAAAAGCTTGGCTTTGATCGGCTATAGCCTGGGCGCACTGACCAAACCCCTGTTTGCGATTGCCGGCAGCAGCGGTATGGTCCTGACGGCGCGCTTGCTGGACCGGGTCGGCAAGGGCATACGCGGCGCCCCGCGCGACGCGCTGGTAGCCGACATTACCCCGCCGGAAATTCGCGGCGCGGCCTTTGGCCTACGGCAATCGCTGGACACGGTAGGGTCATTCCTCGGGCCATTGCTGGCCGTGGCGCTAATGCTGCTGTGGGCTAATGATTTTCGGGCGGTATTTTGGGTGGCGGTCATTCCCGGCCTGTTATCGGTCATGATGTTACTGTTTGGCGTGCGGGAACCCAAGCATATACAGCGTTCGCAACACGGCAATCCGATCAAGCGCGCCAATCTGCAACGCTTGCGCGCCGGCTATTGGCGAGTAGTGACTATCGGCGCGGTGTTCACGCTGGCGCGTTTCAGCGAGGCATTTTTGGTATTGCGTGCACAACAAAGCGGTATTCCAATTGCGCTGTTACCCTTGGCAATGGTGGCGATGAATATCGTTTATTCGGCCACGGCCTATCCGTTCGGCCGGCTGTCCGACAGCGTATCGCATCGCAAATTGCTGGGCTGGGGACTGGTCGTGCTAATCGCCGCCGACTTGGTGCTGGCTAGTAGCGCCGACTGGCGAATCGTGCTGGGCGGCGTAGGACTTTGGGGGGTGCACATGGGCATGACCCAAGGCTTGCTGGCAAAAATGGTCGCGGACACTTCGCCGGCCGACCTGCGCGGCACCGCTTACGGGTTTTTCAATTTGGTGGGCGGCATCGCCATGCTGTTGGCCAGCGTCATGGCGGGTTTACTGTGGGATAGCTACGGCGCCGAATTTACGTTTTATGCCGGGGCCGGATTTTGCTTGATTGCCTTATTCATCCTCGTCACTCAGCGTAGAGGTAAAGCTGATCATTGACCGCCATTTGCATAGCCATAGACTAAAAAAAGGAAAAATTCCCGAAAAATTTTGCAACAAGCATGTAAGCTTTAGCGTACAAATAATCTCGTAAATGGCCGAGCTTTTCAGCCGAATAAGTACCTAAAGCCTAGTTTGAAATATATCCTTCTCAGCCGTTTACAGCGTATCAATAAATACCAGCTTTGGCTGATTTCGGTGGTTCTGGCGACAATGCTCACCGAATCGATTGTGGCGATGATGGATTTGCTGCTGAAAGGCGAAATCAGCTTCGATTATCTAATCACCGGCTTGGTCGCATCGCTGCTTGTCGCCTCGTTGATCTGCGCCATGATTATTGTCTTTTTAGATCAACTAAGCAGTTTGAACGACGATAATACCCAGTTGAGTACTATCGTCACCGCACTGCCCATTCCGCTGGCGCTATTCGACGACAAGCGCAATCTGCAAATGCTGAACCCGGAATTTACCAAGGTCTTCGGCTACGAGCTCCGGGATATTCCCAACCTATCCGAATGGCAACTACAGGCCTTCCCCGATCCTGTTTACCGTGAAACGATCAGCGCGGAATGGCAAAAGCGTTTCGAAAATGACAACCTTGAATTTCAGCCCCTGGAAATCAAAATCCGCTGCAAAAACGGTCTGACCAAACACGTAATGGCCACCGCCACACGTATAGGTGGAGCCGATCATAAAATGCAGTTGGTGTTGCTCTACGATATTTCCAAACGCATTGAAGCGATGAACGCGCTCGCCGAGTCGCGTAGCTTACTGCAATCGGTGATCGAAACCATACCCATGCGGGTATTTTGGAAAGACCTGCAATCGCGCTACCTTGGTTGCAACTCGCAGTTTGCTCGAGATGGCGGCTTAACTGGCGCCGAAGACATCCTCGGCAAAGTCGATCAGCAAATGTCCTGGCATGATCAGGCGGGGCTCTACCGCGCCGATGACCATCTGGTAATGCAATCCAATGTGCCCAAGCTGGCGTATGAAGAACCGCAAACCACTCCCGATGGCCGGGAGATTCTGCTGCGAACCTCCAAAGCGCCGCTACGGAACAGTCTGGGCGAGACCATCGGGGTATTGGGGGTATACGACGACATCACCGAGCTAAAGAAAATCGAAAACGAGTTGTGGCTGACCAAAACCATGGTCGATAAAAGCAAGACCGCTTTTTTCTGTCTTGATCCCAGGGGCATGGTGACGTACGTCAATGATTACGCGTGTCAGTCCTTGGGCTATTCGCGGGACGAATTGGTGGGTATGAGCCCTTGGGAATTCGATCCGGACTTTCCGGCCAGTGCCTGGTCGAGCATTTGGGGGCGTTTGCGCGATTGCGAAATCCTCAGCCACGAAAGCCGGCACCGGCGTAAGGACGGCACGATTTTCCCGGTCGAGCTCACCTGCCACTATATCGCTCACAATGGCTTGGAGCTGAGTTTTACCTTTGCGCAAAACATTAGCGAACGCAAGCGCCTGGACACCGAACTGCGGATTGCCGCAAGCGCTTTCGAATCGCAGGAGGGCATGATGATTACCGATGCCGATGCCGATGCCTTGATTTTAAAGGTGAATAAATCGTTTACCGAAATTACCGGCTACTCCAGCGAAGAAGCCATCGGTCAAAAAATGAATTTACTCAATTCAGGCATTCACGATGCGCTGTTTTTTGCGGAGATGTGGCAATCGATCGATTGCAAGGGCGTCTGGCAAGGCGAAATCTGGAATCGGCGCAAGAACGGCAATATATTCCCGGAATGGCTCACCATCAGCGCCGTGAAAGGCACGGATGACAAAATCACCCATTATGTCGGCACGATGATGGACATAACGGCGCGTAAAGCCATAGAGCAACACATTCATCATCTGGCCCACTTTGACGCCCTAACCGATCTGCCCAATCGCACCTTGCTGATCGACCGTCTACATCAGGCTATCGCTCAGGCCAGACGCGAGCAAGGTTTGCTGGCCTTGCTCTATCTGGATCTGGACAAATTCAAGCCGGTCAACGACAGCTTCGGCCACGATGTCGGCGACTTATTGTTGAAGGAAGTGGCGAATCGCCTGGAAGCGTGCGTAAAGCGCGAAACGGATACCGTGTCACGCTTGGGCGGCGACGAGTTTGTGATTTTGCTCGGTCAATTGGACAGGCAAACAGCAGCAGGATTGGTAGCGGAAAACATCTTGGCTAGTTTAAATGTGCCGTTTTTGATTCAACAACACACGCTGGATATTTCTTCCAGCGTAGGTATTGCCGTTTATCCCGATGACGGCCTGGAGGCGAATACCCTGATGAAAAACGCCGATAATGCCATGTACCAAGCCAAATGCGCCGGTCGCGGCTGTTTCCGGTTTTTTAGTTCTTCAGCTGATAGTTAATTGCCGATTGCCGGCGCAGCCCCGGATAACCACAGACCAAGCTGCGGCTCCACTGCCAGCCCCTCCGCGTCGGCGAATTGAAACGGTACGGAAATCAGTTCCATGCCGCGATTGATCTGCACCGCAAAATGCAAATGCGGCCCGGTCGTCAACCCGGTATTGCCGGAGTAGCCGATCAACTGTCCGGTTGCCACCCGCACTCCCGGATTGACTTGAGCCTTTTCCAGAGCCAGATGCGCATAAACCGCCATGGAACCGTCCTCATGCAGAATCCTGATGCTGTTGGCCTTGCCGGCGTAAGCCTGGCTGGTGCCATTGCCGGTGTAATCGTTTTCCACTTCCAGCACGATACCCGCGCGAGCCGCGTAAATTGGCGTATCAACCGGCATCATGATATCGACCGCATAACGATTTTGTTGATCGTGATGACTGTAAGGACCGTTAAAGGCTTGGGTAATTTGAAACTGCGCGCCGGTCGGCAAGGGTGGCTTATAAAGTGTCTGACTAACATAGCCCGGTAACGGCCTCCCAACCACATAGCTGTATTGCAGATTGACGCTATAAGACCCGGCACGCTCGTTGGGAATAAGCGAAAACAAGCTGCCGGACTGCCCGGATTCGACGACAAAGCGGCGCGGTAAATCCGGATTGGCGCTGACATTTTCCCGCTCACGCCAATCGACGGCCAATTCGATAGGCCCCGGATACGCATTTAGCGCAAAAAAACTCGGTTGCAAACCATCGGCGGTTTTTTCCAGCCAAACGCGTTTCGGACTGGCGGCTTTTAATTGCCTGACTTCTACCGGCTGATTCGACGCGGGGGCCTGATCGGTAAAATACCAGTTGCCCTCGGCATCCTGATATTTATAAAGCTTTTTAGCTACGCCGCTACTGGACGCCAGCAACAGCAAAATCGCTAAAATGCCGCGGGCAAACACCGGCCACCGCGATTATTTGCGGGTAGAGCTAAAGGTGTAAGACCGCACCACACCTTGCGCGTCGAAGCGAATCAGCAAATCCTGAGAGTCGTTGCCGCCGAACAAAGCATATTTGTAGATCCCGTAAGTCCAGGTAGGCTTACCATCTTCCATGCCGGTGCGCCAAGGCGTGCCGAACATTTCGGTAATGTCTTGCTTACGGGTTTGGCCGACCTTAATTTCCGGTACTCTAACCGGCGAAAACTCTTGGCCAACAGTAAAGCAACCGGTCAATTGCGTAGTCGCAAGGCTGGCGACTAACAGAAGTGAACTAAAGCCAAAAGCGCGTGGTCCGCGTTTTGCAAGAAAATTCTTCATTTGTATTCCCTGATTGAAAAGTTGATTGATATAAACTAGCTGTTAGTGGCTTATCTTAGCCGGTTCCAGCCGCGATTCGAAAATTTTTTAGCCACCGATAAGATGTCATCATGCCTACCGAAAACCACAATTCAGCCCTCGATAATCTGAACTTCGACAATCGTTTTATTCGCGAGTTGCCTGGTGACCCCGAACCGGACAATTTTCGGCGCCAGGTTTATGCAGCCTGTTATTCCCGGGCAAACCCGACACCGGCGCAGCAGCCCCGGCTGGTCGCTTATTCCAGGGAGGTGGCTGAGGATTTGGGCATATCTGTGCAGACCTGCGAATCAGAAGACTTTGCCCGGGTATTCGCCGGCAGCCGGCTGGCAAAAGGCATGGACGCTTATGCGATGTGTTACGGCGGCCATCAATTCGGCCATTGGGCCGGTCAGCTCGGTGATGGCCGGGCCATTAACTTGGGCGAAGTCGTTAATCAGTGTAATCAACGCTATACCTTACAACTGAAAGGTGCCGGCGTGACACCTTACTCGCGCAGCGCCGACGGACTGGCGGTACTGCGTTCGTCAATACGTGAATTTTTGTGCAGCGAAGCCATGCATCATCTCGGCGTGCCGACCACCCGCGCACTAAGCGTAATCCTGACCGGTAAGCAAGTGGTGCGCGACATGTTTTACGACGGTAATCCGCAAATGGAACCCGGCGCGGTGGTGTGCAGGGTCGCGCAGTCGTTTACCCGCTTCGGCAGTTTTCAAATATTCACCGCACGCGATGACGTCGATTCGCTGAAAAAACTGGTGGATTACACCATCCGTACCGATTTTCCGGAACTGGGCGAACCTTCAGTTCCTGTCTACCTGGATTGGTTCAAACAAGTATGCCGCAAGACCGCCGAGATGATCGTGCACTGGCAACGCGTCGGCTTTGTGCACGGGGTGATGAACACCGACAATATGTCGATTTTGGGTTTAACCATCGATTACGGTCCTTACGGCTGGCTGGAAAATTACGATCCGGACTGGACGCCTAACACCACCGATGCTCAGGGCCGGCGCTACCGGTTCGGCAACCAGGCGAAAATCGCCTATTGGAATTTGGTACAACTCGCCAACGCCTTATATCCCTTGATTATGCGTGCCGAAAGTTTGCAGCAAGCCTTATTGGCTTACACCGAAACCTTCGACGCCGGCTGGCAGGCGATGATGGCTGCCAAACTGGGTCTAACAACGTTCGAACCCAGCGAAGACGATGGCTTGGTTAACGAACTAACGCAGCTAATGCAAGCCGCTGAAACCGATATGACCTTGTTTTATCGGCAGCTGGCCGATGTCGATGTCAGCGCGGAATCCAATTCGCCGGCGCAATTTTTAGCGCTGTTACAGCGCACCAGCTACGAGCCATTGACCGACGAAATCATGGAGCAAGCTACCCGCTGGTTCGCAATCTACCGCCTGCGCAGCCAACGCGATGACCGACCACCGCTGGAACGCAGTGCAGCGATGAACACGGTCAATCCCAAATATGTACTACGTAACTATCTGGCGCAATTGGCAATCGACCAGGCCGAACAAGGCGATTATTCTTTAGTTGGGGAATTGCTCGAAGTACTGCGTCAGCCTTACGCCGAACAACCGGATAAACAGAGTTTTGCCGCCAAACGCCCAGACTGGGCGAAGCAACGCGCCGGCTGTTCCATGCTGTCTTGCAGCTCTTAATGGCTCCTGTCCGCAAATTTGCAACCAAGGTACTATGTCAACTTGTTGAAATTAGCTTATTATTCGGCCAATAAATTGCGTTATTCATTTGGAATAATCTCCGGAGCAGAGCATGGCCCAAGAAATCGGCATCGTTAAAATCGCAACTGGCACCGTTACAGCCATTGCCGCCGACGGCAGTAAACGAATTTTACAGGTGGGCGACCGCGTTTACCCAACCGATATCTTGACCACTGCCGATGGCAGCACGGTGATGATACAACTTGCCAACGGCTCCTTCGTTGACATGGGCGGCAATGACAGCATGCCACTGAGCGCCGCTTTGCTGGAACAGGGCGAACCCGCTCAGATCGGGCAAAACCCGCAATCACAAGGACTAAGCGCTGAGGAAATCCAAGCCGCCTTACTGGCCGGCGCCGATCCAACCGCAATAGCCGAAGCTACCGCCGCCGGCGGAGCACCAGGGGCCGGAGGCGCACCGGGGGCAGGTAACGAAGGCCATGTGCCGGTTACTGTCGAATACCTCAACCCCGTAGCACCCGTCACCAACGGTTTCGATACCACGGGTCCTGAGGTGGCATTTCCGCCTATTGTGCAGGAAGTTTTGATATTGAATCCGGACCAGGCCGCTGTTACCTCCGGCAACCTACCGCCTATCGCAGGCAATGACAGCGTTACAGGTTTAACTCCCGGCAGCAGCGTTACAATCAATGTACTAGGCAATGACAGCGACCCCGACGGCACGCTAAATCCCGCCAGCGTGCAGATCGTCGGCAGCACCGGCCCCGGCCAACCTTTAGCGGTGCCGGGCCAGGGCATTTGGACTGTCAATATCACTACTGGCTCCATTACATTTACGCCAACGCCAGGTTTTACCGGCAATCCAACGCCGATTACCTACACTGTGGCGGATAATTTGGGCTTGGTGTCCAACCCCGCTCAGGTGAGCATAGATTACGTAACTACTATCACTGTCAGCGATGTCATCGTGGACGAAAGTGACACTAGCTTACCCCCTGCCGACACCGGCACACTGCGTATTAATGGTCAAGCACCAACATCGGTTGTCTTGTCGGCCAGCGGGGCAACGTGGGACGCTGCTACGCAAACCCTGACTGCCAACGACGGCTCTTATCAAGTAGTTGTGAACAATGACAGCTACACCTTTACCTTGCTGAATGCTTTGCCCCACATAAACACGGCCGCCCCGGAGTCACCGGCTATTGGCTTTACATTTTCAGCAGCGTTAACCGATCAGAATGGTGGCGTCGCCAATACTACGTTTACCGCAAACGTTTTTGATGATGGCCCCGTCGTGATTAACAGCAACGGAAATTTACAAGATGTCGCTGGTCAAACATTGACCGGCTTGATCGATTACGATTTAGGTTTTGACGGCTTTGGACGTTCCGGAGGCGTGACCTTGATTAACAACAATGGCACATTAATGTCCCGAGCGGACGGTATTTCTTACCTGATTCTCGACAGCAACGGCGATAATTTGCAAGAGCTTTATGCTTTTGTCGATAACGGCGCCTTAACGACTACATTTGCCGACCTCAGTGCCGACCGCATGGTGTTTTCGCTGTTGCCTACAGTGGACGGTGCCGTGGATGGTGCATATAAACTGGTATTACACGATCTGCTGGATATGCCTGCTGCATCTCCAACTAACTTGGCTTTCACCAATGCCACGAAGGACCCTATCAGTGGAAAAGTTGCTGTAGGAAACTCGCTGCTTGTGGAAGGCAGCGACCTGGCGATCAATCAGAACCATATCGGCGTTAACAACGATAGCGTATTGGATCGAGGAGAAGTGATCACCTATAAGTTTGGCACAGTTAACAACTACGACATCACCACCAGGGAATTAGTAAACTCGGTACAACTCAATGAAACCGATATCGGAAGCGGTGCGGACGGCTTCAGGTGGACCGCTTATAGGGGCGGAGTCGAAGTAGCCAGCAGAACCATTAACTTTGTCGCACCTGCTGGCGGTGGTTACGCACCAGCTATCAACGTCAGCGGCGGTTACGACGAGTTGAAGATACAAGTTACTGCCGGTAAATTCGCCGTCAGCGGTCTTCAATACACCAGCTTATCCAACCCACAAAGCTTGCAATTAAACTTTGGCTTTAACGCGACGGACGGCGACGGCGATAGCAGCGGCACTGGTTCTTTTACTGTAGATACCGGCGTATTGCTGAACACCGGCATTAGCAGCGTATTACCGGATTTACAGCATCCAGATAGCGTTGTTCATTAAACGCAAACGTACATGTCATAAAAAAGCCGGCTTCTGCCGGCTTTTTTATTTGCAGATAGGAATTTAGGATTAACTTGTTTTACGCTGTTTGCCGTAACCCAACATGCCAATCAAACCACTCAAAAACAGCCAAGTTGCAGCAGGCAAAGGAACTGCCGAGGTTGTATAGGATATTGTGGCCTGGACAAAAGGATTGCCACCCTGAATAGCGTTCAAATCAAATGTCACATCGGGGGATAAGGCCAGCGTGATAATAATTTTATGGTCCTGCGTCCAACTAAATAACTCATCGCCGGGCAACAAGAAACTTTCCGACCACTCGACCAAATCTGGATTAGTAACAGTACTGTTAGCATTAGTGGCTCCGACATCCTGGTCGAAATAATTTCCGTCCTCGATTTTCACCGAAATAACTTCGGGAGGCTGACTGTTGATAGTGTAGTCCCCGCGCGCATGGATCAAGAATGTACCGTCGATCAAATCAGCCAAGGGGGCATCGTTTATAGTGAAAGTAAAAGTCTGTCCGCTTTCGGTTTGCTGGAATTCAGTCGAGGTAAAACTTACCAGCCCAGCGCTAGCTTCTAAGCTTGCAGTAGAAAGAAACAACGCAACTAAGGATTTAACTAGTTGATTACGCATCGGGATTCCCTTAAAAATGAGTACTGGCGCAAATTTTACGTCATGTCGCCTTGCAAAGCCACCTGTACTTAAGGGCTGAAACTCAATAAATCCAATTCGATTCTACCCATGCCACAGCCTTTTGCCGGTTTCGAAAAACCAAACCGTTGCGGTTTTTGTCCACATCCAGGTTTTACCTGGATTCCAGCCAGATTAGCTGGCGGCGGATTGCTAAAAAAGTTTGCTCAAACCGGTCATTTCGGGTATCCTTTTTAAGCTAATCCAACGTTTTCCAAGGGCCCGTAATGACCAACAATACCGA
>FSSH01001695.1_pt1 | contig 18024 bp, 19 predicted proteins | sample 1166101 | NCBI WGS metagenome assembly FSSH01 (sample SAMEA32972668, study PRJEB13176) | freshwater metagenome | biome: Drinking water system; feature: Biomass in drinking water that filtered by 0.45 um membrane; material: drinking water | place: USA | collected 2012-12-20 | depth 0 m | reverse complement strand
TTGCGATTATCTATAGAGAAAACCGCCCGTCTCGCATTGCATCGACAAGGCAGCTGCTGAAACGGGTACTCCAAACTTAATCGATGGCTAGAACATCGCGCTTCCGTAGAGCAGGAACTCGCCATCAGCAGAGTCGGGCTCCTAGCACACTAGATAACGTTCGGTTTCCCACCCGGCCCGGTTATTCAGATTCGGGAAAGCCGAAGCCCAGTCGATCCTGCGGCCTCAGCCCAGAAGCAGAGAAGCCCCGCTGGGAACCAGCGGGGCTTCTCAATCTGTAGCAGCGACGATTGCGTCGTTCTGCTCAAGCGGCGCGCTGCGCACCTCCGACCCGTACGTTCTCGTTGCCAACCTTGAGGGCACTGCGCTTAGCGGAAGCAGGAGCCGTCTCGGCGACAGCGACAAACTCACCAGCGGAAACGGCGGCGCCGGCCTTGGGGCCCAGCCGGTCAGCCAGGAAGGCAACCAGCGCAACGTTGGCAGCGCCAGCGGCGACGACGGTCAGAAGCAGGGTGATCATGGCGGTCTTCTCGTGTGTTTGTTTGCGTTGCGGTATCTATGACGCCTCGCAGCATTCTTTGGTATGCCACATTTCTAATGCCAGCCATACAGCCTGCGCATAGGTAGGGTCACCGATCGGGTGAGCCCCCACGTGAATGCATTATGGTTCCTCTCATCTCAGTCGCTAAGCTCTATTGTGCATGGACATAAGCAGCGACTTCTGCTTATTGACCAACCGAGAGATGCCGAAGAATGGCTCAGCTTAAGCATGACCAACAAGCATCGTTGGGTTGCACGAGAAGATTGTGGAAACGCTACATGAATGTCGCTAGAGTTCGCGTTAATGCGGAACAGTGGTTCGAACCGCCTGAACCCATCTTGGATCGCTATCTGCTGAGGTCACGCCGCAGAGCTGCTAACGACAATCGTCGTCGCTCTATCGAGACCTTCCGAAGCGTGCAGATCGCCACTTGCGTCGCGTTGATCGGCGCGATCTCGCTGTTGGCTCTCTAGGGTCCGCGACCCGCATCCATATCTGTTGCTATTTCATACTGAAGTGTTTGACGCGACTATTTTGCCGCAGGCCTGGTATAACAGAAAATGACGAATTAATTCACTCTAGCGCGCACGTTCCGAAATCCGATAGAATAATAAGAACTGAACTTCGGTGTTGGCCTGAAGTTAGATCATTGCAGAAAGTGCTCGGCAGCCAGACTTCGGGCTTTCGATGGTTTCACAGCCTCAGCGATCAATTCGACGGAACGCAGTCGCGCCTGATGGTCGTAGACGTCTGAGACAATCATCACCTCGTCGACGCCGGTTTCGGTAACGAAGGCTTGCAGCCCCGTTCTGACGGTTTGGACGGAGCCGACAACTGACCGTGCCAGCATACGCCAGGCTTGAGCCTTTTCAGCCGGGGACCAGTAGGTCTCGATGTCGTCGATGGGGGGCTTGCTAAGCCCGCGTTGTCCCCGGACCATGTCGGTAAAGGACATCTGCTGAGTGGTCGCGAGCCGCCTCGCTTGAGAATCGGCATCGGCTGCAATGACGTTGATGCCGGCCATCGCGTACGGTCGGTCGAGCTGGGCCGAGGGCTTGAAGCGGCTGCGGTAGACCTCGAGCGCTGACAGCAGCATGTCGGGCGCAAAGTGCGAGGCAAACGCATATGGCAGCCCGAGCTCAGCCGCCACCATCGCCCCGAAGTGGCTTGAGCCCAATATCCACAGCGGCACGTTGGTCCCCGCAGCCGGCACTGCAATGATTCGCTGGTCTGGCCCGGCCGGCTTTAGGAAGGCCTGGAGTTCGAGTACATCCTGCGGGAACTGGTCCGACGCGTCGGCTGAGCGCCGCATTGCTCGCACAGCTGGTTGATCGGTGCCAGGCGCACGGCCAAGCCCGAGATCAATGCGTCCGGGATAGAGCCGCTCCAGCGTGCCGAATTGTTCGGCGACGATGTAGGGCGCATGGTTCGGCAGCATGATGCCGCCGGCGCCGACCCGAATCGTCTTGGTGCCACCGGCGATATGACCGATGACGATCGCTGTAGCGGCGCTGGCAATTCCAATCATGTTGTGGTGCTCAGCCACCCAAACCCGCTTATAGCCCCACTCCTCGACATGGAGAGCGAGGTCTCGGGCATTGTTGATCGCGGTTCCGGCGTCCGTGTCCTGCGTGACGCGGACTAGTTCCAGGAGTGAAAGAACTGTCATCTCGGCTCATTCCTCGCGGTCAAACTCACGATCGCCTATCGTCGCATGCATCTCGACAGACGAGCGGGAGCCAGCCACCACAGGCTGACTGGCTGTTCATCGCTCTCGTATGGCCTTGGTTATGGGAGGTCTTCGGCGCTATCCCCGACCTTAATCGCTCGTCAGCGTGCCTCGCGTTTCGGCGCTGGGTCGTGCGCTCGGACACATCCTCGATGTCAGCCGGTAATTTCGGATGTCACGAAGCGCGGGTTCTGGAGTGACAGAAGTAACGAGTGACTTAGATCAGGCTGATCAGAAAGATTAGCCCCTGATTTTAACGAAAGCTTATGAAGCATCACGAAAGTGAGGCATGTGATAATGATTTGCCAATGGCCGACATTGTACTTGAAAATCTAAACCTACGAATTAACGCTTTGCGGGAGCGGCAAATGGCCGCTTTCTGGATGCTCACAGGAGGTTAGTAGTGACCGAGACTGGCATTCATGCGGACCGTCCGGTGTCGATTCCACGGTGACATAGGATACGGTCCGTTTCGTCGATAGAAGCAGACCATCGTCCCGTAGCAGCAGAACCGATATGAAAGCCGTTAGGGTTCATCTCACGGCGCACTGGTGGGCGGTCGGAAGGATCTGGCCAGACATGTTTACCTCGGTTCACTCTTCGCATCATTAGCAGCCGATGCGGTCAACTCGAAATGAGCTGGGTCTGCTTTCCCGAGAGGAACGCCGTCGAACTCGCGTAACGCCGATCTCCCTATGGTCGGCAGGAGATTATAGGCTGATTCGTGGTGCGGAACTTTCAGATTGCCGCCGTTTCGGACCCAGCCATGGGTCTTCACGAGGCCGCAGGAAGACCTATCTGCTTTCGATAGCTCTTGTCGAAGCCTTTGGCCGGCACGAAACGGCGAAGCAGGCTGACCTGTCGTGCCTTCGATCCGGCGGTATAACGCAGGTTGGGGCTCGCTGCTGTAGCGGCCATCAGGATGACCTTCGCCACGACCTCGGGGGTATCTGCGGTCGTCATCATCTCACGCAGGAACCTGTCCCGCCCGGCACGCTCGATCTCATAGATGTCCAGCGGCCGGTCGGACCGGACCAGGTTCTGGTCGAAGGATGTCCGCGTGTAGGCAGGTTCGATCAGCACAACGCGGATGCCCTGGCCGCGAATCTCGTGGTCGAGCGATTCCGAGTAGCCTTCCACCGCATGCTTGCTCGCGCCGTATAGCGCCATGTAGGGCGCAGGGATTAGCCCCAGCACCGAGCTGATGTTGATGATGCGTCCATCGTTCTGCGACCTCATGATGGGAAGGACCGCACGGATGGTGCGGACGACGCCGAACAGGTTGACGTCGAACATCGCTTTCGCCTGTTCGACCGAGGACTCCTCGGCGGCGCCGCTGATACCGAAGCCGGCATTGTTGACGAGGAGGTCGATGCGCCCCGTCTCGCCGAACACCGTCTCGACCATGGTCGCGACCGAGTCGTCTTCGGTCACGTCGCAGGTCAGCATCTGAATGTCCGAGCCGGCGGCCGGCGCTGGGTTTCGGCTGGTTCCGAAGACTCTGTAACCTGCGGCCTGCAAAACCTTGGCGGTTGCCAATCCGATTCCCGAGGTAGCACCCGTGACGATCGCGGTCTTCTTCGATGCTTGGTTCACGACGCTCTCCTTCAGGGCAGCCATTCCAGATGCCATCCCAGCGTCGATAGATTATGCTTATAATTTATTAAGGCAAGTCCCGGATGCCGGAGATTGCTGTGACAAGCGCAGCTTCGAATCGAAGCCAGGCTCGCACCTCCTGGCGAGCGGTTTGCCTCGCAGCGCGAAGGTGATGCTGCAGAGCCGTTTCGCAACCTTCACTGAACGGCACGGAACGTCTCTATGAACCGAGGCCCGCTTCACCCCCCCAAGGCATGCCTTCTCGCCGTCAGGAGGCGACAGAAGCGTGCGCCGCCTGGAGCAGATCGTTCGCCAGCGCTTCGTCATTGACGGCCCGCGCAAGGACCACGGCGCCGACGAGTGTCGACAGCGTCGCAAGGGACTTCTGCCGACGGCGCTCCCGCGATGCCTTCGGCGTCAGATTTGCGAGAATGGAGGCCAGACCCTCGACACCTTTGGTAAATCGCGTCCGAACTGGACTGTTCGGCGCTTCCCGCGAGATGTCGTTCGCCAGGGCCGCGAGGGGACATCCCATTCCTGGTGTCTGGACATGCGCCAGGGATAGGTAGTTGGCGAGGATGGCATCCACATCGCCGCGCCGATCCTCGGCGATTGCGGAGTCGAACGCCTCAGCCGCCAGGGCGTCCTTGTTGGCGAACTGTCCGTAGAAGCCGCCATGGGTCAGGCCGGCTGAGGCCATGATGTCCGCGACGCCGACGCCGTGGAGTCCGCGCTCACGGAAAAGAGTCGCCGCGACCTCGACGACGCGCTGACGGTTGAGTCTTGCCTGCTCCTGGGAAACCCTTGGCATATCCTGATCCTTCGACCTTCCGATATCCATTATAGATGCGTTACGTCATCTAATGAAGGGTCGCTTCACAGGTCGTCCCCGAAGGCCGGTCGGAGGAGGACGAGTTAACGGCCCGCTCGAAGGGCGCAGGCCGGTCGCCGTATCGCACCGTCGGTCGACCGGGAGGCGTGATCCTCGGATGTTCCTGGGCCTGGACAGGAACCTTCCTTGAACCTCGAGACCTTCAGAGCCTCACGACTTGGCCGGGAGGGGCATTCCATCTGCTTCCGATGCGACGTGGACGGCTCTCGGCTCCCGCGCCACCCGGAACCAAAGGGCGTAGAGTGCCGGCAGGAACAGTAGGGTCAGGAGCGTTCCGACGCCGACGCCGCCGATCAGGACATAGGCCAGGGCTCCCCAGAACACTGAGTGGGTCAGCGGGATGAAGGCCAGCATCGCCGCGGCCGCGGTCAGGATGACGGGGCGTGCCCGTCGAACCGTGGACTCGACGATAGCCTCGTAATTGGACAAACCCGCCGCCTGGTCGTGGTGGATCTGGTCCACCAGGATCAGGGTGTTGCGCATCAGGATGCCCGACAGGGCGATCAGCCCGAGGATCGCGTTGAAGCCGAAGGGTTGGTGAAAGAGCAGCAGGGTCGGCGCAGCGCCGACGAGCCCCAGCGGCGCGGTAGCGAAGACCATGAACATGGTCGCAAACGAGCGCACCTGGATCATGATGACCGTCAGCGTCACGATCAGCATGATCGGGAACACCGCGACCAGCGATAGCATCGCCTTCTCGCTCTCCTCCACCGCGCCGGCCGTGTCGATGCGGTAGCCAGGCGGCAGCTTGGCCTTGAGCGGGTCCAGCAGGGGAAAGACCTGGGCATGGATATCAGGCGGTTGCTTGCCATCGAGCACATCGCCCTGCACGCGGATGTAGGTCTCACGATTGTAGCGTTTCAGCACCGCGTCCTCGGTGCGTGTCTCCAGACGCGCCACTTGCGAGACCGGCACCTGGCGCCCGTCCTTCGTCGCCAGCGTGAGGTCGCCGATCTCGCCGGGCGAGCGCCGTTCGGGGCCGGGGCTGCGCAGGAGCACATCGACGGAGCGCAGATTCTCGCGCACCTGGGTAGCGGGCGTGCCGTTGAGGTAGCTCTGCAACTGCTGGCCGGCTTCCTTCGGCGTCAGGCCGATGAGGCGTAGGCGCTCCTGATCGAGGGCGAGGTGAAGGCTCGGGGTTTTGCCGCCCCAGTCGAGGTGGACGAGGCGCATGTTAGGGTTGGCCGCCATGACATCCCGGACCTCGCCGGCGATGCCGCGAATGACGTCGAGGTCAGGTCCCACCACCCGGAAGGCGACGGGAAAGCGGATGGGCGGGCCGAACACGATCTGCTGCACCCGCACACGGGCTTCCGGAAAGCGGCCTTCGTCCACGAGCGTTCGGACCTTGCCGCGCAGGACGTCGCGGGCGTGCACGTCCGCGGTCTGCACCACGATCTGCGCATAGGCGGGGTCCGGCAGCTCAGGGTCGAACGACAGCACGAAGCGCGGCATGCCCTGACCGATATAGCTTGTGATCTCGCCGGCCTCGGGGAGGGCACGCACGGCGGCCTCGATCCGCTTGACGCTGGCTTCCGTGGTCGCGAAGGCCGAACCCGCCGGAAGCGTCGCCTCGACGATGAGCTCGGGCCGCTCTGAGTTCGGGAAGAACTGCTGCTCGACCTTGCCCATGGCCACGACGGAAAGGGCGAACAGCCCGACCGTGATGCCGGCGGCCACCCACTTGTGGTCGACGGACATACGAACGATCCTGCGAAGGCGCTCGTAGTTCCTGGTGGCGTAGATGGCATCGTGCCCGCCTTCCACCTTCTTGATGTTGGGGAGAAGCTTGACGCCGAGATAGGGCGTGAAGGTCACGGCCACGAGCCACGAAATGATCAGCGAGAAGGCCACCACCCAGAAGATGTTACCGGCGTATTCGCCCGCCGTGGAGGCGGCGAAGCCCACCGGGAGGAAGCCCGCGATGGTCACGATGGTGCCGGTGAGCATCGGCGCGGCGGTCGCGCTCCAGGCATAGGTCGCCGCCTCGACGCGGTCGTAGCCCTCCTCCATGCGCACTACCATCATCTCGATGGCGATGATGGCGTCGTCCACGAGGAGGCCGAGCGAGATGATGAGGGCGCCGAGGCTGATACGGTCGAAGTCGCGCCCAGTGACCAACATGACTACGAACACCCCCGACAGGGTGAGCGGCACGGCCAGTGCCACCACGATGCCGACCCGAAATCCGAGCGCCACCAGGGACACGAAGATCACCACGCCGAGGGCGGTGAAGAACTTGACCATGAATTCATGGATGGCGTCGTCGATGACCTTGGCCTGATCGGTGATCTTGGTGAAGGTGATGCCGACCGGCGTCTCGTGATGGATGGCTACTTCCTCCGCGTTCAACGACTCACCGAGCTTGAGGCCGTTGAAGCCGGGCTTCATCACGAGGCCGAGCATCAGAGCCGCCTCGCCGTCGTTGCGAATCGCGAAGACCTTCGGGTCCTCATAGCCGCGCTTGACCTCGGCGATGTCGCCGAGCTTGAGACTCCGGTCGCCGGCAGCGACCGGTAGGTCGCGGATCGCATCGAGCCCGTCTATGGCCCCGTCGAGGCGCAGGTAAACCCGCGGTCCCGACGCCTCGACAAAGCCGGCCGGCGTCACGTCGTTTTGGTTGGCCAGAGCCGCGAGCAGTTGCTGGCCGGTGATGCCGAGCGTGGCGAGGCGCTGATAGGAGATCTCAACGAAGATCTTCTGGGCCTGCTCGCCGAGGATGTTGATCTTCTCGACGCCCGGCACCCGCAGCAGCCGCTGGCGCATGTCCTCGGCGCGCAGGACGAGTTGCCGGTGCGGCAGGCCCCTCGCTTGCAGGGCGTAGAGGGCGAAGTAGATGTCGGAGAATTCGTCGTTGAACAGCGGCCCCATCACCCCACGCGGCAGGCTGGAGGCCTGGTCGGAGAGCTTTTTTCGTGCCTGGTAGAACTCGGACGGGAGTTTGGCCGGGGGCATGTTGTCCTTGAAGATGACCTTGGTCACCATCAGGCCGGGGCGTACCGTGGTTTCAGCCCGGTCGTAGTAGACGAGTTCCTGAAGGCGCTTCTCCAGGGGGTCGGCAACCTGGCGCTGCATCTCCTCGGCGGTGGCACCGGGCCACGCGGCCGAAACCGTCATGACCTTGACGGTGAAGGCCGGGTCTTCGGCACGCCCGAGCTTCTGGAAGGCGAAGAATCCTGCTCCGGTGAGCGCGATCAGGAGAAACAGCGTGACGGCGCGCTCGCGCACGGCCAGGGCGGAGAGGTTGAAGCTGCTCATCGCACCGCTCCGGTCATGCTCGGGGGCGCCTGGCGCACCTTCTGGTCGGCTTTGAGGAGATGGGCGCCAACCGCTACGATTCGATCGCCGGGGGTCAGGCCGTAAGCGACCTCCGCGCTCTCCTCGCCCAATCGAACGAGGGTGACAGTCTGCGGCTTCACCGTCTCGGTGGCGGCGTCGTAGCGCCAGACGGCGGTGCCATGCCCCTGATCGAACAGGGAGGCCAGGGGAACCTCCACCCGCGCTGCAAGGCCTGCGGCTTGGGCTTTGAGCTGAAGGGTCACGGTTGCGCCCAGCGGTGCGTCTTCACCGCGCCCGGAGAGGATGTAGCGTGCGCGGTATGTCCGCGTCGCCGGATCGGCCGTGGCGGACAATTCCCGCAAGCGCGCCGGATAGGTCGCTGCGCCCTCAGCGTAGAGGGTCGCGGAGGCCGAGCCCTGCGCCACGAGTCGACTCGCCTCCGGCAGAAAAACCTCTGCCTCACGGGATCCATCGCGCGCGAGCTTGACCACCGTCTGGCCGGCGGCGACCACCTGCCCTGGCTCGGACGGCACCTCCATCACGACGCCATCCGCATCGGCCTGGAGCTCGGAATAACCGGCTTGGTTCGAGACCTGGCTCGCCTGGGCCTCGGCGCTGGCGAACTGGGCGACGGCCGCATCGGCTGCGGCCTTGTTCTGGTCGTAGGTCTGCTTCGAGGTCCAGCCGTCACCGACGAGCTTGCGGCTACGCTCCTCGTCGGCCTTGGTCCTGATCATCTGGGCGCGGGCAGCCTCGACCGAAGCCCGGGCCGCTGTGAACGCCAGGGTGAAGTCGGTCCGGTCGAGACGCATCAGAGGCTGACCGCGCTTGACGCGGTCGCCTGGATCGACGAGGCGTTCGAGGATCTTGCCGCCGACCCGAAAGCCGAGGTTGCTCTCCGTGCGCGCCCGGATGACGCCGGTGTAGCGCGATATGCCTCCCGTCGCGGCGGCGACCTCGACTGTCTGGACCAGAGGAGGATTTGGGCTGACGGCGGTTTCAGCCGGCGAACACCCCGCAAGAGCTAACCCTGTGAGCCCGAGCAGCCATCTCGCATCCATCGCCAATCTCCACGCGATCGTTTCGCAGGTCTTTTAAAATTATGAACGTCATTTCTAATGAGGAGCATGCGCCGTCAATGGTCGGTGCCGCATGCCAAAAAAATGTTCCCCCAGCTGCATATCTTCCAGTCCTGCAGCCGAGCGTCGTCGATGAAGGCAGCTGGATGGTCACCGCTTTATACATGTCATAAGCAATTTTAAACTGGTGGATCGGGCGTACGACCTGTGGGGCCGAGAACCACATCCAGGGAATGGCCGAGAACGGGCTCTCTCGACGCCACTCCTTCTCGATGGCGAAGGCGGTTCGGCCAGCGACCTTGCGGAGGAGGACAAGGTCAGCCGATGATTGTGCGTCGCCATTCGTTGGCGGGCGCCAGGGCTTCATCGCTCGTTAACCTTGGCGGCGCGATCGTCCCGACGTCATCGGTGGGCACGAGCTCGAGCAGAGGGACGATGCGACGGCTGGCGCTTCTTCTGATCCTCGCGACCCATCAGACCGCCCTCGCGGAGGAGCCGCTTCTCCTTCGCATAAGGCCGAACCACAATGAGGATGAGTTCGGACGTGGCAGCGCGGCATCGCCGGAAGCGATCGCTCGGCAGGCGTGGCTGGCTCGCGAGGCAGTGTGGGAGCGTAGCCGCCGCAACGCCGAGATCGCGATCGCATCGATTTGTACCGGGTGCCTTAAGGAGCCGACATATCCGCCCGTGAACGGCATGGCCGGGGGCGATCCCGGTTCGCGATTGCCGCAGACCACGCAGTTGGGACCCTGACGAGGCTCAAGCTGTGATACCGGGGACGACGACGTGTTGGCGTCGTCCTCCGTCCGACCGCGAAATCCGATACCCAGAGGCATACGTATGACTCAGTCGCACCCGACCAGTGGTCCCGTGGCAGACCCCGATTGCCCAGTTCCGCTCGATCTTCTCGGCTCCGTCTACCGGGCCGACGCCGATGACCTGCCCGAGATCCTGGCCGCCATTCCGGCGACGACACGCGCCAAGCTCGCGGTCTACCTCTATGGCAAGAGCCACATGCATCAGCTCGGGCTGACGGTTGCGCGGGCGTGCCAGCGCGAGGACCTCGTGCGCGTCGCCGGTGAAATTGGCTCGGTGGTCCACGGTCAGTCGCAACTCAAGCCGGCCAAGGCGCCCGTTGCGGCACCGACGGCTGCGCCGGCCCCCAAGAAGATCAGCCTCGGCGGTTCCTCGGCCAAGGGTCGCAGTTTCGACTGAACACCCGGGCCGGCGAACATCCGAAAGCGATTAACCGACCATTAACCAGCCGCTTTCATCGTTCCGGCGGGATCCGGACAGGAGAGCGAGATGCCATCTATCGAACAGCAGGTGCGTGAGCGCGCCTATTACATCTGGGAAGGCGAGGGTCGGGCTTTTGGTCAGGCCGTCGAACATTGGCTCAGGGCAGAAGCCGAGTTTCGCGCCCTGGACGAAGTTGCCGCGCCGGTGATTGCCGTCGTGCAGGCCTCGTCCGCGAAGAGCCCGGCCAAGACCTTGAAGCCACGATCCGCGCGGGGCGCGAGCGCCGCAGCCGTGGCGGTGAAGGCAGAAGCGAGGGCGGTCAAGGCCCCGGCAGCTGCTAAACCCGCCGCTGCCAAACTTGCCGCGAAGCCGAAGACGAAGTCCACGCGGGGGGACCATTCGGGATCGAGTGCGGTTCTGCACTGACGCCCGTTTTCTCACCGAACCGAAAAGCTCGCTTCCTACCCGGGAGGGGAGCTTTTTTTGCGCCGTAGTTCACCGGCGGCCTGCTGGAACGCCTGGTCAACCTTAGCCGTTGTCATGGCGATCAGACGGGCCATGTCCCGTCGATTCCCTCGTCGAAGGAACACGATCATGATCATCCGCGCCTGCGCATTACTGCTCCTCGCGACTCTCGCTGCTCCGGGTGTCGCTCAGGCTCGCGGACCTAGCCGCGACATCGATGCAACCGGCACGGTCGGTGGCCGTGCACCGTGGAGCCAGAACTGGGAATACGATTCGGGCAGCGACAACGATCGGCGGCCGGAACTACCATATTATCAGCAGGGCCGAGGTCAGCAGACGGGCGGACCTGCCCGCAATTTGCTACCGGAAGACGGGCTTCACATCGTACCTCGCTGAGAGCACTCACCTGAGCATCGAGCGCGCCGCGTGCCGAAGGCGATGCGGCCCCTACGAGGATTGAACGCTAGGGTACTTTCCCGTTTCTGGCCGCCTTTACGGCAAGACCCACATGCACTTCTGCGATGTGCTGACGGTCAGACATTCGAACGGCGCGCCTCCGATCATGGCGCGTTGGGCGACTTCGCCAAGATCGGCTTTGGAAACCAGCCGGCAGGAGGGATGGGCGGCGAGCCGAGGGGCCGCGTCCGCCGATGACGTAAGACCTGCTGTGAGCACGCGCAGCTCGACGAGAGTCTCGCAGGCGATCGCTCCAGGTGTTGCGTCATCGGCGCGTACCGCCGGCGCCTCACGGAGCGCAATCAGCAACCCTGCTGCGATGAGAAGCGCCGACCGCGCGTAAACGACTCGTAATCTCATCATCATCGCGAAGTCCCCAGATCACTATTTCGGAAGGACTTTCAGGTGGGCTCCACTGGCTGTCGTGCCCATGATCAGCGGCGTGAGCTGAGAGGTGCTGCCTGTTTCGCCGTCGAAAGTGGAAGGGATCCCGAGACGACCCAATGACAGATCGTCGTGCCTTGCAGAGCAAGGCATTCGTAATCCCTGCCATTCAGCGCGACACGGTCGGTGACGGCCGCGACCTTGTCTCGATCGATCAGGATGCAACCAAGGTGGTCCGCCTTGGTATCGGCAAGAATTACCGCTGCCGCGGCCGAATCTTCGTTGATGCGACTGACGAGGATGCGCAGGTTGGATAGAGAAGGACAGGCCACGGCCGTACTCGGACGTACAGGCGCTGCGGCAGCGGTGGTAGCAGCCCCTAACAGGACACAGAGGATCACGATGCGCGCCGGTTTGCTCATAAGGTTGTCGTATCACAGCCCGACGAGGGGCTACCAGGGTGGCCGTGGTCGGCAGCTCACTCGTGCCGGCGCAGTTTCACAAAACGCCTTCTCGCCCTTTCCCGGCGCAGCCGAGAAAGCCGCTCGATCCAGAAGATGCCGTCCAGCTGATCGATCTCGTGCTGAAGGCAAGCCGCTTCGAAGCCTTCGGCAGCCTCAGAATGTTCGCGCCCATGGAGATCGCGATACGTCAGTCGGATGCGTGCCGGGCGCTCGACGTCGTCGCGGATGCCCGGCATCGAGACGCTGCCTTCCTCATGGATCGCCCGCTCCTCGGACATCTCAGTGATGACCGGATTGACGTAGGTCCGCGGCGCGACTCCTGGTTCCATCTGCAGGACGACCAGTCGTTCGCTCAAGCCGACGTGGGGACCGGCAAGCCCGATCGCGGCCGCCTTCTGCAATGCGCCGAGGAGTCCGGCGGCTCGCTCTTCCAGACCCTTGTCAAAGATCATCACCGGCGCGGCGGCCTGAGCAAGCCTCGAATCGGGATAAATAACCAAATCGAATACAGGCATTCGGAGGGGCTCTGTCCTTCTAAACCCGGAACGATGCCGTAGCTCACCCGTTGGCGCTTCGACCTGTGCAACGCTATGACAGAAGGAAGTTGTGATGAAGAGCCTTTTTGCCGGAACCGTTCTTGCTGCCGCGCTGATCAGCGCCGTGCCCGCTTCTGCCCAGCGCATCGATATCGGCCCAGGTGGCCCCAGCGTGGATCTACGCTCACGCGGCGAGAGGGAGCGCGATTACCGGCGTGATGATTATCGCCGGGATCGTGAGAGCGATCGCCGTCTGTATCGTGAGCAGCGCTACAATGACGACCGTGGAGATCGCCGGGACCGCCGTGGGTACGGCTACTGACGCAGTCGAACGAGCCTTGGTCGAGGCGACCGCGACTTAGTCAGCCGGACGTCGACTACGAGCGATGGGGTGGTGCGAGGCCTCCACGATCTTCCATGATCGTGGAGGCCTTGATCGTTTTCATGCTGACCGGTGGGCTTTTCTATCCGCCCATCCAGTCGATCGTGGTGGCGCAAGCAGTTTGCTGACCGAAACCTCTTGGAACGTTGCCGGAATGGCGCGATGAAGCCGCCATGACCTACGACAGCCGGTATTTCCCACGTAAAACCAGTTCGGTCCGCGTGTCTCGCGTGGCGCCGTTCCTTGCGATGGATGTCATGACCGCCGCCGCCCTCAAGGAGAGGTCCGGCGCCAGCGTCATTCACATGGAGGTCGGGCAGCCATCTGGCCCGGCTCCGAGACGTGTCATCGCCGCCGCAGGACAGGCGCTGTCATCGGGCCGGTTGCCCTATACCGAGGCGCTCGGTATGCCCGTTCTGCGCGAGCGAATTGCGCGTCACTATCGAGATACCTACAGGGTCGTGGTCGCACCCGAGCGGATCGTGGTGACGACTGGTTCGTCGGCAGGTTTCGTGCTGACGTTTCTCACCCTTTTCGACGCCGGCGCCCGCGTGGCGGTACCAGAGCCCGGCTATCCAGCCTATCGCAATATCCTGAATGCGCTCGATCTCATACCGGCGCCGTTGCGGCTGCATGCCGAAGACCGTTTTGCGCCGACAGGGGAGGGGGTCCGAGCCTTGCATGCACAGGAGCCCTTGGCAGGTCTCCTGGTAATGAGCCCGGCCAACCCCTCTGGGACCGTGATCGAGCCTGCGAGGTTGTCAGAGCTATGCCGGACTGCCCGCGATCTCGGTATCCCCATCATTTCCGATGAGATTTACCACGGTCTCGAATACGGCGTAGCGATCCAGACGGCGCTACAGACCGACCCGGATGCCGTCATCATCAACTCGTTTTCGAAGACATGGTCGATGACGGGTTGGCGCATCGGCTGGATGGTGGTGCCCGAGGCGCTGGTTCGACCGGTGGAACGTCTGGCGCAGAACCTCTACATCTCGGCGCCCTACCTGTCTCAGGTGGCGGCTCTGGCCGCCTTCGATGCCATCGAGGAAGTCGAGTCGACGAGAGCCGGCTACGAGGCTAACCGGACGCTGCTGCTCGATGCCTTCCCGGCCCTGGGCCTCGGGCGAACTCATCCTTCGGATGGCGCCTTCTATCTCTACGCCGATGTCTCGGACCTCACGGACGATTCCACGCATTTCTGTCGCCGGATGCTCGATGAGGCGGGAGTGGCCGCGACGCCGGGCCTCGACTTCGACCCCGTGGAGGGCCGCCACCATGTCCGCTTCTCCTTCGCCGGAAGCCATGACGATTGCTGCGAGGCGGTTACACGCCTGCGCAACTGGAAGCGCTGACCAAAACAAACACGCGCCGGACCTTGGGACCGGCGCGCTCAACGTTCTTAGCTTAACATCTTCAGATCGCTGTTGCTGATCTAGGTCTCAACGGAAAAGGTTGAGGAGACCGCCGGGCTCTGCATAGATGCCGGGAGCAGCCGTGGAGGTCTGGAACGTGATCGAGCCGATTACGGCTTCGCCACACCACTTCGACGTGCCGCCGTTCGTAAGTTGGCGGAAGTCGCCGGTCAGCGCGGCACATTGGGTCTTGCTCAAGTCGGTATCGTGATAGCGGACATCGAGCACGATGTTCTTGTAGGTGTAAGACAATCCCACATTGCCGTAGAGGTAGCTCGGTAAGTTGAAGCTAGGAAAGCGGCCAGGCGCCGTGCTTCCAAAAGCTCCGGTGGCTGAGCTCTTGGCGCTGCCGAGAAAGAAATAGCCGAGCTCGCTCGAGATCGAGAAGCCGCCAGCATAGGCTTCGGGAAGGAATGAGAACAGTGTGGCAGGGAGCGTGAAAGCTGCGGTGCCCGATGCATAGGTGCTATTGGCATGAGTGCCGAGGAAATTCGGCGAAAAGAACACATTGGCGCCGAGAGTGAGCGAGTCGGTGGCGGTGTACAGCACCTTGCCGGCGGCCTCATAGTAGTCGGTGTTGGCAGTCGTGAATGGTGTTATTCCGTCGGCATTGAAAAGCCGGGTCTCGTTCGGATAAAAGTAGTACAAGATGCCGAGGTCGAAGGCGAACTTGCCGAAGGTCGGACGGATACCGGCGACGAGATCGAATTCCATGTCGGGTCTGGTGGGTAGGCGCGTCTGATAGGTTGCAAAGCCTGCGTAAGCGAAATTATTAAAGAATTGCGCTTCGAAGAAGGTTTGGTAGCTGCCTTGTAGATTCGACTGCGACACGCCGCGGAAATTGTAGTCTGTCTGGTAGCGCGATCCGAAGGAGAACCCTATCAGTGGGTCAGGCGCCTTCGCCTCGACCGGCATGACTTTCGGTGCCGCGTAATCGGCGGCGATTGCCGATGAGCAGGCCATTGCAAGGCCGCCAAGTGCAGCTAGAACAAGTTTCGTCGTCATGTGCATACCCATTTGATCCTCTTGCCGACGCTGCCCGTCGGACGTCTCTTGGCGGATCTCGGAAAGCACTTGCTGCGAAGGCAGCAGGAGCACTTTAACGAGGCCCGATCTTCAGCAAAGGTATCGGCGGGTACTTAACGCAGAAAGCACGGGCAGGCACACCACTTGCGCAAATTCCAAGCAGGTCGCCCATGAAACGGTCAAGTCGTAATACGGGAATCATAATGGACCTAACTGTTGCCGCAAAGCTTCAGCAGTCCGAGGCTGTTTGTCCGGAAGGATCCTTCAGAAGCTAGCAACTGTCGGGCAGCGAAAACGTGATTCGTGGGCAGTACGACAACCGCTGCGAGACGAGGCGAAAGGGAACCCGGGGTATCCCACCTTGATTGCCATCGACAATCAAGGAGGAGCCACAATGAAACGCCACGCTTTAGTCATCACATGTCTGCTCGCTGGAACCCCAGCACTCGCGCAATCCGTCGGCGAGAAAACCGGTCTCAATTCTCTGATCGGTACGAGTCCAACGACGGAAGACTTTGTTCTTCAGGCCGCAATCAGCGACATGTTCGAGATCCAATCCAGCCAGCTTGCGCTGGAGCGAGCCGACGACAAAACCAAGGCCTACGCCCAGCAGATGATCTCCGACCATGAGAAGGTCTCTGGCGAAATGAAGGGCATGGTGACGGGTGGGAAGGTCAAGGCCACGATCCCGACTGCTCTCGACGGCAGCCATCAGAGCAAGCTTGACAAGCTCAAGGAGCTCAAGGGCGCCGATTTCACAAAACGCTACCACGACGAGCAGGTGACGGCTCACAAGAATGCCGTCGACCTGTTTCAGCGGTATGCGAATGGCGGCGAGAATGCAGAGTTGAAGGCCTGGGCCGCTAAGACCGTCCCGGCATTGGAACACCATCTCAAGATGGCTCAGGATCTCGACAAACAGTCCTGATTCTCGAAAGACCTTTCGCCGCCTGCTCCGATCAGGCCGCGACAGCGCTTCGGCCAGTTCGGTATCGGATGCAGCCGTCAGCCTCACATTGGCGTAAGCGAAAAACAGGGGGCCGCATCCGCCGCCTCCTGTCGCAGGATCGCCTCCTTGGCTTCCAGCGCTAATCGGGCGATGTCCCTTTCATTTTCACGGACCGCGGATCGAAAAGACGATGGACGTCAAGCTGGCGCAGGAGGTCAGGCTCGCTGCCGCATATGCACGCCGCCGGGCGGAGAAGTATTCGGGGATCGGCGGAGACGCTCTTCCGTTGGCAGTCATCAAGGCCTTCGATGACACCGTCCGCGGCCATCTTGAGCGCGATCCCCGCATTGAGGACGAACGGGACCGCGTCCTGATTACTGCGGTGAGCTTGGCCGAAGCCCGTCCAGAGGACGGAACGGTCGCAATACAGCGCTGGAGAGAGCGGTTGGTCGATGCGATCGACGGCCTTGAACGCGTGACCTTGGCTCTTGGTGTCGTCAACCGCCGCGGCGCCGCCGCGGGTCTTGGAGATGTCGGCGAGAAGCTGACCTAGCCAGCGAGACGGTTCTAGGACCCAGCGCCGGCTCTCTGTTCTAAACTGCGACTTACCCTTCAGCGCATGATCTGTATCGCGGCCGGCGTCAGAATTACGACAAAGAGTACCGGCAGGAAGAACAGGATCATCGGCACGGTGAGTTTCGGCGGGAGGGCAGCAGCCTTCTTTTCAGCTGCGGTCATGCGCAGGTCCCGACTCTCTTGGGACAAGACACGCAATGCTTGGCCGACAGGCGTCCCGTAGCGTTCAGCCTGAATCAGGGCGGTGGTGACGGCCTTGATGGAATCGAGACCGGTACGCATCGCAAGATTTTCGAAAGCAAGCCGCCGATCTGGAAGATACGACAGCTCGGCGGTCATGACGGCTAGCTCTTCCGCCAGCGTCAACGACTGGATCGCAATCTCGGCGCTGACTTTACGAAAGGCATGTTCGACCGACATGCCCGATTCGACGCATATCAGCGCGAGGTCGAGCGCATCAGGCCAAGCCGCTCGGATTTCGGTCTGACGCTTTGAGATCCTGTTCGAGAGGTAGATTTCTGGAGCTTTGATACCAAGGATTGCCGCCACGATGACAATCATCACACGTATCAGGATAGGCTGATCGAGTACCTGCAATACGAATAGATAGAAGATACTGAATACGACGGCGATGATTGGGCTGATCATTCGGAAAAACAGGAACCCGGTCTCCGCCCCGGGTGACCTGTATCCTGCCATGGCGAGTTGCCGCTTGGCCGTTTCGGTGCCCAACCAACGCGTCAGATTGAATTGATCGACCACTCGTTTCATGTATGCCTTCGGCGTCACTCGGAGCGAGGCCTTGTTGCCCAATCGCTCACGCTCCCTACGGCGGATCTCCTCTCTCTCATCTCCGACGAGTTTCATCCGCCTGCTGAGACGGTCAGGCTCAAGGATAGGCTGCAGCAAGGCGAAGGCCGTCGCGGCGGCGGCAATGCCAACAAGAACCAGACCTATGAACCGCGGATTAATCAGGTTCTCAGCGTAGAGCATAATCATCGTGATGGTCCGCGAGA
>FSSH01000782.1_pt1 | contig 18065 bp, 16 predicted proteins | sample 1166101 | NCBI WGS metagenome assembly FSSH01 (sample SAMEA32972668, study PRJEB13176) | freshwater metagenome | biome: Drinking water system; feature: Biomass in drinking water that filtered by 0.45 um membrane; material: drinking water | place: USA | collected 2012-12-20 | depth 0 m | reverse complement strand
TAAAAAAATCCAGCGGATTGGTGGGATTTTTATCGAAGAAGATCGTGGCGCTTTCCATGGTGTAATTCAGCGCTTCGACAAACTGCTTCCTGGCCTGCTCCATTTCATCAAAGATAAAGTCATCGGCAATTTGTTTTACGATGTATTTCATAATCCGCCCCGGCGTTAATTCGATTGACCCGTCAACATAAAACTCGCTGCATCCTACTCTGTTTCGCACCCGGCGTGAATGATTCACTTTGGGCTGTACAAGTTTGTCTTGATGGTGTAGCCAATCGGCATATTGAGATGTTTCAGCGCATTTATGCCGCATAAAATGGCTATGTGCGCACTCCCAGCAACCGCGACGGCGTTCACCACACTGCCGAGAGAACTCCCCAGTCCCCATGCACCACGCATGTGCAAAAAAAGCACCTCCGAATCAATAGAGTGCATCTTTTTTTTCCTAGCCGAGATGCACTCGCCAATTCCCCCAAAAACAGGTGTAAGCAAAATCGCCGTAACATACTGTTTATAAATGTTTTTTATAAAGAACTATCACTAAAATTATCAAACTGGCATCAGCATTGCTTAGTAAAAGGCAATGCTCCAGTGTTGGAGTGGTAAACAAAAACCCCGCTCACTGTTGAGCACCAAAGACAAAGGCGTCTACTGTCCGGCTTGCAAGCAAGTCGGGCATAGACGCCTTTTTTTTGGCCAATTTTTCTCAATTGACAGGAAACGATATGAAACAGAACAGCATATTCACCCCCAAGACACTAGCCGCCGCGCTAAGCTCGGTCGTCGCACTGGCGGTACTAGGCTTTTCCAGCCACAGTTTCGCCGCCGGCAAACTGGAAAAGGAAGACTTGAAATTCGGTTTTATTAAACTGACCGATATGGCACCGCTGGCGGTAGCAGCCGAAAAAGGCTTTTTCGAGGAAGAAGGCTTATTCGTCCAATTAGAGGCGCAAGCCAATTGGAAGGTAGTGATGGACCGGGTGATCAACGGCGAACTGGATGGCTCCCACATGTTAGCTTCCGCGCCTTTGGGCTACAGTGCCGGCTACGGTACCAAAGCGGACATCGTGGTGCCCTTTAGTATGGGTTTCAACGGCAACGCGATTACCGTGTCCAATGATATCTGGAAACAAATGAAAGCCAACGTTGCAATGGAAGGCGGCAAACCCGTGCATCCGATTAAAGCGGATGCCTTAAAACCGGTGGTCGATAAATTTAAAGCGGAAGGCAAGCCGTTCAATATGGCCATGACTTTTCCACCCGGCAGCCACAACGTGAAACTGCGTTACTGGCTGGCCGCCGGCGGCATTAATCCCGGTTTTTACGCGCCACCGCAAGACACATCCGGCCAAATCAATGCCGAAGCCTTGCTGGCAGTAACCCCGCCACCGCAAATGCCGGCGACATTGGAATCCGGCACTATTTACGGCTACTGTGTGGGCGAGCCTTGGAACCAACAAGCCGTCTTTAAAGGCATCGGCGTGCCGGTCATCACGGACGAAGAACTCTGGAAAGACACCCCGGAAAAAGTGTTTGGCGTGACGCAAGCCTGGGCAGACAAGTATCCCAATACTCACTTGGCCGTAACCAAAGCCTTGATTCGCGCCGCCATGTGGTTGGACGCCGAAAACAACAAAAATCGTAAAGAAGCCATCGAAATGCTCTCGCAAAAACAATATGTGGGTGCAGATGTCGAGGTGTTGGCCGCCAGCATGAACGGTACTTTTGAATACGAAAAAGGCGACAAACGCGCCTTGCCCGACTTCAACACCTTTTTCCGCCACGGCGCCAGCTACCCTTCTTACAGCAGCGCGGTCTGGTATCTGACCCAGTTGCGCCGCTGGGGCATGATCAACGAATACAAACCCGACAACTGGTATCTGGAAACCGCGAAAAAAGTCTATCGCCCCGACATCTACCTGGCTGCCGCCAAAGAACTGGTCGCCGAGGGTAAAGCCAAAGCCGAAGACTTTCCAGCCGATACCGGTATCAAACCCTCGCAAAACTTTTTCATCGACAAGATTCCGTTCGACGCCAACAAACCTAACGATTATCTGGCCAAATTTCCGATTGGCTTGAAAGGCAAACAAACCGTCTCCGGCGGCAAGATTGTCGACTAACAAACTCTGGTGGGTGCTCTACACAAGGATCGTATGTTGATGCACGGACGCATCTTTTTTACCGACACCATTAAGACAAGCGAGTAAAGACATGACTAATACACTGATCAAATTCTTCAACATCACCGGCCTGACCTGGTTCGTACCCCTGGTGAAAATCGCCGCCGGTGAAAATCCTGCCCAACAAATGCGCCAGTTATGGCTGGTCATGGGCGTCCCCATCATCGCTTTCATCTTGTTTTTGGGGTTTTGGAGTGTAACAGCCGCGCGTATCAATACCAGCTTGGGCGCCATTCCCGGTCCGGTCGCGGTCTGGTCGGAAGTGAGCGGCCTGGTGACCGAACACTATGCCGAAAAAACCAAAATGGCCGAGTTTTATCAACGTCAGGAACTGCGCAATAAGGAAAAACTGGCCGAAGACCCCAAAGCCGAAATCAAGCCGCGTCCCTACACCGGTAAACCGACTTATCTGGACCAAATTTTTACCAGCCTGCGTACCGTGTTTGCCGGTTTTATCATTGCCACGCTGATCGCCGTGCCCTTGGGCATCGTCTGCGGGATGAGTCCGGTGCTGAATACAGCGTTCAATCCGCTGATCCAAATCTTCAAACCGGTATCGCCGCTGGCTTGGCTGCCCATCGTCACCCTGGTGGTGAGTGCGATGTATGTTACCGACGACGATTCCTGGTTTGCCAAGTCTTTCCTCACCTCGGCGATTACCGTAACCCTGTGCTCCTTGTGGCCGACACTGATCAACACAGCAGTCGGCGTATCTTCGATAGACCGCGACCTGGTAAATGTCGGCAAAGTCTTAAGACTGGATTGGGCCACGCAAATTAGACGCATCATTCTGCCCTCAGCATTGCCTTATATCTTTACCGGCATGCGCTTGTCCCTGGGCGTGGGCTGGATGGTCTTGATCGCCGCCGAGATGCTGGCGCAAAACCCCGGTTTAGGCAAATTTGTCTGGGACGAATTCCAAAACGGTAGTTCCAACTCCTTAAGCAGGATCATGGTGGCGGTATTCACCATCGGCATCATCGGCTTCATCCTCGACCGAGTGATGAACTCTTTGCAAAACCTGTTTTCGTTCCAAAAAATCTGAGGATGCCGTCATGAGCGCCGCCCAAGCAAAAATCATCGAACTTTCCATGCACAAACAATCCGCCATGTCTTCCGCTCCCGCCAACGACGCCTATAAGCCGCTAGTAGAGTTAAAAAATGTCTGTAAATTCTACGGAGAAGGCAAAGATAAAACCTCCATCCTCAGAGACATTAACCTGGATATTCGCGAAGGCGAGTTCATTGCCATCGTCGGATTTTCCGGCAGCGGCAAAACCACCTTGGTGTCGATGATCGCAGGTTTAATCCATGCCGATAGCGGCGAACTCTTGAAACAGGGCCAGCCCATCACCGAACCCGGACCGGATCGCGGCGTGGTGTTTCAAAACTATTCCTTGATGCCCTGGTTGACGGTTTATCAAAACGTGGCGCTGGCGGTGGATGCGATCTTCAAGGACTGGACGCCGGAGCAACGCCGCGCACATACCGAGAAATACGTAAAGATGGTGAACCTGGGCCGGGCGATGGACAAAAAGCCAGGCGAACTGTCAGGCGGCATGCGTCAGCGCGTCAACGTCGCACGCGCATTAGCCGCCAACCCGGATATTTTGCTGCTGGACGAACCGCTCAGCGCCCTGGATGCACTGACTAGGGGCAATCTGCAAGACGAGATTCTGCAAATCTGGGAACAGGATAAAAAGACCGTCATCCTGATTACCAACGACGTGGACGAAGCCATTTACATGGCCGACCGGGTGATTCCGCTCAACCCCGGTCCGGACGCCAGCTTCGGCCCGGCCTTTACTATCAATCTGGAACGGCCGCGCGACCGCACCGCGCTGAACCATAACGAAGAATTTAAACGCCTGCGCGCCGAAATCACCCGCTATCTAATGAATATCGGCATGGAAAAAGCGCAAGCCGACACCAGCGACAAACTCAAACTGCCGGATGTACGCCCCAATACCAGCAACGATTGGAAACTGGATACTTCCGCACTGAAACCCAGCGCCCGCGACCTGGGCAAAGCTCGTTACCTGGAATTTGCCGGTCTCTCGAAAATCTACCCCACCCCGGACGGCAACAGCACTGTCAAAGTGGTGGACGGCTTTGACATGAAAATGAAGAAAGGCGAATTCATTTCCATCATCGGTCACTCCGGCTGCGGCAAATCCACGGTACTGTCCATGACCGCCGGCCTTAACGAAATTTCCGAAGGCGGCATCATTCTGGATAACCGGGAGATTGACGGCGCCGGCCCGGACCGTGGCGTGGTGTTTCAGGCCCCCAGTCTATTTCCTTGGCTGACCGCGTTTGAAAACGTGATGCTTGGCGTCGATAAAGTTTATCCGCACGCCAGCCAGGACGAACGCGACGACATCGTCGAATATTATTTAACCCGCGTCGGCCTGGCCGATTCGATGTTCAAAAAAGCCGCCGACATGTCCAACGGCATGCGCCAACGCGTCGGCATCGCCCGCGCCTTTGCCCTATCGCCCAAATTATTGCTGCTAGACGAACCGTTCGGCATGCTGGATTCGTTGACACGCTGGGAGTTGCAGGAAGTATTGATGGAAGTCTGGGAACGCACCCACGTGACCGCAATTGTGGTCACCCACGATGTCGATGAAGCCATATTATTGGCAGATAGAGTGGTGATGATGACCAATGGTCCGCACGCCAAAATCGGCAAGATTCAGGAAATCGACCTACCCCGGCCCCGTACCCGCAAAGCGCTGCTGGAACATCCCGATTACTACAAATACCGAGAAAGCCTGCTGAGCTTCCTGTCCGAATGCGATCACACCCATTAATTTATAACCGCTTGTTTCCCTAGGGGGCCTTATGCCGCAAACACTCAAACGTCCAACCGGCAAGTTACCGGCAACGCTATTATCGCTAACCTTTGTCAGCCTGCCTGCCGCCGCCGACATCACCAAAGAGGTGGAGGATGCGTTGAATTTCTACCATTACGGTAGCAATGGCGCGGTAAAAATGGATTTGAACTATCGCTGGGAGAATGTGGATAAGGACGCCAACGCCGCCTTAGCCCGCAAACCCGCTAACCTCGGCGGCCAACCACTGGAAACCGCCAACGCCAATACTGTGCGTTTGCGGTTAGGCTTCCTGACTCCGGTTTTTCACGATTTTCAAGGTTATGCGGAATACGAAGGCCTCTACGCGGCGCAAGCCGACTATGACCGCGGCGGCACAACGACCAACCGCGACCGCAACTATGCGGTGATTGCCGATCCGGCACGCAACGAACTCAATCAATTCTGGTTAAGCTACAAAGGTATCGCCGATACCCTGATCAAAGTCGGCCGGCAACGCATCAAGTTGGACGACGACCGCTTCATCGGTAACGTCGGCTGGCGGCAGATGGAAATGACCTATGATTCGATTCTTATCACCCACAACAATCAGACCTTGTTCGGGCTGACGGCAAACGTCGGCTATATCGACCACATCCAAAACATATTCGGCGAAACTCATTCAATAAACGCTCCATTCTTAAACCTGAATTACAAGATCAATGACTGGGGTAACCTGATCGGTTACGGATATTGGCTGGATTACCGCGAACGCGCTAACTACGCTAACTCCTCGCAAACTTACGGCCTGCGCTTCGACGGCAAATCGCCACAGTTTTTTGACACTGTAAACGCCATCTACACCGCCGAATGGAGCAAACAATCGGACTACGGCGACAACCCCAACCACTATCAAGCTGACCGCATAAACCTGATGGCCGGGGCCAGTGCTTACAATCTGACCGTGTCAGGTGCCGTGGAGCAGCTAAATGGCTACGGCGCCGGCAAGGCTTTTCAAACCCCGTTGGGCACCAATCACGCTTTCCAGGGTTGGGCCGATTTATTTCTAACCACGCCGGCTAATGGTATCCGCGACGTCTTCGCCACCGCCAGCTACAAAGCGATGAATGACAGCTTGATCATTACCGGTGTCTATCACGACTTTAAAGACGATACCGGCAAAATAGAATACGGTAAGGAATGGGATTTCCAAGCCGTGAAGAAATTTGGCAAACACTACTCACTGTTGGCCAAGTACGCGAACTTTAATAGCGATAGCCCGGCGTTCCCAGACACCCAAGTGATTTGGATGCAAGGCAACGTCAGCTTCTAGGCAACAGCGACGCAAACTGTTTTGAACAGTTTGCGTCTGATTTCCCACCGATCTTCGCAAAAACCACCTACAACATCATGAAACCAAAACTGGTAGTGATAGGCAACGGCATGGCCGGCATGCGCACCGTTGACGAATTGATTCAAACCGTACCGGATCGCTACGACATCACCGTGTTCGGCGCGGAACCGCACGGCAATTACAATCGCATCATGCTGACGCCGGTGCTGTTCGGCGCGAAAAGCGTTGCCGACATCATGATTCACGATTTTGATTGGTATCTGAAAAATCGGGTGACCTTGTATTGCGGACCGGACAAAGCGGTTGTCGATGTCGACCGCGAACGTCGCTGTGTAATTGCCCATGACGGCACCTGCGCGTTTTACGACAAACTGCTAATCGCTACCGGCTCTTTGCCGTTGATGCTGGATATACCCGGCCGCGACGTCGAGGGCGTATTGGGCTTTAGAGACATCGCCGACGTGGAAACCATGATAGAAAAAGCCGCCAGCAAACGCCATGCGGTAATTCTGGGCGGCGGTTTACTGGGTCTTGAAGCCGCCAACGGATTGTTGCAACGCGGTATGCAAGTCAGCGTCATCAATCGCGCCGACCATTTGCTGAACCGGCAATTGGATCGTAAGGCAGCGGCGTTTTTACAGCGGCAATTGGCGGATAAAGGTATACAGTTTCATCTCGGCACGACTATCCAACGCGTAGACAGCCGGGACAGGCATATCAGCGCGGTAGAACTGAGTAACGGCGAGGTGTTACCGGCCGACATGCTGATCATGTCCACCGGCATCAAGCCCAATATCAGTCTGGCTAAACGCATTGGCCTGGATTGCCAGCACGGCATCGTGGTTGACGACCGCATGCGCAGCAGCGACCCGGCGATATTCTCGGTCGGCGAATGCGTGCAACACCGGGGCGAACTATTCGGTTTGGTCGCGCCGGTCTACGAACAGGCCAAAGTTTGCGCGCAACAACTGGCGGGCAAGGCCGACAGCCAATTTAAAACCTTATCGTCCGCCACCATGCTGAAAGTCACCGGCATTGATTTATTTTCGGTGGGCGATTTCGAAGGCGACAGCGAATGCCAGATTTTGCAACTGATCGATCACGGGCTGGGCATCTATAAAAAAATCGTGCTGCGCGACGACATCGTCGTCGGCGTTATTTTATACGGCGACACCAGCGACAGCGCCTGGTATCTGAATTTGGTTAAAGACAAAACCCCAATCTCCGAGATCCGCGACCGCTTGATGTTCGGCAGAATCCCGCTAGCGCGCGCGGCTTAAATTCCTTTATACATGAACACCATCAAAACCACTTGTCCTTATTGCGGCGTCGGCTGCGGCATCGAAGCTACGGTCGAAGACCCCGCGACGCACCGGGTCAGCATCAAGGGCGACAGTAATCACCCGGCCAATTTCGGCAGACTTTGCTCAAAAGGCGCTACGCTAGGCGACACCGTGTCGCTGGAAAATCGTCTGCTCTCCCCAACCATCCAAGGGCAACGTATGGATTGGGAGTCTGCCTTGGACCATGTCGCGGAACGCTTTAAAACCATTATTGCGCAACACGGTCCGGAAGCGGTGGCGTTTTATGTCTCAGGCCAATTGCTGACCGAGGATTACTACGTCGCCAACAAATTGATGAAAGGCTTCATCGGCACCGCCAATATCGACACCAATTCCCGTTTGTGCATGTCCTCGGCAGTAGTGGGATATAAACGCGCGTTCGGCGCCGATACCGTGCCCTGTAATTACGAAGACCTGGAACTGGCCGAGTTGATTTTACTGGTTGGCTCCAATGCCGCCTGGTGCCATCCGATTGCCTTTCAACGCATCCGCAAGGCCAAGGAAAACAATCCCAATTTAAAAATCGTGGTGATCGATCCGCGCGCCACCGCCAGTTGCGACATCGCCGATTTACACCTGCCGGTCAAGCCAGGCATGGATGCGCTATTGTTCAACGGCATTTTGGCTTATTTACAGCAAAACAACCGGATTGATCAGACTTATATCGACACGCATACCGAAGGTTTTGCAGTAGCATTGCACGAGGCTGTGAAAACCGCCGGCAGTATCGAGCAGGTTGCCGCCGCCTGCGGTTTGCGCTCCGAAGCAGTCGGTACGCTGTTCGATTGGTTTGCCAACACCGAAAAAACCGTCACGGTCTATTCGCAAGGCATCAACCAATCCAGTTCAGGTTCGGATAAATGCAATGCGATCATCAATTGCCACCTGGCCAGCGGTCGCATCGGCAAGCCGGGCATGGGACCGTTTTCCTTCACAGGTCAACCTAACGCAATGGGCGGCCGCGAGGTGGGTGGCTTGGCCAACACCCTGGCTGCGCATATGGACTTGGAAAACCCCGAACACGTCGACAGAGTCGGCCGCTTTTGGGGCAGTGACAAAGTCGCCGACAAACAAGGCTTGAAGGCCGTGGCCATGTTCGACGCCATCGCCGCCGGCCAAATCAAGGCTGTGTGGATCATGGCGACCAATCCGGTCGTATCGATGCCGGACGCCGACAAAGTTAAACGTGCCTTGCAACAATGCGAATTGGTGGTGGTATCCGATTGCATCGCCAACACTGATACCGCCAAGCTGGCCCACGTGCTGCTGCCGGCCACCGGCTGGAGCGAAAAGGACGGCACCGTCACCAACCTGGAACGGCGCATCTCCCGGCAACGACCCTTGTTTCCGGCATCCGGCGAAGCCAAACACGACTGGTGGATCATCAGCCAAGTTGCTCAGCGCATGGGTTTTAGCGACGCGTTTAATTACCAATCCAGCGCCGATATTTTTCGTGAACACGCCGCGCTGTCGGCCTTCGAAAACGATGCCGAGCATCAGTTACGCGATTTTAATTTATCGGCCTTTGCCCACTTGGACGGGTCAGGCTACGACGCGCTGCAACCGGTGCAATGGCCGGTCACCAACGAGCAAACCGCAGGTGCAGCCAGAATGTTTACTGACGGCCAGTACTACACAAGCAATCGTAAAGCCCGCTTCATCCCGATTACCCCGCATCCGCCTGTTAACGCGCCGGATAACGATTATCCGTTTACGCTGAATACCGGCCGTTTACGCGACCAATGGCACACGATGACCCGCACCAGCCTGGCCGCAAAATTAAACGCGCATCGGCCAGAACCCTTCGTCGAGATACACCCCGCCGACGCCGAACGCCTCGGTTTAGCCACGCGCAGTCTGACGCAGATAGAAAGCCGTTGGGGCAGCATGCTGGCACGCGTCGAGATCAATCCGGGTCAACAAATCGGCAGTCTGTTCGTGCCTATGCACTGGACCGATCAAATCAGTAGTCATGGCCGTATGGGCGCTGTGGTCAATCCGGTGGTCGATCCGCATTCCGGGCAACCGGAAAGCAAGCAAACGCCGGTAAAAATCAATGCCTGGCCGGCACGTTGGTATGCCACTATTTTGTCGCGCCGTTCCTTGCAAATCGCCGGGGCAGAGTATCAAGTCAGCGTGCGCGGCGACCATTATTTTCGCTACGAATTGGCTTCCACCGATCCCGGGCAGGACTGGCGGGCATGGAGCCGTAGCCTGCTCGCCGCCGTCGAGCATCGCGACGAGGATAGCTGCTGGCTTGAGTACAGCGATCACCAAGCCGGGCACTACCGCACGGCTTATTTACCGGACCACGAATTACAAGCCTGCCTGCTGGTCGGCCCGGATTGCGAATTGCCCGAGCCGGGCTGGCTGGGCAGTTTATTCGCTAAAAAGCAGCTAAGCCGAGCCGAGCGCCTGAGTTTGCTGAGCGGACTTCCGCCGAAAGGTGAAGCCGATATTGGCCGAATCGTCTGTTCGTGTTTCAATGTCGGCGAAAAAACCATCAGACACGCAGTGCAAGCCCAGCAATTGCAAAGCGTTGCCGACATCAGCGCCTGTTTGAGCGCCGGTAGCGGTTGCGGTTCCTGCGTCGCGGAGTTGAAGGAGTTTTTACCCAAACCCAGTTAAATTGATAGCCCAAGGGACGATGCAAGCTAAAACACAGTTATTTCCATATTTCCAACCCATCATTTCGGTGGCCAGCGGCAAAATCGTCGGTTACGAAGCCCTGGCCCGCCAATACGACGGCAAAGGCAAAGTCGTGTCCGCCGGCGCCCTATTCTCTTCAGCCGATGTCGATGCCAAAACCCGTATCGAACTGGACAGACAAGTGCGCTGGCAAGCCCTGGAAAAATTCTCGGCCTTAGCCGATACGCAAAGCTATCTGGCACTGAATATTTCCGCGGCCTGGATAGAAAATCTGCGCCAATTGAATACGCTGCCCACGTTGCGCATGTTGGACGAGCTGAATATCGACAGGCGGCGCATCATCGTGGAAATTTCCAACGCGCATGTCGATCCGCAGAAATTAAAACAAATCGTGCAGCGCTACCGCAAACACGGCTTGAGCGTGGCTATCGGCGATTTCGGCGCCGGCGCCTCGCAACTGGAACGGGTGATCGCCATTCAACCCGACATCATCAAAATCGACATGCGGCTGTTCAAGCTGGCCACCAAGGGCGGCATCGCCGGCGACATCATTCATATGATTTCGCGCTTGGGAAAACGCACCGGCTGCCGGATCATTTGCGAAGGCGTGGAGTCAGACGAAGCGTTTTTATTTAGTTTGAACTGCGGCGCGCAATTCATGCAGGGGTTTTTGTTTGCCAAAGCCGAAGCCGATTTTCAGCCGGCTGAGCTGTACGAACAGCATATTGCTTCGTTACGCAGTAAGTTTTTGAAAAATACCCTGGCCAAGGTACAAAAGAAAGTCAGCGCCATCAACACCACCAAAACCCTGATCTACAAGCTGGCCGAAACCTTGCAAGACGATTTCAACCTAAACGAACTGGTCAGCTGGAACTTTACCGACAGCGGCGTGATTCGTTTTTATCTGTGCAACAATCAGGGCGACCAGATTTCGCCGGACTTTAACTTCAAGGAAAACCAATGGTTTACCGATCCGCGTAAAATCGGTTTTAACTGGTCTTGGCGCCCGTATTTCTTTCAATTGCTGGCGCTGGAAAACTGCGATGATCGCGGCCGCATCGTCACGTCTGAGCGTTACATGGATTTTGAAACCAGTTTGCTTTGCAAAACCCTGTCCTTGCGTCTGGATAGCGAGCGGATTTTGTTGGTGGACACCGTCTCCGGCGATTGATTTATCGTAAAGACAGGCTTTCGTCCGGCTCAGCAGACGATAAGGGTGTAGGGGCGAATTCATACGCCCGTTTGCCGATATTGAAGTCCAAAGTCGAATAAATTCGACCCTACTGTGGGTTCTCGAAATAGTTACGATTTATCTAAAATACACCGCCGCTAACAGCAATAAGGCCAAACCGGCATAGCGCCAACCGGTATCGACCAGTTGCTGACCGGGCTTGGCGAACTCGGCTTGTTGCAGGGCTTGATCCAGGCTGTCTGCGTCAGTCAGCCGCCGATACTGCAAACCGCTTTCAGCGGCCAGTTGGCGCAGATAGCTTTCGTGCAGCCGGCTCATATGTTCGTCGCCGGTCGCCGCCTCGCTGCCGAATGGGGCGTTACGGGCGTTGTAACCCTGGATCTTCTCCGGATTCAGGTCCGATTCACCAAAAGAAGAACGGTGCGGGACGTCTTCGGGTTTGTAAAAGCCATGGCGTTGGCCTTTGGCGTCGAATTTGGGGATGGCTGAGAGTTGGTCACCGCCGACACCGACGATGACACCCTTTACCTGACCCTTGACTACCGATAAATCGGGTTTATAACGCGCATTGGGTGGCGGCGCTTCCTGGCCGTCGCTGAAAAACACCAGGGCCTGCTCTTTGTCTTTCAGCATCTCCAGCGTACTTAATAAGCCGCTGGCGATGCGGCTGTCAGCCGCCCAGGCCATGCGCCAATCCAATGCCGCAATCGCCGCATCTATCTCGGCAAAACCCGAGCAGACTTCGATCGGTTCGAACAACAGGGTCGAGCGCCGTTCGGTAAACACCCCCAAGCCGACTTGTGAACCGCAAGGCAGTTTCAGCAATTCCTGCCGCAGGGCTTGTTTAACAAACTGCAAGCGGCCAATCGGCTGCCTGTCCAGTTGGTAATCCTCCGTGTTCATACTGCGGGTAATGTCGACAATGAATGTCAACCGATACAGTGACACTTGCGCGCTGGTTTGCGGATGGAAAAATACCACCGACAGGGACAGCAATGCCGCCGCCAGCAGCCAGAAACGGTAATCTCTCAGATTCGGAGTGATGGTCATTTAGGGAGCTCTTAGGTCCGGGAGAATGGCGCTTGTAGGGCCGAATTGATTCGGCCTGTTGGCTGGTTCGAAGCCTGCGGTCGAATGATTTCGACCCTACCCGTTTTAAGGCAAGCCACGGGGAAAGCCCGGCAAGGTGGTCCACAGTTGGGTCTTTTGATTCAGATCGTCCTGCTCGTCGCCGCTAGCGATTCTGTCCATCTCCGGCAACAGCCGCATCGCCACTTCCAAATTGTACTTGGCGTCCCAAAAATTGCTGTCCAGCATCAAGGCTTCGCGATAGGCTTGCTTGGCCAGACCGAGCAGGGGCATCGCTTCGTTGATATTGCCGGCCTGGGCTTTTTCCATGGCTTGCCGCAGATACAGATTACCCAGGTTATAGCGGGTTTGCGCTTGGGCCACCGCGCCGGATTGCTGCAATAACAGATTCAGCGTCGCCAAGGCTTCGTCATAGCGCTGGTGTTGGCTTAAATATACCGCCCTAGCCATGCGCACTTCCGGGGCCGAAGTCGCTAAATCGTCGCCACTAACATCCTTGCCGGCCAGCAATTGGCCGATCAATCGATTTTGACCGGCAAGCCCATACAGTTGCAGCAATTGCGTCAGTGTCACCAATAAGGCTATCGCCAATGTGGCCCATAGCAGCCAATGTTTTAGTTTGCGGATCACGGTCTGGCCTCGCAGAGTTTCACGCCCAGCAATAACAGCAACATGACCGCCGCAAAGGCATAACAGCGCGTCGATAAATCCTGCTTGGGAATCCGCTCGAAATAATGCAAGGGCCGGTTTTCCAGGCGGTTGATGTCGTCTACCGCCTGTTGCAAAGCACCCGGAGTTTCGGCTTCGTAGGCTTTATAAGGAATATGCAGACTGTTGAAAAACAGATGCAGATAACGCTCCGGCATGGCCTGAGCGTTGTCGTCTCGCGGATCGTCGGGGATTTCGAACAAACCGGGGCTGTTGGCGGTACGCAGGAATACCCAGTACAAACTGACTTGGCGCTGTTTGAACAACTCGCGTAAGGCAGCTTCGCTGTCGGGATCGATTACCGCCGCGCCGTCCGACACCAGCAACACGATGCGCGAACCGGTCACCGGTCGACTATCGAAGAACTCCAAAGCCATGCTCAAACCCTTGCTGACGTTGGTATAAGCCAAGGCCGGCAAGGCGGTGGCGTCTATCGCGGCATGAATGGCGGCTTTATTTTCGGTCAGCGGCAGCACGAATAGCGGCGAGGTGCTGTATTCGGCAATACCGATCAGATCATGCTGGCGGTGATCGACAAACTGATTTAATAGGCGCCGCGCCGCGCTGGCCTTGGATTCCTCGCCCTGAACATCCGGTGCCTTGCCGGCAAAGGTATTGTCCATGCTGTTACTGCGATCCAGCAGCATGACGATATGCGCGCCATGGCCGATGCGCTCGACTTGCTGTTCTTGCAAATACGCGCCGGCCAGACCTAAGGTTAAACCGCTTATGGCCAGCATGCCGCACAGGCGGATCAATGCGTCGATGGCCAGCGAGAACGGATCGGGCGGCAGAATAGCCAGCCAGGGATAGGGATTGGCAACCGCTCCCAGCCTAAATATCGGCAACAAACAGAGCAATAAACCGGCCAAGACCCAGGGATACTCCAAACCCAGATTCATCGGCTGCCTCGCTCGATTTCCCGGCAATGCAGACACAGGGTTTTGATTTTTTGCAGGTCGTTATCTTGCGGCATTATCGAAGCATCGCCGAAGAAGTAGCGGTTGGAGTAGTCGAAAAACCAGGCCAATTCGTCGGCGACGGTCCGATACTCCGGGTGGCTTTGATAAAATTCGGCCAGTTTATGCAAAAACACCGGTTTGCCGTGCAAACCGTTAAACGCGGCGTGTAGCGCGCTGAACGCTTGAGGCAATTGTTGTAGGCCAAGATTTTGCACCTTACGCTGGGCGCGCTTGAATACGCTGCGTTTCGGTAGCCCCGGTAAATAGCCGTAGAGCCAGGCTAAGCGTAAAGCAATGCCCAAAGCCAATGTCAATGCCACCAATAAGCGTTGAACGACTGCATTGTCGTCCAGCAAGGTTGGCGCTTGATCCGGGCGCATATATTCGCCGTGCTGATCCTGCCTGACCACTAATTCCCGCAGCGGCGCCACGGTAAACGGCCAGGGCGCGACCGGCTGCTCCAGAGTTTGCCCGTGTTGCTGAAAACGCAAGGTAAAACCAGGTATGCTCAGTTCCTTCACTTCCAGCGGCGCGTAAAATTGCTGATACAGCAGATCGATTTGGTATTGTTTGCCGTCGCTGCCGTCCTGTTCCGTGACGCTGACATCGTTTAGTTGTAACCAACGATTGAGTCGGCCTTGGGCCGGCAGGCTGCTGCGTTCGAGTGCCATGCCCGATCGGGTCTCGACCACGATGCGGTGGCGTATGGTATCGCCGATCACATAGCCGAACGGCCGCGGCGTTTGCAGTTGAAAATCGCGTAGCGGCTGGTTGGACATCCCGGAACAAGCAGCCAACAGCATCGTTATTATCAACGACGCCAAACTGAAGCGAATCTGCTGCGGCGCCTGCATCACCCTGCCCTCTTTAAAAAATATTGTGCTAGCTGTTCCGAACGGTAGCCGCTTTCGATAAATAACGGCTCACAGCCAAACGCCCGAAAATGGTGTTGCAATTGGCTATGACGCTGGGCAAAAGCCTGCTCGATCTTGCGCTTCAAACTGGGACGCAACCACAAGGTGCGGCGCTTGCCGGTTTCCAGGTCCTGGAGTTGGAACAGGCCCCAATCCGGCAACCGGCTGTATTCGGCTTGATCCCACAGCACCAGCGGGATCACATCGTGACGACTCAAGCGTTGCAAAATAGCCTGTAATTGCGGCAGCGGAACATGAAAATCCGACGCCAAAAACACCAAGGCCCGATGATTGGGGAGATAACGTTGGGCTTGCAGTAAGCCGATCGAGCCGGGCTGGAATACCCGCTTTTGCAGACGTTCGGCTAGAGATTGAATCCGCCCCATGTGTTTTCCGGCGGGCAAATAGCAGTCGGTTAAAACCTGCTGGTTACAAGCGATAAAACCCACATTATCGCCATACTCCAAGGCCGAAGCGGCAATGGATAACAACATATCGGCCAGCACACGGCGCTTGTCGTTGTTTCCGACGAAACCCATGGATGCCGACAAATCAGCCAGCAAAAACACATCGACCGCGCTGTGTTGCTGCTGCACCCGCACTTGATAGTTGCCGAACGGGTCTAGCAAGCTGGCGCGCAAATCGATGCGTCTGGGGTCCGGGCGGGCGATCAAGGTGTCATGGCGCTTGAACAACTGGCCGTTGCCGACCATTTGTCCGGGATGCGCGCCGGGAAACACGCCGACTACCGGACGCGGCAGTCGGTATTGGAAGGGTTGGGTGTGAGCCGACATGATCTTAGCGTGCCATTGTCTATTGACTGACGACCAAGTTAGCCAGTACGGCCGTGACCACGATGTATCCCGGAATGGAAAATCTCAGCGGCACCTTCATCAGTAACGCCACGACGCCCGAGTATGTTTGCTCATTGCGGCTATGGATGGCTTCGCCGAACAGCCACAGCAGGGAGTTGAGCAGGCATAAAGCCAGGATCGTGAAAAAACCGACATCGCTAAACAAAAACGATTTGTTAGCCAACAGTGAAATGCGCTCGCTGGTATCGATAAAATTGGCGGTCAAAATGCCTATCATCAATCCGCCCTCGTCGAAGGCCACCAGAAAAAAGGTATAGGTAAACCGCCGCAAGCGCCGACTAAACTCCGTCATGGCCGGAAAATGAAGCGATAGATATAACACCGGCAGGCTCAGGCAAAACAGCAAGGTGCCGACCACCGCCAACAAAATCCAGAATTTAAAACCCACCGCATCGTTCAGAGCGCTGGTGTAATACGCGGCATACGGCACGTCCGAGTGTTTATCCAGACTGCTGGCGATGAACGAGCAGATAAAACCGACGCCGGACCAGGTTAAATAGGTTTCCAATAAATGGCCAAGGCCGGCATGCGGCAGCATGGCGTGCAGAGTCGCTTTAATATTCATGGGTGTTACGGTGCGGCGATGTGGTTGAGGATGCTGTCTATCAGGGTGGGAATCAGTTCATCTTTGCGATAGGCGTACATCGGATTCAGAAATATCCGGTGCGACATCGTCACCGCGTAGACCGCCTGGAGATCTTCCGGCAACAGGCTGTCGCGATTTTCCAGCCAAGCCCGGACTTTGGCGGCGCGGATCATGTAGCCGATGCCGCGGGGACTGGCACCGGCTTGTAGCAGTTGATCCATTTCCACGTCGTTCAACTTGATACCGAAGGCGCTCGGATCTGCGCTGGCCTTCCACAAATCCAGCGCGTATTTGCGCAGAGCCGCAGTTGGCTGGATGCTTTGCTGAATCGCGGCGGCCCAGTCGTTGAGCTGATAATAAGGAATCTGGCTGGCGGCCATTTCGCCGATCAAGGCGTCGACATCGTGGTATCGCGGATTGAACATCAAATCATCCAGCACCGCGTCGTCACGCGGCGTGTCGATATTGATCTCCATGAAAAACCGATCGCGGGCGGCGGCCGGCAGTTCGAAGGTTTCTTCTTTTTCCACCCGGTTGCGATCGGCAAACACCTGTATATGCGGCATCCGGTATTCACGGTTGAATGCGCCTAAGCTGCGCTCGGCCATCACCCGCAATAGCAGAGAATGCACCTGCGGACGGGCGCGGTTGATTTCGTTAAAGAAAAATACCGACAGCTGTTCGCCCTGTTTTAGCAAGGGGCCTGGATCGACGCAGGGCCGACCTTCGCTGTTCAAATAGGTGTAATAAATCAGATCGGCCGGCATCAGGTCGATGGTGCCTTCGATGCGTTGGTATTGGCCACCCAAGCCTTGGGCGACGGCCCGCAATAAGGTGGTTTTACCGACCCCGACCTGGCCTTCCAACAACACATGGCCGCGGGCGAAGACCGCTATCAACAGATGGCGCACCGCCGCCTGTTGGCCGACGACCACCTGGTTAATTTGTTGTTCCAACTGCAAGGCACTGGCGCGCCAGTCGCTGAGGGTTTGCGTGCTTGTCATGGCTGCTTAAATGCCGGTGATTAAAAGACGATATTTAAAAAATCTCCGCGGGTTAAACGGAGTCGTAGAATTGAGAGCTGTTATCGAAGCCGCAGAAAGGTTACCGCCGTCCCTGGCGGCGTCCTAAGGGTTCGCATTGCTGGGAAATTGCCGGGGAACGCTGCGCGCACCCTGGCCTACCCATGGGTTACTGACCTTCCACGTCGTAAACGAACTTGCCGGTTTTCGCCATGATCTCGGTGCGTTTGGCGTTGCGCGCTTCCATTTCCTTGATCGATTGCGACTGTTTGTTGAGCTCATTGGGATCGTGTTTAGGGTCGTATTTGCTGCCGGCCACTTGGGCCGGATAACCGGGTTTCGGCTCCCAGCAGTTGCCCGCTTCTTTACATTTGG
>FSSH01001801.1_pt1 | contig 18106 bp, 19 predicted proteins | sample 1166101 | NCBI WGS metagenome assembly FSSH01 (sample SAMEA32972668, study PRJEB13176) | freshwater metagenome | biome: Drinking water system; feature: Biomass in drinking water that filtered by 0.45 um membrane; material: drinking water | place: USA | collected 2012-12-20 | depth 0 m | reverse complement strand
ATGTGATGATCCCGTATTTTACGGAACAGTTCGGTAACCCGTCCTCTATCCATCGCTTCGCCGACGGCGTTGCGAAGGCGATTAAAAAAGCGCGTTCGCAGGTGCAAGAGCTGATTGGTGCGGAGCACGATTCGGAAATTATCTTCACCTCTTGCGGTACTGAGTCAGATTCCACCGCGATTCTGTCTGCCATTAAGGCGCAGCCCAATCGCAAGGAAATCATCACCACGTCCGTGGAGCATCCTGCGGTGTTGGCCTTGTGTGAAAACCTGGAGAAAGAAGGCTACACGATACACCGGATGCCGGTAGACAAATGCGGCCGCTTGAATCTGGAAGCCTACAAAAACTTGCTGTCTGAGGAAGTGGCGATTGTGTCGGTTATGTGGGCGAACAACGAAACCGGCACCATCTTTCCGGTCGTGGAAATGGCCGAGATGGCCAATGCGGCTGGCGTGATGTTTCATACCGATGCTGTGCAAGCGGTTGGCAAAATTCCGATGATGTTGCAAGACACCAAAATCGATATGTTATCGATTTCCGGACACAAGCTGCATGCTCCCAAAGGGATAGGCGTGCTGTATCTAAAGCGTGGCACTCGCTTTCGTCCGCTGTTGCGTGGCGGTCACCAAGAGCGCGGTCGTCGGGCCGGTACCGAAAACACGGCGTCTATCGTCGGCTTGGGAAAAGCCTGCGAATTGGCGGCGGAGCATATGGAATATGAAAACGTGCAAGTCAAAGCCATGCGTGACCGATTGGAGCAAGGCATTACCGAAACGGTTCCGCATTGCTTTATCACCGGCGATTTGAACAACCGCCTGCCCAATACCACGGACATTGCGTTCGAATATATCGAAGGCGAAGCGATTTTGATGCTGCTGAACAAAGCCGGCATTGCGGCGTCCAGCGGATCGGCGTGTACCTCGGGTTCCTTGGAACCGTCGCATGTGATGCGAGCCATGGACATACCGTACACGGCCGCGCACGGTACTATCCGCTTCTCGTTCTCGCGCTATAACAATATGAGCGAGGTAGAAGAAGTGTTGAAAGTGATGCCTAGCATCGTCGCCACCTTGCGCAAACTATCGCCTTATTGGGATAGCGTGAATAATTGCCCGGTTGCCGACCCGGAGCAGGCATTCCAGCCCACCTACGCTTAAAGACCTTCGCAGTGAATCTTCGCTCCCGCTTTTGCGGGAGCGGCTTATTTAAAGCCCGCCATAAATTCTGGCTACCACCCGGTAAAACCACTGCGGTCTGCTCAGAATAATTGCAAATGCGACAACCGGTGTCACCGGTACCGGCGCAATATCGACAATGAATAATCCCAATAGGCTTAAAAAGCACTTGATTCTGCTTTGCTTGATCTGTTCGGCTGTATAGGTCGGAGATACCTCGGCGGTTGCGCTTGCGTACATGTTTTCTATTAAAGTGCTAAACCAGCGCGGTCGCAGCGCAACCACATACATTCCTATCAAGCAGCCGGGTGAAACCGGTCCGAATCCAATAACGGCAAACAGCGAAAACACGGCAAGGCATTTTATTTGGGATGAATTCATAAAGCATACTGGGTATGAAAAAAATTTAAGATTAATATCAATAGCTTATAATATAATTATCGCGCGTAAACTAAATGGGAATAGCTGTGGTTGTTGCGCTACGCCTCCCTAGACGGTTAACAAAAAAGGCGGTTGTTTAACCGCCTTTTCTGGATTTGGACGAGCTATTTGAGCAAACTTTCCGGGTTTTTCTGGTAAGACCCAGACCGGCTAATGCGGTGCCGAACAACCACACGGAGCCTGGTAAAGGAACGGCGGCAACGGTAAAGTTGATATTGTTAATGCCGTTGTTCCAGTCGGTTCCCAAAATAATATTTAGCGAACGTGCGGTTAGGTTGGGTGAAAAAGTCTGTGCAGCGAAACGAGAAACCTCGTAGGGCCCGTAATTGACCAGAATATTGGAAAAATCATTGCCATCGACCACTCGGAAATCAGTAGCAGTCAATGTGGAGTTAACGGCTCCCGTTGGATATGCCGCAACGTCGAAACTATTAAGGGTTACAGATTGATTAGGATTAACCGCAGTCAGCTTGATGCTTAAAAGCAAGCCGCTGGTATGGGCAAACGCTGCGGTATTGAGGTCTGCGTATCCGTCATTCCACAACAAAACATCTGCATAGGCCACCGAGCCGTCCAGGTTCAAGCTTGAATAAGATACTGTCACATCAGCTGTAGAGCCATATCCAGCAAGAATTGGATCATAATCGTTAAAGGGCTGTAAGGCATCGAAATTAATTATGGCTGCCTGAGAGTCAAATGCGGCGGCAATCAGAATGAGTGGATAAATTTTTTTGGATAACATCTTAAAACTCCTTCAATCTTTGTGTAAGTTAAGTCTATCGATTCACTGCAATCCGGCAAAAGTCGGCACAGTTTTTGGTTCACTAAACAGTTCAGCAAACAGCGGGCCATTTTTAATTGTTTCTTTAATGTTGGTTTTATTCAACGGCTTAGTGGCGGCTTTCTGTCGAAATTCTATACGTAGGTACTTTAAAGGCCGGGTTATGTAAATAAAGCTGACACTGTTGGCGAGGGGCAATATTTCGAATGCATCGATTAAACGCTAATTCCGGAACACGCCAATATTTTCCCGGTTTGCAAACACTGGAAAAGGGGAAAACAGCGAAAGGATTGGCTGCGTTCCCCAAGCTTTGACTTACGCCGGACGGCGTTTGCCGAAAAGCAAGCCCATCATTCCGCTAACCAAGAACACGATGGAGCCGGGCAGCGGTACTTGGCTCACTACCGCGTCGGCAAACAGCGCATGCACTTGTGTAGTGGGATGGAAATCGTCCCAAAACACTCGGCCAGCCGGATCGGCACAAACATCCGGCAAACTTACGCAGGCTTCGGTGCTATTAGTAAATCCGTAAGCGGTCGGGTTCTGAACCAGATTATTAAAAAAACTATAAGAATCGAATTGCACGATTTGCGTGTCGGGGAACAGCGTGGACAAGGTACCGAGTTTGTCCGCCAGCTCTTGGTTGAATTCTAGGGAATAGTTTTGTGCTGCCGCTGCGGCGATTGGAGGTAGTGATTGCGCAAAGGGTGTAATGCTCAAATCCGGTAAATTCGGCACCACGATGTGGTGCGCGCCAATGCCGATTAACGCGCCGACGTAGCCGGCGATATTCCGTGCTGCCAATGTCGCGGAATCGCCGGTCAAAAAATCATTGGCTCCACCCCATAAAAAAAACAGCGAGTCAGGGGTGACGGCGTTGGTATAGCTCGATGAAAAAAGGCCTAATTGTTGCGTCATGCCAGGCGCGAATTTCGTGCCTAAGCTGGTTTGGCTGCCGCCATCGCCCTCGTTGCCTATCCCCGTGGTCGAACCGGCGACCGCGAAATTAAAGAAATTGCCGGCATTCCCTCCACCCGAAAGAACCGAGTTGGCTAAATACTCCACGGCGGTCGGGCCGTTGCTAATGCGCCCTTGATAATAGGTCGGGCATGGGTGGTCCGGATCGCATTGCCCGGCCAGATTGTAAGCACTCAATACCGAGGACGCGCTAGATCCGCTGTCGGAGAGGCTATCCCCGAAAACGAATAAATTTGCAAAAGGCGTAGCGCCAGCTTGGCTGCTTGCCAGGAAAAACGTGAAAAATAGCGCGAGAGCATAGGGTTTCTTCGTCATGTCTATCTCCAGTGAGTTATGTATGAATCTACAAGATTTACTAAAAAAGCCCCTCGCTGCTTAAGCCACGATCCGGGAGGTTCAATACTTTCAAGTCACTTTTGTAGCAGTGCAGTGGCGTGCTTATCTGGCTTTAAGTAAGGTACCCATTTCGTCAAAACGAACGGATAGGTACCTTGTAGGCAATCTCAACAGTCGTCACGGAATTGAGATGACACCAGCGTAACCCAGGCCGAGTGTTCTCGGCAACCTCTAACGCTTTAGTCGTGTTGCGGGCCCTTTTTGTTAATGTGGACAGACTGCTGCGCACATGCGTTGATCGATTGTCGCATTTCTGACAATTTCGTCTTCAACTATTGGGATTGTCTTGTCGGCATTGCGCCAAGGTCTCTTTCCACCCCTTAAATTCCCGCGTTTTTCAGTTGGCAAGTCTTTTGCATTAGTCCTATCGAAGGCGTGATTCACGCACCGGTTTTCAAGTATTTAACTTTGCGACTCAAGGTTCCACCATGAAAAGCAACTCCCGCACCATCATCATCGACGACACTACGCTCCGCGACGGCGAACAATCGGCTGGCGTGGTGTTCTCGCTGGCGGAAAAGTTGGCGATTGCCGGACAGTTGTCCGCACTGGGCGTACCGGAGTTGGAGATTGGAATTCCGGCCATGGGCGCTCAGGAACGCGATGAGATCAAAGCCATCGCCGCATTAAAACTGCCCAGTAACTTATTGGTGTGGTCCAGAATGCGCGATGACGATTTGCAGCATTCTCTGGGTTTGGGTGTAACCAGTATCGATCTGTCCATTTCCGCTTCCGACCAACACATTCAACACAAACTCAAACAAAGCCGGGCCTGGGTGCTTGCCACCATCGAGCGCTGTGTAAAAACTGCGGTTGATGCCGGTATGCAGGTGTGCGCGGGTGCCGAGGACGCGTCCCGCGCCGACAGCGATTTTCTGGCGTTGATGGCCGAAGCCGCGCAAGCAGCCGGCGCCTGCCGGATTCGCTTTGCCGATACGGTCGGCATCATGGAGCCGTTCGGCGTATTCGAAGCGATTCGCAAATTGCGGGCCGTCACCGACATGGACATCGAAATGCACGCCCACGACGATCTTGGCTTAGCAACGGCCAACACATTGGCGGCGGCATTTGCGGGCGCGACCCATGTTAATACCACGGTCAACGGCTTAGGCGAAAGGGCGGGCAACGCCGCGCTGGAAGAAGTGGTAGTCGGTTTGAAGCAACTGTATGGCTTTGAAACCGGTGTCGATTTACGCAATTTCCCAGTGCTGTCGCGTCAAGTTGCGACCGCATCCGGTGACACAATCGGCAGCCGCAAAAGTCTGATTGGCCGCGATGTGTTCAGCCACGAAGCCGGCATCCACGTCGATGGCTTGCTGAAAGATCCTAACAATTATCAAGGTGTCGACCCTGCCTTGGTCGGCCGTAGCCACCAACTGGTGCTGGGTAAACATTCCGGTAGTCAAGGCGTGATGCACGCCTATAAACAACTAGGTATCCAAATTAACCGCTGGCAGGCCGGCCGCCTGCTGCCGCTGATTCGCGAGTTTGTCAGTTTGCATAAACGCGCACCGCAATCGACCGATTTGAATCAATTTTTACACAGCCTATAGTGAGGTGTCAGATGAGTAGCAATCGTCAAAAACCAGCCGTGCCCAGCACCGCAAAAGTGGACGTACCGCAGCAAACTGTGGCGCAGCACGAACTGCCGGATGACCGTTACCCCGGTTCGTTCTTCCGGGTGCCCGGCGTGCCCATGCCAGGTAAAACCACCTGGAGCTTGGCAAAATGATGTTCTTCTCGCCGTCGCGTCCCAGCGTTGCATCCGGACTCTGGCAAGACTGGCGCGACGATGTGGCTTGCGTGTTTGCCCGGGATCCGGCTGCACGCGGTTTACCGGAAGTATTGTTGGCGTATCCCGGCGTGCATGCCGTATTGCTGCATCGGGTGACTAATCGCTTGTGGCATGCCGATTGGAAATTGACGGCACGCTTGTTGGCGGCTTTCGCCCGCTGGATGACTAATGTCGATATTCATCCGGGCGCGACGATAGGTAAACGCTTTTTTATCGACCACGGGGCCGGTGTGGTGATCGGCGAAACCGCCGAGATCGGTAACGACGTGACGATGTACCACGGCGTAACGCTGGGCGGCACCACCTGGAACAAGGAAAAACGCCATCCGACGCTAGGTAACAATGTGTTGATCGGTGCCGGCGCCAAGATCCTCGGCGCGATCAATCTGGGCGATAACGTCCGGGTCGGCGCCAACTCGGTGGTGATCAAAGACGTGCCGCCATGCTGTACCGTCATCGGCATTCCCGGCCGAATTATCCAGCAGAAAGGGATAAAAATTCAGGATCCACGCGGGATCGATCTGGACCATCATTTGGTGCCGGACCCGGTCGGCAAAGCGCTGAGTTGCTTGGTGGATCGTTTGGACGAATTGGAAAACAATCAAAAACGCTTTGTGGTGGCGGAAGAGACCTGCGGCAGCTGCGAAGCGGAAGGTGTCTGCCACGGCGAAGAAGTGGTGGTCCTGAAGCAGGCGGCGGGTGGCAAGTGATGGAAATGGATCTGTTGCAATTCGACGCCAAGGATCTGTACTACGAGAAGGCGGACAGCCAGGAAGTGGAGGATTTGATCCAATACGCTTCCGAACTTTACGCCAGCGGCGAAGCGGAACTGCCGCTATTACAAGCGTATTTGCGGGCGCCGGAATCCTTGAATGTGCTGGTGTCGCTAAATCGATTTTATTACTACCAGCATCGCTTAGCCGAAGCTTTGTTGATTTCCGAGAGAGCGTTGGAGCTGATACGGCCCGGCATCGATTTCCCGGAAGATTGGCGGCAATTGGAAAGAGAGCATATCAGCGAAGCGCCGAAAGACTTGCTGACCCGGATCAGGTTGTATTTGTTCACCTTGAAATCCATCGGCTTTTTGAATATGCGCTTGGAAAACCTGGAACTGAGCAAGGCGATTTTTGAAAAATTGGTGTCATTGGATGACAAAGACCGGATCGGTGCACGCGGCTTGCTGGAGTTAGTCGTGCGTCGTCAAGAAGCGGCAGAAGGCATTTTCCGGATGCCGGAAGTTTTCGGGTAGGCATCGCCCACTAGTCAGATGCAAACGATAAGTGATGTTTGTTGTTCCGCGCAATTAACCTAAAGGTGATGGCCATGATGAAGAAACAAAAATCCGATCCATTTTTGGCCCAGACAGCTGTGATGCTGGTGGTTTTATTAGTGGTGTACGCATTGGGAGAACAACCTGCCAATCTTGATCACCTGATGATGAGGTAATGACGATGAGTTTAGAAGAAGATATGGAAGAGCTGGAAGCCGCGGAAGATTTTCTGCGGTATTTCGAGCTGGAATACGATACGACCGTCGTCCACGTCAACCGGCTACATATCCTGCAGCGCTTCCACAATTATCTGAGTCAAGCCGGCGAGAATATGCCGGAAGACGAAGATGCGCAACGGGAAGTCTACAAAAAGCTGCTGCATCGCGCTTACAGCGACTTCGTGGACTCCGACGCACAGACCGAAAAAGTATTTAAGGTCTTTAAGATGATGGAGCCGCAAACCGTGTTTGTTTCCCTAGGGGATATTAAAACATGATAGACGAACGTTACGATGAAGAGCGCTTCGAATTCGGCGAGCGTGTTAGGCTGACACGTAACGTCCGCAACGATGGCACGTATCCGGGCATGGATGTCGGCGACTTTTTGCTGCGCCGGGGTAGTGTCGGCAACGTGATTGAAGTGGGCACTTTCTTGCAAGATCAAGTGATCTACACCGTGCATTTTTTGGATGCGGGACGCATGGTAGGCTGCCGGGCCGAAGAATTGATCCCGGCCGATGCGCCCTGGAACCCAAGCCGTTTCGAGTTCCGCGACCAGGTAGTGTGCACGATAGACATCCCCACGCAAGAGGGCAGTTACCCCGCCGGCACCCAAGGTGAAATCCTGAAAGTATTGCGGGACAGCGATCCAATGCTCTACCACGTGCGTTTTCCGGGTAAAACCATGCAGGTACCCGAGAGCGTGCTGGAGCCGGCGGACCCGGCTACGTTTAAAGAACCGGAGGCATAATGATGAGCCAGACGTCGATAGAGCCTTACACCCTGTTGCGCGCCGCCTTGAGCCTGTTCCAGAAGGCGCCGGCCGAATTGGAGCAATTGCAATTGCGCCAGGTGGAAGTGCAAGCTAAAAACGAATACGAGATCGAAGGCCGGGTATTGAGTTCGTCCGAAGCCACCGGTGTGGTGATTTCCGACACGGAATTGGATAGAGCCTACAAGGAAGTGCGCGGCCGCTTCGAAGACGAAGACGCATTTTTAGCGGCATTGAGCGCCAACGGATTGGATGTTGAGCTACTGAAAGCCGCTTTGTATCGGCAGTGCAAGGTCGATGCGGTGATGGATAGAGTGGCAGCGCGCGCGCCCAAGGTCAACGAAGTGGAAATCGGCATTTTCTATCACTCGCACCCGGAAAAATTTCACAAACCTGAAACACGTCAGGCCAGGCATATTTTGATCAGTATTAATCCCGATTATCCGGACAATACCCGCGAGGCAGCTTGGCGGCGGATTAACGAGATTCTCGGCACTTTGAAACGCAAGCCGCATAAATTTGCCGACCTGGCGCTGAAATATTCGGAATGTCCGACGGCAGTGCAGGGTGGCGAAGTGGGTACCGTAGCCAAAGGCACCTTGTTTCCGGAACTGGATGCGGTATTGTTTAGTTTGAAAGAAGACGCCATCAGCGATGTGGTGGAAACCGAGATGGGCTTTCATGTAATTCAGTGCATGAAAATCGTCCTCGCCGAAACCATGTCCTTAAAAAAAGCGACACCGAAGATTCAGCAGATCATGCAGGATCGTTACCGCAGAAATTGCCAGCGCACGTGGCTGGCCAGTCTGCCCGCAGTCAACAGGAGTGCCTAACATGGTAAAAGAACCCAAGCATTGTTCGTTTTGCGGTATCGAAGCATCGGCGGCGGTGCCGATGATCGCCGGCACGGAAGGTTACATTTGCGAAGCTTGCGTGATGTTGGCCAGCCAAGTGGTATCCAGCTGGGGCAAGAAAAAGGAATTAGCCGATATGCAGGGGCCATTACCCAAGCCGGCGGAAATGAAAGCCATGCTCGATCAGTATGTGATCGGCCAGGATTTGGCTAAGGAAATTTTGTCGGTAGCGGTGTATAACCATTACAAACGGCTAAAAAACGTCAGCCGTAAAGCCGGCGGTCTGGGCGAGTCCGATGACAGTGTGGAAATCGGTAAATCCAATATTTTGATGATAGGTCCCTCCGGCACCGGTAAAACCTTGCTGGCCAGCACGCTGGCAAAAATCGTCGGCGTGCCGTTTGCCGTGGCCGATGCGACGACCTTGACTCAGGCCGGTTATGTCGGCGACGACGTGGAAAATATCCTGGTGCGCTTGCTGGACGTGGCCGACGGCCAGATCAGCAGAGCCGAGTGGGGCATGGTTTATATCGATGAAGTCGATAAGATCGCCCGCAGTCCGGAACAAGCTTTTGGCACGCGCGACGTCTCCGGCGAAGGCGTGCAGCAAGCTTTGTTGCGGCTGGTCGAAGGCTCGCAAGTCAAAGTCTCTGCCAAGGGCCGGCGCAAGGATCACAGCGGTAACGACTCGGTGATGATCGATACCAGTAACATTTTGTTTATTGCCGGCGGTGCGTTTCCTGGCTTGGAAAAGCATGTCGAAAAACGCCTGTTGCCGCCGAAAACCGCTATCGGTTTCCATGCCGAAGTCAGCAATCCCGACGACAAGCCGACCTTGGAAGCGATGCTGAACGCCACCCAGCCCGATGATTTGAAACGCTTTGGCTTGATCCCGGAATTTATCGGCCGTTTCCCAGTACTGGCGCCACTAGAGCCTTTGGATGTGGACGCCTTGATTCAAGTGTTGACCGAACCGAAAAACGCCTTGGTCAAACAATACCAACACCTGTTCGCTTTTGACGAAGTCGAGCTGGAATTTACTAAGGAAGCCTTGGCCGAAATCGCTGAAAAAGCGATTGCCCGCAACACGGGTGCACGCGGCTTACGCGGCATCATGGAACACGTATTGCGCCGCACCATGTTCGATTTGCCCTCCAGGCCTGATGTCGAACGTTGCATCGTTAACGCCGAGGTGATCCGCGGCGAAGCGGAGGTCGAAGTGGTGCCGCGGGAGAAATCCGGCGAGGCCGAAGACTTAAAGCGGTTGTCGGGCGGGGAGTGAGTTTGCGGATGGGACGAACGGTGTACGCCCATCAATCGCATTGAAGAATTGTATCTATTCAGCGAGTGTGATCTGTAGGGTGGATAAGCAGCGCGCATCCACCAGGATTGCCGGATGCGCTGCGCTTATCCAGCCTACGATGGATTTACGCTGTTTTGACTGAATTATTACGAAGAATTTTAGCTAATTGAGAAAACCACTATGAGCGTTAAAGAAAAAATCTTGCAACAACTTGCCGAAAATCCGGTGATTATTTACATGAAAGGCGTACCTAGCGCTCCGGAGTGCGGTTTTTCCGCGAAGACTATCGGCATCTTGAATGAAACCAAGGTCCCTTACGCTTACGTCAACGTATTGCAATCGCCGTTCATCCGCGAAAAACTGCCGTCCATTTCCAAATGGCCGACCTTTCCGCAAGTGTTCATCAATGGCGAACTGGTCGGTGGTGCCGACATTGTCGAGTCCATGTACAAAGACGGAACCCTGCTACCGCTATTGCAAGCGACGGTTCAGCCCACCGAAACCGCGGACGCCAGTCAAACCATTACCCATTCCGAAGTGGAAGCCTTGATTCTGGCCTCTTATCCGGGAGCGACTATAGGCATCGAAGGTGCCGGCTGCGATTTAAACATCACCGTGGTCAGCGAATTGTTCGCCGACCAACCTATGATCAAACAACATCAAGGCGTAATGGCAACTTTGAGCGCGCCGCTGGGTTCTGGCCGTTTGCATGCCGTCACTCTGAAGACGCATACGCCTGAAGCTTGGGCCGCGCTCCAGCCGGCGGCAAATCCGGGCTTACTCCAAATTCAAATCTGATCTAGTTAACAAGGAGACAACACTATGGCAAAAGTAGGCATTTTTTTCGGAACCGATACCGGCAACACGCGTAAAGTAGCCAAGACCATTGCTACGAAGTTGGGCGATGCAGCTGACAAACCGGTCAATATCAACAAAGCCTCCGTGGACGATTTACTGGCCTACGACGTATTGATCGTCGGTTCGCCCACTTACGGCGAAGGCGAACTGCCGGGTATGAGCGCCGGACACGATAACGAGAGCTGGGAAGAGTTCTTGCCGACTCTGGTCGGTGCGGATTTTACCGGCAAAACCGTGGCAATCTATGGTTTGGGAGACCAGGAAGGTTATCCCGGCAATTTCGTCGATGCGGTGGGCTTTTTGTACGATGCTTTCGCCGATGCTGGCGCGACCATCGTCGGTATGACCAGTAGCGAAGGATATACCTTTAAAAAATCCAAAGCCTTGCTGGGCGACCAGTTCGTGGGTTTGGTATTGGACGAAGACAATCAGAAAGAACTGAGCGAAGGCCGTCTCAGCGCTTGGCTGGACTCGATTTCCTCAGCCTGGGCTTGATAGGCGAGCCATGATCGAAGAAGCGGCCGTCGTTACCCGCGTTAGCGATGGCCGCACCTGGATCAAAAGTCTGCAAAGCAATGCCTGTAGCGGCTGTATGCAACAACAGTCCTGCGGCACGGCCACGCTGGCAAAAATCCTCCCCAAACGCGAGTTTCCAGTAGATTGCGATTTGACATTGCAAGCTGGTGATCAGGTGATGGTAGCCATAGATGACGGTCAACTGCTGCTCACATCGCTGCTGCTCTACCTTGTACCGTTAATTTTCATGCTGCTTGGCGTCGGCTTGGCCGAAGCCTGGCTACCCGCGCCGTATAACACCGATTACCTACCCGAAGTGGCGTTAACGACATTGCTGGCCGGCTTTTGGTTGATTAATCGCAGTCAAAATCTGTTACTGCTCCACCTTTGTTTTAAGCCACAGATCGTCAAGAAACTGGGCGCCGATTGATTTTTCGCTTGTTGATACGCATGCCGATACAAAATCAGCAAGATTTTGAGTGCCATGTATCGGCCAAGGGTGGGCCACTGCACATCTAGTCTGTGGCCGCAATGTAATTGGGCCTTTGTAGCCTCGATGCAGCGCTAGCGGAATCGAGGGCGTCGGCCTTCGAAACCTCGATTCCATCGAGGCTACTTGCTAATGCTTAACGAAAACATCAAATTCAGCCTCTGATGAGGCATATATTTGCTCATAAGAACTAGCAAATATTAATTGATTGAACCGTTCAACATCTTGGTTTCCTAATGCCCACTCACCTGTTCCCACTTGAGCCGGATCATCTGTAATTAGCAGGGCGATGTCTGGCGATACCGGATAGTAGAACTCTGTTTTTTTCGGAATATTGCCTTTCCCAGCCGCCACTGCGTGAGTATTGATAACTGGCTGATCTCCAGCGATGAATTTGGTTGTTCCTGATGTTCGCAGAATCACAGGGATGTACTTCTCTCTTCCGGTGACCAGAGAAAATGCCATGTTTGTTGCAAAGATATGCCGCATAACGCTCCAACAGCCCGACATATTTATGTTCGACAACTGCGGGATAGAAGACATGTTTTTCAAGATTGCCTCTTTGATGTTCTTTGTCCTCAGATATTGAACACAAAGAAAGTGAAAAAAAGACATTCTGTCATCTTCTACGGACAAGAATTCTATGTCGCCAGCCCGTAGCTTTGCCAAATACTTGGCTGACTCTACCTCAATCATTGAATGAAAGTCTTCCTCAATATTCGTCAGCGCAAGGTCCATTAATTCTTCCAGGTTATCCTTCGAGATTCCCATCGCAATCATGGCGTCGCGCGATTTAAACACCTGTTGGAATGTGTGTACCCAGCCTTCATTCGCCTGCCTCAAAAACCCCTTTGATTGATTTACCGCTAGCACCCTGATGTATTCAATGTCCTGGGTGGTTAGCTCCTCCACCTTATAGAAATAGCGCTCTTGTCCTATATTTACCGTTGCCGTTTCGAAGCGCTTACCGTCTCTTAGGCACCATATTTTCCCGTCCGTTGTCCACAAAGATAGATAGTGTTGCCAAACATAGTGGTGTCGCTTTTTTTTTAATCGTCATAGCGCCACCCTTCCTGAGGAACATAACAAGTTATTAAGCTGCTAACCTATATCCATCTGAAAACGCCCCTTCTACATGCTAATTTATTGATTGGATTAGAGGGCCTTAGACTGGGTAGAGCAACGCGAAACCCAGTGGATGCTTTGAAATAGCCAAGTTTCTTTGCATCCAAAATGTTTTTTGAATTTCAAAACTTTTCGCCTTCAAAGCTGGGTTTCATTATCATTCAACCCAGCCTACTTCCGCAAATCTAACGTCGGCTTATTATCAATTTGCTGGCATTGGCAAAACTAGAGCGATTGTCGGTTTTGGGTCGATTACCAAAATTCATCTCGTACAAAATCCGTCATTCAATCCCGGCGTAATCGATGGCCTGGTTTTATCGGAACAACTGGCGGTTTTAAATCGGAAAGGGTGGCGGAACTGATGTGGAATATGCAGTCGAATGGCTAACAATTTTCCCTAAATGTTGTGCGGTTGTCGCAATCCTGTCTCGAAATAATACACACAAACTGTGACACATCCCTGAAAGTCCTTGTAATCCGGGGCTTGCGGGCGCTGCTTTCCATGGCATTGATATTGCTGTGGGTCAATTGAAAACCATTGGGATTTTCAAGAGGGCAGCAGGCGCGTGCCAAAGCCTGTCGCCGATTTTTTGGCAATGTCATTAAGGTGATGAGATGAGCGAAGTTCTATGGGTGGGTTTAATTATGTTGATTGTGGCAGCCTGTGCGTTCGCGCCCTTGGGTTGCATGTTGTCGGCTTATGCAAAGTCGAGTAAATCCGCCGGTGCCAGTAAAGCCGTGGCAGGCGATGCCGGTGATTCCGGGAGGGGCCTGCCCGAGGATTCCATCCTCAAACGGCATTTTTTGACGCAATTGCAAAGCGAGATTGAAGCAACCTTGTTTCCCCGGCCAACCGATTCGATGCTGCAACGGCATTACGATTCACTGGTGGCGGCCAAGGTAGAAAACCGTTTGCAGCTTATCGGAAAATAACCCTCTTTCCGTCGGTGTAGGTGCGGTTTATTTCGCACCTATCTTGCCGATTCGATTCGTATCTTCCGGTTTTTTCTGCGCCATCGTGTATTTCGCTGGCATTCTCGTCGTCCGATTAGCGAAAATAGATCGCAGATGTGTCGCCTTGCGGCGATTCCCCTGTCACTTAATCCAGGCTTTGCATGCTAAACGCCGCCGATCTCGACACCTTGTTTTTGACCTTTCGCGTCGCCAGTCTGGCTACCTTACTGTTGCTGTTGTTGGGCACGCCGCTGGCTTGGAAGCTGGCGCGCAGCCGCTCGCGCTGGAAAGGCGTGATCAATAGCGTGGTGGCGTTGCCTTTGGTGTTGCCGCCGACGGTATTGGGTTTTTATTTATTGGTCTTGATGGGGCCGGCCGGGGTGGTGGGGAAATTTACCCTGTGGTTGGGTATCGGCACCTTACCGTTCAGCTTTGGCGGTCTGGTGGTGGCGTCGGTATTGTATTCGCTGCCCTTCGTGGTGCAGCCTTTGCAGAATGCCTTCGCGGCGATGGGTGAGGCGCCTTTGGAAGCCGCCGCAACCTTGGGCGCCGGGCCGCTGGATCGGTTTTTCAGCGTGGCGCTGCCGTTGGCGAAACCGGGATTTTTAACCGCCGGCGTGCTGGGTTTTACCCATACCGTCGGTGAATTCGGCGTGGTATTGATGGTTGGCGGCAATATCCCCGATAAAACCCGCGTGGTTTCCGTACAAATCTATAACCATGTCGAAGCACTGGAATATGGGCAAGCACATTGGCTGGCCGGCGGTTTACTGATCTTCTCCTTTTTGGTGTTACTGCTGCTGTACAACAGCCAACAAACTCAAACCCTGACGCAATCCTTGAAATGACCTTGTCCCAAGTGCCCAGCATTCAGGCCCGCTTGCGCCTGGCTTACGACCAATTCGATTTGGATGTTGATTTAAAGCTGCCGGCCAGCGGTGTGACGGTGTTATTCGGTCATTCCGGCTCCGGTAAGACCACGTTGCTGCGTTGTATCGCCGGCTTGGAGCGGCCAACGCAGGGTTTTTTGAAAATCGGCGACACCCTTTGGCAAGACAGTGACAGCGATTTTTTCCTGCCTACCTATCAGCGCAATTTGGCTTATGTGTTTCAAGAAGCCAATCTGTTTCCGCACCTATCGGTGCGCGGCAACCTGGATTATGCCGTGCGGCGCTTGCGCGCCAAGGACCGGGTATTTTCCTTGGAGCAGGCTATCGAATTGCTGGCGATAGCGCCGTTGCTGGACCGCTTGCCGGCCCGGCTATCCGGAGGCGAGCGGCAACGGGTGGCGATTGCCAGGGCTTTGGCCGCCAGTCCGGATGTGTTGTTGATGGACGAGCCGCTGGCTTCGCTGGACGAGCAACGCAAGCAGGACATCCTGCCTTACCTGACCGGCTTGCATCAGAATCTGCAAATACCGATTCTGTACGTCACCCACTCATTGCAGGAAGTCAATCAACTCGCAGACCACCTGCTAGTGATGGCCGCCGGTAAAGCGTTGGCCTGCGGGCCGCTGGCGGAAACGCTGACTCGGCTGGACGGGCCCATGGCCTTGGATCGGCAAGCGGCCAGCGTCTGGCAGGGCAAATTGATCAGTCACGAAGCCGAATATCACCTCAGCCATGCCGAATTTGCCGGCGGCAGCTTGAGTTTGCCGTATATGGACATGCCGGTCGGTAGCTCGGTGAGAATCAGAATTTATGCCCGCGACGTCAGTATTACCTTGCAACCGCCGGAAGCGTCCAGCATCTTGAATATTCTTCCGGCCAGGGTGCTGGCGCTCAGCGAAATGGGGCAGGGCCAAACCGTCGTGCAGTTGGCGGTGGGCGACGAGGTCTTATTGGCGCATATCACCCAAAAATCGGCGATGTTGTTAGGTGTGCAGCCCGGCATGGCCGTATACGTACAAATCAAGGGTACTTCCATAGTACGGTAAGCATTACCGCTCATTTTTACGGTTTGGCAGTTAGTTCTACTTTGTCAGATTAGAAGGACGTCCGTCATACCCGCCGGGATACCCACAGGGCACAAGAGCGGGTATCCAGTGCCATGGATGGCGAGCTTCGAACCATCGATGGCACTGGATTCCGGCAATCCATGCCGGAATGACGACCTTTGGCAATGTGATACCCGAAATCTGACAGAGTAGAATTAAGGCAGCGCTGATTTATTCATCACCGTCGTTCCGGTGAAAACGGGAACCCGGAAAATTCAAAGCTCCGGATCTCCGCTTTCGCGGAGATGACGATTTAATCAGTGTTGCCTTAGCTTGCCGAGTCGATTTCTTGTCGCTGGAGCGCATTTCTGCCGTATGAAATGTGATAGCCCTCAAAAAACGCAATGAATTTTTCGATGTTGGCGGGTTGCGAACGCCTTATCGGCATTTAGCGACTATCTTGTAAACGGCTTGCCGGAGAGGGTATCGCTGGATGGATAGCCGACTGCCCCGCATCAAAATAGTTGTCATCTCAAAATAATAAAAAAATGAAAGCAAAGATATGGCTTGATGGCCGGTATCAAATACAAGCGACGAATCGATTAAACCTGTTTCTGTTCGGTATGGCGCTTAACGTCAATCTTCTCGGGAGTGCGGTGGCCGACAACGCGCCGGATATCGAAGATTTTTCCATCAACGAACTCATGCAAATGGAAGTGTCGTCGGCTTCCAGAAAGTCGCAGACCGTATCCGATACCGCCGCTGCTGCGTTCGTGATTAGTCAGGAAGACATTCGCCGTTCAGGTGCCACCAGTATTCCCGACGCACTTCGCCTGGCGCCCGGCCTTGAGGTGGCACAAATTAATGCCAGCGTCTGGGCCGTCACCGCGCGGGGCTTCAATAGTCGTTATGCCAATAAATTACTGGTACTGATGGACGGCCGCACTGTTTACACACCGCTATTTTCCGGAGTGTTCTGGGATTTACAGGATACATTGATGGAAGACATCGACCGTATCGAAGTAATCCGCGGGCCGGGCGCGGTGATGTGGGGCGCCAATGCGGTAAACGGCGTGATCAACATCATTACTAAGAAAGCCAAGGACACCCAAGGTAATCTGTTCGTGGCCGGCGGCGGCAACCAGGAACGCGGCTTCGCCGGTTACCGGCACGGTGGTCGGATCGGCGATGACGGCAGTTATCGGGTGTATGCCAAAACCTTTGAACGCGATACCTTTGTTAACTCAGCCGGAGAAAGGCTGCACGACGACTGGCGCTCGGTGCAGGGCGGTTTTCGCATCGACGACCGCATCTCCAACGACAGCCGCTACACCGTGCAAGGCGATGTTTACCGCAAGACCATTGGTAATACCGTGGTACCGCAAACCGTGTTGCCGCCGTTTAACCGGGAGTTCAACGTGGACGAGCATGCCGATGGCGCCAACCTGCTGGCGCGCTGGGAAGGTAATTTCAGCGACGGTTCCGAATTTATGCTGCAAGGCTATTATGACCGGGTCAATTTCAGCGCGGCGGCGCTGTCGGACAATCAAGATATGCTGGACATCGATTTTCAGCATCGCTTGCATCCCAATGCTGATCACGATCTGATGTGGGGCGCCAGTTACCGATTTATTCACAGCACGACCGTCAATACATCGGCCATCGCCTTTACACCCAACAGCTTGGGTTATCACAACGGCAGCGTATTCGTACAAGACGACATCACGCTGATAGACGACACCCTGCGCTTGACGTTGGGTACCAAGTTGGAAGAAAGCCATTTCGGTAACACACAGGTACAGCCCAACGCCCGTTTAATGTGGACGCCGGACCAAGTGCATTCGGTATGGGCTTCGGTTTCCAGGGCGTCGCGCACGCCGGCGCGCGGCGAAGCGCAGGCAAACGTAGCGTTGGGCGGTGTACCGACCGGTTTGCCGGCGCCTTTCGATCAGATTCAAGTCATCGCGCAGCCCAACCCCAATCTACGCGCCGAAAAAATCTTTGCCGCCGAAATCGGTTACCGCACTCAGTGGACCGAAAAATTTTCCACCGACATTACCGCCTTCAGCAATCATTACAGCGATTTGGTGCTATTCCGCAGGGGGGAGTTGGTAGGGCTTACCCAGTCCTTGGTCTGGAGCAACGCCCAGCAAGATTTCACCACGCGCGGCATCGAGATCGCCAGTGAATGGCATGTGCTGGATTGGATGCGCTTCACCGGCAATTACAGCCATCTGAAAATGG
>FSSH01003471.1_pt1 | contig 18159 bp, 19 predicted proteins | sample 1166101 | NCBI WGS metagenome assembly FSSH01 (sample SAMEA32972668, study PRJEB13176) | freshwater metagenome | biome: Drinking water system; feature: Biomass in drinking water that filtered by 0.45 um membrane; material: drinking water | place: USA | collected 2012-12-20 | depth 0 m | reverse complement strand
TGATCCCGCTGTGCCATCCGCTCGCCATCACTAAAGCCACCGTCGATTTCAAAACCTCGCGCGATCCAGCCGGCGTGCACGTCTCGGCCGAAGTCAAAGTCTCCGGCCAAACCGGTGTCGAGATGGAAGCACTCACCGCTGTCACCGTCGCCTGCCTGACGCTCTACGACATGTTGAAAGCCGCCGATAAGCACATGGTCATCGGCGATATTCGCCTGATCGAAAAATCCGGTGGCCGGTCGGGCATCTTCCGTGCGCCAGACATTATAAAATCGACGCAAGGGCGATGAGCCATGGCGCTGCTGACTGTCGCGGACGCCCTTGACCGCGTGCTCGCCGGTGTCTCGCCGCTCGGCCACGAAGAGGTTGGTTTGCGCGCTGCCGCTGGCCGAACGCTGGCTGAGCCACTTGCAGCCCGCCTCATCAATCCACCCTTCGACGCATCCGCCATGGATGGCTACGCCGTGCGCTCCGCCGATTGCAGCGCCGCTCGCAGCACTCTGACGATCATCGGCCAGTCGGCGGCAGGAACGGCCTTTCTAGGAACCGTTGGCGTAGGTCAAGCGGTGCGCATTTTCACTGGCGCCCCGGTGCCAAGCGGCGCCGACGCGATCGTCATTCAGGAAGATACCGAGCGCATTGAAGATACCGTGTGCATCGTCGAGGTGCCGCAGTGCAACCAACACATTCGCCCGCGCGGCCAAGATTTCAAAGCTGGTGATGCTTTGCTTGGCGTTGGAAAAATCATCACCTCGCGAGACGTTCTACTCGCCGCCGCCGCCGGTCACGCGACCCTGCCGGTTTATCGCAAACCCACTGTCGCCATTCTCGCCACCGGCAATGAACTGGTGGCGCCCGGCGTGACGCCAATTGAAGGCCAGATCATCGCTTCGACGTCGTATGCGCTCGCCGCCATGGTCGACGCCGCAGGCGGCACCGCCAAGCTGCTCGGCATCGCCAGCGACACGCTCGCCAGCCTGTCACAGAAAATTGCTGAGGCGCACGACACGGACATTCTCGTTACGACAGGTGGCGCGTCGGTCGGCGACCATGATCTGGTGCGCCCGGCCTTGCAGGCCGCAGGCGCGGATCTTGCCTTCTACAAAATCGCCATGCGGCCAGGAAAACCGATGTTTTTTGGCACGCGGACATATGCCGGCAAGATGCAACGCGTTGTCGGCCTCCCGGGCAATCCGGTCTCGGCCATGCTCGTGGCGCGGATTTTTCTCAAGCCGCTGATCGCCAAACTGCTCGGCCGCGACGACATCCAACCGACAATCATCGCCGAGTTGACGACGCCGCTTCCCGCCAACGGCCCGCGCCAGCACTACATGCGCGCGACCTTGGACGTATCGACGTCGCCGCCGCGTGTTACTCCGTTGCCAAGTCAGGACAGTTCGATGACGTCATTGCTTGCGCAAGCCGATGCACTGATCGTCGTGCCGCTCGATGCTCCAGCCATGCCAGCCGGTACAATCGTCAATGTGCTCCGGCTCGACGACTAACGACCGCGCTCAGCGCATTTGCGCGGCCATTTTGGCGATCGTCTGCTGATAGACACCGGCGCTGTTCCAATCATTCAGCACACCGTAGTTCGCCGAACCCGGACCATAGGGCTGACCCGCTTTCCAGCCGTGGGCTTTGAGAAAATTCGCCGTCGACGCCAGGATATCCGGCGGGCTCGACATCAAGTTGCGGCGTCCATCGCCGTTGAAATCGACGGCATACCTGACATAGGGCGTCGGCAGAAACTGGGTCTGGCCAATTTCACCGGCCCACCCGCCGCGCATCTGCCCAACGGACATGTCGCCCCGCTGGATGATGCGCAAGGCGTCGAGGAGTTGCCCTGTGAAAAAAGCCGAGCGGCGGCAATCGTAGGCCAACGTCGCCAGCGATCGGACAATGGAATATTTGCTGCCCATGTTGGCGCCGTAGTTCGTTTCCAAGCCCCAGATGGCGACGATGATTTCGCGCGGTACGCCGAAGCGCGCTTCGATTTTGTCGAACGTGCCGCCGTATTGCGACATCAGGCTTCGACCCTTGGCGATCATGCCGCCATCGACCCGGCGCGCATAAAAGGCTGAGAAGCTCAATTTAAACGAATGCTGATTGCGATCGAGGCGGATGATTGCGGGATCGTAGCTCACGCCATTGAGACCGGACGCTATCGCCTTCGCCGAAAGGCCGGCCCCCGCCGCGCGCCCCCTGAAATCATCGAGCCACGCGTTGAACCCGCCAGCGGTATTGCCGCAGGCGGCGGCAGCGGGCGATGTCATGCCGGCAGCCGTAACCATGGTGAAGATGCTCATCGCACCAACGACGATCGGCAGACGGCGGATGCTCGCAATCACGGGAACTCTCCACGCATGTGAAAGATGCAGGCATCCGAAACGTCGGACCGCACGGTTTGCCCGACCGAAATTAAGAGTCGCCATACGCGCGCTCCCTCGCGATCGCGCCTGTCGCAGGGTGCAGCCACTCGCGATGAGGGCCTATGAATTGGCTGGTAGGCCCGGTTGGGATCGAACCAACGACCCTCAGATTAAAAGTCCGATGCTCTACCGCTGAGCTACGGGCCCCCAGACGTGAGGGGTTACCCGGCTTTTTGGCCCCGCGCAAGCCTTGCGGCAACGCCCGCGCGCACGCAAAAGGTCACGCCGGGGGAAGGCTCAATATGAATGGCCTTTTTGGTCGCCACACGCGCGAGTTGAGCATGTCGATACTGAGAGACGGCAGGAACGGTTTGGCGCCATTGCGAGCGAGCCCGCCGCCGCATGCATGTGGTGCATATCCGCTAAGCGCCATCCCGGCGTCATCAGCTCCCGCACGATCGGCGAACTCCTGTATGAGAATTCCGCGACCGGCTCACGTCGGATCGCTGCCAACTGTGAAGTCATGCTATCGATCAAGCTCACCCAACGCGCGATCGCTGCCCTGCCCGACCGCATCAAGGCAATCGGGCTGATGTGCCTTGCCGTGACGCTGTTCTCGTGCCTCGACACCACCGCAAAATTTCTCATTACGCACACCGGCGTTCCCACAGCCCAAGTCGTGTGGCTCCGCTTCGTCGGCCAGTTTTTGATGATGGTCGCCATTCTCGGTCCAGCGCGCATCCCGAGTTTGTTTCGCACGCAAAAACTCGGCCTGCAGACGATCCGCTCTTGCCTGATGGTGGCGACGACGGCGTGCAACTTCATTGCCGTCAAATATCTCCGTCTCGATCAAACGGTGTCGATTGCGTTTCTGGCGCCGCTGGTCGTCGCCTGTCTTGCCGGACCGCTGCTGGGTGAATACATCGGCTGGCGCCGAGCGCTGGCTGTGGTCGCAGGTTTTGTCGGTATTCTGATTGTTGTTCGGCCGGGCGTCACTGACGTGCATTGGGCCTTCGCCGTCTCATTCTTGTCGATGCTGTGCTACGCATTGTTCATGATCGTGACGCGGCGCTTGTCGACGTTCGATCCACCTCTGGTGACGCTGTTTTACGCGCTCATCGCCGGCACCATCGGCGGCTCCTTCATCGCCATCCCTTCGTGGGTGTGGCCGACGGACGGCTGGACGTGGCTGATGCTGGCCAGCCTCGGCGCATTTGGCGGACTTGGCCATTATCTGTTGATCTTCGCCTATCGCCTCGCGCCGGCATCGAGCGTGTCGCCGTTCCTGTATTTCCAGCTGCTCAGCATGGTTGGACTGGGCTTCCTCGTCTTCGGCGACCTTCCCGATCACTGGACGTTGGCTGGCTCGTGCATCGTCATTGCGTCGGGGTTGTATCTCGTCCACCGCGAGCGCGTCACATCACGGACTGAGCGGATTTTGGCGGCGCAATAATACGCGCCTTCGTCTCCGCCGCCCAAGCGTCGAAACGGTGCTGTTCAATCGCGCTCCGCATCGCCGCCATCAGATCTTGATAGAAGGTCGTGTTGATCCACGACAGGATCATGGCCCCGAGCGACTCTCCCGATTTCATCAAATGATGCACGTAGGCGCGTGAATACTCGCGCGCCGCCGGACATGAACTTTCCGCATCGATAGGCGACATATCCTCAGCATGCCGGGCGTTGCGCATGTTGAGTGGGCCAGCCGACGTAAACGCGTAGCCATGGCGGCCATTGCGGGTCGGCATCACGCAGTCGAACATATCGACACCAAGCCGCACGGCCTCGATCAAATCCAGCGGAGTGCCAACGCCCATCAGATAGCGCGGCTTTGTTGACGGCAAAAATGGCAGCGTCTCCGCCAGCGTCGCGATCATCGCCTCATGACCTTCGCCAACGGCTAGCCCGCCGATGGCGTAGCCTGGAAACTCCATATCGACCAGCGTCTCGGCCGACCGCCGCCGCATATCGGCATCGATGCCACCTTGCACGATGGCAAACAACGCCTGGCCGTGCGTCGCCCCGCCGGCCCTCACCTGATCATCGAAGGCCCGCTTCGATCGCTCGGCCCAGCGCAGCGACAACTGCATCGCCCGCTCCACCTCCTTCGGCGCGGCGGGTAGCTCGATACACTCATCGAATTGCATCTGGATATCGGCGCCGAGCAGGCATTGAATCTCGATCGATCGCTCCGGCGACAGCATGTGCCGCGAGCCATCGAGGTGCGACTGGAATTGCGCGCCTTCCTCGGTGATTTTGCGAATTTTGGACAGGCTCATGACCTGGAAGCCACCAGAATCCGTCAGGATCGGTCCGTCCCAACGCATAAAGTTATGCAGACCTCCGAGCTTGGCGACACGCTCGGCTCCCGGTCGCAGCATCAGATGGTAAGTGTTGGCGAGCAGGATATCGGCCCCGGCTTGACGAACCTGATCGAGGTACATGGCTTTGACCGTCGCAACCGTGCCGACCGGCATGAACGCCGGCGTGCGAATGACGCCACGCGGTGTGGTCACTTCACCGCGACGTGCCAAGCCATCTTGTGCCAGCAGTTGAAACCCGAACGTGTCAGCCATTGAATTCTTTGTCATGCACAGGTGCGCCCAGCGCCTGTTGGTCGAGTGAAGTGCGAAAGGCAAGACAGCCGCGCATGAATTTATCCCACGGCGGCACGGCGATGGACGGCGGAGTCGGTTCCGGCAGCAGCGCCCACAATTGCGGATGGTACCAGCATAAATCGTGGCCTGACGCGTCGCGGTGACGGCGGATGCCGGCGCGCAACGTCGCGACTTCGGCGATGAGCTGCTCGCGGCTCATACTGGCTAGGTCGTCATCCATCGAACCTCCCCGCGCCCGCCGGATACAACAGCGACGCATCGCCATATGAATAGAAGCGATAACCCGATGCAATGGCATGGCCGTAAGCGGCCCGCATCGTGCCGAGGCCCGAGAACGCCGCTACCAGCATGAACAGCGTCGAGCGCGGTAAATGAAAATTAGTCATCAGCAGATCGACGGCTTTGAATGTATAACCGGGCGTGATGAAGATCGACGTGTCGCCCGTCCATGGCTGGACGCGGCCGGTATCATCGGCCGCGCTCTCAAGAACCCGGAGAGACGTGGTGCCGACCGCGACGATGCGCCCGCCGCGCGCGCGGGCTGAGTTGAGTGCGTCAGCGACGGCAGCGGGCATGTCACCCCACTCCGAATGCATCACATGCTCGGTGGTATCGTCGGTCTTCACTGGCAGAAACGTTCCAGCGCCCACATGCAGCGTCACGAAATGGCGCGAGATGCCGCGTGCATCGAGGCGAGCGAATAGCTCAGGCGTAAAATGCAAACCGGCCGTCGGCGCCGCTACCGCGCCGTCCTTGTCGGCATAGATTGTCTGATAACTCAGCCGATCGCTGTCGTCGGGCGGACGCTTCAACGCAATGTAGGGCGGCAGCGGCATGACGCCCGCAGCAGCAATCGCTGCATCAAGCACCTCGCCCGAAAGATCGAACGCAAGCTCGACCTCGCCAGCATCGCCTTTGAATGCAACGGTCGCGTCGAGCGCGCCAGCCAAACAGGTTGAATGAAGCGTGCCGAGCTGAACGCGATCACCGCCGTCGAGCCGCTTGGCCGGCCGTGCAAACGCCCGCCAGCGGTTGGCATCGATCCGTTTGGTCAGGTTGAACGAGATATTAGCTTGTGTTTCGCCGCGCAGTCGAACGCCGCTCAGCGCCGCCGGGATAACGCGCGTATCGTTGAACACGAGCGCATCGCCCGGACGCAGCAGTTCCGCCAGATCGCGAACGCGGCGGTCGTCGAGGTCGGCGTCATCGCTCGCACACGACCCAGCCACCGGCTTGACGACAAGCATCCGCGCCGCATCGCGAGGCGACGCCGGATGCAGGGCAATGGCGCCCTCTGGCAGTTCGAAATCAAACAGCTCTGTACGCACGGCTTACACGTCTCGCCCTGCAACTACCGACGCGTTTTCATAGCCGACACCGCAGCCAGGATTGCCACCGCGACCCAACTTGCGATCAGGGCACTGCCGCCGATGGGTGCCGCCATCGGGAAAATGTGGCGTCCAGCGATCGTGTTCAGCGCAATATCGCCGCTGAACAACGATACAGCTATCAACATGAGGGCTGCGATGCTGAGCCATACTCCGGTTGAGGCGGCCCGTTGCGCGATTGCTGCCAGCCCAAGAACGCCGACGGCATGAATCATGAGCATTGTTGCTGCGGTTGCCAGCGCCGGGCTCTCGATACGATGCGCGGCAACCGCCGCAAGGCCAACACCGGCCGCGCCAGCGATCCCCGCCAGCGACACCACAGCGAAAATCGATGACTGGCGTGCGAGCGCATTGTCGGTGACGTCGGTTTGCACGGACATCACGCGACGTCAGCTGCAACGCGCACCGAAATCATTTTGTCGGGCGCGCGTGGCGGCTCACCGACTGCGAGCTTATCGACGTTCTCCATGCCCTCGATCACAGTCCCCCAAGCGGTATATTGCTTGTCGAGAAATGTGGCATCATCGAAGCAGATGAAAAACTGGCTGTTGGCAGAATTCGGGTTCGACGAGCGCGCCATCGAGCAGACGCCGCGAACGTGCGATTGTCCGTTGAACTCGGCCGCCAGGTTCGGCAACTCTGATGACCCCGTACCCTGTCCTTTCGGGCAGCCGGTTTGCGCCATGAAACCCTTGATGACGCGATGGAACACGATGCCATCGTAAAATCCGGCGCGCGCCAGAGTCTTGAGACGCTCGACGTGCTTGGGCGCCAGATCGGGACGCAGCGCGATGACCACCTTGCCCTGACTGGTTTCGATAATCAGCGTGTTCTCGGGATCGGTTGCAGCGGCCATGCGGCCCTCCTTTTTTTGTGGTTTTGATGCGCCGATTTACTCGACCGAGACTTTCACCATCACATCGGGATCGTCGACGGTGCCGGAACCCGGCGCGCCGCGCTTGATCTTGTCGACCAGCTCCATGCCTTCGATCACCTGACCCCAGACGGTATATTGCCCGGTCAGACCCCGGCATCCAGTGTCATCGAAGCAGATGAAAAACTGGCTGTTCGCTGAGTCCGGGTTGGCGGTACGCGCCGCGCCGAGGGTGCCGCGCTTATAAGGCTCCTGCGAAAACTCGGCCGGAAGATCCGGCAGCTTGGAACCGCCCACTCCAGTCCCAGTCGGATCGCCGGTTTGCGCCATGAAGCCGTCCATGACGCGGTGCCATTTCACGCCATCATAGAAACCTTGCGACGCGAGGGTCTTGTAGCGCTCGACGTGTTTGGGGGCGAGATCGGGGCGAAGCTGCACAACGACCTTGCCGGATTTCAATTCGATAATCAGTTTGTCGCCAGCAGCTGCAGCCGGGAGCGACGCCGCAATGAGCGCGGCGAGTGCGAAGACAATACGCTTCATGGGGATCCTCTTGATTAGGTCGGCCGCTCCGAGCTTTGTCGGCATGCGGACCGCGACGAAAAAGTGTCAACTCACGCTGCAATCGCCGTGCAGATCGAGACTTTGCGCGCCGAATGGAGCACGCTAATGCGCCATTGGTCCGGCCGGAGCGCCCGGCCGCAGCGGATGTGTTGCGGTCCTTATGGCGATTTGACGGCCGTCCTGCAAGCAGCAGCCGGTTGAAACGCGGCTGCAAAAGGCTTCAAACACTGCCGCTACCGCTCGGCTGGCCGCGCATCCCGCGGGATTTCTGATGGGTGGCCGAAACTCCCGCCACACTCCGCGCAGCGGCCTGCCGCGTTGCCGCAGCGCGTGTCGCGTCATCAAGCGACGTGAGACACACCCGCGCCAGATCCTGCACCACACCAGCCGGAGAGATGAGTACGCCCTCACGCACCAGCCGCGCGAATTGCTCATCGCGCCTTAGCCCGCGTCCGATAGCACCGCCCTTGGCGACGACGCGATGCCACGGCACGGCTTCGCGTTCATCGTCCGTGAGGTTGGCGAGCACGGTCATGATGAGCGGCATGGTTACGTTGAAGTGCCGGGCGAGTGTATCGACGGTCGTCACTTGGCCGAGCGGCACCAAGCGGACGACCGTCAGCACCTCTGACTTTATGACTGAGTGCGTGAGCGGTGACGGGCGCATGCGTCAGATCCGTTTCTGCGCCTTCGCCTTCAATCGTTTGGCGACATCTTTCGACACGAACGGCGTCACATCGCCGCCCATGCTGGCCACGGCGCGGACCAGGTTGGCTGCGATATGACGGACGGTGGGAGATGCCGACACGTAAACCGTCTGGACCTGAGGCGCCATTTCGCCATTCATACCGGCCATCTGCATTTCGTAGTCGAAATCGGTGCCGTCGCGCAGACCGCGAATGATGACGCTCGCCTTGTGCGCGATCGCCGCCTCGACGGCCAACCCGGCAAACGTCACTACCGAAATCTTGCAGCCTGTCGCCTCGGCGATGGTCCGCACATCGTGCTCCAGCATGGCGACACGCTCGGCGTCCGTGAACATCGCCGCCTTGCCCGGATTGACGCCGATGCCAATGACAAGCCTGTCGACGAGATGCGCCGCCCGGCGAATGACGTCGGTGTGGCCGAGCGTCACGGGATCGAAGGAGCCAGAATAAAAACCGATGCGGATCATGACCGCCAGTTAGACATCAGAGATGCGCGAGAGCAAGTGAGCCGTCTGATCTTCACCGGTCAAGGTCAACACCGGGCAGCTCAGGTTGCTGGGGCCTCATCCTCTCCGACCTCGCTTTCGTCTTCGGTGATGCGCTCGACCGAGACGACCTTTTCGGTCCCGTCCGTTTTGAAAATGCGAACCCCTTGGGTGTTGCGGCCGGCGATGCGGATATCGTGCACCGGGCAGCGGATCAGCTGGCCGCCGTCCGTCACCAGCATGATCTGATCGTTGTCGGCGATCGGGAACGAGGCGATCATGCGGCCGTTGCGCTCATTCACCACCATCGCGACGATGCCTTTGCCGCCGCGCCCGCTGGTCCGATACTCATAGGACGACGACCGCTTGCCGAAGCCTTTGGCCGAGACGGTCAGCACGAATTGCTCCCGCGATTGCAGTTCGGCGAAGCGCTCCGGCGTCAATTCCGTACCGTTGCCCGTGGCCTCTTCGCCATCTGGCTCGGCCACTGTCTCTGCCTCTTCGGTCTCATCGGCTCGCCGCAAGGCTGAGGCCTGCTTCAGGTAGCCTGACCGCTCGTCGGCAGTTGCCTCGACGTGATCGAAGATCGCCATCGCAATCACTTCATCATCGTCGTCGAGGCGAATGCCGCGCACGCCGTCTGAATCGCGGCCTTTGAACAGCCGCACTTCATCGCTGATCAGAAAGCGGATGCACTGTCCCTGCGCTGTCGTCAGCAGCACATCGTCGACGGATTTGGCAATGGCGACCTGCACGATGCGGTCACCCTCATCGAGCTTCATGGCGATCTTGCCATTGCGATTGATGCTTTCAAAATCGCCCAATGCGTTGCGGCGCACGTTGCCCGAGCGCGTCGCGAAAATCAGTTCGAGCTCACTCCAGGTGGCGGCATCTTCAGGCAGTGGCAGAATCGACGTGATGACTTCGCCTTCGCCCAGCGGCAACAGATTGATCAGCGCCTTACCCGGCGATTGCGGAGACGCTGACGGCAGGCGCCACACCTTCATGCGGTAACACATGCCGCGCGATGAAAAGAACAGCACCGGTGAATGCGTCGAAGTGACGAACAACTGGGTGACGAAATCTTCGTCCCGCGTTGCCATGCCCGATCGGCCTTTGCCGCCGCGTTTTTGTGCCCGGTACGCTGCCAGCGGCACGCGCTTGATGTAGCCCTTGTGAGACACGGTGACGACGCAGTCTTCGCGCTGGATCAGATCCTCGTCTTCGACGTCGCCGTCAAAGTCCATGATCTCGGTTTTGCGTGGCGTTGCGAACTCGGCCTTGATGGCCGTCAATTCACCTTTGACGATATCGACGACGCGCGCCCGCGACGCGAGGATCGATAGATACTCTTTGATCTCGGTGGCGATCTTGTTCAATTCATCAGCGATCTCGTCGCGGCCGAGTGCGGTGAGGCGCGCGAGACGCAATTCGAGAATGGCTTTGGCTTGTTCGTCCGAGAGGCGATAGCTGCCGTTTTCGTTCAGCCGGTGGCGCGGGTCGGCAATCAGCTCGATGAGCGGGGCCATGTCCTTGGCGGGCCAGTCGCGCCCCATCAGCTGCTCTTTGGCATCCGCGGGTGACGCTGAAAAGCGGATCAGCTTGATGATCTCGTCGATGTTGGCGACAGCAATGGCAAGTCCGACCAGCACGTGGGCGCGGTCGCGTGATTTTGTCAGCAGATGCTTGATTCGCCGCGTCACCACCTCTTGGCGGAACACCGTGAATGCCGAAATCATATCCTTGAGATTGAGGCTTTCGGGCCGCCCGCTGTTGATCGCCAGCATATTGGCGCCAAACGACGTCTGCAGATCCGAGAACTTGTAGAGGTTGTTCAAAACGACATCGGCAACGGCATCGCGCTTTAGCTCGATGACGACGCGGATACCCTCGCGGTTGCTTTCATCCCATAGATCCGAGATGCCTTCGAGCTTCTTGTCGCGCACCAAATCAGCGATCTTTTCGATGAGCACGCGCTTGTTCACCTGATACGGGATCTCGGTGATGATCAAGGCTTCGCGATCCTTGCGGATGTTTTCGACTTTAACGCGGGCCCGCATGATGATCGAGCCGCGCGATTTGTGATACGCTGACAAAATTCCGCCTCGGCCCAGAATAATGCCGCCGGTTGGGAAATCCGGCCCCTGCACGATGCCGCACAGTTCATCGATGGTGATGTCCGGATTGTCCAAATCTGCCATGCAGGCGTCGATGATTTCACCGAGGTTGTGCGGCGGTATGTTGGTCGCCATGCCGACTGCGATGCCGCCGGCACCGTTGACCAGAAGGTTCGGAAATTTCGCCGGCAGTACGGACGGCTCTTGCAATTGGCCATCGTAGTTGTCGCGAAAATCGACGGTGGCGTTGTCGAGATCGTCGAGCAGGAACGACGCCACCTTGGCGAGTTTGCTTTCGGTGTAGCGTTCGGCCGCCGGCGGATCGCCGTCGATCGAGCCGAAATTACCCTGGCCATCGACGAGCGGAACGCGCATCGAGAAGTCCTGCGCTAAGCGCACCAGAGCATCGTAAATCGCCAAGTTGCCGTGCGGATGGTACTTGCCCATCACCTCGCCAACGATGCGCGCCGACTTGACGTATTTTTTGTTCCAGTCGAGCCCAAGTTCGCTCATGGCGTAGAGGATGCGACGGTGAACTGGCTTCAAACCGTCGCGCACGTCGGGCAGCGCGCGGCTCACGATGACGCTCATCGCGTAGTCGAGATACGAGCGCTTCATTTCTTCGGCGATTGTTATCGGGCGAATGTCACTTGGCTCGCGGCCGGTTGGCTTTTCGTCGTCGCTGTTGTCTGCCAAGGGATCGGGTCTTTCAACAAATGTGACCCAGCGAACGAAGGCTCGCCGGGGCGATCAAATCAACTTGCGCAGTGTATAGGAAAAGCCGCCCCATTCCAACCGCGCGGCGACGTGACACGCGCCATAGGAATAAAATATTACTTATATCTTTCAATGTCTTGAAGTGAGGGACATTGCGCCGTGGCCGCGCCTACAGACTTGCTGCGGTCATACTCCGCGCTTACATCGCGGGGCGGTGATGGCAAGCTCCCTCGAGCAAGCAGCCAACGCGCCCCGGCGGTAGACACAACGGACAAATCCGGCCGTCTGATAAGGTCTCAGACCTTCGATCCGACACTGCAAAAAAGAGGACACTCGTCGTGCCAAATATCGATCGCTTCTCCCGCTTCGTCACTGCCATGACCGCTGCCGCACTCTTGACGACGCTCGCCTCTGTCGCCGTGCGCGCCGAAGAAACAGCGACCTTCATCACCGAACAGAAGATGACCGAGTATCTCGCCAAGGATCGCCTGATCGGCGCAAAAGTGCACGATAGCGACGGCAAGATCATCGGCGACATCGAGGATCTCATTGTCGGCAATGACGACCACGTCGTCGGCGTCGTTATGGGCGTCGGCGGCATCCTCGGCCTCGGCGAAAAAAAGGTCGGTGTGACGACGTCCGCCCTGCAGCTCGAAGTCACCGATGGAAAAATGCACGTCATTATGCCGGCCGCCACCAAAGACGCTTTGACGAGCGCGCCGGCGTTCAAGCGCGTCGCGCCGAAAAAAGGCATGTACGAGCGGGCTGTCGAAAAAGGCCAGGAACTGCGCGACAAATCGGCGGTGACCGCGCAGGACGCCCTGAATGCAGCGAAGGAAAAATCGGGACCGGCCTACGAGAAGGCGAAAAAAGCCGCACAGGACGTGATCGATCAGGCGCGAGAGGCAGCGAAACCTGCCGCAACGGCACCTACCTCTGCGCCCGTTTCCACACCTGCTCCATCAGCAACGCCTTAACCGCACCTCTCTCGATACGTCGACGCCAATCAAACCCGGCACATCAAGTGCCGGGTTTTTGCTGTGCCACGGCAGATCAAGCGCCAGTGGAACGATCAAGCCTCGGTCGCGTTTTACCGCAAACATGACCGCATCGCCGATCACACGTGTTGAGCGTCATCGGCTAGGCAAAGGTACTGATCATGCGCCATTCACTCATCTATACGACGCTGTTGACGCCAATGATGTTGGCCAGTCTCGCGCTTCCTCTGGCGCAAATCGCTACAGCACAGACCGCCGCCGATCAGAACGCGCCAGCGCCGTCGGCTGATCCGCCGTCGCCCGCCGCCGCTCAAAGTCAGGAGAATAAGTCGAAGCAGAGTGAAGCCGGCGAGTTGTTATTCAACAATGCCTGCCGAACCTGTCACGCGGTCAAGGTGGGTGATCACAGGTTGGGACCGAGCCTCGCTGCAATCGTTGGCCGGAAAGCCGCGTCGCAAAGCGGCTATACCTACTCGCCGTCACTAAAAAACTCGGGCCTCACGTGGGACGAGAAAACGCTTGATGCGTTCATTGCCAACCCTGATGCCGTCGCGCCCGGCAACAACATGAAACCGTACACTGGCATGACCAACGCCGAAGACCGCGCCAAGATTGTCACCTACTTACGCAGCGGCGCCGCATCATCGAGCAATTAGCAATCGCGCAAGGCATGCAGCCCCATCAGCGTTAAGCATCGTTGCCGCACCGGCGCCCAATCCGATTGGACAAATCGCTTACGCCCTAAAACGGGATCTCGTCATCGAGCGCTTTGTCAAACGAGGCGCTCTTTGACGCGCCGCCGCCCTTCGCGACGCGCTTTGGTTCACTGTATCCGCCGCCGCTCGAACCCGAGCCAAATCCACCGCCATCCATGCCGTAGTCGGACTGACCGCTCTCCTGCATTCCGCCGCTGGCGCCAGCGCGCCCACCATCGAGCATCGTCAACGAGCCGTTGTAACCCTGGATCACGATTTCGGTTGAATACTTCTCCGCTCCGCTCTGATCGGTCCACTTACGCGTTTGAAGTGCGCCCTCGACGTAGAGCTTCGAGCCTTTCTTGATGTACTGCTCGACCACCTTGCACAGCGGTTCGCTAAAAATAACGACGCGATGCCACTCGGTCTTTTCCTTCTTTTCACCGGTCGCCTTGTCGCGCCACGTCTCGCTCGTGGCCAAACTGAGATTGGCGATCGGACGACCGTCCTGCGTGCGGCGGATTTCTGGATCCTTGCCAACATTGCCCACGAGAATGACCTTATTGACCGAACCTGCCATTTTACCGTTCTCCTTCACGCCAGGACACCAGTGTGCTTTCGCTCGCCCCGGCTGACGCCCGTTTTGACCATTATAACTGACGAGCCGCGCCTAACGCGCCTCGCTTCCTGTGAGTTGTACCAACTCATATGGACCTGCCAGGTCTATAAACCATCAGGCGGCCAGCGAATCTTTCACCGCAACCCTAGCCAGTCCGACAGCCCGCCGCCGCAATGGCCGTCGCGATTGCCAGTGTTGTCCACCACTTTCAAATGCTGCCGCCGAGATTGAACTCCGCGATAACGTTCCTGTATTGTTCTAGCCTTTCGACAGCGTGACTGCAAGCACGAACTCGCGTCCTCGGGCCGGCTCTGGCGCATCTATCGTGTCGGCAAAAATGGTCTGGCGACTGCCGGCGCTTGACTGAGATCAGCCTTCGCCGCAATCAGGATAAGGGTCCACCGCGCATCAACGCTGACGAGGTCCCGCACTCCATCCGTTCTGTGGACACCCAAACCGCGACATGGCTCAGTACAATTGTTTGAAGTGTCCAGGATATTGCTGCTCGTATCCGGTCATCGCTTTGCAGAAACGCGATGTTGAACGCCTCGCCAAATATTTCAAGCTGGCCTACGCGGTCGCGAAAAAGCGCTTTACGCGCGAGGGTCACGGCCACAAATATTTAATGCGCCGCAAGGGCGACGAACACTTCGGCCGCATCTGCCAATTTTTTGACACCAAAGAACGGCGCTGCACGATCTATCATGCGCGCCCAGCCGCTTGCCGCGCATACCCGGGCGAAGGCCGCTGCGGGTACTACGATTTTCTGATGCACGAGCGCCGCTGTCAGAACGACGAGACCTTCGTCGCCATCACCAATCACAAAGATTAACACGCTGGGCCGGCTCTCAGCCGACGCTGCCGTTCGAGGTTTCGCGAACGGTCCGCGATCGATGTTGAGCCTCGCCCTTACCTGATCGGCGAATTGGACGCGTATGCGTGGCTAATCTGCAAACGTTGCAGAAGCATAAGGCGCTGCATCGGCGGATAGCTAACAGGCATTAACCCTTCATTTAACGAATCACTCGAAACTCAAATCAAATTGATGACCACATTTTGTTGACGCTGCGCGGGGCGCGCAGGCGAGCGATCAAAACTGTGGATACAGCATGGCTTGATTGAATTCGGGGACGCGCGGCGCATGACTAAGGTCAGTAATCTTTCGAGAACCGTTATCCGCGTCGCAAAGACGGCTACTCTTAAAAATACGGCAGTGGCTTGCACATTCCTGCTGGCGTTCGACAGTCTGGGTGTCGTCAGCCCGGCCAAAGCGGCTTGCGACTTTACCAGCAGTCCTGGCCTGTTGACGCTGGACTGCAGCGGTACCATCGAAACGACGGCTGACTACAATTCAGCGATCGGCTTCTCGGTCACCGGCCCAGCCGGTAGCATCAATAGCTCCGGCGGTACCGGTGGCACTGGTGAAGACTTGATCATCACGTCTACTGCAATTGTAATGACGAGCGGCCTATACGCTGAAGGATTCGAAGTTTTTAGCGCGGGCGGTGTTGGCGCCATGAACGGCGACAATGGTACGGGCGGCGATGGCGGCGACATCAGCATCACAACATCAGGGACCATCAATACAGTCACCGTTGGCTCTCCAGCACTGTTGGTACAGAGCTATGGCGGTGTAGGGTCCATCAACGGAAGCGGTGGCACGGCTGGCGATGGTGGAACGGTCACCATCACATCCTCGGGAGCAATCAATACCGAGGGCAATGATGCTTCAGCTATTTTTGCACAGAGCTATGGCAGTACAGGGTCGATCAATGGCACCGCTGGCGTAGGCGGCAATAGTGCAGCCGTTACCGTCAACTCATCGGGCGTGATAACCACACTTGGTGATTTCAGTCACGGGATCTGGGCCGCAAGCTTCGGCGGCGCCGGCGCGATCAACGGCGATGGCGTTGGCGGTAACAGTGGCATCGTGACGGTCACGTCCTCCGCCAATATCACCGTATCAGGTGCAAACTCCGACGCGATCCATGCCTACAGCGCCGGTGGACGAGGTGCGTTCAACGGTTCTGGCCCGGACGGGACGGCAGCGAACGTTACGGTCAATGTTACCGGTGGAACCGTTCAAGGCGGATCGAATGCCGGCTATGGCGTTTACATCGCGACGGGCGGGGGAATTGGCAACACCGCAACGCTCAACAACGATGGCATCATCCGTGCGCTCTCGGGCAACGCCATCAGCGGAGCGGGTGCGAATGTCTACGTCGCAAACCGCGGGACGGTGATCGGCAACGTCACTTTATCTGGTGCTAACGCAAATTTCGACAACCGCGAGACCGGCATTTTCGAAAGCGGCAGCTCCGTCAACGCATTCGTTTATAATCTTGGCAGCATGTCGCCAGGCGGAGCCGGCGTCATTCAAGACACGGCGATCGTTGGCAACTACCAGCAGAATTCAACGGGCCTCTATAAAATCGATGCCGACTGGACGGGCAACGCCGGCGCGGGCTTGGCTGATAAACTGTCGATCACCGGCACAGCCGCACTCGCCGGCCAGGTCGTCGTCAATCCAATAAACTTTCCCGCGTCATCGTCGGCCAACAAGGGTCTCGAAAAGACCTTTACGATTTTGACGGCAACCGGCGGCATCACCAATTCGGGCCTCACCGTCACCGACACGGCAGCAGTCAACTACAGCTTGATCTATCCTGATTTGAACACGCTGAATTTGCAGGCGGTGATCGACTTCACACCTCCGCCGCCGCCACCTGTCGATCCCGTAGATCCCATCGATCCCGTCGATCCCGTCGGACTGAACCCAAATCAAATCAGCGTCGGCGAATCGTTGAATGAGATCGTGAGTGGTGGCGGCTCTCTCGACTTTATCGCGGCGCTCATGACGGTTCCGACACAGCAGGGCCTTGCCAACGCCCTCGATCAACTGGCGCCCGCCGGTGAAGCCGGTGCGGTCGCCTCTGCCCTGAGAACCGGGACGACGTTCGCCGGGCAGCTGTTGAGCTGCAAGACCGTTGGTGAGGCGGATGATACCAACGCCATCATTCGCGAAGGCCAGTGCTTGTGGGTCCGCGCCAATGTTCGATCGCTCGATATTGACGGCGGCAGACAAGGCGTCGGCTTCGACGAAACCGCAGCCTTCATTTCCACTGGTGCCCAATTCGACGTCGGCGGGCCATGGCGTTTCGGTGGCGGCATTGGCTTTGAAACAACGAACCTCGAGTCATCCAGTCACGCCAAATCCGAGGGCGACCGTGTGCATGTCGGCGCGGTTCTCAAATACAATCCCGGACCGTGGCTTATGGCAGCCAGCATCAGCGGCGGCCACGGCTGGTTCGACAATGAACGCTCGGTGTCGTTCGCCGGCTACAACGACATCGCGACGTCCGACTCGGACACAAGCTTTGTGTCGGGCCGCTTGACCGGCAGTTATCTCGCGGTCTTCGATGGCTGGTACGCTAAACCCCAACTCGATGTCTCGATTACGAATCTGGATCGCGATGGGTATGTCGAACAGGGTGGCGGCATCGCGCTCGATGTCCGCGGCAGCAATGATACGGTCGTGACTGTTTCGCCGTCCGTTGAACTCGGCACGCAGGTGATCCTCAGTTCCGGCGGTATTGCCCGGCCCTATGTCAAGGGGGGCGTGACGTGGCTCGATAACGACCAGTTTGTCACGACCGCTGGCTTTGCCGACGCCGATGTGTCGATTGCGCCGTTTTCTATCATAACGCAAATCGACGATGTGGTCGCCGACGCGGCGGCTGGCATCGACTTCATCGATGTTGCAGGCACCGTGCTGCGCATTCAGTACGATGGCCATTTCGGCGACCTGTCGACCCAGCATGGCGGCACGGCGAAGCTGTCATTCGCCTTCTGAGCCTTTCCCACTGGGATTGAATCGTTTCTGTTCGCGCTGCTTCGGTTGATCCGGCAGGCGGCGGCGGGCACAGTGCGATGTCATAGCATCGTACACGCACGCCAAGTCGATCTCAGCCGGAAGCGCTATTACCCAAGCGAAAGCCCCGGATG
>FSSH01002949.1_pt4 | contig 18168 bp, 17 predicted proteins | sample 1166101 | NCBI WGS metagenome assembly FSSH01 (sample SAMEA32972668, study PRJEB13176) | freshwater metagenome | biome: Drinking water system; feature: Biomass in drinking water that filtered by 0.45 um membrane; material: drinking water | place: USA | collected 2012-12-20 | depth 0 m | reverse complement strand
CGGCTCATGCCGGGCTTCCTCGGCACGCCGGCGGTGACGATCACCACGTTTGCTCCGGCAATCGCGGAATAGTCGCTGGCACCGGTATAATGGGCATCGAAGCCGTCCACCGGCGCGGACTCGGCGATATCGAGACCCTTGCCCTGAGGCACGCCGTCGGCGATGTCGAACAGGACGACGTCGCCGAGTTCCTTGAGGCCGGCGAGATGCGCGAGAGTTCCGCCGATCTGTCCGGCGCCAATGAGCGCGATCTTGCTGCGTGCCATGGGAATTTTGCCTCCGAAGTTTTCGAGGGTTGCGGCGGTTTTGCAGCCGATTCTAAGGTCTCACGGGCGGGCCGCATTTGTTGTGGCGGGGTGTGGCGGAAAAGGCGCGGCTCTTCAAGCCGACCACCACATACGTGAAGCAGAGTTCGGGCCAGTCGCGATCACCGCCATCCTCGCCATGAGGCAGAGAATGCCAAGCTCGCCAGTCGCTTAGCTCCCAGGTCGATTGATATGGTTCGACGGCGAAGCACGGGTGACAGGTCAGCCGATCTGTCACGTCGACTAGAGGATGCCCGCCCTCAAGACGCGCTGGATCGCCTGGATGACCGCTCCGAAGCGGGCTTCGACGAGGTCCGGCGGCACGTCGGAATCGTTATGGATCGCGAGGGGATGGGTGAAACGGTAACTCGCGTCGAAGATGTACGCGATGGCCCTCTCTCGATCGCGGGCCACGAAGGTGCCGGCTCCGATGCCGTCCTCGACGACGCGCTCGACGAGGCTGCGCAGACGCACGCGATGACGACGTGCGATCGGACGCGACGCCACCGTGGCGTCGAGATGGACCGAGAAGAGATGCGGCGCCCGTGACAGGGTCTCGCGCTGGGCGGCGGCCAGTGCGGTCAACAGGCGCTCGACCTTGTCATCGGCCGGATCAGGAGCGTCGGCGATGCGGGCAAGCTCGGCCTCGAGGTCGCGCAGCCAGCGCCCGACCACCGCATCCAGAAGGGCGTCCTTCGAAGGGAAATAGCGGTAGACGTTGGCATGGGTCATCCCCGCTTCCGCCGCCACCGCCACCACGGTCACCCGTTTGGGTCCGAGTCGGGCGAGATGCTCGGAGGCGATCGCGAGGAGGCGGATATCGGCCGAAACCGGGGCCGTACGATTGCGGAACGCGGCCCGTATCTGGCGAGGAGTGGACGCTTCGGCGCTGGCAGGCGGATCGTCGGAATCGGATGGGAGCGTTTCCTTGCCGACGTCTCCGACCGGATCGTTGGCCGGTTCCGGCGATACGGAGACGACGGCGACGGACGCCTTGTGCGGTCCGTTGAAGACGTCTCGCTCATGGACGAGCGAGTTTCGATGGGCGCGGGCCCGCATCAGCCTGAGGTCCTCTCCAGACGAACGGCGGCGGCGCCGCTCGAACGTTATGGTTGTCCTACAAATCGCATAGCCTGTCAGAACCGGTTCTTCCAGGCCCGCAACGCGGTGAAGACCTCGACCGGCGGTGCATTCGCCGGCAGTCCTGCGGCCTGCGCCAATTCGGGCATGTCGGATCGCAGGAACGGATTGGTCGCGCGCTCGACCCCCATGGTGGTCGGGATGAGGAAGCGGCCCTCGCTCTGCGCGGCTTCGGCCTCCGTCATGCGTTCGGCCAGGCGCGCATTGCCGGGCTCGACGGCCAGGGCGAAGCGGCCATTGGAGAGGACGTAATCATGCCCGCTATAGACTTGCGTGGTATCGGGCAGGGCGAGGAAGCGCGACAGCGAGGTCCAAAGCGTCTCGGGCGGTCCTTCGAGGACGCGTCCGCAACCGAGGGTGAAGAGGGTATCGCCGGCGAAGGCGATGCCGGCCTCGCGGAAGACATAGGAGACGTGGTCGTCGCAATGGCCCGGGGTTTCCCAGACCTCTGCGGTGAGGCCGCCGAGCTGGATTCGATCGCCCTCCCCGACCCTGACATCCACCTCCGGCACCGCGTCGCCCGCCCTGATGGGCGCCGTGACCTTGGCGCCGGTGCGTCGCTTCACTTCGGGAATGCCGGCGATGTGGTCGGTGTGCCGGTGGGTGACGATGATGTCGGTGAGGCTCCAGCCCGACTCATCCAGGGCGGCGAGGACCGCCTCCGCTTCGGGCACGTCGATGGCGGCGCAGGCGCCGGTCTGCGGATCGCGAACGAGGACGCCGATATTGTCGCTGCGGCACAGGAAGGTTCGGATCTCGGGGCCGTTGGCGTTCATGGGGCGTCTCCTCGGTGCGTTCGTTCGGTGTCGGGCTCAAGAATGGGGAACACTCACGGGTTCCCGTGCGACTCGGGTTGCCGGGCCTGCCTCGGATCACCATTGATGGGCCGCAGCCGCCCAATAATGCAGTCCGATCGGGCCGGAACCCGTTTTCATGCGTCTCGACGTCACCGACCTTCGCGCATTCTACGCAACTCCGCTGGGCGCCGTGACCCAAAGGATCGTAGGCCGCTCGATCCATGGCTTTCTCGGCTCGGTCTCGGGGCTTCGGGTGCTCGGGCTCGGCTATGCCACCCCCTATCTCGGCACCGTCCATTGTATCGCCGAACGCACCCTCGCCTTCATGCCGGCGACGCAAGGGGTGGTGAACTGGCCGGGAAGCGGCCGCTCCTGTTCCGCCCTCGCCGACCTGACCATGATGCCGCTGCCCGAGGCCGCGGTTGACCGGGTGATTCTTGTCCATGCCCTCGAATCGGTGGAGAGCCCGACCGAACTGCTCCAGGACGTCTGGCGGGTCCTCACGCCTGGCGGTCGGATGATCCTCGTCGTGCCGAACCGCCGCGGCGTCTGGGCACGACGCGAGGCGACGCCCTTCGGCCACGGGCAGCCTTACAGCCGGTCCCAGCTCGGCAGGCTGATGCGCAGCACGTTGTTCTCGCCGGAGGGTTGGGCCGAGACCCTCTACATGCCCCCTGTCGAGAGCCGGATCTGGCTGCAGACGGCAGGGGCCTGGGAGCGGTTCGGCACCGGATTGTCTCTGCCCTTCGCAGGACTCCACGTGGTCGACGCAACCAAGCAGCTCTACCGCCCGATCCCGGTGCACCAGGTCCGCCGCAGCACCCTGCGGGCACCGGCGAGGGCGCTCGTCCCCTCTCCGTCACCAGGCTGACCCGATGACGAGCACCATCAGCCCGGAAGCGACCCTGGCGAGCTTCCTCCTCGCGCTCTCGACCCTGTTCTCCATCGTCAACCCGGTCGGCGCGGCCCTGATCTTCGCCCAGGTGACCGCGCAGAACAGCCATGCCGAGCGGCTCGAACTCGCCCGGAGGATCAGCTTCTACGCAGCACTCATCATGCTCGCCGCCCTCTGGGCGGGAGCGCCGATCCTCAACTTCTTCGGCGTGTCGCTGGCAGCGCTCAGGATCGCGGGCGGCCTCGTCGTCGGCGCCTCGGCCTGGACCCTCCTGCGGGCGCCCGAGGCGCGCGAGGCTCGCAAGCAGGCCGAGGCCAATGAGCCCGCCGGCAACCTCGCGGAGATCGCGTTCTTCCCGCTCACCCTGCCCTTCACCACCGGCCCCGGCACGATTGCGGTGGCGATCGCACTCGGTTCGAACCGGCCCTCGGGCAGCCCGGAGGCAGTCGGCTTCTTCGTCGGCGTGTCGGTGGCCGCTCTCGTCATCGCCGCCATGGTGCGCCTGACCTACGGCTCGGCCGACCGGGTCGTCGAGCTGATCGGGCCGGTGCGCGCGAGGGTGCTCGGGCGGCTCTCTGCCTTCCTGCTCCTGTGTGTCGGTACCCAGATCTTCGTGAATGGAGTGGTCGACGTCCTCGGGCCGCTGATCGCTGGGCGCCGGGGATGACAGGTCGCCGTGCGTCGGGCCTGGAAACGGCATCCCGTCGGCGTCCGTGAGAGATCTATCGAGGTGGCGTCGCCTCATGATGCGAGGACGTCGTGATGCAAGGACCTCGCAAAACCGGCGCAGCTGATTAAATTCAGCATATGTTCGGCAATATTCCGATAGTATTGATCGAAATATTACAGAGGTCACGGACCTGATCCGTAGATATTTATAATCATCAAGTACAAATAACGTCATTTATCGCGATCAGTCTGGGCCGCCTGTGCTGAGGCGCATTCGCCAATGCCGGCGCCGATAAGAAAATAAGCCATGGAACGAGGCCATACCAACATATGCGAATGCAGATGCACCCGCATTTGCCGTCTGTCGCATGGATAGGCCGAAGCGAACGCCACGCGATGGGTTGAGCGTCGTTTCTGGTTCGAAACGGGATCCGATCACTGTGCCCATGACGACACCGGACGATTTGGGATGGCTGACGCGCAAGCTCCGCAGCATCGACCGGGTCTCCACCGAAGAACAGCGGGCGGTGGAAAATCTTCCCTTTACCAAGAAGCGTCTCGAAGGCGGTCAGGACATCGTCAGGGAGAAGGATCAGCCGACGCAATGCTGTCTGATCCTCGACGGATGGGCATGCCGCTACAAGCTGCTGTCGGAGGGTAAGCGGCAGATCCTGTCGTTCCACATCGCGGGCGACATCCCCGACCTTCAGAGCCTGCACCTGAAGGTGATGGACCACAACCTCGCCACCGTGACGCCCTGCACGGTCGCCCTGATCCCCCATGAGGGCGTTCACGATCTCGTCCGGCGCTTTCCCGGCATCTGCGGTGTCCTCTGGCGGGACACCCTCGTGGACGCGGCGATCTTCCGCGAATGGATGACGGGGATCGGACGGCGCTCGGCCTACGGACGCATCGCCCACCTGTTCTGCGAGATCTACGTCAAGATGAACGCCATCGGGCTCGCCGACGACTATCGGTGCGAATGGCCGATCACTCAGGTCGACATCGCGGACGCCCTCGGCCTTTCCAACGTTCACGTAAACCGGGTGCTGCAGGATCTTCGCAGCCGAAAGCTGATCTCCCTGCGCGGCCGTGCCCTGGTGATCGAGAACTGGGACGCCCTCCGGGAGGCGGCGGAGTTCGATCCGCTCTACCTCCACCTCGAGCCCTGATCCCGGCCCGAGCCCGAATTGCTGTTCAGCGGGCCTCTGCCGCGGGCCTTGCGGCGCTGAGCTCCTCGGGGGTCGCACAGATCCCCCGTCGCGCGATCGCGAGGCCGAGGCGCGGTGATGCCGTCGCCATGGCAAAGGGTATCGCCAGAAGGTAGCCGAGAGTCAGCGGGAGGCTCCAGACCAGGATGGCCGGGCTCGACCAGACGAGGGCCAGCCACACAGCGCAGCCGAAGGCGAGGCAGCCCCACAACCCGCTCGCGGCGGATCGGAACGAGATGCCGCGAGCATCCCGATTCTGGCGGTTCCACGATCCGGCGTTGCGTCCGAAGCCGCTGAGGAACAGCAGAGTCAGGCGGAACGTCGCGACCGCGAGGAGGAGGAACGAGAAGGCTATCTCGAGCCCCGCCCCGGCGAGTATCTTTCCCGCCCCGCCATAGGCGCGGCGGGCAGCCGGATCGAGGAGAAGGTCGAGATATCCGGCAAGCTTGGGGGCGATCGCGGCGAGCAACCAAGCGACGTAGAGACCCGCCACGAGACTTGCCGGAACGTCGTCCCCTCCCGCGGCCAGCTTGAACGGGAGGAGAGCGAGCGCCAGCGTGATGGCCGGAGCGGTCAGGAACATCGCGACCGCGGCGAAGAGCTGGAAGCGGCTGATGGGGTGCAGGCCCGGCAGAGTCAGGAGCCGCAGGTACTGCATGTTGCCGAAGCACCAGCGCGCCTCCCGGGCGACGTGGTCGATCAGCGTCGGCGGATTGTCTTCGAAGCTGCCGCTCTCGACGGGCAACACCCGAACCTCGAAGCCGGCGCGGCGCATCAATACCGCCTCGATCTGGTCATGCGAGAGGATCGGACCGCCAAGAAGCCCATCGGATAGGTTCGGCATCCGGCAATGCTCGGCGAAGGGCTGGATGCGGACGAGGGCGTTGTGCCCCCAGAACGGGCCGCAATCACCCGTCCACCACGCGGCGCCGAGCGTGTAGGGCCTCATGCCCTGACGCATGCCGAACTGGAAGATCCGGCTGAAGGGGCTTCCGGCCGGCGTGCCGACGACCAGGCTCTGCAGTATGCCGATGCGCGGGTGAGCCTGCATGATCTTCACGAGGCGCAGCACGCTCGGGCCGTCCATCGCACTGTCGGCGTCGAGGGGCAGCATCAGGTCGTAGGTCTCTGCGTGCCGCCCGCAGAATTCCTGCAGGTTGCCGGCCTTGAAGCCCGCATTGTCGGGCCGGCGGCGATAGGCGATGCGGGACTGGTCCAGGATCGGGCTGCGCAGCCGCCAGTCGGCCACGGCCTGCTCTTCCGCCGCGATGACGGCCGGGTCGTCGCTGTCGCTGAGGACATGGTAGGCGAAGGCCTCGCCCCAGCCACTGGCATCGAGGCTCCGCTTGACGCGCTCGAGCCGTGGCAGCGCCCGAGCCGGATCCTCGTTGCGCAGGGTCATCACCACCGCCGTCCTGACATGGATCGGCTCGCCGTCTTCTGCCGCGGCGAGGAAGGGCGCCGCCGACTGGAGGCCGGCGCCCCCCCGGCGCAGGAGCCAGAAACCGATGACGGCATTCCAGAAGCCGAGGATCGTCCAGGGGATCGACAGGACGCAGGAGATCAGGAGGCCCAGCTCCACGAAAGTCCACCCATCCGTACCGAGAACGGAGGCGGTGAGCCCGATGAAGAGGAGGCAACTCGCGAGATTCAGGCCGAGCACCAGCCTGCGCCGGCGCCGAAGGGAGGCACGCTGTTGTATGCCTGCCGGCGTCATGAGAAGAGCACGCGCATCGGCCGCCACCGGCCGAGGCCGCAAGGAGTCAGCGTGGATCAACGTCAGGCATCCCGCGGGGTCGGCGACGAATCAACGCGCGCTCTCTGGTACACCGCGCCGTCCCAGGCCGAGCTGCGGCACGAAGCTGCGCCGGCTCCCGATCCGGGGGACGTCATCGTCGAGACCATGTGGAGCGCGATCAGCCGAGGCACGGAACGCCTCGTCTTCGAGGGACGTGTCCCGCCGAGCCTTTACGAGCGCATGAAGGCTCCGGCCCAGGACGGGAATTTTCCGTTCCCCGTGAAATACGGCTACTGCGCCGTCGGCCGTATCGCCGATGGCTCTGTGGTTTTCGCTCTGCATCCGCATCAGGACAGGTTCCATGCGGGCTCTGCTTCGCTTCACGCCATCGCGGCAAACGTGCCTCCACGCCGGGCCGTGCTCGCCGCCAATATGGAAACCGCGCTGAATGCGATATGGGATTCGGCCGCGGGGCCAGGTGACAGGATCGTGATCGTCGGCGCTGGCGTCGTGGGTCTCCTCGTCGCCTATCTGGCCGCCGGTATCGTCGGATGCGAGGTCGACGTGATCGATGTGGCGAGCGAGCGAGCCGGGATCGCCGCCGCCTTCGGCGCCACCTTCCTCGGCGCTGGCAATGCAGAGCCCGGCGGGGCCGACATCGTCTTTCACGCAAGCGCCAGTCAGGACGGGCTAGCCCTCGCACTGTCTTTGGCGGGAGACGAAGCCAAGGTGGTCGAGCTCAGCTGGTACGGCGCACAGAGCGTAGCGGCACCGCTCGGCCTCGATTTTCACGCGCGGCGGCTGCAGTTGGTGTCGAGCCAGGTCGGGCAGGTATCACCCTCCCGGCGGCCTCGCTGGGATCATGCCCGCCGCATGGAAAAGGCCATGGCGCTCCTCGCCGATCCGCGCCTCGATCTGCTGATCACCGGCGAGGTGGCGTTCGACGACCTCCCCGCGGCGCTACCAAATCTGCTCGCTCCCGGTGCGCCCGGTCTCTGCACCGTGGTGCGCTACGGGCGCTGAACCCCAAACTACGAGAGAATATCAACCATGTACGCGATCGAAGTCCGCGAGCACGTCATGATCGCCCACAGTTTCCGCGGCGAGCTCTTCGGGCCGGCGCAGGGGCTGCACGGGGCGACCTTCGTGGTCGACGTGGCGTTCTTCCGCGATACCCTCACCGAGGACGGTGTCGTCGTCGACATCGGGAGGGCCGGCGAGGCGCTCAAACGCATCCTGGCGCCCCTCAACTACCAGAACCTGGACGCCCTGCCGCAATTCGCAGGACTCAACACCACGACCGAGTTCCTCTGCGGTTACATCCACCGGGCGATGGCCGAGGCGGCACGGACCGGCGAGCTCGGTCCCGGCGGGGACGGGGTCTCGCGCTTGCGCGTCACCTTGCATGAGTCGCACGTGGCAAGAGCGTGGTTCGAAGGGCCGGTGGCAGGGTGATCGAGGCCCGGTTCCTGATCCCGGGTGATCTCGCCACGCCGACCGGCGGCTACGTCTATGCCCGCCGCCTCCTTCGCGAACTGCCGGCTCACGGCGTCGCGATCGAAGGCGTCATGCTGCCGCGAACGTTCCCGCATCCGCCGGCCGCGGATCTGACCGTCACCGCGGCGGTTCTTTCTGCGACACCCCCGGAGGCGGTCCTTCTCGTCGACGGCCTCGCCTATGGAGCACTGCCGCCCAGCATCATCGCCGCGGCGGATACAAGGCCGATCGTCGCCCTCGTCCACCATCCCCTCGGCTATGAAGCCGGACTGACGCGGCGGCGAGCGGCCGATCTCGTCGCGAGCGAGCGCGCGGCCCTCGCCCTCGCCGACCGCATCGTGGTGACGAGCCGCTTCACGCGTGGCCTGCTGATCGACGCCTTCGCCATCATGGCCGAGCACATCGTTGTGGCAGAGCCCGGCACGGAGCAAGCCTCCCGCGCTGCCGGCAGCGGATCGACCTGCGTCTCTCTGATCGCTGTCGGCGCGGTGACGCCGCGCAAGGGCTATCTCGATCTCGTTGCGGCCCTCGTACCCCTCGCCGACCTCGATTGGACCCTGACCATCGTCGGAACCCTCGACCGCGACCACGGCCATGTCGCGACGTTGGGCGCAGCGATAGAATCTGCAGGCCTCGCCTCTCGGATCACCCTAGCCGGGCCGGTCACTGCGGACCGGCTCGCCGCGCTTTATGCGAGGGCCGATTGTGCGGTCTCGTCCTCCCATTTCGAGGGTTACGGCATGGCTCTCGCCGAAGCCTTAGCCCGCGGCCTGCCGATCGTCGCGACGACAGGGGGTGCCGCGGGCGAGACCGTCCCCAACGGCGCTGGCCTCAAGGTGCCGCCGGGAGACGCAACCGCCCTATCCGCCGCCTTGCGGTCGATGATCGCCGACCCCGCTGGACGCCATGCCGCCGCGGATCGATCCTGGGCGGCGGCCAAAGCCTTGCCGCGATGGTCCGACACCGCCGGAATCGTCGCGCGAGCTTTGAAGGAGACGAGAGCATGAGCGGGTTCAGCCCGTCCTGGCTGGCGCTCCGCGAGCCGGCCGACCACGCAGCCCGCGATTCGGGTCTCGTCGCCGACCTGTCCCGGGCTCTGGCGGGACGGGATGACGTCGCGATCCTCGATCTAGGCTGTGGGACCGGCTCGAACCTGCGGGGTCTCGCGCCGCATCTCGGGCCGGACCAGACCTGGCGTCTCGTCGATCACGACCCGGTCCTCCTGGCCGCGGCGCGCGCGAGGCTGACCGACTGGGCCGATGCGGCGGAGACCGCCGAAGACGGCGTCATCCTGACCAAGATGCACAGCAGGATCGCCGTAACGTTCACCGCCCTCGATCTATCCGCCGGGCTCGGTGCCGACATCGTCGGCGCCGCCGACCTCGTCACCGCTGCGGCCCTGTTCGACCTCGTCTCGCGCGACTGGCTCGATGAACTTGCCGATTCCGTCGCGTCAGCTGGATCGGTGTTCTACACCTCGCTCAGCTACGATGGCACCGAGACCTGGTCGCCGCCCCATCCCGCCGACGGTGCGATCCACGAGGCTTTCCTGGCGCATCAGGCGGGCGACAAGGGCTTCGGGCCTGCTGCAGGACCGAAGGCGACGGCCGACCTCGCGGAGGCTTTTGCGCGCCGTCGCTACACAGTCTCGACAGCCCTGAGCCCGTGGCATCTCGGCCCCCGGCAGAGTGCCCTGATCGGAGAACTGGCCAAGGGCAAGGCCGTAGCGGCAGCCGAGGAAGGCTCAGTCGAGCACGAACGAGTACGGGATTGGGCGACGAACCGTCGCTTGACGAAAACGCGGGTCGTCATCGGCCACGTCGACCTTCTGGCGGTGCCGGCGCGCTGATCGGCGAACGCGGTTAGCAGTCGCAGGTGTCAGGTGGCGGTGCGGGCCCCCAGCATCCGTCTCAAGGTTCCGTCCCGCCGGATGAGGTGGTGGTGCAGGGCGGCACCCACATGGAGGGCGACCAGCGCGACGAGGGCGAAGGCCGCGATCGTGTGGACGGTCAGGATAGGCCCGCCCATCGCCATGCCGCCCGAGATCGGCAGGGTGAGCGGAATGGTCCAGAACAGCTTCACCGGCGCGCAGCAGGCCGATGTTCCGGCCCAACCGAGCAGGGGCACGATGAGGATCAAGCCGTAGAGTGCCGCGTGCGACAGCCCGGCGGCGCGCTTTTGCCAGGTTGGGATGCCCACCTCCAGTTCCGGCGCACCGCGCGAGAGACGCACGAGAATGCGGGCGAGGACGAGGCACAGGGCAACGAGGCCGAACGATTTGTGCCATTCGTAGAGCTGGTTCTGGAGCGGACCCTCGCCGACATTGGTCATCGCAATCGCCAGAGGCACCAGGATGAAGACCAGGAGAGCGAATCCCCAATGGAGAAGCTTCTGGGCCGGCGAGTAGGCCTGCGGTGCGGGCATGGAGCGGTCCCTTCGTCGGGCGGGAATCGACGGCTTAACCTACGTGACATCGGCGTCCTGTCACGATGCGTCGCACCCGTCGTCGGTGACGCATCCGCCATGTAGAAACGGGCGCGAAGCAGACCGGGCTGCGCCGCCGCGGCGCCGGATGACGATGCGCGTAGGAAAGCCCGCCAGATGCCCTTCAACGTCCAATCGAGAGGAGCTGCCGCGGCGATCCTCGCCTGCCTCGGACTAGCCGGCCAATCGGTCCTGTACGCAACAGCCGCGGAGGGCGTCTGGCCGGTCGAGGGCAGACTTCTGGGCGAACCGAGGGGAACGGCCGGTGACGCCAAGAAGGCGAAGGATGTCAGCGGGATCGCCTGCGCGACCGAGCTCGGCTTTCCACGGGTCTGCGTCGTCGCCGACGATTCGAGCCAGGGTGCCCAGATCGTCGTGCTCTATGACGGCCGCCTCGTCGCAGGCGATTTCATCCGGCTCACCGATGCGTCGCTCGACGGCGATCTCCTCGAACTCGATGCCGAGGCCGTCGCCTATGCCGAGGGCGCATTCTACGTCATGGGCTCGCATGGACGGCCGCGGCACAGGGACGGCGGCGCCGGGGATGCGAAGACCGAAGCCAAGACCGCGGCGCGGCGCCACCTCTTCCGCGTGACCTTCGATGTCACTTCAGTCGACACGGTCGGCCGGCTCGCCAAGCCCGCGACGGTGAAGCGCTCGCTCACCCTTTCGGATGTGATCAGGGCCGAGCCGATCCTGGGTCCCTCGTTCGATGGGGCGCTCGCTGGTGGCGGCGTCGACATCGAGGGCGCAGCCATCCGTGGCGGTCGCCTCTATGCCGGCCTGCGCGGGCCGATCCTGCCCAGCGGCGAGGCCGTGATCCTGTCGGTTCCCCTCGATGTCCTGTTCGACGGAGCGGCGGGCCAGGCGAAGCTTCACCGCCTCGACCTCGGCGATGGCCGCGGCATCCGCGATCTCGTCGCCTTCAAGAATGGTTTCCTCGTTCTCGGTGGCCCGTTGAAGGATCCATCTGACGACGCTGTGGCCAGTGGCGACTACGTCGTGAGATGGTGGGACGGCGCGGCGAGCCGCCCCCTCGGGGTCATCCCGGCCTTCGGGCGGAAGGTCAAACCCGAGGCGCTGGTGCCCCTCGATCAGGCCGATGGACGCTTGAGGCTCCTCGTCCTCTTCGATGGTCCTCCCGAGGGCGGGCCGCGTGTGGTCCTGATCGAAGCGCCCTGAGGGATCAGAAGGTCCCGGATATGGAATGGAGCCCTCGGCGCCCGCTCTCAAACGTCAGGATGCTTATGGATGGGATCGACCCAGTGGACGGTCTCTGGCCGCTCCACCGGCTCGACATCGGTGATGTTCACCACCACCGCCTCGTTGTCGGAGCGTACCAGGACGCATTGCAGGGGCTGGCTTGGATCGGCGTTGATTTCCTGATGCGGCACGAAAGGCGGCACGAAGATGAAGTCGCCGGGCCCGGCTTCCGCCACGAACTCGAGCCGGTCGCCCCAGCGCATTCGGGCGCGGCCTGAGACGACGTAGATCACGCTCTCGAGCTCGCCGTGGTGGTGGACTCCGGTCTTGGCATCGGGTTCGATCGCCACCGTACCGGCCCAGATCTTCTGGGCACCGACGCGGGCCTGATTGATCGCCGCTTGACGAAACATGCCCGGCGTCTGCGCGGTATTCGGATCGAGCTTGTCGCCGGGGATGACGCGGATGCCGTCATGTTTCCAGCGCCCGGAAGGCGCCGCACCGGTCTCGATCTCGTGCCCGTGTCCATGGTCGTCGGTGTGGCCCGTCTCGTCGTGCATGTCAGGTCTCCTGCCGAGGTGGTTCGGGCGCGGACCTTAGCGCAGAGGCGTCCGTGCCGGCATCACCGGCCGCCGGTTCATCTCGCCGGTTCCGAACCCTGGACCGCCAGCGGAATCTCCCGGACCCCTGCCGCGAAACTGGCGATCCCGCCCGCCGTCGTCAGCCAGATCGCCTCTCGATGGGCGGCGATGTGCTGGAGCGCGGCCCGGAGCGGGCGAAGGCGATGAGGCTGGCCGACGATGTAGGGATGGAGGGCGATGCCCATCACCAGCGGCGCGGTCCGGGATTGCTCCAGCATCTCGTCGAAGGCGTCGACGATCGCCTCGGCGAAGGCGCGGCCCGTATCCTTGCGCGCCACCACGGCCGGGATGTCGTTGAGTTCCTGCGGATAGGGCACCGAGAGGATGCGACCTCCCTCGCGGGTGGCGAACCAGACCGGCTGGTCGTCATGGGCCCAGTCGAGAAGGTAACGATACCCCGCCTCGGCCAGGAGGTCCGGCGTCACCTTCGACTGCGAGATCCATGGGCCGAGCCACCCGGCGGGCGCGACGCCCTCCTGATCGGCCAGGATGCGCGTCGCCTCCTCGATCAAGGCGCGCTCGGACGTTTCGTCGAGAACGCCCTGGCGCTCGGCATTGGTACGGCCATGGGCGACGATCTCGTCGCCGCGCGCCCGGAACGCCTCGACGAGGCTGGGGCAATCCTCGTAGAGGCGGCTGTTGACGAGCACGCTCGCGGGCATGTCGAGGGCATCCAGCATATCCCTGATCCGCCAGGCGCCGACGCGGTTTCCCCAGTCGCGCCAGGCATAGTTGAGGACATCAGGCTGAGGGCCTCCCGGCGCCAGCTCCGCGCCGAGGCCGGAGCCGAAATCGAAGGTCTCGAGATTGAGGGCGAGATAGACGGCAAGCCGCTTGCCGCCCGGCCAATCGTAGAGGGGGCGGTCTGGAAGGGCGCTGTAGCCGTAGCGGCCGTGTCCGGGAGTCGTGTCCATGGGTGCTGTCTTCGTGATGCGGTGAGACGATCAGGCCGCCCCGAGATAGGCGGCTTCCAGCGCCTCGTCGGCGGCGAGATCGGCCGCCGTGCCGGAAGTGACCACGCGGCCCTGTTCGAGGACGTAGCCACGGTCCGCGACCGTCAGTGCGAGAGCCGCCATCTGGTCGACGATGAGGATGGTGGTGCCCTGGTCGCGCAGCTCCGCCACCACGGCATAGAGGGCGTTGATCATGGCGGGCGCCAGACCGAGGGACGGCTCGTCGAGGAGGAGGATGCGCGGCTTCGCCATCAGCCCGCGCGCGATGGCGAGCATCTGCTGCTCGCCGCCCGAGAGCAGCCCGGCGCGGCTCGACGAACGCTCGCGCAGGCGGGGGAACCGGTCGAGCAGGGATTCGACCTCGGCCGCCTCGATCGCGCCGGAGCGGCCATGGGCGCCGAGGCGGATGTTCTCGATCACGGTGAGTTCCGGAAAGACCTGCCGCCCCTCGGGCACAAGCGCCAGGCCGAGCCGAGCGATCCGGTGCGCCGGCAATTCGGAGACCGGCCGGTCATCGAGGAGGATGGTGCCGGCGACGGGCCGCAGCAAACCTGACAGCGCACGCATCGCCGTGGACTTGCCGGCACCGTTGGCGCCGAGCAGGGCGACGGTTTCGCCGGGGCGGACGTCGAGCGCGACGGCGTCGAGGACAGGAGCGGCCCCATAGCCGGCGCTGAGGTTCTGGGCGAACAGTACCGCGTCGGCTGGGCCGTGCCATGGAGTGTCCCGCGGCCTCGCCGGCGTGTCGGCACCGCCGAGATAGGCCCGCAGGACAGCCGTATCCCGCCGGATCGCCGTCGGTAGACCGGACGCGATCGGCCGCCCGGCATCCATGACGAGGATGTGGTCGGAGACGCTCATCACCAGCGGCATGTCGTGCTCGACGAGAACGACGGCGATGCCGCAGCCGGCGATACGGCGGAGGAGCCCACCCAACGCGTCGGTGTCGCCGCGGGTCAGTCCGGCGGCAGGCTCGTCGAGAAGAAGCACACGCGGCCTTCCGGCGAGGGCGCGGGCGATCTCGACGAGACGGCGGTCGACATGGGGAAGTTCGGCAGCCGGCCTGTCGAGGTGGCCCTGGTAGCCGGCAAAGTCGAGGAGCGCCGCCGCGACCCGGAGATCGTTCCGTCGAGGGATGCGCCCGAGCCGGCCCGGCTCGAGCGCCAGCAGGACGTTGTCGAGGACACTCAGCGAGCCGAACAGCCGCGTGGTCTGATAGGTCCGCGCGATGCCGGCTCGGGCGATGCGATGGGCTGGCTGCCCGGCGAGGTCTTGCCCGGCCAAACGGATGCCGCCGGTGCCCGGGCGATAGAAGCCGGAAATCATGTTGAGGACGGTGGTCTTGCCCGCGCCATTGGGGCCGATGATGCTGGTCACGGCTCCGGGCTGTGCAGCGACGGACACGTCCTGGGCCGCGCGGATGCCCCCGAAGGTGATCCCGAGACCGTCGAGGACCAGGGGATCGGCGGATTTCACGGAGAGGAGCCGTAACACGTCGGGAGAGGGCCGCGCCGGTTCGGCGGCGGGTTTCGGCAGCAGGCGGGCCAGGCTGCCGATGAGACCCGATGGCACCAGCCACAGGACCACGAGGGTCGCGATCCCGAAGAACAGCAGTCGATACTCGGCGAGGCCGGACAGGGCTTCCGGCAGGAGCACGGTGACCAGGGCGCCGACAAGCGGCCCAAGCACGGTCCCTGCGCCTCCGACCACGACGGCGAGGACGAACAGGATCGACTGCGAGAACGGGAAGGAACTCGGCGCGATGAACAGCATCAGGGGCGGCAGAACCGCGCCGGCAAGCGCCGTCAGGGCGGCCGAAATCGCGAAGGCGAGGGTCTTCACCCTGACCGGGTCGAAGCCGAGGGAGGCGGCGGCGACGTCGGCATCGCGCACCGCCCGCATGGCGCACCCTAGACGGCTGCGGGCGAGATAATGGAACCCGAGCAGGGCCGCGCCCGCGCCGAGGACCGCGAGCAGGGCGAGCTCGCGCTCCATCAGGGGCCTGCCGAACAGGCTCGGGCCGCTGGTCACGACGAGGCCGTTCTGGCCGCCGCTGAGCGCCCCGCCCTCGATCAATCCATGCTCGACGATGAACCCGAAGGCGATCGTCACCATGGCGAGGTATGGGCCCTTCACTCGCATGGCCGGGATGGCGAGGAGGCCGCCGACGCCGGCTCCGAGCAGAGCGGCGGCAGGGAGTGCCAGCCAGAAGCTCACTCCGGCGAGGGTCAGGATGGCGCTGGCATACGCCCCGATGGCATAGAATCCAGCATGCCCGAAGGAGATCAGCCCGGTCAGCCCGAGGAGCACGTTGAGCCCGGTGCCGGCGATGACCGTGAGTGCCACCAGGGCGATGACGAAATGGCTGTAGCCGGCCGATCCCATGACCAGGGCGAGGCCGGACACGGTGAGGCCGGCGATGGCGAGGGGCATCGCCGCCTTGTGGCGCAGCATCTGCCTAGACCTTGTTGACGGCAGCGCGGCCGAGCAGGCCATCCGGCCTCAGGGCGAGCGCCAGGATGATCACGGAGAACACGACGATCTGCGTGTAGGCCGAGCCGAGATACGCCGTGACCAAAGCCTCGGCGAGGCCGTAGAGGAGGCCGGCCAGCACCACGCCCGTGGCCGAGCCGATTCCGCCGAGAATCGCCACTGCGAAGGCCTTGATGCCGAACAGCGTCCCCATCTCGGCCGAGACCGAGAAAAGCGGCGCGATCAGCAGGCCGGCCACGCCCGCGAGCAGCGCCGAGAGCGCGAAGGCGCAGGCGACCGTGCGGCGGACGTCGATCCCCATCAGGCGGGCGGCATCCGCGTTCTGTGCCACGGCGAGGAGGACGCGGCCCAGGTCGGTCCGGCGGAAGACCGTCTGGATGGCGAAGGCGAGGCCGAGCCCGACGACGGGGATGACGAGCTGGAGCGGGTAGATCCCTGTGCCGAGGATTTCGACCGGCTTCTGCGCCAGGACCGAGGGCAGGCTTCGCGGCTCCTTGCCGAAGGTGAAGAGGATCGCGTTGTCGAGGATGATCCCACCGGCCACCGTCGCGAGGAGCCAGGAATCCGAGCCGCGCTCGACGAAGGGGCGGACCAGCAGCCGCTCGACGACGAGGCCGAGCAGCGCGCAGCCGGCGAGCGCCAGCAGGACCGCCAGCGGCATCGGCCAGCCGAGGGTGATGCCGACGGCGTAGCCGAGAACCGCCCCAAGGGTGACTGCACTCCCTTGAGCGAAGTTCACCGTACCGGAGACCGCATAGGTGACGTGAAAGCCGAGCGCGATCAGCCCATACATGCTGCCGAGGCCGAGGCCGCTGACGAGGGTTCCGGTCAGCATGGGCGGATCAGTTCGTGACCGCGACGATCTCGCCGTCCTTGAAGCGCGTGAAGACGTAGTCCTGAGCCCCGAGCGCATCGTGCTGGCCCGGCGCGAAGGGCTTCTCGTAGGTCTTGATCAGGCCCGGATAGGTCCCGACCTTGTAGAAGCCGTCGCGAACGTCCGGTCCCTTGGCCGAGCCTGCCGCAGTGATCGCCAGCGCCAGGAGATGGGTCGCGTCGTAGGCGTTGGCGATGCCCACCGCCGGCGTGACGTCGGCCATCGACTTAATTGCCGGGTACTTCGCCTTGAGGGCCGCGAGCACCGCTGTCGCCTTGGGCGAAGAATTGCCGGCAAACGTGAAGGTCTGGATGAAATGGACCTTGGCGGCGCTCGGGCCGGCGAGTTCGTCGAAACGTCCGCCGGCCGGTCCCCAATGCGACACGACCGGCACCGACCATCCCATCCGATCGAGGGATTTCACCACTTGCGCCGAGGGGCCGACATTGCCCACGAGGAACAGGGCATCGGCGCCCGCCTCCTTCAGCCTCGTGAGCTGGGGCACCATGTCGACGTCGGCGGCCTCGTATTTCTCAATACCCGCCGCGGCGAGGCTGGCGGTCTTGAGGGCAGCGTTCAGGCCCTTCTCGTTCGACTCGCCCCACGCGTTGTTGACGAGGATCATGCCAGGCTTCTTGGCGCCGTAGGTCTTCACCGCGTAGGCGACGAGCGCCTCGCCCACGAGGGCGTCAACGGCAGAGACTCGGAAGGCGTAGTTGTCGGCGGCTCCGTTGCGGGTGATTCCGGTGCCGGCTGCCCAAGGGCCCAGGAACGGCACCTTCATCTGGTTGGCGATCGGCACGATCGCCATCGAAACCGGCGTGTCGAGTCCGCCGACGAGCGCCACGACGCCGACGCGCTGGATCAGTTCGCGGGCGGCGAGCACGCCCTTCGACGGGTTGGCCTCGTCGTCGCGGGCGACGAGTTCCAGAGGCTGTCCGAGGACGCCGCCTTTGGCGTTGATCTCGTCGAGGGCGAGACCGATGCCGCGGGAGATCGCCTCGCCGGACTTGGCCGATTGTCCGCTCAGCGCCGTGACGAGACCGATCTTCAGCGTCTCCGCCGCATGGGCGCCCGGAATCAGACTCAGCCCGATCAGGACCGCCGTGGAAAGGACGAGGTGGCGGGTCAAGGAGGGGCGGGTCATGGGCGTTCTCCGGCTGGCGTGCACCGGCATCCGCAACGGCCGTGCCATCGGCTCGTGCCTTGAGGACGCTCGCTAAACTCGGCCAGTGCCGATCCACATGCCCATATCAGCGCCAAAGTGC
>FSSH01005236.1_pt1 | contig 18171 bp, 20 predicted proteins | sample 1166101 | NCBI WGS metagenome assembly FSSH01 (sample SAMEA32972668, study PRJEB13176) | freshwater metagenome | biome: Drinking water system; feature: Biomass in drinking water that filtered by 0.45 um membrane; material: drinking water | place: USA | collected 2012-12-20 | depth 0 m | reverse complement strand
AGGGCAGGATGCGCCAGACCACCACGAACCAGATCGCGGCGAGGAGCGGCAGGCCGCCGACGAGGGCCGTGGCGGGTTCGCTGGCCAGCCGCCGCAGGCCAGACGCCTGGACAGCTCGCCGGGCCTCGCGGCAGTGCGCGAACCAGAACGCGAGACCGGTCAGGTAGGCGATCGCGGCCGAGATCATGACGACGAGTTCGGTCAGCGGCATCGGTCTCCCTTCCGGTTTCGCTTCGTCCTCGGGATTCCTATGCGATCGTGACCGTCGTATGGCCGAGCCGGGCCGCAAGAAGGAACCGCCGGTCCGAACCGGATCGATAGGTTTCTAACGATCCGGGAAACCCGATTTCAATGGAACGGGATGCAATGTCCGGCCGAAGGAACGGAGCGTCCATGACCCTACAGATGCAGCACGACGGCCAGCGGACTCAGCCCGTCGTGATACCGGCCTTCTGCCGCATCCGCGACGTGGTCGACTTCTACGCGGTCACGGCCGACATCTCCATGCAGGGCGTCCGGTTTCGGTCGGCCCGCATTCCCCGTCCGGGCGAAGTCCTCGAGTGCCGCATCCGCAACGTCGAGCCCTTCGATGGGCGCGTCGTGGACGTCTCCACGGTGGACTTCACGGTCAGGGTCGGCGGCCCCTCGCCGGGGACGATCGCGCGGCAGCTTCTCCAGGCGGCCCGTCTTCATGCCGCGTCCGATGCGCCCGTCCGGACCCATCGTCGGATCGTGCCGGACGCCAGCGCGGTGGTCGTGACCCTGCCCGATACCCGGACCATCGATGCCCGGATCCTCGACGTCTCGGCATCCGGCGTCGCGATCGGCACGACCGAACCCGTCGCCGTAGGCACTTTGGTCGTCGTCGGAAGCACCCATGCCCGGGTGATGCGCGTCTTCGACGACGGGTTCGGCGCCGCCTTCCTTCGTCCGCTCGATCCCGGAACGGTCGACGAGGAACTGATCCTCTAGAGCTCCAGGCGGCGCGTCCCTTTACAAAGGAGCCCTTCGGATCGATCTGGGGGACATGATCCGGTCCGAACTCGTGCTTCGTCTCGCAGCGCTCCATCCGGGCCTGTCCCAGGCCTCCGCGGAAGCCGTGGTCGACGCCATGCTGTCCAGGATCGCCGACGCCCTCGTCGCCGGCGATCGGGTCGAGATCCGCGACTTCGCCAGTTTCGCCACCCGCCGCCGCCGACCGCGCGATGCCTTCAATCCCAAGACCGGCGCGCATGTTCGGGTCGAAGAGCGGACCGCGATCGTCTTCAAGCCAGGGAAGCGGATGCGCACCCTGCTGATCGAAGGCGATCAGGGCGACGTGTCCGCACGCCGAGGTTGGACCACGCCCCTTGCGGCGGAATAGGCCTTCAGGCTCCGGCAGACGGTCGTCTGGCGGCCCTCGCCATCGCAATGAGAACGCGGGCCGACATCCCTTCGGGCGCTTCGCGGCGCTCGGGCTCCGGCGACCGCTGCGCATCGGGTCCGCGCCTGTCCCGAACGGCCGGATCCTGCCGGACGGGCTCGGCGGGCAGCCTCACCCTTTTAAGCAGCCGCATCGATTCCGATCCCTCCGAACGAGTGACGGTACTAGCCTGTGGAGGACTTCCTGCCCATTCTTGAAATACGGGGTTTGGGCGCTAGCAGGACGGCCCACCGATGATCGGCACGTCCAATTCGGGAGGCGCGAACGTCAGCGCCCCGGGTGGAACGGCGTCGACCAGCCAGACGCCGTTGTCGGCCCGGTAGAACAGTAACCCGGCGCGATGGAGGGCGCCGGCGGCGACCTCCAGGACCACGGGGCGGCCATGCCTGCCGCCGACCTTCGTCGCGGTTTTCGCGTCGATCGAGAGATGGACCTGCCGGCGCGACATCGGTCTGAGCCCCTGCTCGAAGATCGCGTCCAGGCTCCGGCTGGCCGTGCCGTGGTAGAGGAACTCCGGCGGCTCCACGGGTTGGAGACCCAGATCGACGTCGACGCTGTGGCCCTGGGCCGCGCGGATGCGCCTTCCATCGTCCGACAGCGTGAAGCGCCCCTTGTCGTCGGCGGATACGATGTCGGCGAGTTCGACCGGGGTGGTCCGGTGCCCGTGGCGGCGGAGGGCGGCGAGCAGGTCGCGCGTCGAGACCCAGCCGTCGGTACCCAAGGTCAGGCCGATGCGGTCGGGGGCGTGGCGCAGAACCAGCGAGAGGAGGCGGGCGGTCCGGCTCATCGCGGTACGATGCCCCGTTCGGCGGCTGGGCGCAACGGCCGGAAAGGAACGGTCGGCCGCGGCGTCGTCACGGCGCGGGCGCCTCGGGTCCGTCGCCGTCCGAAGGAGCGGGGATGCGTTCCCATTCGAAGCCGCTGCGGTCGGAGGCCAGGAACCATCCGCCGTAGCGCGCGACGATCGATCTCACGACCTCGCGTCCCGCTCCGTAGTCGCCCAGGCGGAGGTACGTCCCCCTCGCCTCGGAGACCTCGCCGATCTCGGACCGCCCCGCGGCGTCGCCCAGGCAGTGCATGCCTCTGAGCGCGTCCGAGCCGGCTTCCCGGAAGATGATGAGGGCCCGATCGGGATCGAGGCCGGAGCGGACCCGGACGGGGCCCGCGCCGTCGGCGAGGAGCGCCTGGGCGACGAGGTCGGGGTCGACGTCGCCGTCGAGGATACCGAGCGTCCAATGGCTCAGGTAGTGCCGGACCATGACTCGTACATCCGGCAAATCATCGTTGCGAAAAGGGCTTTGGGCATCTCATGGATCCGGGCAATTCCGGCTCCCCGGCCGCGGGCGGGATTGCCTGCGGCAGGCGGAAGCGGCGTCTCAGGCCGCCTGCGAGAAGTGACGCGTGGCGAGGGCGGTGCCGCGGAGGCCGGCATGGCTGCGGACGCTGGCGAGGCTCTCCGAGGAGATCGGGACCTCCACGGCGATCGTCGGCTGCCCCTCGATCGTCTGGGGCACGCCCAGCGGCTTCGTCTTGAAGCCGATCATGTGGACGCGCGGGAGCCACCACGTCTCCGCCACGGCCGTCACGCTCGAGATCCCCTCGTCGAGACAGTACTGCTGCATGGCGGCCAGGAGCCGGCAGTCGGTCCGGCCGGTGCGGCGCTCGCGGACCACGAAGTACCGGGTCCACTCGTACACGTCGTGCCCGGTCGGCAGGCCGCGGCGCACCTGGACGAGATGGGGGAACACCTCGGACAGCATGTGGGCGCGCGTGGTGGGGTACAGGCGCTGTCCGCCAACCAGCTTGCTCCCGTCGACGGCCAGCAGGTAGATCGCGTGCTCGTTGTCGTAGGCGTCGACGTCGCGGCCGTCCGGTCTCTCGATGGCCTTCCAGCCGCGCTCGCCGACGAAGATGTCGTGCCGGACCTTGTGCTGCAGCTCGATGAGATCCGCGTAGCGCGCGCGGTTCGCTTCGGTGACGACGTGGATGTCGGTCATGGACGTTCGGCTCCGCTTCGATTTCGAAGCCGAACGTACAGTCCGCCGACGCCCTGCCGGTATTGCAGTTTCCTACAGGTTTCCCCTCCGGAAGTGTGGGATTCCAGCCACATTTCGTTGGTGGATGGCGAAGGAGCGGAACACGCGCGCTCACACCCGAATGAACTTCGATTGCATCGCCCGCACGACGGCCTGCGTCCTGTTCGCGGCTCCGAGCTTGTGCGTGGCGTTGACGGTATGCGCCACGGCCGTCCGCTCCGTGATGTTCAGGATCTCCGCCGTGTCGCGCGCCGACTTGCCGAGCGCGGCCCAGGTCAGCACCTCCTGCTCGCGCTTCGTCAGTGGGTTGGCGACGTTTCTCAGGGGCTTGCGCGCGACCTGGCGGGCCCGCTCGAAGGCATACATCGCGACCATGTGCATGGCCGGCTTCGTCCGACCCGAAAGGTCCGGCGTCCTGCCGCTCATCGAGAAGCAGGCCTCGTAGCCGTCCGGTCCGTGGATCGGCACGCTGAAGCCGCGCGCCATGCCGAAGTCCCTCGCGCGCCGCATGACCTCGTCGGCCGCGGAATCCGCATCCGGGTCGTAGGGAGCGTCCTCCCATTCGAAGGGCGTCGTCGTGGACCTGCAGTTCCTGAAGACCGGGTCGCAGTTCATGTAGTTGCTGTCGGCATAGTGCTCGTACCAGCCCGAGGGCAGGCGGGAGATCACCAGCAGCTGGTCCAGGCGGTCGTTCGGGTTGGGGAGACCCGTGATGACGAAGTGCTCGAAGCCGAACTCCGACAGAATGGCCTGTACGGCGGCGGCTACCTGTGTCTGGTCGCCGCAGTCGTCAAGGTTCTCGACGAAATCGAGCGCCCTCGCCGCGCAATCGTCAACTATGCCGCTCAATTCCCAATCTTCCGTCGAGCTATGAAACGGCCCGGAAATACCTCGTCCGCCCTGCGCACGGGATGCCCGGTCTCACTTCCAAATCGCGATCTTCCCCTCGGCCCCACTCACTAGACGCTTCTCGCAGATGCGTCATCCCCTCGGCCTGCGGCATCCCGGGTCCGCGACGCGCTGCGGGCCCGATGGACCGCAGGTGTGTCCGACCTGCACACGGATTGCGGAATCACTCCGCCGATCGGGCGAAGCTGCCGGCGGACGCGTCCGGCGCCACCGCGTCGAAGAGTGCGCGAGGCATTCCGATCTCGGGGTTGTCCCGCTTCCAATCCCGCATGGCCGAGGCGACGCTTCTCGCCATCTCGGGTTTGGCCGAGGACGGTTCGGCGATCGCGCGGATGTCGGCCCAGGTGTCCACCAGATCCGGGGCCTGCGGATCGCGGCCCAGGAGGACGAAGAACGGCTCGGACGGTAGAGGCACGCAGCAGTCGCCCGACCTGGATGCGGCCATCAACGCATGTTCGATCGCGACGACGAGCCGATCGCGTGCTTCCGCGTCCAGGAGCTGCTCGACGGCCGCGGCAACCTCTTCGGCGCGGACGCGAAACGGCCGATCGGTCGTGACTACGTCCGTCGCGGGGATGTCCAAGCTCATGTTGCATCGTCCTCGAATGGTGCGGGGCTTCGATCGCGACCGCGTGCTTCGTTCCTGGTGGGCAGCACGACTCCGCTCTGCCTGGCGAACCGGCGCAGATGCTGTTCCGTGCGCGGGATGCGGTCCATCGGAACTGCATCCATTCCTTTGGCCTCGCGCCGATCGTTGATGTAGCGCACCGAGGCCTCGAAGGATGGACGGCCGGGCGTCGTGGCGACGGCGGCCTCATGCCGTTCGTCGAAGATGCAGAGGACGGGCGCCCCCTGCCGCTCCCACCCGGGCCGTTCGGCATCGAGCGTGCGGCGGAGGCGTTCCACGAACGGTGGGAACGACGAATACCCGAGGACGATGCCCGACCTCGAAAGAGCATCGAACAGGACCTTCTTGGCGCACCTTGCCTTCTCCCATGACGAGATCGTGGAGGCGACGCTGGCTCCGTCGACGGGGAGGGAGGCGAGCCATGCGGCGTCGGTCCGCATCGACGCCGCATGTTCGCGGTCTGCGGCCGCCTTCGCCGCCGCGGCCGCCTCTTCCGCAGCCTGATGCGCCGTAGCGAGACGGAGCCTCGTCGGCTCGGCGTCCCCGCCGTCGTGAAGGAGGACGCTCTCCTCGACGATCTCGAAATGCCGGCGGGCCGCAGCCTGGATGCGGGCGTAGATGTGAAGGATGAAACGACGGACCAGGACTCTGGTCCAGGCCCATGCCGGAGCGGTCTCGGGCACGTCGTCCAGGAAGACGGCGGTATGACGAAGGTACAACGCCTCGAAACGGGGGCGTCCGCCGCGGTCGAGCGCCGATCGACCTGCCGGCGCCGGGACGTCGTCCGGCCCCCGATCGCGAACCGCGACGGGCAGCAGCATGATCGAGAGCGCCCCGCGACTGTTCAGCGACACCGACTGGACGACCTTGGGGAGGGGATCGGTGCCCCCGAGATTCCTCCCCGCGCCCGATCGGTCGCCAGGGTGGAGCCCGCGATGCGGGTCGGCCGCGAACCGCGCTTCCGCATCCTCCGCCTCGTCGAGCATCTGGCGGACGCTCTCGACGAAGCGTTCCTCGCAGGCCGGGCTCCAGCCGCGAAGCTCCCTCAACGTCGGAAGGCCCGACGCCAGCATCTCGAAAGCGAAGGAACCGAGCTGGACCTCGGGGTCCATCTGCTTCAGGTAACCGTATTTCGGCAAAAGCCACTCCATCGCGGCGATCGGACGTTCGAACCCTATCACAAGTTCCATTCCTTCCACTACACTCGAGCGACGCCGAACACGGAATTTCCATGAGCAACCCATCCCTTCTGCAGGACCTCGCAACCCAGCGCCGCCGACTTGGTCTTCGGCCCGAGCAGATCGCCGAACTCGCCTCGATCCTCGTCGTAGACGTCGGCCGCATCGAGCGCGGAGACGAAGACGTGCGTCTGGACTTCGTCCTGGCGTATGCGGCCGCCCTGGGCTGCGCGATAAGCCTTCGCTCCGAGGCCGCGACGGCGGATGTCGTCGGCGTACGGACCGAGGCCGCGGCGGTCCTCGGGGCCGACCTCGACCATCTGCGGGCCGAGTTCGCATGCTGCCGGGCGGCGCTGGAGCTGTCTCCGACCGCATTGGCGCGCTACTGCAACCTGACCGCCAAGACGATCTTCGCCCTGGAGCGCGGGCCGCAGATCCCGAAATTCTCCACCGCGCGGGAGCATGCCGAACGGTTCGGCCTCGTCCCGTCCCTGTGCGCACGCGACGACCGGACGCCTCTTTCGGTCCTGTCCCTGTGGGTGGCCGTTGATCGAGCCGCCATCTACACTGCGATCGGGTCCACGACGAAGTCGGCGTCCTCCCACCATCTCAAGGCACCGCGTTCCGAGATGGAAGGGGCGGTGGCCGAGGTTCTCGTGAAGGCCTACGAGGAACTCGGGACGACGGCGCGCATCTTCGCCGCGTCGATCGCGGTCGACTGGAAGACGATCGCGCCGGAGGGCGTTCCGAGCTTCACCGGGCGGTTCGGCACCACCGCGAAGGTGGCCGCGCGCCTGGGCTTCCGCATCATGGCCGTGCCGGCCACCCTGCCGCTCGCGGACATCGTCGCGGGCCGAAAGGCGACGCCGGCGGACGAACCGGATCTGACCGACGCCCAGGCGCTCGCCGCGGCACGGACGATCGCCGCCCGGCGGCACGAGCTCGGTCTGGGCTTCGCGGACGTTCATCGGCTCGGGGGTGGTTCGATCAAGACGACCCAGAACCTGGAGACGAACCCGAACAACGCCACTCTGGCCGTTCTCTGCCAGCATGCGGCTGTACTCGGACTGACGCTCGCGGTCGTTCCGGACGCGGCTGCCGAAGACGTGGGGAACGCCATCGGCCGGCATGTGCCGTCCACGAGCCGGAAGACCGTCCCGGCCAACGGCGCCGCTCGGCACTTCAATCCGGATGTCGACGCCAGGAAGCGGGCGATGATGGCCGAGCTCTGCAAGGCCGTTGGGGAAGCCGGGACGAAGACCTTCCGGGATGCGGACCTCGCCCGATGCCTCGGTTTGCCTGCCCGTGCCGTGGAAGGCCTCGCCGACGGACGTCGGTACCGTGCGCGGGCAGTCGAGTTCGCCGGGCTGCTGCGGACGGCCGGAGCCAAGCTCGTCTTCGAGGACCCGGCCGGGGGCTTCCTCGTCGAGTTCGGCGTCGCCGAATCGGGGGAGGACGAGATCCGTGCGTTCTTCGACCAGGCGATCGTCCACCGCCAGGGTCTCGGCCTCCTGCACGGGCCGGCCGGCGAGAAGGTGGGGATCAGCGCCTCGCGCTTCCAGCATATGGAGCTGGGGGACCCGAAGATCCTGACGACCTCCCTGATGCTCTATGCGGAGGCGTTGGGCCTTCGCTGGCGGATCGAGGGGGTAGGCGTGCGTGCACGCCGTCGGCCTCCCGGCTCCATGAAGGAGCAGCGCAGTTCCGCCTGACCTCGTCGGCCCAAGTCCCCTGGCCGTCGACGCGATTTCATTTAGACGCAGATCCGGTCGGTGGCTCCGGAACCGGGAAGCGACGTCCCCTACCTGGGGGCGTCGTCGCTGCATTCGATGCGACGCACGCCCGTGCGGAGCTCGGATGCAGGGGGGAGCATGCGAGATCGTTCGGAGGAGGGTCGGGTCGGTCGGCGAGGGATCCGGCGGCAGGGCGCCTCAGGCGACCTTGGCTTCGAGGGCGGCGGGATCGCGGACGAGATACCCTCGTCCCCAGACGGTCTCGATGTAGTTCCGCCCCCCGGAGGCGTTCGACAGCTTCTTGCGCAGCTTGCAGATGAAGACGTCGATGATCTTCAGTTCGGGCTCGTCCATTCCGCCGTAGAGATGGCTGAGGAACATCTCCTTCGTCAGGGTCGACCCCTTCCTCAGGGCGAGGAGTTCCAGCATCTGGTACTCCTTACCGGTCAGGTGAACCCGGTTTTCCCCGATCTGGACCGTCTTCTGATCCAGATTGACCAGGAGGTCTCCGATGGCCACCACCGACTGGGCGTGGCCCGCCGAACGCCGGACGAGGGCGTGGATCCGGGCGATGAGTTCGTCCTTGTGGAACGGCTTCGTGACGTAGTCGTCGGCCCCGGAGACCAGACCCTTCACCTTGTCGTCGATGCCGGCGAGACCCGAGAGGATGAGGACGGGCGTCGCGACCTTCGCGACGCGGATCGCACGAAGAACGTCGTATCCGGACATGTCGGGCAGGTTCAGATCGAGCAGGATTACGTCGTAGTCGTAGAGCTTGGCTAGATCGACGCCTTCCTCCCCGGTGTCCGTCGTATAGGACACGACCGATTCAGACTTCAGCATCAGTTCGATGCTTCGTGCGACGTTCTCGTCGTCCTCGATCAGCAGGGCACGCATGTCAACGCTCCGACGTCCCGCCCGGGATCATCGGACGCGACGTACCTCATCGTATGAGCGAAGGGTAAAGGAGACGGGTTAACCGGTGCTTGACGCGACGGCCGCCTACCGACCGAGGATCCGCGGGCGGCCCCCGCGCCTCGCGGGGGCAATGAATGGAAGGGGCTTCGAACGGCGCGCCAGGGTCGGCGGCGCCGACTCGAGGACCGGCTTGGGCAAGCCGTCGGTTCTCAAGGCGGACAGGGCGGCGGCCCGCCTCTCCTCGACGTAGGCCTCGATCCGGCGGACGTCGTGCTTCGGGAGGTCGATGTCGGCCGTGGAGAAGCCCGGGAAGATCCTGGCGATCCGCTCCGAGGAGGCCGCCGCCGGGCCCGAGACCGTGCAGCGGATGTCGATGTGCGTTCCGGAATGCGTCCCGACGAGGTGGGGTAGATCCTGGAGCGTGGCCTCCTCGACCGATCGCAACAGCATGTTCTCGATGCCGAAGGTCGCCTCGCCGGCGCCGAAGCACGCCACCTGGATCTGCACCTCGTAGACGAAACGGCCGCGGCCGGCGACGAGGCGTCTCCGGACGAGCGCGATGCCCGCCGGCACCAGCAGTCGTGGATCGGTACCCCGCGCCACGACGTGGGCCGTGTCGGACGCGAGATCTCCGGCCTGGAGGGAGACGCGGTCCGCGAGGTCTCGGCGTCCGCAGCGGAAGAGCAGATCGGCGGCCGCGTCCTCCTCGGTCGTGACGCGATGCCATTCGACGAGGGGTGCGTTCGACCGACCTGGATTCGGCAGACCCTTCCAGCCGGGCTCGGCCGCGCCGCCGAGGGCGTCGTCGGCCGGCAGCGGCCAGAAGAGGTCGGGGGCGCTCTGGACCCGTGCGAAGCAGCTCGCCGGCAGATCGGGTTCGGAGAGGAGCTGTTCTCCGAACGCGTCGAGGCTGCGCCCCGACAGGACGGTCGCCTGCAGGATCAGGCGCGCCACGTCGTCGATCATGCCGGATACGACGGCGGCGCGGGCGCGATGCTCCAACGTGCCCAGCATGGCAGCCGCCTCGGCGAGCGCGCCGCGGTCCGAATGGACGTCCAGGAGCCGGTCCTTCAGGGCGACGAGCGGATCGTCCGGACGATCGGCGGCATCGACCTTGAACGCCTGAAGCGACAGCAGCACGGCGGCGAGACCGGGCCACCCCGGGTGATGCGGCCGACGGAAGAGGGAGCCGACGATCCCGCGCAGTTCCGGCAGCGCCGCGGACACGGCCGCGACCTGCTTCGGGGTTCCGACGGATGCGATGCTCTCGCGGGCGGTCTCGACCGTGGCGTCGGCCAGAAGATCCGGCGCGAGTTCCGCCTCGTCCGCGAGGGCGCGGCCTATCTCGGCGAAGGCGGGATCCCGTGCGAGCGCGGCGACGTCGCGCGTGCGGCTGGACAGAGCATCCATCCACCCCGCCGAAAGGGCCAGGATGGTCCTGGACGCGTCTTCGGATGGGGCCGGTCGGACGCCGAGGGCTGCCTCGACCTTCAGTGCGACGGCCATGGCCTTCGAGGGATCGCAGGGACGGGCGTAGCAGCGCGCGACGGCCTGGGCCGCCGCCGCGGCGTTCCAGGGGCCCGGACTGGTCTCCCAGTCGTCCCGTCCGAAGCCCGCGGAGAACACCTCGCCGATCCTGGATCTCATCGGCGCCGTGCCGACGAGTTCGGTGGCGACCTCCCGGAGGACGCCTTCGGCGTCTCGGCGGTCGTAGTGGGGCGATGCGGTCGACGACGTCTGCAAGCTGATGTCCGTTCCCGACGAACGACGGCGCGTAAAACGCAGACGGCACCGCGCCGCCGGCCCGTGACGCGCCTGGGAAGCCCGGAGGGGCGACCGATGCGCGAACCGCCAACCGTGTGTCGCCACAAGGTGTTGAGACACCTTGTGCAAGTCAAGCGTCGACCTTCCGAAGGACGGTCGAAAACCTATCGGCCGCCGGCCGAGCGCACCAGCGCGGAGACCAGCATGAAGTGGGGCATGCTCGCGAGGGCGTGCTTGACAGGATAGATGGCCGCCTCCGCCCGGATCGGACCCGACACCGCGGCGAACGGCAGCCAGGGAAGGCTCTTCGCGGCGTCGGCGTCGGCCGTCGCGACGAACTCGGAGGTCGTCAGACGCGTCGCGGACGGCGAGAGGGCGAAGAGGCCCGCCAGCACGAAGCAGATGCCGAAGGCGATCCGCAGGTGCCGTCCCCGACGCGAGCGGCCGGCGTTTCCGGGCCGACCGAGGGAGCGCAGGATCAGCGCGTAGTTCGAGAACTTGAAGACGTGCACCAGGATGCCGAGCAGGGACAGGACGAGCGCCACGGGCGGAACGAGGCTCGCACGGAAGACGTCGCGACCGAGAACACCGTCCTTCGCGCCGTCCGCGAAGACGCTTGGCTCGCCCAGATACGAGGCGGCGAGGCGGCGCTGAACGGCATCGACCACGGGGCGGTAGACGCTCTTCTCGAAGGCGGCGCCCTGCGCGTCGACGGGAAGGGAGGGCGCTCCCTCGTCCATGCCGAGGAGGGACTTCATCCTGGCCTGGACGGGCGCCTGGGCGGCGAAGCGTGCGAAGGTGTCGATGTCGCGCGGAAGAACGCCCTCGCGGCCGAGCGCATCCCGGACCCGGGCATCGAAGGCCGCCTCGACCGGCTTCACCGCCTCGCCCATGATGGTCCGCTTGAAGTCGCGCTCCGACCGGGGATCGCGGTCCTCCGGCATGGTCACGCCCTTGGTGGCGAGCTTGGCGCGCAGGTTGCGGACGTCCGCGGCCGTGAACTCCATCGTGCCGGAGGTGACCTTGCTCATGAAGGACTGCCAGTCCTTCCAGCGTGCGTCCGCTTCGCGGCCGGCGGGCCCGAGCGCGTCGGAGCGGACCTTCACCCCGTCCCGGTATCCGTCGTAGGCCTTGCGGAGCTCGGCCAGCGCCGGCTCGAACTCCTTGCGGCGGAACTCCTCGGGGCCGCCCATGCGCTCCTCCACGTTCCGACGCAGGAGGGCCTGGAAGCTCGACGAGACGGACGCGAGCGCACGGGGCTCGGCGATGCCGACCATGGGCGCGGCGGCCGCGAAGGCCTTCCACTCGGGCATCTGCAGAACGCCCGGCTCGACGGGCAGGCCGGCGATCCGGGGCTTCGACGAGAACAGTTCGGTGCGCAGCAGCTGCGCGTTCGCGGCGCGTTGGCGCGCGGCCGGGGACGAGGAGGCCACGAAGGCCTCGACCGCGTACCAGACCGCCTGATGGACCACCGGCACCACGACCACGGCGGACAGCGCCATCGCCACGTAGGTCCGCCGGAGATCCGCGAGGCCGTCGACGTAGCGGTCGAAGAGCGTTCCCCACACGACGATGAGGACGGCGAGCGCCGTGAAGATGCGCCCCGTCCATTCCAGCCGTTCGATCTCGGCGGCGGAGGCGGCCGATCCGACCACGTCCAGGACGAGCGAACCGAACGGGATTTCGAACAGGAGGTAGAGCCCGGTCGCGGCGAGCATGGCGAGGCAGGCGGTGCGCCGCCGCGCGTCGCGCGCGTCGAGCCGGACCGCGGGACGGACGGCCCGGCGGGGCTTCGTCCAGGTGTCGTCGGCGATCGTGCCGGAGGCGGTCTGCAGTCGTGCGAACATCGATGCGGTCGGAGTCCCGGTTTCCTCATGGGAGGATCGCCCGGGTATTCCTGAAATCGGGTGTCGGAGTTCCGAACAATTGTAGCGGTGCGCCCGCCGGCGGAACGGGATCGCGGATGACGGTGAAGGAACCGTTCAGACGGGAGGTTCAGAAGGGGCGGACGCGCGCGTGCCGGCGCCCGCCGGCATCGTTCTCGTTGGCGGCGGGACCGATTGCGAACGGCCTGCCCGCGGATACGAGGCTCCTGGTCAGGCGGACCATCGAAGGAGCGTCCTTCCGGGGACCGGACCGTAGACCCGAGCTCCGCAGCAGCGCCGCGAGCATGAATTCTGCAATGCCCTTGATCACGGGGGACAGCCTCCTGGATGGATCGGAGCCGGATGCGGCATCAGGGGTGGAGCATGCGATCCGCCGCGGTCCGATCCTACATCAGATGCGGCCGACGAGATCGCGGAAATCGAGTGCCCTGCGCACGGAGGCGACCTCCACCTCCCAAACCGCCGCCGCCCGCTCCACGGAGCCTTCGGCATCGACGGAGGCCGCCAGGGCCCGGACGGGCACGAAGGAGGCGACCTCCACGGCCCGGCCCGAACACATGTCGGGATCGACGACGACGCCCTTCTCCCGACCGCGCGGCCACCAGCGCAGCGGGGATCCGTTCCGGTCGTGGTCGATCGCACCGAAGCCGAAGGGACGGATGTGGCGCCGACCGCCCAGCACGGCCTCCGCCAGATCCTCGCCCTCGGCAAGGAAACGCGCGGTGGCCAGGGGGTTGGCATCCTCGAACACGTCGCGAGCGGCCCTGACGACGATGCGGAGGTCGGACGCCGTCAGGCGCTGCGCCGCGAGGGCCGACGCCACCGCCGCCTCCAGGAGGCCGCGGAAGCCCAGGGTGGTTGCGCCGCCCCGGTGGACGGCGTCGCCGCCGCAGGGAGCTTCCGCATCGCGGCACCACCTGCGGACGCGCGCCGCGGTGGTGCCGACGAGCAGGGCCGTCGTCGGGATCGAGTAGGTCGCCATGTCCTCGCAGGTCCTCGCGGGTCTCGTCACGAAGGTATGACGACGCCCGCGAGGTTCGGAAAGGGCCTCCGATCCTTCGTCCTCAGGCAGCTTGGGCCACCGGCGGGTTGCGCTCCGATGACGGGACCGCGCTCTTCGGGAGGTAGGGACCGAACCCCCTGACGATCTCGGCGGGCAGGTCCAGCAGACGGTAGTCCTTGGCGTCCACGAACATGAGCACCTGCTTGCCGCGTCCGAGAAGTCCGAGGGTCTCGCTGCGGATCTCGTGCTCGAGCGTCACGAACTTCCTGTTGTACTGCTTCACCCGGATCCGCACTTCGATGGGCGTGAACTCCTTCGCCTCGCCCCGGAAGTCGTGCTCGAAGTTCTTCGTCAGAGCGAGGTAGCGGGTCGTCGCAAGATCGAATTCGGGCATGCAGATGTTGAAGAACAACTCCCGGGCCTTGCCGACGAAGCGGAAGTAGTTCGCGAAGTACACGTTGCCCACGCTGTTCGTGTCGTCGTAGGTCGTCGTCATCCGCATGACGAACCATGATCCGTCGAAGCCGTGTCCGACGTGACCGCCCCCGACCGGGGCGATCGTGGAGGCCGGCGCGACGGGGTTCGAGGGACGTTCCGCAACCGTGGTCGACGGAGCGGCCGGCGCGGCGTCCGTGCGCCGCGCGAGCGAACCCATCGCCCGGGCGGCGCCCAGGAGCGGCACGAACGTGGACAGCGCCAGCATGGCCGGCTCGTTGGCGACGTGACCCGCCGTGAACAGGACCATCGCGCACAGGCCGAGCATCAGGGAGAGCGGTGCGTCGTAGGTCGATGGGGCGCCGAAGGTCTCGGCGACGAGGTTGGCGGCCGCCGCGACGAAGAAGGTGGCGAACGGCATCATCAGGAGCAGGAAGGGGACGTCGAGGCGCAGCGCGCTCCATGCGAGACCGCAGGCCAGAGCGGCCACCCAGAGCGGGGAGGTGGCGTAGCCGGTCGGCACCAGGGCCAGGAGCGTGCTCGTCGAACGGCCCATCGCCTCCCTCAGGGTGGTGCGGACCGCGACGTAGAAGCTGTCCAGCGTCGAGGCCAGGGCGAGGATCGACCAGATCAGGAAGGCGGCGGAGGCCGCCCCGCGCCCCCCGTCGATCGAGCCCAGGACCGAGGCGACGGAGCCTCCGGCGAAGGCCAGCCCGTCGGCGGCCGTGCTCGTCGCCGCGGGACCGGCGGAGACGGCCAGAAGCGCATTGAGGCAGAGGAGGGAGAGGAAGAGCAGGGCGCCGGCGCCGTAGGCCCGCGCCGGCGAGGCGCCGGAGGCGCGGATCGCCGCCGCACGCTGCCATTGCTGGACGTCCAGCCAGGGGCCGAGCAGGAAGCCGACGAGGGACGGCACCAGCAGACCGAGGAAGCGTTCGTCCAGAGCGGTCGAGACCGACGGGGCCTCGCCGCCCGGAAGGGCCGCCAGCGCGACGCCGGCGGCGACCAGGGCCGGCGGCAGCGTCAGCGCATGGATCCTCTTGAGGCCCTTGAGGCCGAAGGCATGGCCGACGGCGCACGAGATCAGAAGGAGGAGGCCGGCGGCGCCGGCGGCCTCCCTGCCGTACATCGGAACGAGCACGTAGCGGCCTAAGCCGTAGAGGGTGATGCCGACGGCCACGACCTGGTAGGCGATCAGGGTGACGCCGTACCGGTCCTGGGCGACGCGGAAGATCCTGCCGGGATCGATCCCGGGACGGCCGCACGCGGCACCGAAGAGGAAGAGGCCGGTCGCGTTCGTCGCCGCGAAGGCTGCGAAGGCCGCCCAGCCGTAGGCGAGGACGACGTGCATCGAATAGACGAAGCCCAGGCCCCAGAGCCAGGACATGGCGATGGTGGGCGCCCAGGAGACTGAACTGAAGCGGGGCATGGGCATATCGTTCCTTCGGAAATGCTCCTATCGAAGGAACGATATGCCGGATGCGTGGACTTGGAAACGTATGGCGGCTTGCAACGGGCTCGGGCAGTCTCGGATGGAACGAACACGGGGAAGACCATGAGCAATCCGAGGACGCTGCAGCTGCTCGAACTCGCGACGACCGCCCTGCGGGATCTGTCGATGGGATGGGTGACGAACGAGCTGGCCGCAGCGGACGGAGCGAAGGGGCTTTCCGCGCTCCTCGTCCAGGCCGTGACGCATCTGCGCGGCATGGGCGTCGACGACGAACAGGGCTGGGATACATCGGCCACGGCCGCCATCCCGGTGGCCGACGGCGGAGAGACGGGGGTCGGACGCGACGAGGAGCTTCTCGCCACCGCCGCCACCGCGCTGCGCGACCTCGAGATGGGCTACCGCGAGGCGGACGTCGTCGGCCTCGACGGCCTCGACGGCCTGGACAACCTCGTGCGCGGCCTCGCGACCGAACTGCGCGGCCGCGGCATCGACGACGAGGGGGGCTGGGACTGCCCGGCGACCGAAGGGATCCCCGTCGCCTCGGCATCGCCTCGGCCCTGAGATCAGGGGGCCGGCGCCGATGGTGCGACCGGCTCCCCGCGGCATTCATGGCTGAGGATCTCGAACCCGATCTCGACGGGCCCGGGCGACGCATTGGATGCGACGACGATCTCGTAGAGGGCATGCCCTAGGTTTTCCGGTTCGAACTCCTCGTTCCAGGCCTTTGCGTAGGCGGACCTGACAGCTGCCAGGAATCTGGCCTCGTCGTGGATCACCGCCTCCTGGTTCAGGACGAAGCGACCGAAGCCGACGTCGCGCACGGTCCGCCCCGTGAGCTCGTAGCCGGCGTCGAGAGGCGCTTCGGGCGGATTGATCAGAACCTCCTCGACGACGTCGCATACGGCTGCGTCGGACCCGAGTTCCGGATTGAGCGTCAGGGCGAAGGCCGCCATGACGTCGGGCTCCAGGGCGCTGATCTCGACCGTGAAGGCGGCGGTGCTCATCGTCGTTCCGATCCGTCAAAGGGGTCTACGAGGAAGGGTTTCGCACGGGGCGGCCCGGCCGGTCCGTGCAACGTCAGGCCTTGTCGGCCGCATCCGCTAGGTTCGGCCAGTCGTCGGATGCGAGAAGGGCCGCTGCCGTCCGACGGCCTATGGATTCGCCCGCTGCGACCAGGGCCCGTCCCGTAAGGTCGCCTGCGAGACGAAGCAGCCGTTCGTTCGGAAGTCCGGCGTAACCCGGCAGATCCAGCGGCGCCCCCCATTCCGACAGCATCAGCAGGGCGGCCGCGGGCGATCGCGAGACGCCGGCGTGACAATGGACCAGGACGGCGCCGGTCTCGGGGATGCCCGACGCGAAGCGGAGGATGGCTTCGATGATCGGGAGGTCCGGTCCCCGCCTTGCGCCGAAGCCCTCGTCGTCGATGTCGAGGAAGCGCAGGACGAGGTGCCGGTCGGGCGGAAGGCCCAGGTCCGGCGCCGGCGTTCCATCCGGATCTAGCAGCGACAACGCGTGCGTGGCGCGGATGCGGGCCGCGTCCCGCCCGGCCGCGCGCAGGTCGCTTACCGTCACCGACGGCATATCGGTCTCAGGCCGCCTCGAGCACCCGGACGTCCGCGTACCGGAAGGGCAGGGGGCCGGAGCGGGTGCAGCCGCCCGAGAGGACGGTCTCGCGCAGCCGACCCAGGAGATCGGCCACGTGGATCCCCTGCAGGTGGAGCGCCGCCGGGATCTCCGCCCCTCCGACCGTACCGCCGAGGTGCAGGCCGTCGTGATCGAGGTCGCAGACGAAGACGGAGTTGGTCCGGTCGAAGATCGAGAAGGTGGCGACCGCGCCCTCGATCGTCACGCGCATGAAGTCGCCGTCGTCGAAGCGGGCGCCGTAGGCGATGCCTCCGCGCTCGAACGCACCTGCATCCGGCAGGAGCTGGACGTCGCCCGATGCCAGAGCGGCGATCGCCGCGGGGAACGATGCGTGGAGAAGAAGGGCCTTCGACATGTCCGTCCCCGGGATCGTAGGAATGAAACACATGATTTCGTTCCTTCGATCATGCCCCCGTTCGACGCGCATGGGAAGTCCCGTTCACGCCGCGCGCACGAGGTCGACGAAGGCGAAACCGTGATCGTCGCCTGCGCCGGCGGTCCGATGCTCGCGCCGGGTCTCGACGAAGGCGCTCCGGTCGAACGCCGGCATGAACGCGTCGCCCTCCGGGCGGGCGTCGACCTCGGTCAGGTGGATCGTTCCGACCACGGACAACGCGAGTGCGTAGATCTCGGGACCGCCGACCACGAAGGCACCTTCGCGGCATGCCGCGAGGGCGGCCTCCCAGCAGTGGGCGGTCTCGACGCCGTCCGCGGCGAACCCGGCGTTGCGGGTCAGGACCACGGTCCGACGGCCGGGGAGGGGACGTCCGATGGATTCGTACGTCGCCCGACCCATGAGAAGCGTCGATCCCATGGTGAGTGCGCGGAACCGGATCAGGTCGCTGCGCAGTCGCCAGGGTAGGCTGTTGCGCAGGCCTACGACACCGTTGGCCGCAACCGCGGCGACGATCGCGAGATGCCCGGCCATGGCCGTCCGCCCGGTCTCAGGCCGCGGCGTCGAACGTATCCGCGGGAGGGCCGAATACGAACGGCCGGCGGCCGGCGGCGACGGCGGCGGCGCGCAGGGACGACACGAGCTCGATGAGGGAGGATCCGTCGACGGCCACGTCTCCGGGGAGCCGTCCCAGACGTCGGCCGGCGACGGTCGCGGAAACGACGTCGCCGGCCATCTCGATCTCGCTGCCCCAGGGGCCGCCGAACGGG
>FSSH01001288.1_pt1 | contig 18201 bp, 19 predicted proteins | sample 1166101 | NCBI WGS metagenome assembly FSSH01 (sample SAMEA32972668, study PRJEB13176) | freshwater metagenome | biome: Drinking water system; feature: Biomass in drinking water that filtered by 0.45 um membrane; material: drinking water | place: USA | collected 2012-12-20 | depth 0 m | reverse complement strand
GATCAGCAAATTTATGAAACCAATAAGTTTTTCTCTACATTAGCTGAGAAAGGTCAACGATTGAGTTATATCAAAGAGGGGGAGTAGTCAGTTTATGAATGCAATCAAGGAAAATGAAATTGCATCTTGCATACGCAAAGCTATCAGCGGATATCTCAATGACCTGGACGGGGAAAAACCATGCCCTATTTACAATATGGTCATGCATAGCGTTGAAAAGCCTTTAATTGAAATCGCTATCCAATATACCAAAGGAAATCAGACTCAGGCCGCTGAGTTACTGGGAATAAACCGCAACACGCTACGTCAAAAAATGAAGCAATATCAAATTAAATGACCATTAAATACGCACTCATCAGTGTTTCGGACAAAACCGGAATTATAGAACTAGCCCAAAAATTGATTCAGCATGGCATCACCATCCTGTCCACGGGCGGCACCGCCAGATTATTACAACAAGCTGGAATCAACGTGATCGAAGTGGGCGACTATACCGGTTTCCCGGAGATGCTGGACGGCCGGGTCAAAACGCTGCACCCTAAGATTCATGCCGGCATACTGGCACGTAACGATTTACCCGATCATCAGCTGGCGCTCGAACAAGCAGCGATTCCCAATATCGAATTGGTCATCGTGAATCTCTACCCTTTCAAGCAAACGATCGCGAACCCGGATTGCGGTTTTGAGGATGCTATTGAGAATATCGACATCGGCGGCCCTACCATGGTGCGTGCAGCCGCCAAAAATTACCTGAAAGTTGCCATTGTCACCGATCCCCAAGATTATTTACCGCTCAGCCAGGAGCTGGCGGAAAATAGTGGCTCCATCAGCTTGGCCACACGCTTCCAACTGGCGCAAAAAGCGTTTACGCACACTGCCTCGTACGACAGCGCCATCAGTAATTATTTAACCGCACTGGACAATGATTACCAGCACAAAGATTTTCCCGATGCGCTGAATCTGAATTTCACTATCGCACAGTCTTTACGCTATGGCGAAAACCCGCATCAAAAAGCGGCTTTCTACCGGGACGAAACCCCCACACCCGGCAGTCTGGCAAATTACCAACAGCTACAAGGCAAAGAGCTATCGTACAATAATATCGCCGATACCGACGCAGCGTGGGAATGTGTCAAAACTTTCGACAACCCCGCTTGTGTGATTGTCAAACACGCCAATCCATGCGGCATAGCCATTGCGGAAACCACGCTGCGCGCTTATCAACTGGCGTTCGCAACCGACCCCGTCTCTGCTTTCGGCGGCATCATCGCATTTAACCGGAGCATCGATAAAGACACCGCCGAAGCGGTTCTAAAACAATTCGTTGAAGTCATTATCGCTCCTGAAATCACGCCGGAAGCGCAGCAACTTCTGGCACAGAAAAACAATATCCGGGTACTGGTTTTGCCGTTACAGGCAGGAAACAATACGTACGATCTGAAACGGATTGGCGGCGGTCTTCTGGTACAAACGCCGGATATTCAAAACATCACTGTTTCCGATTTAAAAATCGTCACGCAATTAAAACCTACACCGCAACAACTGGATGATCTGCTGTTTGCCTGGCGTGCCGCGAAATTTGTTAAATCCAACGCGATAGTATTTTGCCGCAACGGCCAGACGATGGGCATCGGCGCCGGACAAATGAGCCGTGTCGATAGCGCACGCATTGCATCCATCAAAGCACAGCAAGCCGGTTTGACACTTGCAGAATCCGTTGTCGCATCGGATGCATTCTTTCCGTTCCGCGATGGTCTGGATGTAGTCGTTCAAGCGGGCGCTACAGCCGTTATTCAACCGGGTGGCAGTATCCGCGATCAGGAGGTGATTGCAGCGGCTGATGAACAAGGGATCACCATGGTATTTACCGGTGTCCGCCATTTCAGGCACTAGTTACCTGCATTATGAAACTATTAGTGATCGGCGGCGGTGGTAGAGAACATGCCTTGGCTTGGAAGTTAAGCCTTTCGCCGCGCGTGTATAAAGTATTTGTGGCGCCGGGCAATGCAGGAACTGCATTGGAACCCGGATTGGAAAATATCCCGATGACTTCCATACCCGAATTAATCGAGTTTGCAACCAAAGAATCGATTGCAATCACGATAGTCGGCCCCGAGATTCCCTTGGCCGCCGGTATAGTGGATGCATTCCGGGCAGCTGGCCTGAAAATCTTTGGCCCAACCCGGCAAGCTGCGCAACTTGAAACTTCAAAAATCTTTGCCAAGGAATTCATGCAACGGCATCACATACCGACTGCTGCCTACGCGAGATTTACAAATCCCGATTTGGCGCACGCCTACATCGAGCAACACCCGGTCCCGCTTGTCATCAAGGCTGACGGTCTGGCAGCCGGAAAAGGTGTCGTCGTCGCGCAATCGCGAGAAGAAGCACATTCCGCTGTGAGCGCACTGTTAGTGGAGAAGCATCTTGGCAGCGCGGGACAGGAAATTATTATCGAAGAATTTCTTCAAGGCATAGAAGTCAGTTTCATCGTCATGACGGATGGCAATCATATTCTGCCGTTAGTAACCAGCCAGGATCATAAGCGGCTCAATGATGGCGATCTAGGCCCCAATACAGGCGGAATGGGCGCATATTCTCCGGCCCCTTTTGTTTCTCCCAGCCTGCACGCGCAAATCATGCGCAATATTATTGATCCCGTGATCAATGGACTGAAACAAGATGGCATCCGCTATACCGGATTTCTTTATGCCGGTTTGATGATTACAGCTGGAGACCAAGCAAAAGTATTGGAATTTAATTGCCGCTTAGGCGATCCGGAAACGCAACCGATTATGCTGCGCTTAAAAAGCGATCTTTTACCGCTCATTGAGCATGCCGTTCATGGCACACTCGATCAAGCGGATATTGAATGGGACCGGCGTACCGCACTCGGTGTTGTGATGGCTGCGCAAGGTTATCCGGAAAACCCCAGAAAGAATGATGTGATTTACGGTTTGCAAGATTTGATCACAGAACAGGAAAATGTCGGTAACTTTCATATTTTTCATGCCGGAACGTCGATGGGCGGGAAGAACGGAAATGAAATTGTGACAGCAGGTGGACGCGTTTTATGCGTAACGGTATTGGGCGATAGTGTGAAGATGGCCCATCAGGCGGCATATAAACTGATTGAAAACATCCGTTTTGATGGCGCTCAGGTTCGTCACGACATCGGTCATCAAGGCATAAACTACCAGCGCGGCACTACTGACAAGCGCAGCTAAGCGACTCTAAATATAATTGAACAGAGACAGTCCGGAAATTTTAATGTACGACTGCTGCGCAGCTTGAAGATAAAGCTGCTGCCGTTGCAAATCCGACGTTGCTTGCGCAAAGTCAACATCTTGCAGTTGTGAAAGCATTTGCTCAAATTGAATGTTTTGATCACTGCCAACACTTTCCAGAGTATCGATCTCTTGCAGCCGCGCTCCGATAGAAGCTTGTTTCGACAGCACATGCTCCAAACTGTTATTAATATTTTGTAATGTTGATTTCAAATCGTTCGCCAGCCGGGTACCGCCAGGTTGTCCGCTGGACGGCGTTTCCAGTGCAGTAATCAAGTCTCCCACTGTTTTGAAAATGCTTTGATTGCTACTTGGAGATATTGTAAATTTATCTCCATTAGCCGGATTTCCTTTAATACTCAATTGCATTCCATCAAAACTGACTGTATTGTTGCTCACATAAGGATTAGCCGATGAAACAGTCGACCCTGTTGAGGTGTTAACGATATCGTAAGTTGTAACACCAGTTGCCGACACAGCGAATGTAATCTCATAATTACCACCGGTAAGGCTTGAAGGAGTTATCACCGATCCCCCATCAATCACACCACTCCCCATATTTGACGAACTAGCGGCGGTAGCAAAAACACCGTTTCCATTCTTAATGCGCTCGAAAACATCCGTGCCGGAATCACTGACTGCCAGTTGACGTGCAGGACCCACTTGGTTTAAGCGTTGCCCTTGATCTCCAATGTACTGCACAGCTAATCCTGTCTGCGCAAAAGGTTTAGTATTAGCTTGAAATCCTGAGAATAAAAACTGCCCTTTCTCATCGGTTGTATTGGCTAAACCGACGAGTGACTCCAGTTTACTGCGTAACTCAGTAGCAAGTGTCTTTCTGTCAGCATCGGTCAGTGTCGCATTCCCCGCATACACAGTCGAACTATGCACATCCTGCAGGATTCCGTTAACTTGCCGCAGCACATTTTCTTCCAGTTGAAGCGAAGAACCCGCACTGGACCGATTCACCGAATATTGTTCATTAAGTGCTGCTGATTGAGAAATATTTAATACTTGCGCCGCTGAGATTGGATCATCCGAGGGCGTTAAGATTCGCCGCCCGGTAGATAATTGTTGTTGTGTATTAATCAGTTTCTCTTGCTGCTGGAGCATTAAATTAGTTCCAGTTTCGTAAATTGTGCCTGTACTAACTCGCATATGAAGTTACCTCTATTCTATTTTTCAACCGAAACGAAGAATTGAGTCAAATAAAGTACTGCTCATTTCAATAATTTTACTGGAAGCTTGATAAGCCTGCTGGAAACGCAGCAAATTCGCAGCTTCTTCGTCTAGATTCACACCGGATACCGATTGAATGGATTGTTGAGTTTGTGCCAGCAAATTGGCCTGCGCTTTACTCGTTACCGCCAACTCACGTGTTTTGTTACCAACCTGACTGACAAGCTGCCCGTAAGCAGTCTGGTAATTGGCTGTACCGTTCTCCAGTGTATTCGTTGCCTGCAATGCGCCTAGCAACAACATATTACGATTGTCGGCAACACCGTTATTGTTAGGGGTGACGGTAAAAACATCCCCGGCAGCAGGACTACCGCTAATTTGAAATGTATAACCGTTGAAACTGATATCCGCGCCCGCTGTATACGTCTGATTAGTAGCAGGCAGCCCGGTCCCAGTTCCTGCGACATCAAATTCCCCGTTATAAGGCGTATGAAACGTAATGGTAAGTGGTTGCTGAAGATTGGAATCGAGCGGTAACGGATTTACGGTTCCGGCACTGATGGTGCCAGTACCTTTATTGGTTGATGCGGCATTGGTCCGGTTAGGACCTGCCGCAGCTATCTTAGTTGTGTCATTAATATTGACCGCAATATCCTTTGCGCCATTGATCGTAGGCTGAATGCGGAATCTTTCACTCGCCAGCATCGTGGCACTTGTCACCGATATGCCATCCAGTGTTAGCGGCAAACTGCTCGATGGTGTAGCCGATACGTTATCGGATAATCTGGTCAATGTATAGTTTGTTCCATCGTAAGAAAGCTCGTAATCACTGGTTGTCAACGCACTATAATCAGTAATTGAGGTCGAGATATTGGATGCTAAGTTATTAGTAGATGCAGAGATCACGTTAGGTGCCGGTAACGCGAAGAAATTCGTTCCCATAGCGCCATTCAAATCCATACCAAGCTGATGTTGAGCATTGAAAGTCTGCGCCAAGGTGAGTGCGACTCTTCCAAGCGAATTTTGTGCATTATCAAGCGTATTACTGCGAAAAGAAAAAATACCGCCTAAGGTACCACCGGTGATCTGATTCTCGGGAAGTTGAATAGTGCTGTTACCGTTAATTAATCCAATCGTTAAATTATTCGGATTATCCGGTGTTTTAATCGCTTCCAGTGAAAGGGTTTGCGCACCAACCACTAACGCCTGCCCATTACCGATATATACATTCAACGTACCGTCGCTTTGCCGCACTGTATCGGTATTCACTAATTTGTTTAATTGATTAATGAGATCATCGCGTTGATCCAGCATATCGTTAGCAGGCTGCCCGCCGGCTGAACCTTCCGCCCATATTATCTGCTTATTGATCTCTCCAATCTGTTTGGCCAGTGAATTGATATGAACCACCGTGCTGCTGACTTGTGTATTTATCCCTTCCCTTATTTGCGACATGCGTTGATCCATACTATGAAAACGTGCAACTAGGGCATCGGCATTGCTCAACATAGATTGACGCGAGGGAATAACACCCGGATTTGTCGCAACATCGTGTATGGCACTGAAAAAATTTTGCAATGTGGGTGAAAGTCCCGATGTAGCCTCGGCAAACATATTGTCTAATTGCTTTATCTCAGCATAATTGCTGTCTAGTGACTGGCTTTGGGTTTGTATCTGTAGTGACTGGGTAGTAAGAAATTGACTGTATATCCGCTGCACTGTAGAAGAGTGAACGCCGCGCCCGATAAACCCTGCACCACCGGATTGCGGTGTATTTGTGCTGAGCAAGACTTGCTGACGATTAAAACCAGGCGTGCCAGCATTGCTAATATTATGACTGGTCGTCAATAATTGGTTTTGCGCAGTCGCTAAACCAGTAACTGCAATATCAAGAATTCCATTTCCCATAATGTTCTTTCAGTTCTTGATCTTAAAAAATATATAATGGCAATATCGGCACACTGGCCAAAGAATTAAAGAAAAACTCTGCATCAAATAAATTCGCGATTCTGCAATTTCTCACTATTCAGGATACGCATTAATTTCTCTGCGTACATTGGATCAGTAGCATACCCTGCGCGTTGAAGCCCATTGGCAAATGTCGCGGCATCCGTCGAATTCAATACTTTGGCATAGCGTGGGTTATCCATGAGCAACTTGGCATAATCATTGAATCCCTCAGCATACGAGCTATATACACGAAACTTTTCAATCGCTTTCTGTGGCACACCATTGATATATTCAGTCGTTGTTTTTTCCACAACGTCCCCTTTCCAATTAGCACCGGCCTTGATACCAAAAAGATTATGGGTTGGACTATTATCCGCACGACGAATCTCATGTTTCCCCCATCCACTTTCCAATGCGGCCTGCGCCAGCATGAAATTAGGTGGAATACCGGTTGATTCGGATGCGATTTTGGCATGCGGTAAAAGTTTATCGATAAAATTTCCCGATTGGCTGGGTGCGCTTTTCTTCTGAACATCCGTCTGAATCGGTGCAGTGAATCCCTCAATTGCAGAATCGACTCTTCCTGATGGCATCACCGCATTGGATGAAGTTTGATGAACTGACCACAGTTGCCCTGATTGATCATTCGGGTGCATACCCTCAACCAATGGCGCTTGCTGAATGGAATTAATCGCTGACAAAATGGTATTTGTTTGGCCGATTGAAGTCTGTGGTTCGATCGATTTATTATTTCGGGATAATTGCTGAACCATCATGTCAGCAATACCAATCCCTTTGGTGGATATCTTTTGTGCAAGCTGTTGATCATGCATCTGGGTAAAAAACTGCGTTTGCTGGCTATCAAATATTCCATCCTTAGGTGTCGCCTCGCGCATGCTTTTAAGCAGCATGTTCATAAATAATGCTTCAAACTGTTGCGCAACTTTTTGTAACGCTTCGTCTGGATTTTTTTGGGCCATTAAATGCAAGTCATCAACACTTTTGGCATCAACGGCAAGTTTGCTTGAGATATCCGGTGAAATAACCATTCTTAATATCCAGTAAGTTAAATAATTTCCAAATCCGCGCGCAACGAACCGGCAGCTTTCAGCGCCTGAAGAATAGATAGCAAATCCTGGGTGGTAGCGCCGATCGCCGTTAAAGCTTTCACAACTTCACCAAGATCCGCACCATTCGGCAATAACATTAAATTTCCTTCATCGGTACGGATTTCGACCTGCGATCGCTGTGTAACCACTGTTTCACCGCGCTGCGCGAAGGGACCAGGCTGACTGATCACCGGTTCGGTATTGATGATTATGGACAGATTGCCATGCGCAACCGCACTTGATTCAAGTGTTACCGCCTGATTCATGACTACTGAACCGGTACGTGAATTAACAATTACTTTTGCCGATGCTTTTGCCGGTTTGACATCCAGACTTTCAATCTGAGAAATAAACATAATACGCTGGCTATTGTCTACCGGTGCTTTCACCTGCACTACCCGGCCATCTACTGCGGATGCGGCTGTAGGATAAAGTCCATTGATCGCATCAACGATACGGTTTACTGTTGTGAAATCCGTTGTATTCAGCTCAAGATTGATAAAATCACCCTGCCCAACCGTCGTTGGAATCTCACGCTCTACAATACCGCCACTTGTGATACGTCCAACACTGAGATGATTTACTTGCACACTGCTACCACCAGCTGCGGCTCCGATACCACCGACCAGAATATTTCCTTGAGCCATGGCATATACTTGATTGTCGGCTCCTTTCAGGGGAGTCAGCAACAGCGTTCCACCCCTTAAGCTTTTGGCATTGCCCATGGAAGACACTGTGATATCGATATGCTGACCGGGCTTGGCAAACGCCGGCATGGTCGCTGTCACCATGACAGCGGCAACATTGCGTAATTGCAAGTTAGTGCCGGGAGGCAGATTAACGCCTAATTGACCCAGCATATTGATGACACTCTGAACTGTAAATGGCGTTTGCGTTGTCATATCGCCACTGCCATCCAAACCCACTACCAATCCATACCCGATCAATTGATTGTTGCGAACACCTTGAATCGATGCCAAATCCTTGATGCGATCGGCCAAGCTGATACCTGGCAACAGCACGCTCAGCGCAAGCAAATGAAGAATAACGATGTTTCTGATTTTCATAATCTTACATACCGATTTCCGAAGTATTAATCAAGTTAAGCAACTTCCGGTTTAGAAAGGTGTAACCGAAAGAAAGAAGCGCGACAACCATCCCATCGTTTGCGCTTCGTCAATATAGCCATTGCTTCGATACTCAACACGTGCATCAGCAATTTGCGTTGAAGAAATCGTATTTCCCATGATGTGAGTCGGATTCACGATCCCGGACAATCGGATAAATTCCTGCCCTTGGTTGATACCGATCTGTTTTTCACCGCTCACGACCAGATTTCCATTCGGTAGCGCTTCGATGACCGTTACAGTAATAGTTCCTCTAAAATTATTTTTACTTGAGCTTTCACCGCTGCCATCAAATTTATTATTCGATTTAGCTTCAACCGTTGCGTGTTTCTTTAATAAACTTAACGGAATCCCCAGCAAGCTCGGCACGGAAAAATCAATGCTGCCAGAACGGCTCGCGTTACTTCCAGAGCTCTTACTGGCATTGGTTGTTTCGTTTAAAGTGACAATAATCGTATCGCCAATACTTCGCGCGCGCCGGTCTTCAAATAACGGTGTATAGCGCACCCCGCCTGTGGTGCTGTGAACCATTTGCAAAATTGCGCCATTGGGTTGAGCTACTGCGGCTGCATGTTGCGGAGCACGTAGTGTATTGGGCTGATAAGTCGTGGTGGAAGGAGTCATAGCACAACCGGTTACAAGTGTGCCAAGCACCAACATGAAAAAATACCGGCTGAAATTGTTTAACACTCGATTGCCGTTCGCCATCACACTACTCCCGATTACCCGATCAATTATAGTTGTGCTAACCGTTGCAGCATTTGATTCGACGTCTCAATCGACTTGGAATTCATTTCATAGGCGCGCTGGGTCTGAATCATATTCACCAGCTCTTCCACCACGTTTACATTCGAAGTTTCTACAAAATTCTGTTCCAGCAATCCCAATCCGTTGGTACCCGGCGCATTCTGATTGGGAGCGCCGCTTGATGCGGTTTCCTGATACAAATTCTCACCCATCTTTAACAATCCGCCTTGATTAACGAAGCTTGCCAATTGAATATTGCCGACTTGAATAGGCGCGACCGCCCCCGGAACTGTTGCAGTTACCGTACCATCGCGCGCTATCGTGACACCCAGCGCATTCGGCGGAACGGTAATCGCAGGTTGAACGGCATATCCGCTGGATGTTACAAGCTGACCGTTAAGATCGGACTGAAATGCGCCATCGCGGGTGTATGCCGTCGTACCATCCGGTAGCAAAACCTGAAAAAAACCCACTCCCCGTATGGCAACATCACGTTGATTCTCGGTTTGTTGCAATCCACCCTGGGTAAATATACTCTCGGTAGAAACCGGCTTAACACCCGTTCCTAACTGCAACCCGGAGGGTAATTGCGTTTGTTGCGATGATTGAGCGCCGGGCTGACGTATCGTTTGGTACAGCAGGTCCTCAAAAACAGCACGAGCCCGTTTAAATCCATTGGTGCTGGCGTTCGCTAAGTTATTAGAAATCACATCCATCTTGGTTTGTTGTGCATCAAGCCCTGTTTTAGCGATCCATAACGAACGTATCATATGATTTACCTATTAAAATTTATTATCGAATTAGACTCTTACTAGCATTATTTCGCTGGCTTTCTGAGCATTATTCTGCGCGTTATCCAGCATTTTCATTTGCATATCAAATTGCCTGGCCAGGTCGATCATGTTGACCATTTCATGCACCACATTCACATTGCTTTCTTCCAATGTGCCATCGACCAGCTTAACTCTGGCATCAACAGGCGCTTCACCGCCATCCTTGAGCCGGAACAAGCCATCCGTGCCTTTTACAAGCTTATCTTCCGGAGGATTAACCAGCTTGATACGGCCTACTTGCGCTACGGTATTGGGTTGAGGCGTAATCGGCACGGATGAGACGGTTCCATCAACACCGATCGTGATGCGAGTGTCGGGTGGTAGAGTAATAATGCCCGTCTCACCTTTCACTTTATGTCCACCATTTGTCAGTAAAATGCCATTAGGGCTTACTTGCAAACTGCCATTACGCGTATAAGCTTCCTTGCCATCATCCAATTGAATCGCAATCCATCCGGAACCACGAACCGCAACATCAAGATCACGGCCGGTAGTTTGCATTGCACCCGGGGTAAAATCGGCGCCGGTTGTTGAATCCACGACAAAAGCGCGTGTTGGCAGGCCATCACCGTATACCGGTACTGCGCGAAATGCATTGCTTTCAGCGCGATACCCGGTCGTTGATGCATTAGCAAGATTCTGAGCAACGGTCGCTTTCTGATTCAGCGTATGGTTGGCTCCGGTCATTGATGTGTAAATCAGTCGATCCATTTTTTACTCAATTTCAATATGAATTTAATGCGTTACAATGAAATCAGAGTTAAATCTGCATAATTGTCTGAGTAATCTTATCCTGTGTTTCGATTTGCTTAGCGCTGGCTTGATACATACGTTGCGCTTCAATCATTTTCACCAATTCCGCTGTCAAATCCACATTGGAATCTTCAACAGCATTGGACTGAAGCACACCGAGATTTCCGGTTTTGGGAGGACCGACCAAAGGCTCACCTGAGCCAGGAGTCTCCGCCCAGTGACCATTTCCGATTGGAACCAGGCCTTGTGGATTCACGAAATTAGCCAGTACAATTTGTCCCAGTGTTTTTGTTTGACCGCTGCTATAGTTTCCAAGAATTACTCCCTCAGCGCTCACGGTGAAACCTGACATACGGCCAGAAGTGTAACCATCCTGTGTAATCGCATTGACACCGAAATCAGAACCATACTGAGTGGCAGTCGTCATATCGAAACTGACAGCTTGCGGCGTTGTTGCGCCAAGTGTTGGATTAATTAGACTGAAATCAATGTTTAAGGTCAGTGGAGTAGCAATATTCTGTAATACACCATTTCCGTCAAATATCATCGACTGCGAAGGACTTCCGCCAATGGTGACGCCAATGGGTACACCGGAAGCGTCTACCTTCCCATCGACAGTTGCGAAGGCGGTCCATGTATTTGCAGTCGTGGCTTTCTGGAAAAATACAGACAAGACATGCGAATTTCCAAGACTATCAACTACCGTTCCCGAAGTTGTGCTGTTATAGGTCTTGGGATTCGTTGCATTAAATGGGGTTGAAATCGCGGCTTTTCGTGCATCCAGATTAAATCCCAGATCAAATGTGCTGGTTGCTTTAGGCGCAAGATCGGAAGTACCGAATTTTAAATTTGCCGGCACACCGTTCGCCTTAATATCACCATTCACATCAGCCATAAAACCCGTCAAATTAGCGCCTGATGCATCGACAATAAAACCGGAATCGTCCACATGGAATTGTCCATTCCGGCTGTAGCTGACCGTACCGTTATCGCTCATACGGAAAAAACCTTGGCCGTTGATCGCAATGTCCAAAGGATTACTGGTCGGTGTAATCGTACCTTGACCAAATTGTTGCGCAATTGCGGATATTTTTGATCCTATCCCGATCTGGGCGGTATCCGTACCTTCCATTGAATTGGCAAAAATATCGGAAAATTGCGCGACGGATTGTTTGAACCCGGCGGTATTTGCATTGGAAATGTTATTACCAATTACATCCAGGTTGGTTGATGCTGCATTTAATCCACTTAAACCATGCTGAAAACTCATAATAATCTCCTATCAAAACACCTGTTTAATGTCAGACAAACCAACTAATCCCAGTTTATCTCCCATATCCAGGTTCGCGCCACCCTCCCCAGGCATTACACTGTTTACCTTACCAAATGAGAGGGTATCGACTTTAATGTCATTACCACCTTGTTTCGCGCTTACCGCAAAGGTATAGTCTCCGTCCACCGCCTGAGTTCCACTATCAGTCTTACCGTCCCACGCGATCGTGCTGAGTCCTGTCGGTTGCGCGCCAAGCTCCATTGTGCGAATGGCAATTCCGGCACCATCCAGTATGGTGACTTTTAGCTGATCGACGGGCTGCGCCAATTCAATGCCTGCAATAGCGCCATCCCCATTCAGCTTGATCGATGTCCCAGGGACGAATGCTTTATGTCCGATCAGTCCCAGCGCTTCAACAGAGCGGTTATCTTCAGCACTGGTAACCAATTGCTGCAGCGTCGAATTGAGCTTATCAATACCCGATACCGTACTGATTTGCGCCAATTGACTGGTAACCTCGGCGTTGTCCAGCGGCTTTAGCGGGTCTTGATTTTTCATTTGCGTGACTAAAAGCTTTAAAAACCGGTCCTGCGGGTTTTCAGCATCCTTTTTACTATTAATGCCAGTAGTTGCACCCGTTGCGGCTGTTTGTGAACTTGCTTGCTGAACTGCATCCATTACACGCTCCTTTATTGACCAATAGTCAGGGTTTTTTGTAACAAGGATTTGGTGGTATTCATCATATCGACGCTGTTCTGATAGGAACGCGACGCCGACATCATATTCACCATTTCATCGACAACATTGACATTCGGCATCGTCACGTAACCGTTTTTATCCGCTAGCGGATGCTTCGGTTCAAACAACTGCCGCATGGGCGATGGATCGTGAACGATACCGGCAACTTTAACCCCGCTCGCACCATTCGCATCCGCTTGCAAAGTACTGAAAACCACTTGTCTGCCACGATAGGGTTCACCGGTCGAACTGGTTACACTGTCGGCATTGGAAAGATTACTGGCAACCACATTCAAACGCTGCGATTGTGCGGACATGGCTGAACTTGCGATACCAAATACATTAAATAGTGACATTTTCTATCTCTCCGTCATTGCCAATCTTAAGTCTGTAAATTTATCGTTAATAAATGTAATACTGGCATCATATTTAATGGCATTATCAGCAAATCGAGTCCGTTCCATATCCATATCCACCGTGTTTCCATCCGCACTGGGTTGCAAAGGAACCCGGTATAAAACGCTATCGCCGAATATTCCAGATGCAGCAGAATTAATATGCATTGATGATGTCGTATTCATGGTTACCCTTTTCAGACTAGGCGTCGATGACAGTCTTTCCTGAAGCATGCTGGCAAAATCGATATCCTTCGCCTTAAAATTTGGTGTATCGGCATTAGCCACATTGCTGGAAAGTAACTCTTGCCTTCCCACTCGCAGACTGAGGGCGTTGTGGTGATAATTTAATTTTTTATCAAGTTTGTTAATCATCGTCTCTACCACCTGATTGAAATTATTTTCTATTCATCTATTAGCATTTAGCATGCCAGCAATAATATATGCACAAGTTAATCAACCAATCCGCAAATAAGACATGAAAGCGGTGCTATCTTTGCACTTGGATTTTTTCATGCTCATTTAATATAGCGTCTAGTAGCGGCAATAATTGCCGGATACGGCAAAAATGAATAGTGAGATCAATCTATGATACGTTGCTTAATGACGATACTCTGTTTACCAGTGCTTGCTTCTTCTGCGCTGGCCTCACAGCACAACGCTACAGTGGCGCATCAAGAAATTCCTCTGATTAAAAACGCCATTGAGAATTTTCTCTACAGCAATACGGCTTCACTGCCAGGATTGGTGCTGATCAATGTCGGTCAAATTGACAAGCATTTAACATTGCCCAAGTGTCCTCAATTAGAGCCTTTTGTTCCGGCAGGCGGACGTTTATGGGGAAAAACCTCTATTGGCGTTCGTTGTGACAGTGAATTCGCAGCGTGGACTATTTATGTGCAGACTGAGATCAATGTCATGGCGGATGTTTTACATATCGCTCGCCCCGTATCAACCGGACAAACATTGAGTTATGAAGATATCGCACTGCAGAATGTCAATCTGACGCAGATGCCGGATGGCATACTCACTGATGCGGCTCAAATTGTTGGTAAAGTGGCCGCCACCAACTTGCCCGCCGGTCAACCGATACGTCCGCAAATGCTGCGGGCACCCTTTGTAATCATGCGCGGTCAGACTGTGAATTTAGTGGTTCAAGGCCGGGGATTCAGTATTCGATCGGAAGGTCAGGCGTTGGCCAACGCAGCGGAAGGACAAGTCATTCAGGTTCGTAATAAATCAGGCCGAATCCTCAGCGGACTTGCACGTGCAAATTCAATCGTGGAAATTCAGCCGTAACATACTGAGCGTTTTCACCTTTCACGCACGCAGTCCCTGTGAATTTTCTGCAAGCACTGCGTAATCCCGCAATCATAAACTTCAATCAGCTTTATAATACGCGCTAGATTTCTTTAATACTGATAATAATCAAACGCCTCATTGTGACAAACACAAGCCATACCACTGAAATAAAAAAGATTCTGGCTGATACCTTGGGATTGGGTAACCGGATCAATGCAATAGAACCAAACACAATTTTACTCGGCAATATTCCTGAACTCGACTCCGTCGCAGTTGTAACGATCATTCTGGCTCTGGAAAAAAAATTCTCCATCGCAATAAAAGATGATGAGATCAGTGCGAAAACATTTGCGACACTCGGTACCTTAGTTGATTTTGTAGAACAAAAAATAGCAGATCATGACAAACAACCCGGGTAAAACTTTTGTGGCAGCGATTGTTTTTTGATCGGAATCATGCATAATCGCTCACGATAGATTCGCAAACAACGAGGAAACAGATCAGTGAAGCTCCATCTGGCAAATTTCGCACAGCAATATATTTTCACGGGTTATGGTGAAGGATATGTATTGATTAATCAAACGCGCTACGAAAAGAGCTTGATCGTGTTGCCTGATCATTTGATTGAGGACTGGCCTGTACGATCCGTTCAAGAGCTTCAGGTTCAACATTTTGAAAGCTTGCTGCCGCATTCACCCGAAATCATTCTCCTCGGTACCGGCATTCAGCATAAATTCCCCAGTCACACATTGCTCAGTCAACTGACAAAATTGGGAATTGGGATTGAGATAATGGATACAAAAGCTTGTTGCCGGACTTATAATATTCTGGTTGAAGAAGGGCGTCGTGTCGCTGCGGCTCTTTTGATTTAGCGCTGCAAGAAAAACGCAGATTTTTTACATGCCGCTGAATTTTGGCCTGATCAACTACAGCTAACGTAAAAATTCGCCTCTTCAAATACGCAAGATTTTAAAAAGAAATGGCCTGACAGTTATGATTGTGATAAATTCATGGTTGGTAAGTCAGGTATATTAAAATTGGCTTCCTTCATAACATTAATATAGGAGTGGAAAATGAACAAATTTCTTATCGCTGCAGTTGGTTTGGTTTTTTTGATGGGTTCTTCTGTCACCATGGCAAGTGGAAACAAGGAATCAAAAATGCCACCAATGGCTGCTCAAGATATTCTGAATAAAATGGCTTGCGAAGGTAAAAAAGACGGCGAAAAGACCAGAGATCGCACCGACGGTGAAATGATTACCTGTCCCGCTAAAATCAAACAACCAAATTTTGGTAAGTAATAATAAGTCAGTTTTCTAGCAGCTGGCGAATAGGTCAAGTTAGATAAACAGGCTGATTTTTGCTACATTCGATATAGAAATAGATTGAATTGAGAAAAATATTCAGCAAATGTCGACTTGGCCTATCATTTCCCCTGGAAATAAAATGCCTTTCTGCTTTATGCTCAAACCTCAACAGCACGCACTAACCCATAGATAGTCTGTAATATCACACATTCTGGCTCTCAATTGCTAATGACATTAAGTTATTTAATATCATTATGTTATTCAGAATTCTGCAACTTCATTACCACTAGAATCTCTTAACTTTTTGCAAATAAAGAATTTATTTGCAAATTTTTATAAAAATATAGATCAAGATATAGTAAAATTTGGCGCGAAGCATACAAAAAAACACTAAATTGAATTGGCACTATCCTCGTTCATAAAAATATTTCGATGAATTCATAAGAACCTGTAATTTTTATCAATCGGAGAGAAAAAGAATGAAATGGGGAATTTTTTTAATTTGTGTTTTGTCTTTTTTAACCAGCAATGCTTCAGCGCAAAAAAATAATCCGGATATCAAATCTCAAGCTGCACTCGTATTTAATGCGAAAAATGATCGTGTTATCTACGATAAAAATGCCGACAAGGTAATGCCCATCGCTTCCATTACTAAGTTGATGACTGCAATGGTTACCCTTGATGCGCGTCTGTCGCCGCATGAAAAAATCACGATCACGAACGCCGATGTCGATAAGTTAAAACACTCATCGTCACGTTTGCCCGTTGGCAGCACTTATTCACGCCAAGAGCTGTTACGATTGGCATTGATGTCATCCGAAAATCGCGCCGCGGCGGCACTTGGCCGCACTTATCCAGGTGGTGCCAAAGCATTTGTAAGTGCTATGAATGCCAAAGCCAAGAAATTGGGCATGAACAACTCCCGATTTATCGATTCTACCGGCTTAAATAGCGGCAATGTTGCAACCGCACGCGATCTGGCTAAAATGGTTGCAGCCTCAAATAATTACGCCGCTATTCGTGAATTCTCCACCACATCGCAACATTCCGTATCACCTGGAAACAAACGCGGTCAATTGCAGTATGTCAACTCTAACAGTCTGGTACGCAATCAAGGCTGGGACATCAATGTTTCTAAAACCGGCTATCTGAGCGAAGCCGGACGCTGTTTGGTGATGCAAGCGAAAATTTCCGGGCAACCGATGGTCATCGTGTTGCTCAATTCCTGGGGCAAAAACACCCGTATCGGCGACGCCAATCGCGTCAAAAAGTGGATCGAGAGCAATCAAGGCCGCCGGCAAGTATAAATCCGGTACACATTCAGCCTAACCGATAAATTTCACTGTACTTGTTTTTTAGATACTCGACGAAATAATCCGGATTCAGCGGTTCGCCGGTAACGCGTTCAACCAACTGTTGCGGTGTGTATAGCTTACCCTGACGATGGATTTTTTCGTTTAACCAATTTTTAATGGGCACAAAATTTCCTGTAGCGATATTTTGTCCGGTACCCGGTTGCTCGCGCAGTAATGTGTTATAAAACTGACACGCATACATCGCACCCAGCGTGTACGAAGGAAAGTACCCGAACGCCCCGCCGCTCCAGTGTGAATCCTGCAATACTCCCAACGTATCGGTCGGCGGCTTGATTCCCAAGTATTTTTGCATCAATTCATTCCAGATTTCAGGCAAATCATCGACGCGCATCGCCCCATCAAACAGCCCTTTCTCGATTTCATAGCGCAAAATAACATGCAGTGGATACGTCACCTCATCCGCTTCCACCCGGATAAAATCGGGCTTGCACGTATTGATCGCCCGATAAAAAGAATCCACAGTCACGGCCTGCAGGTTTTCAGGAAACTCCGCGCGGATTGTTTCAAAATAATGCGCGCAAAATGGTTTACTTTGCGCGATCATGCGTTCCCAGAACAACGACTGGGATTCATGGATACCCATCGTCAATGATTCCGTAACCGGCAAATCGCCGAGTTCATGCGGGCGCCCCTGTTCATAGAGCGCATGGCCGGTTTCATGGATCACCGAATACAACGATTCGACAAAATTGCTGTCTTTGTAGCGCGTGGTAATGCGTACATCGGTCGGATGACTGCCGCCGCAGAACGGATGCACCGACACATCGATACGTCCCTGCTCAATATTAAAACCCATGTCATGACTGATTTTGCGCGCCAATGCTT
>FSSH01002630.1_pt1 | contig 18202 bp, 13 predicted proteins | sample 1166101 | NCBI WGS metagenome assembly FSSH01 (sample SAMEA32972668, study PRJEB13176) | freshwater metagenome | biome: Drinking water system; feature: Biomass in drinking water that filtered by 0.45 um membrane; material: drinking water | place: USA | collected 2012-12-20 | depth 0 m | reverse complement strand
CGGGCGAGCGTGTCGGCGATCTCGGCGGCCGTCCGCACAATCACGCCGACGCTTTTACCGGCATAGGCATGAAGCTGATCCTCAAGCGCGGATCGCACCTGATCCTCTGACCCTGCGCTACCAAAGACGACGTTCCCACTGGCGATATAGGTTTTCACCCTCTCAAACCCGGCGGTCGCGCACATCTGCGCCAGCGTGGTCATCGGCAGTTTGCCGGTGCCGCCGACATTTACGGCGCGAAGCAGGGCTACATATCCGGTCAATTGCGCGCTTCGCTATTCGACGACTGGCGTCATAGGATGCGTCGCCTCGTCCGTCAGATAAGGTACCAGCATTCAGCTAAATACCCTTATCTGCGCCTTGCAGGATCGCTTGTTTCAACGCGTTCCTTGCTGGTGACAGGGCAGGATGGGGCTATTTGTCGAGGATCGGCCGGAATAGCTTCATATCCGACCAAACCTTCCACAGGAAGGCAACAAACACCAGCGACCACAAGCTGAAGATCGTCACGTCAATGACGCGCGCACCCATAAATTGGGCGTCAATCAACCCTGGGCCATACCATAGCGCAAACAGTGCCCAGGCAATCACCAACAGGCGCAGCTCGGTTGCGCCCACCCCATAATAGGACAGGTGATGGGTCTTGAGGACTAACACCTTTAGATAGGTGAAGCTGGTCATCAGCAGATACATCGAAAGCGCGAGCTGCGCCGAAAACAAGGTGAAATACGGGGAAAGCCCCAGCCCGACGAAGATGAAGGTTTGCGAAATAAGGTCGCAGGAGTGATCGAGGAAATAGCCAAAGTCTGGCCGTTCGATCTTGCGGTAACGGGCAAGCGTGCCGTCAAGCGAGTCGCCGAGCCAGTTCAGGAAAAGCCCCAGGATTGCGAGCGAAACGAACCAGGGCGAGACGTTGCAAGCCGCGAATCCCACCAGGACAAGCAAAGCGCCAATTAGGCCAAGCAGTGTCAGCAGATCGGGGGTCACTGCCGGTGGCGTCCGTGCGGCCAGCGACTGTAAGATATTGCGTTCATGGGTTCCCAGAAAGCTGTTATTCACGCGGACATGGTGGACAGGCTTTCCTGGCCCCTTATCAGGCGCACCGTCATCCGTTGGCGCTGATCTTGGCGTTGGTTCGCTGCTTTGCTGGGGGAGATCCAACTGCGTTGAAGGCGGCTCAGCCAAAGTCGTCTTACGTTCGGCGCGCAGAGGTCCCTGATCGGCTCCATCGCTTTGGGAAAGCTTCAACGACAAATCCTCCGCGGATAAACTCTCAGGGCCTCGACATGGCTGTGCCCGATTTAACATTTCGTGGTGAGTAGCTTATACGATTTTCAGGCGCGTTGTACCAATTATCCCTGCTGCAGTGCACAATTAGCCTGTCAATGCTTGGGAGGCAAGCCGGGGACGTTTGTGTTGGCGCGCAATCCGTGCCAACCAACCATCGAAATCGGGGCCTTGCATCTTAAAACCGGCAATGATTGCCTGCCCTCCGACTTGGCTGCCAATTATTTTGGATGGCAAACGTTAAATAGAAAAAATGATAATAAATATCTTATTGCTGATATAAATAAGAGTAATTCTATGCCCCCCGTTATCGCTTATGACGTGATGAGATTATTCATCGGCCCAGCATTTCTGACGCCGCGGGGAATAGATAGGGTGGATTTGGCGCTTGCTCGTCATCTTTTCAGTGATGAATCAAGCCAAAATGTCGGTGTATTGCCAACACCCGTCGGCGTATATGCGTTTTCGGCGGCGCAGATCAGGGTTTTTTTGGCGTACATTCAGGCATTATGGGCAGAAGATGTCGGCCCAGCGGGCGATGTCCAGTTGCAAGGGTTGTTGAAAAAAATTCTGCGACAGCACGATGATGACTCGCCCGCACCGCCTCCACCGCCCACCCCATCGCTTGAGTTTCGGGACAAGGTTTGGCGCATGCTGCACATGCTGTACACGACGGGCTTGTTTCCGCGTGGCTTTGCGGGCCGTGCGGTGCCGGCCAACGCCATCTATCTCAACATCGGGCAGCTGGGGCTGGCGATACCATCCTTCTTTGACTGGCTCGCAAAGCGTCCCGACATCATCCGCGCCATGATGGTGCATGATGCCATACCGATTGATTATCCGCATCTGGTTGGGAACAAGGCGCCCTTGTACCACCGGCAGATGATCCGCACCGCGGCGGAGCATGCGGATTGCCTGATCTTCAATTCCGCTTACACGCGCGCCAGCGTGAGCGCCGTGATGCAGGATTTTGGGCGTGCCTTTCCCCCGGGTCTGGTTCGATCGCTGCCGCTGTCATCGGCCTTTATCGATGTAGAGGCTCCAGTGCCCGAGCTCCGCGAAACGCGCTATTTCCTGGCCGTCTCGACCATCGAGCCGCGCAAAAATTATGCGTTGCTCCTGCGCGTCTGGCAGTATTTCGTCGCGACCATGGGGCCTGCGGCACCGCATCTCATCATCGTCGGCGCGTTGGGGAACGGTGCCGAAACCATTCTGGCGCCGCTAAAGTCCGATTCCATACTGGCCAAACGGGTTCACCATGTTGCTGGCCTGTCGAGTCCAGCGTTAGCGTCGCTCGTGCTGGGGGCCGCGGGCATGTTGTGTCCCTCGCTTGCAGAAGGCTTTGGCCTGCCCCTGCTTGAGGCGAACGCAATGGGTGTGCCGACCATCGCCTCCGATATTCCAGCCCATCGTGAAGTGGCGACCGCGACAACGGTGTTGTTGCCCACGGATGATGAGCATGGCTGGGCGCGTGCGATCGCGGCGTTACCTGACGTGGCGGCATGCCGTGCTCGAGACATCCCCGTTGCGCTGACCGAAGCTGCCTATTGCGCCGACATTGTGGACTTCGTCAGCGGCATTCGGGCGAAGACGGCTTAATTGACCGCACTCCTGATCAGGAAAAAGGGAGCGAAGACCTGCGTGATGGTTTGGAGCAGCTTGATCGGCAAGATTGTCGTTCGTCCTCCCCAGCCAGCGCCAGTGCCTCGATCAGCCACTCATGCCGGGTGGGAGACTATCAATTTCAACTTTCGTCACTCAATTCATGGCGGCGATATTCGTCAATAGCTGGCGCATTGCCGACGGCGCCCGGTTCAGGGCCACCGCAATGGACGAACGCCCCCTTAAGCTATTCCCAGTTTGGCATATAACTCTTGCATGCGCTCCCCAAAGCGCGTGTCGCTGAAATTTCGGGCCTGTTCCAGCCCGTCTTTGCTTAGCTTTTCGCAGAGGCCCGGCTCATCTTCGAGCCGCCGGATCGCTGCGGCGATGGCGTTGCTCTGATACGGATCAACCAGCAGCGCGGCGTCGCCGGCAACCTCCGGCAGCGAGGACGTGGTCGATGTAATCGTGGGAGTACCCAATTGCATGCTCTCGAGGACCGGCAAACCAAAGCCTTCATACAGCGACGGAAATAAAACGGCCTTTGCTGCGCGGATCAGCCGAAAAAGACTGACGCGCGGCAAATATTGCAGCTGGACAATGCGCTTGCCAAGATTGCGTCCATAAACACGGCCATCGGCGCCGAGCATTCGCGTTTCATTGAACATTCCCCAGTCGCGCGAACTAACAATGACCAACGGCAATTTGCTTTGTGAAGACAGATAGCCGTCGACTATCCTGCCGATATTTTTTTTGGGATCTACGGCACCAAAAAACAGATAATATCCTTTTTCTTTCAGACCAAAGGTATTGAGAATGAAGCTCGCGTCCGCTTCTAACGAGCCGTTGATAACCTCAAGGGGTATCGGGCTCGACTGATAGGTATTGGTGACCTTATTTGGATTGGTGTCAGGAAAAATTTCCAAAATGTCGCGACGGCTTGCTTCCGAAACCGTAATAATGTGGTCACCCATCGCCAAGCATCTGGCGATCAGCCGGTGATAAGATACTTTATTATCAAGCGTCGCCTGCGGCAGCTTAAGCGGTACCAGATCATGGATAGTGTAGATGTTTCGCGCATTCTCCAGACGGATGGGAAGCGGATAGGTCCAGTGCATTACCTGTGGCGGGTTTGGCATGGACACCGTCGTCGTCCGACCGAAATAGACAAAGCGCGCCCAAGCGGCTTCGAATAGCAAAGGGGATGTCCACAAGGCCGAAAAATCGGGCAGCCGAAAGCCAAAGCTTCGCTTATCAACCGCATCGGTGAGCGGAACCTGAATCAACCGGCTGGTCGCGCGCGCCTGCACAGTCTTCAGTCCAACCTTGCGGGCAATCTCCCCGGGCTTCAGGCGATGGCCGTGGCCAAAATGATCAAAGAACAGGATCTCGCGCATTTGAGGACGCTTGCCCGCGTCCATCCCGAATATCCCATCCACCTGATGGCCGGCTTGGCGCAAGACCGCCGCCAGTGATGCGCCATAATTGGCGACCCCTGTACCATCAACTATTGAAAGATTGAACCCGTCAATCCCAACGCGCATAATGTTTATCTCAAAAGAAAGAGCGCAGGGAGAATCGGATTTACAAGTTGCGTTATAAACGTCGCCAGCTTCTGCGGCAAGTTGGACGCCGAGTTAGAGAACAGGATTACGTCCTTGTCCTTAATCACGTACATCTGCGCTAGGAAATAGCTCTCCGGCTTCAGCATATTAAGATGATACACCACGGCACGCGGGTTTTTGTCATTTGGTCCCTTCTCCAGGCGAAAAACGTAAACACCGCGCGGGTTGGCTCGGGTATCAGATGGTCCAGCCGCGCGAGCCGTTGCTTCGGCGAGGCTGACAGCGCTAGCTTCCAATGAAATCTGACTGACTTTATCGGTAGCCCCAAAAACGGTGTAGCTCGGCCGCCGCAATACAACTTCCACGCGATCATCGGGCATCAATTCGAGATTGGTAAGTTCTTCGCTAGATATCTCGTTCAGCGGAGCCTGCGCGACCTGCGAACCGCGAACGATCTTGATATCCACGTTGTTGGCGTTGTCAGCGGGGCCACCAGCAATTGCAATCATGTCCAAGAGCTTCTCGTGCGCTGCGGTCAAGCGATAGCGCCCCGGTTTTACAATCGCGCCGGACATGTAAACCACATTATGTGCGGTATCGGTGATATTGACGACCACCTGCGGGCTTTCCGACACGCTTTTAAGCCGCCGGCGAAGTTCCTCTGCTAATTTCTCTGGATAAATCCCCGCCGCGCGCACTGTACCTAGATACGGCAGATCGACGCTGCCGCCTTCACGGACGACGGCGGTAATTTGTTGTGCTCCTGCAGTCGGTGCGCGAATGACATCGGCGGAGTTGGCTTGGCCCGAAAACAATCCGACTCCAACCTCGAAGACGAGGATCGACAAGGTGTCGCCATCGCGGATCATGTCAGCCCGACCACGTGCCGCATTTGACGACAAGACACCCATTTGGGCTACGCCCAAGCTTTGGGTAGGCGGCAGCGCTTTGATAACCTGGGGCGTAATGTCGACCACCGTGTAGGGCATTTCGGCATTAATGCGCGCGCCACGCATTACTGCTGATGAGGTTGGCCCGCTTGACGGCAGCGTTGCGCACCCCGCCAATGTCGAGCCAAAAAGCATCACAGCAAGTGCCTGAAAACGCCTAATCTTGCCCACACCTTGAACGCTAGGAGATTGGCACCGGTCGCCGAAACGAATGACCGGGACGGCAGCGAGGCGAATAATCATGATGCGGCAGATGCCAACTTTCCATAGGAGGCGCAACTCTTTTCCACTGGCATCAAATTGCTAAAAATCGGCGAGATTGCGCCAGATAAACCTGCTACACGACCTTAGTTTGCCTCGATGCTCCCCGGGGCGGGCGACGGATTGCGCATCTGCAAAGCATGATGCACTTCATGGGCCTCGGTTACGGTATCAAAAAAGGTCAGGGCGCCACCATAGGCCACAGCGCCACGGGCACAATAACGTTCTAACGTGCCTGGATCGTGAGAGGTCATGATCAACGCAGCACGATTCCGCCGAGATAGCAGTTCTTCTTCGCACCGTCGACGAAAACGAGCATCGCCAACGGATGTCACCTCGTCAACAATATAGCAATCGAATTCAATCGCGAGCGACACTCCAAAGGCCAGGCGAGACACCATGCCTGACGAATAGTTGACGACTGGCTGATCCATAAAAACGCCGAGCTGCGCAAAATCCTCGACATATGCAAGGACATCTTTCTCATTCCTGCCATAGATCCGGGCAATGAATCGCACATTGTCAGCGCCCGACGTCAAGGTTTGAAAGCAGTTGGCAAGGCCGATCGGCCATGAGGTTCGCATATTGCGAGTTACAGTGCCGGCAGTCGGATGTTCGATGCCTGCGATTAGCCGCAGCAACGTAGATTTTCCCGCTCCGTTCGCACCGCAAATGGCCAGGCTGTCGCGCGGCTGAATAGTGAAATTAAGTCGGTCGAACACCCGATTGACGAGCCCTTGCGTCCGATATGTTTTCGATACGTCTGTAAACGTGATCATTGGAGGAACCGATCAGTTGGCAGCATGAGCAATAGCGCCCAGGCGGCAGGCGCGCGAGCTCTTTTGTATCTATATGGTACAGGCCGCGTACAAGCTGCAAGCCCCATGGATCCGCCCATTAGTGATAAATTATCAACCAGATCGCGTTTGCCATAGATTAGTAGCCAAACGTCACGTAACGCGGACGTGGTCCGAATCCAAATGCCGGGCCGCCATGGCGATGGCGATGAAGGTTGCAAGGTGAAGGTTACAAGGGCGATGTCTCGAATGAAGTCGATTTTTAAGAAAACCCCTTTGTCTGTCGCTTCGACGCCTGCACCGACCGTAGTTGGCGCGCCGACCTTGAACAAGCCCATATCTCAAGCGTGTACGGCGAGCCAGTTCCTCGAAGAGGAATATGCTTATTGGTGCGGGCAGATTTTTGAGGACCAGAAAACCCACCGCAAGCAATGGGAGTATTGCTACATCGCGCAGGCGCTCTCGCTCGCCGGTGTGCTGAGCCCGGGGTGCCGCGGCCTGGGTTTCGGGGTCGGCGCCGAGCCTTTGGCCGCGCTGTTTGCCGCGAGAGGTGCGGAGATCGTCGGCACCGACCTCGAACCGGAACGAGCGCAGGCAGCCGGCTGGATCGAAACCGATCAGCACGCATCGGGCAGGCATGCAATGAACGACCGAGGCATTTGCCCTGCCGACCGGTTCGATCGCAATGTCAGCTTTCGCTATGCCGATATGAATGACATCCCGGCCGAAATCGGGCAGTTTGATTTCTGCTGGTCGGCCTGCGCGTTCGAGCATCTGGGCTCTATTCGCAATGGCCATGACTTTATACTTAATGCTGCGCGCCTGCTCAAGCCGGGCGGCATTAGTGTGCATACGACGGAGCTGAATTGCTCGTCGAATGACGAGACGCTGTCCTCCGGTTCGACTGTTCTCTTCCGAAAGCGCGATTTTGAGGCGATGATCGCCGACCTTACGAAGATGGGGCTCGAAGTTGCTGTCAATTGGGACTTGGGCGACCAACCACTTGATTATCACGTAGATATGCCGCCTTATTCGGCGGAAAAACATCTCAAGTTGCAGATCGACCGGTGGGTGACTACCTCCTTCGGCCTGATTGCCCGTAAGCCCTTGTGAAAAAATGCTCCCGGATGTTATCTTTTAATGGCAATGACGTAAATGCGAACAGTTGACCCCTTTTCTTTTTTCGTGGGGCATGAGAGCATTATCGCAGGGCTGGGTGGATCGACGCCTTCTCCCGATCATCGTTACTGCTTCCATACCAACTATTTGGACATAGTGCCTGGTCGGGCGGTGTTTCACTTAACGATCCATCGGCCGCGGGCTAGCTTTGGCGAGCTGAATATTCGGGTTATGGCGCTGCCAAGTGGACGGGATGCGACGGTTGCAGCGAGCCTAGTCATCGACCTCGAAGGCGTAGAGGCGCACGATCTCCATCGCGGGCTGCGTTTCTTGGCTGTCGACGGAGTTAAATACGCCCTTTTTGGGTTTGTTAACGATTCTGCTGATCTGAAGGCCAAAGCTCTCGATGTTGCGCTTGAGGAGCTTGGCCCTGCTCAATTGCATGCCAAGCCAGCGGCCGGTAACGAAGCTGCGCAACCTAGGCTGGCGCGCAGTGATCTCAATAGCACTTCGTCGGCAAGGCGCTTACTCGCCGAGCAGGTACCGACTCCCGATCTCCCATTTGCTCAGCCGATGCAGAAGTATTGCGATGCCATGAATCTGCTTGCCACTCGGTGGCCGCTCGTCGGTGTGGAAGGATCGAACACGCTCGACCATTGGAGTAGCTGCATGGCACTCCAGATGCTTGAATCGGTCGGCTTGTTCGTGCCTGCCAGCCGGGGCCTGCTGGTGGACATAGCGCATGCCGGTTTGGTCGAGACATTGAAGCTTGGTGGGTGCAGCGTTGATCTGATCCAGCTGGATGCCGAGGATGTAGACTTGCTTGCACTCAATTACCTGGAGGCCGACTATGATTTCGCTATGGTTACGGTGGCCCAGAAATGGCAAGTGGGAGGCGGCATGGAAACCTTGTGCGAGAGAGTGATGGAGTGCCTTGCCAAGCTTGGTTTCGTTATCATGGTTGTCGAGATTACAGGCGGAGGAACCGCAGCGGCGTTTCGCAATCGCATGCAGCAATTGTCATTGCATTGTATCGGCCAGGGACATGATGTGATGCAATTAGCCTTTCCTAATGGGGATCGGTGGTATCCTCAGGCTGGCTCCGCTAGTCGCTTTATATGGATAGCGCGGAAGTGACTGAAGCCTACAACCCCTACCGGTCCTTCATTGATGGCTGGCTGATCCAGCAGTCGGTTATAAGGGCACTAGCACTGCGTGAGATGCAGACACGCTACGGTCGTGACAACATCGGCTTTCTTTGGATGGTGGCAGAACCGCTCATGCTGGCCAGCGTCATTACCAGCTTGCACCAACTAGCGCCAGCTGGGGAGAACGGAGCTAGCATGGCCCCCTTCCCCTTCGCACTAATCGGATATTGCGTCTTCATCATTTTCCGCAACAGCTTCAATCGATCAGAGGGCGCGCTTTATGCCGCTGGAGCGCTCTCCTATCACGCGCAGATCACCCCTTTCGACATTATGGCATCCAAATCGTTGGTAGAAATGACCGGCGCTGTGCTGGCGTTTGCATTGTTGTCTGGCGTCGGCATCATGCTTGGGCTGATGGAATTGCCAGTGCGCCCCTTGTATCTTTTTGCGGCATTTATCGCTATGGCGCTGATGACGCATGGGATGTGCATGGTTGTCGCGGCGGTCACTTATACAAATCATGTGCTCGGACGCTTTGTCCACGCCTTCTCCTATTTCATGTTTCCGCTGAGCGGGGCATTCTTTACGGTGAGTTTTCTGCCTCCATGGGCACGTCCTGTAATACTGTGGAACCCGATGATGACGATTTTCGAAACAGCGCGTTACGGAATGTTTGTCAATGCCACACCAGCGTATATCTATCCTGAATATATCATAGGCTTCATCATGCTTATGTGGTGTTGGGGCTTAGTGTGCATTCGGAACGTAAGAAAATACATTCATGCAAACTGAAAAACTGCCGCGTTAAGATGCAAGGACAATATAATCGTGTTAGGTATTATAACTCCAATTGTTTCTGATAGCCAGAAATATCAAAGTGTTTGGCGTGCGCGCGCAGTCAATCTATTTGTCATTTATCGATACTTCATCTTATTTGTTATTTTTCCGATTACAGTACTATCTGCTTATTATTACATTTTTGCGTCTGACCAATATGAAACCGCCGCCGACTTTATTGTGCGAAAGTCTGATGTCACAGGCGGGCAGTCGAGCACCGGACAGATTTTGGGCTTCAATTTGGGTGGTTCTACTGTCTCGTCTGAGGCTTATATGGTCAATGACTATTTGCTTTCTGGCGACGCAGTGCAACGGTTGTCGCTTCAGCATCGGCTGATTGAGCGGTTCACACATCCATCAATTGACCTGTTCAGCCGACTATGGGAAGATTCGCCTCCACCCGAACGACTTCTGAAATATTATCGTAAGCATGTTTCGTTTCACGTTGATTCCGAAACCGGCATTACACAAATGAGAGTTCATGCCTTTACCCCCGGCGACGCCTATGAGATCGGCAATGCACTGCTCCGCATGGGCGAAGAGCAGATCAATCAGCTCAATATTCGGACGTATCGCGATCAGGTGGCGCATGCGCGCAGCGAGGCCGAACTGGCAGAAACGGCGCTTAAATCTGCTGAGCGCGCGCTAACCAACTATCGACGAACAAATAATGACATTGATCCGGCGGGAAGTGGCAGGGCGCAGCAGTCGATGGTCAGTAACCTCACCGCAGGATTGACCACTGCACGGGCAAGACTTAAGGCAATGGCCGGTCTGATCAGCCCGTCTAGCCCACAATATCGGGCGATGGTTTCGCAGGTGCGCGCGCTTGAGGCGCAGATTGCTGGCCAATCCGGGCGAATTGCCGGTAACGACAGTTCAATCGCTTCGGCCCTCGGTGGATTTGAGAGCTTGCAAGTGCAGCGAGAAGCCGCGGCTCGACGATACGCTGCGGCCGCTGCTGTATATGACGCGGCACGAAGTGAGGCCGTAAGGAAAAAAACATATCTCATTAGGATCGTCGATGCAAATCGCGCGGTAAAGCCGCTCTACCCGGAACGCGCCAAAATCGTTGGGACGGCTCTGCTCACGCTGGTTTTCGCCTATGCGATCGGCTGGCTGCTGGTGCAAGGTGTGAGAGAGCATGAAATATGATATGAACGAATCCGCTGACGTGAACCGCCCCCGCGAGGGGCATTTGGACACTCAAGCTAAGTTATCAGCGTCCTGAAAATGGGGGCACGTCACCAGCGATAACCAGAGACCGACCATTGTCTTTGCGCACGAGTGCAGGTGAAGCAAAGGGCGGATTTAAACCCGCCCGTTGCTTTTCGAGTTCGGCGGCGAACGCTGCCGGTGTGGCGTAGCCGAGCGAGGAGTGCGGCCGCAATCAGGCGACTAGGCTCTCAATCCCCCGTTTTGCCTGAGCCAGTTCGGAGTGCGCGTAGTCACGGTAGTGCGCGACGATCGCCTTGCGTTCGGCAATTACTCGATCGAGCTTGCGGGCGATCAACGCGGAGTTGAGCGGGTCCTCCACAACCAGCCGCGGTGCTAACCAGGGATCGTCACGGAACAGGTGGCTGCTCGGCCCCACTAGGCAGGGCACACCCAGCGCGAAGCTTTCGAGCGGAAGCATTGGCGAACATTCCGATAATGTCACGTAAAGCGTGGCGGCGGTGTCGGCCATTTCGCCGTAGAGCTGTGCCCGCGGGATAGGGTTGACCCAGACTTTGCGGACCGGCAGCTTGAGGGTGTCAATCAACCGCCGCGCGACGTAATTGAGCCCACTTGCCTTCAACGGGTGGCTGCGCGATTGCGCAAGCGCGAGCAGCGCCGCATGCGGAAGCTTGCGGTAGTCGCTTGACCCGGAAAGCCAGATGCCAACCGCGCCATCATGCGCCGACGGGCGAATCTCGTCCGGGTTGGTCATGATGACATTGGGAATGAACACGGCATCGACGCCGTGCGCACGAAAGAAGGTGTCGAGTCCGGTTTTGACGATGCCGATCCGGGTTACCAATCCGTCGTTCCACGCAGCCAGCCATTGGCGCAGTAGCGTCCAGTCGTGCGGTTCGCCCATTTGTACCCAGTTCGAGTGCCACAAAAGATCGAATCGCACGGCTCGAGAGGTCGCATGGACCGCGCGGATCAGTCGAATGAAGAACAATTCCCCTCCTGAAATCACAAAATGGCGCGCGCCGGTCGCAAGCAGCAGTCGCGCATAACGGGAAATATCGGCGTCTGTTATGGTTTCGGGCGGAGTCGCACTGTTGAGCGGAATCGGCAGGCGCTGTTCGAACAGGTTGAGCGTCGAACTGGCAACGCCCTTCCAGCGCGGTACGTACAACGCCACAGGCAGCACCGGATCGATCCGCGCAAGCAAGGCATCATAGTCAAAATGGTCTTCCTCGAACGCCAGGAAATGGCGCTCGACAGGCATCGTCGCTAGCGTTGCTGCGGTCAGTTCGACCAGCCCTGGCGCCTCGGCTTCAAGCGTTACTCGGCGCGGTCCCGAGCCGGCGTCGACGACGCAAGTTCCTTGGCCAGGTCCTCGGCGCAACGTCAGCTTTGCATCGTCGGCGAGCTGCAGTCTTACTTCATCGGCGAGCGCCCAACCGCCCTCCGAGTCCGGAGTCAGGGCAGCGCGCTCGCCCTTGAACGGCCGCGGCGGCGGGCCCAGCAGGCGCCTTGCCGGCTTCACGGGTTCGCCGCGTTCGTGCAACGCGGCAATGGCCACAGGACCGATGGAAGCGAGCTTCCAGTTGGCACCGACCTGGCGATGGGCCAGCGCGAACCCCAGTTCGTCAGTCTCCACCCGAGTCAGTTCCGCCAGCGTCATCGTCGCAGTGTCGAAGCGGCGCACGCCGGTGTCCGCGGTGAAGAAATCGAGTTTGACCTTGACGTTGTTGACCGCAAACTGCGCAGTTCCGCTCCAAGGGTGCGCCAGAACGAACAGCGACAAGCTTCTGGCGAACGCCCATTCCGCAACGCCGCCCTCGCATTTCATCGCCAGCGGCAACGTGCGATAGTTGCCGATATCGACATCAGCGAGCCCGTGCCAGCGCTCGTCGAAATGATCGGGGTCGAAGCGGATGCGGTCGCCCGGCGCGCTCCAGCCGAGGACGATGAGCTCGCACCCGCCCGCCTGCTTCGATTGCTGGCCAAGCACTTCGACACGGAGGGTCGACATCGCGCTCAATCCGCCGACTCGGCTGCGGCGGCCTCGCCCCAAACATCAGCACGCATGGTAGAGAGGCGATGCAATTCGCCATCGCGCAAGCGATTCCAGGCAGCGGTCGCTGCTGACCAGTCATCGAGCAATGCCTGCGCAGCGGCGGCGATGGTCTGCGCGTCATCCCAATAGTTGACCCGGAAGCGCGCCGCGTCTGCGGCTTCGGCGCCGTCGGTCGCCCAGCGGAAGCAAGCCGGTCCCATCAGTGGCGCATAGCCTAGCGCCGAGGCTTGGAACGCTGCCTCGACGACGATCGGATCCGGATAGACTGCCAGCGCTACCGCGGGTCCTTGTGCCTGGCCAATTTCTGCCAAATCGCCGAATCGTTCGATCCCGAGCACTTGAAACTCGCCGAGCAGTTCACTGCCTGCAGACTCGTCGGCAGGCAGCAGAATACGCACGCCAGTTCCGAGGCGCTTGCGCAGCAGCATTGCCGCAGCAACAAGATGGGTGCGGACACGCGCCATTTGCGAACCGCCAATCACCGCGATCGTCGGAGAGCGCCCGTCCGGCGCCCACAGCGGCGTTGGCAACGATGACGCAAGGCGGTAAAACGGCGCGTCGATCTGTCCGATCGCATCGGCCAGCGTTTCATCCTCGGCTGCGACCGAGAGCGGTTGGCCACGATCGGCGGCATGGCGGGCGAGCATGACGACTGCGCTCGCCGCTATCGTCGCAGCGGAATAGCCGCCCTCACCGGCGAAACGCTCGATTTGGCCGGGGAGCAACGCCGTCATTTCGCGCGCTCCCGCATTCACCAACGCGTCGAGCAATTTGAAAGAGGCGTCGCTCTCAACTGCTATTGCCAGCGATCGGACACGACGCTGTCGCTGCCAGCGGCACAACGTCGCCACTGCAGCAGACACCCCTTCTGCGAGCAAATCTTCCGTTGCAATGACGGGGGATCCGAAAGGTATTGCTCGCCGCGCGATCCAGTTTTTGGGATCGGCGATCGTCAGCGTGGAGATCGCTGCAGCGTCAGATAGCCTGGCTTCGAGCCGCAAAACAATCTGGCGATTGGCCTTTTGCGGCAACGCTTGCGGCTCGTCCAAGTGGGCAAAATCACCTAGCCGCAGCGTGATGCTGGCCACCGACTCGCGCCGCAGGTCCACCAACACCGTTCGGCCGTCGTATTCGATTTCGCACACGCCCTCGTTGGGGCCCTGCCGCAGCACGATCATAGTCTCGTTGCTAGCAGGAATCGTTACCGAGCCGCGCTCTGGCACAATATCCGCTGAAGGCTGTGAAATGGCAGTGTTAGCGCGGCGCTTACCCGTAAAGACCCACCAGGATCTCGGCGCTGGCAGCTCGCCCTGTGTTGGGAACGCGCGCAGCACCGCGACATCGCCGGCGGCAAGGTCGGGGCGCGCGACGATCCGGCAAAGTCCGCGTTCTAGCGCCATCGTAGCGCGCACGGGCTCGCCAAGTGTGAAACCATCGCGCCAGAACACCGGGGCCATGGCGTGCTTGCGGGCAAGTGCGGGCAATTGCGCCATCAGCGCGCTGTCGAGCCGGTCTGCTTCTGCGATCATTGCCATGCCAACATCGAAGCCGGGAGTGACCACGGCCTCGAGCGAGTCGAGCGCAATACGTGGCAGCTCGGCCAACGCCTGCCCCGCCTTGCGGGCGGCGAGCAGCAGTCCGACTTCGCCTGAGTGCTTCATCTGGCCTGCCAGTTCTGCGAAAAGCAGTCCCGGCGCGATGCGAATCAGGCGGCCGAGCCCGATTCGCTCGCTGAAGCCGAGTTCGGGGAGCAGGTGACTGGCGCTTGTGCGCAGCCCTTCACAGGTCAGCCGCCATCCGGCGACCGCACCGAGCCGTGAGTCACTCGCCATGGCGATGCGCGCGGCTTCGAGCCAGCCCGCATCGACGGCCTCCCCAGCGCGCAGGCCAATGATCGCCTCGCCGAGTTGAGCCATGTCAACCTCGGCGCGCGGTTGGTCGAAATCGTTGCGCCAGCGGGTTCCCGCTATCGACCAACCAACGGTGCGGTCATGGCGAAGGACGATCGCATTTAGCCCCGATCCTTTGAGCGAAGCCAGCGTCCGCGCCTCTGCAGCAGAGTCGCCGGTCGAGAAAACCAGTGCCGTGACCGCCAGCGCGTTCGCAGGTTTAGCGATGCGGCGCGGCCGGATCGCTGCAATGTGCTGACCGTAGTGGTGCTCATAGTACGCAGTGGCGGCAACGATACCGGCCTGCGAGAGCCGTTCGCGCAAGCCCGGATCCGCTGCGAGCCGCCGCATCTGGCGGGCCAGATCACTTGCGGTTCCGTCAAAGAACACCGCTGATTGCCCGTTTTCGAAAAAATCGTGAAAAGTTGGTAGACTATTCAGGACCAGTGGCGTTCCCGAAACACGTAACTCATGCGCAGCGTAACAAAATGATTCCAGTTTGTTGGCAAATACCGCGAAGCTAACGTTGGGCAATAAGCTCTGCAGTTCATCATGACCGATGTGGCCGAGGAAGTGCAGCCGCGCGCGATGCTGCTCGGGGACAACCGCGAGCATCTCGTCAAGTGTCAGACCAGTGGCGACGGTTTCCTCTGCGCCAGCAATATTGATCCGACCCACCCAATTTTCGAACACGGGATCGGTCATCGCCAGCGCTAGCCCGCGCAGGAAAGTGTCGAGCCCTTTAAGTGTAGAGAGGCGGCCGTAGAATAGTAGATCGCGCGCATCGGCGCGAGGCGGGCATGGTGCGAAGCCAAGCAGCAGGGGCGGCGAGGCGTGCGCACCCTCAATGCCGAGGAATGGGTAGATGTCGCACACTTCGCGCTCGTAGAAATACTTGCCCGAATACAGCAGCCCATCGGCAAGTCGGAGCTGTTCGCGCTCTTGGTGAAAATGCAGCATGCGCTCCGGCGGCAGGGTTTGCCGTACGCGGCGTGCAATTAGCTCGATTGTCGAGTGCAGTCGTACCGCCATCGCCTGACCCATCAGCTCCGGGCAAGCGAGGGCATGGAAGCCCGGGCCGCAGTAATCGTAGAACTCGACGAGATCGATGTGGTGGCGCTGGGTCAACTCGACCAGGGCAAGCGCGAAACGGATCGAGAGAAGGTAGACGTCGTCGGGGAGATTGTCCGGCAGTTCAACCTCAGCCGGCAACAGGTCCAAGACGTGATAGGAGCGAATATTACCGGCATTCGGAAAGAGGAAGCGGTCGGTGTTTCGAAAGCGGTCCTCGTCCTGCCTGCTCGCGCCAAACAAGAATATAACCTCGTAGCCCTGTTCGAGTAAAGTGTGCGCGGTTTGCGCGATCAACACGCCGGTGCCGCCCGGGGTAGTTGGGTAGAGTTCTAGTGTGACGAAGCAAACAGTGCCGCGGACGTTAACTTCGGCTTCAGTCGATTCCGCCATACTTGATTCTACTCTTTCTATGCCCCACGCCACCATTACTGTATCGGGCCTGTTCGATATTAAAAATCCGCCACCGCATCGATAACTACATTATCAATACTATAACAAATTTTGGCTTGGGGAGGGCAGGGCAATTTCACGAGTGGCTTATGCCGGCGAGGCGTATCCGTCCAGAAGCGAGAGACGATCCTCATGGATAAAGAGTTTGTTGGTACCAGAGGGAGTTTCAGACAATACACCACTTTCTTCAATGATGTGCCAAACCCTATATCCAGCGCCAAACAGCGCTAAAATCTCGGCTACATGTGTGTCCTCTAGAATCTCAACGATTGCTGTGGGTTTATGCTGATGAATAATATCTTGCATGTCCTTGAGGACGTTGGCTTCAAAGCCTTCTACATCGATCTTTAACAAATCGACACCACTAAATAGCCTGTCGATCACGGTCTCTTTGATGTATTCGGATTGATTACTAAGGAGATGATCCAAACTAATTACTGGAACTTTTTCGGTGAACCAAGGGTTTGAAATGTGCGTTTCAAGAAAACTCTCCCCACTTGCCATGACATACACGCCCGCGGGATGGCGCAGTTCCAACTCACCGTTCGCATCGGCGACGCCAAATCGCATAGGAGCGATTCTAGCATTGAATTCATTGGCGTGAATATTCACAAGTAAACGGCTGTAGGTGACGAAAGACGGCTCAAACGCCATCACCCAACATTGGGGGTTGGCCGTAACCGCAGCCAAAGAAAATACACCAGTAAATGCGCCGATATCATAAATCCATAATGCACGCTTCGCAAGGTGACTCCAAAGCCGCAACGTTCCATGCTCGAAACTGCCGGGGCCGGAATAGTAGTAATATCCAGCAACTACGTCATCTGCATTGGTGAACATGACAAATGAATCTTCATTATCCGCTGCCACGCAGTTAACGAACCCCCTATAACCGATCCGGCGGTTACATTCATGAATGTCTGTAGGGCGGGCCCCAAACTTTACAAAATCGTTGGCTTTGGCATTTTTTGTTATAAATTCGAAATAATTCATGACATCTCCACTACGCTTTGGCGCCTTTCCTGGCAGCGCGCCTTGAGCAGTCTAGGTGTAGTTGCGGGCTTAGCACCAAATTTTACCGTGAGGCGGACTTGGCCTTTTTTGAAATGAAGGCTGCTTTGGGAGAACCAATAATCCGCGACTGACAGGGCAACAAGCTCTATCGGGGCAGGTCCCTGGACGCAACCTTAGAACATGCCTTAAAATATGTATTGCTGCAGAGGGCCCATGTCAGCGGCGGCTACGTCGGAATTGCGCGCAAGGTATGACTCTCCGTCAAACAGCCCCTTGCTCTCGCCTAGCGGGACATCAAGGCGCCATCGTCCCTTCGGCATCGGGCCGCACCAAGCGGGCCGGTCTTTGAAGAAGCGTAGCAGGCTGACGATGGCTTCGTCTGCATGATCCGCGACTGCCTGGTCTGAGCCCTGACGATCCTCCACTTATGAGTAGAGCAGGGGCCCCTGTTGATGCCCTTGCTTGGGCGTGATGACAACCTGGTCGAACGCTTCTTCAACAAGCTCAAACACTTCCGCGCCATCGCCACCCGCTTCGAAAAGCATGCTGACAACTACCTCGCGCTCGTCAAACTCGCTGCGTCAAAAATCTGGATGCGCTTTATGAGTCGGTGGCCTAGAGTGGATTGGTTAACTATCGTTCGGTCGATGGCAATTCTGGGTCGCATAGACCCTTACCCCCCGTCAGCGATACTGCCCTCTGTCTGAGGCTGCGAGAGAAACTTTTCGCCAGCTTTTTAGGTTGCCTCGCATTGGGGCGCGCTCGTTCTTGGGAGAAACGGCGCCGGACATTCAGAACAATCGGCTGAAGGCGCTTATAAACCCTACACGCTATTGAGATTCGGCCGAGAGCGGAGGCTTGGTTACCTTGGGTGGACGCAGCTTGAAATCTGTTTTGATTTCGTCCGAATGGGTGGATGCGAACCCCTAGTCACGCCGGGCCGCCGATGCCGACCTAGGGTCAGGACCCATTGA
>FSSH01001774.1_pt1 | contig 18223 bp, 21 predicted proteins | sample 1166101 | NCBI WGS metagenome assembly FSSH01 (sample SAMEA32972668, study PRJEB13176) | freshwater metagenome | biome: Drinking water system; feature: Biomass in drinking water that filtered by 0.45 um membrane; material: drinking water | place: USA | collected 2012-12-20 | depth 0 m | reverse complement strand
CCAAATGGGCGCGCACCGGCCAGCTCCGCATCGACGGCGCGCGCGCGACGCCGGGCGACCGGCTGAGCGCAGGGCAGCTGCTCCGCCTGCCGCCCGAGGAGGCGCCGCGCACCGACGCGCCGGTGAAGCGCGAGCGCCCGCCGATCAGCGCCGATCAGGCCGCCTTCATCCAGGACATGGTGATCCACAAGGACGCCCAGGCGATCGTGCTCAACAAGCCGCCGGGCCTGGCGACGCAAGGGGGGACCAAGACCAGCGAGCATGTCGATGCGCTGCTCGACGGCGTGCAGTTCGAAAGCGAAGGCCGCCCCAAACTCGTCCACCGGCTCGACAAGGATACGTCGGGCGTGCTGCTCGTCGCCCGCAATGCGCGCGCGGCCGGGCATTTCGCCAAGGCTTTTTCGAGCCGCACCGCGCGCAAAGTCTATTGGGCGCTCGTCGTCGGCGTGCCGCATATCCATGACGGGATGATCGAGCTGCCGATCGCCAAGCAGCCCGGCACCGGCGGCGAGAAGATGCATGTCGACGAAGCCGAGGGCGCCGCCGCGCGCACCCGCTACCGCGTGATCGAGCGCGCCGGCAACCGCGCCGCCTGGGTGGAGCTGCAGCCCTATACCGGCCGCACCCACCAATTGCGCGTGCATATGGCGGCGATCGGCCACCCGATTGTCGGCGATGGCAAATATGGCGGGCAGGCCGCGTTCCTGACCGGCGGGGTGAGCCGCAAGATGCACCTCCACGCGCGGCGGCTGCGGATCGACCATCCCGATGGCGGCCAGATCGACATCGCCGCCGATCTGCCGCCGCATTTCGCCGAAAGTCTGGCGATGCTCGGCTTCGATGCCGCGCTGGGCGATGCGCTGCCGCTCGACGAGCCCAAATTCGCCGAGACCGCCGAGGGCAAGCGCCGCGCCGCCGCCGCTATCGCCAAATCGCGCCGGCAGGAGCGCAAGGGCGAACGGCGCGGGCGCGGGCGATCGTCGCCGGCGAAGACGTGAGCATCGCTTATGCACCCCAATACCGCCTTCCGCCCAAGCGCCGGGCACGACCCGCTCGATCAGATCGCATCCATCGCCTTTGCGAGGATTTTCGCGGCGACACCCGATGGCCCGCGCATCGCGCACGCGCCGGTGCTGCGGACCGCGCCCGATCGGCTGCGCTTCCACCTCGCCAATTATAACGCGCTGGTGCCGCATCTGGCCGGGGCGACCGCGCTGATCGTCGCCGAAGGGCCCAATGGCTATATCAGCGCGAACTGGTATGCCGATGTGGGCGGCGCGGTGCCGACGTGGAACTATGTCGCGGTCGAGGCCGAGGGGCCGATCGCGGCGCTCGATCGCGCGGCGCTGATCGATCTGCTCGACGGTCTGTCGGCCACGCTCGAGCCGCGCGTCGGTGAGGACTGGACGCGCGCCAAGATGGAGGCGCCGCGTTTCGAGGCGATGCTCAAGGCAATCACCGCGTTCGAAATGACGGTTACGGCAACCCGCGCCACCCACAAGCTGAGCCAGAACAAGAGCGCGCCGGCGGCCGAACGGCTGATCGCGGAAATGGCGGGGCAGGGCAATGCCGCCATGGCCGAGGCGATGCGCAAGGCGCGGCGCCCGGAGTAACGGGCCAGCGACGGCTTCCCGGACGGGGGCGATCGATCCAGCGTAAATCAGCTACCCGATCGCCGCCAAACCGGCATAGGCTCGGCCATCCCGGCCCCAGGAGTGCCGGATATGCCCGCCTTCACGCCCTCTGGTCCGCTGCGCCGCCCGGTCAATACGCTGGGCTGGCTGATCACGCTCGCCGCGCTCGCCTTCATGGTGCAGGTGTTCGTGGCGATCGACGCGCGCTCGCATTCGAACAGCGACACGCTTTATGGCATTTTCCCGTTCTGGGGCGTCACCTTCCTGCTGTGGGACTGGATGGCGCGGGCGCTCTCGCCCGGCGAGCTGCGCTAGGCGGCGGCGCCGAGCGCCGAGCGCCGAGCGCCGAAGCGCCGAACGCCGTGGGTGGCTATTTGCCGTTCTTGTCCTCCTCAACCGGCGGCAATTCGGGCACATCGGCGACGGCCTCGGGGTTGGGCGCGGCGATCGGCCGGCAGCCCTTGCTCAGCCCCAGCCCCTTCAGATAGGCGCGGCGGACCGAGCCTGCATAGGCGGCCGCCTCGGCGCGGCGCTGCGCCTTGTCGGCGCCGGTAATCACCTTCACCAGCCCCAGCCCGGGGATCAGCGTGCCGATCGCCGCCTTGGTCGCGGCCGAGGCGATATAGGCGCCCTCGCCCTTTTTCTTGCCGGGCACATCGACATCGTCGCCGAGAACGTCGGTAAGCGCACGCACTTCGCCGGCAATCGCCGCGCAGGTGCGCGTGTTCACCGACGAATAGGGCGCCGATACCGCGAGCAGCAGCACCTCGGGGATCTTGTCCTTCATGATCTTGGTGTCGCGCAGCGGCTGGGTGGCGGCACGCCCCACACTGTCCTTGTTCTGCTGCGCGGGCGCGGCGGCGGCGAGCGCGAGCGACAATGTGGTCGCGATCATCAACTTGGCGTCCATCGTCCGGTGTCTCCCTGGGTGCCCGCCCGATCGCCCTTCTAGCCGAGCGTGCCGCGCTTGTCGAAGGGTTGGGCATGGCAGCCGATTGGCGCAAAACATTGCCGCGCGTTAACGCTATCTAGGCAGCTTGGCGGGCAGGACGGGGGCAATGGATCGCCGGCTCGCCATCCCGCTGCTGCTCTGTGCCACGGCCGCTGCGCTGTTTGGCGCGTGGATGCACCCCGCCGTGCTCGATCCGCGCAACATCGGCTGGCTGCTCGACGGCAATGATCGCGGGCAGAGCGCGATCGGCATGGCCGCCTATCTCGCCGGCGGCAGCTGGCCCGCGCTCCACGTGCCGCTGCTCGCCGCGCCCGAGGGGACGAGCGTGCTGCTGACCGACAGCATCCCGCTGCTGATGCTCGCGCTGGCGCCGCTTGCCCCGCTGCTGCCCGATGGCTGGCAGTTTCTGGGGCTGTGGCTGCTGCTGTGCTGCGGGCTGCAGACCGGTTTTGCGTGGGCCCTGGTGCGCCCCTACGCCCCCGACGACGTGACCGCGTGGCGGGGTGCCGCGCTGCTTGCGGTCGCGCCGGTGCTGATCAACCGCTATGGCCACCCCAGCCTGTGCGCGCAGTGGCTGGTGCTATGGGCGCTGTGGATCCATGCTGATCCGCTGCGCAACCGGCGCGCGGCCTGGTGGCTCGCGGTGATCGCGGCGGCAGCGCTGGTCCATGCCTATCTGCTGCTGATGGTGCTGGCCGTGTGGGGCGGATCGCTGCTCGAGCGGCTGGCGAAGGGCGCGCGGTTGCGGGTGCTGGCGGAAGCCGCGGCGGGGCTCGCGCTGGCGATCGCCATCCTCCATGTCGAGGGCGTGACCGGCGGCGGCCTTGCCTCCACCCGCACCTATGGCGGCCGGTTCGCGATGGCGCTCGATGCGTGGGTGAACCCCGCCAATCCCGGCTTTACCGCGCTGCTGCCGTCATCGCCGCAGCGCGACGGGCGCGGTTTCGAAGGGCTGCAATATCTGGGCGCGGGGATGATCCTGGCGGTGGCGATGGCCATCGCGCTGACGCTCCGGCGCGCGCGCGGGGCGGGGAGCGACGCTGTGGCAGCGGCGCCGGGGCTTGCGCGCTATGGCTGGCTGGTGCCGGGCTTTGCGGTGCTGGCGCTCGTCGCGATCGGGCCCAATCCGTATCTCTGGGGCCAGCCGCTCGCAGCGTTCACTTTGCCCGTCGCCGTCATCGACGCGCTCGATCCGGTGCGCGCGGCCGGGCGGCTGTTCTGGCCGGCCACCTATGCGCTGGGGTTCGTCGCGATCCGCGTGCTGCTGCGGGCGGAGCGCGCGCGGCTGCTGCTCGGCATTGCGCTGGCGGTGCAGCTCATCGATCTGGCGCCGATGTTCAGGGCGGTGCGCGCGACGAGCGTGGCGGCGGAGGACCGCACGCCGTTCCACCGTCTGCGCGATCCGCGCTGGCCGGGGATGATCGCCGCTGCCCGCCAGATCGATTTCCAGCCCGCCGATATCGACGTCGATCTGGCGCTGATGGAGGAAATCACCTGGCAGGCGGTGCAGGCGCGGCGGCCGGTGGGCTTCACCTATACCTCGCGGCTGCCCGCGCCCACCGCCGCGCGGCTGGCGCGCGAGCGCGCCGCGTTTCTCGCCGGGCAGGTCGCGCCGGGGCATCTGGTGATCCTGCTCGACGGCAAGGCGCCGGCGGCCCTGGCAGGCCGGGTCGAGCGGATCGACGGCGTCGCCTTCATCCGCGCCGGCGCCGCCGGGTCAGGCGAAAGCCGCGTCGAGCAGCCGCGCCAGCCTTAGCCCCGCGCGCTCGATCTGCTGGCGCTGGACCGGCACCAGCCGGGCGATCGTCGCCTCGTCCAGCGTCACAAGGGCAGGCGGCGCGGTGGTGCAATAGCCATCGCCGGCGGCGGTGGGATAGGCGGTGGCGCGGCTCACCTCCCACACCTCGCGGCTCCAGTCCTCGACCGAACCGGCGGCGATGGCGGCGGCCTCCTCGGCCGGATAGCGGCGTACCAGGCCCGGCCCGTCGGTGATCGCGCGCTCGGCGAGCACGCCGTCCCAGATGCTGTGCAGGTTCAGCCGCTCGGGCGCGTAGATGCCGTAAGTGGCAGCCAGCCGGTTGCCGCCCTGATCGTCATGGTCGCCGGCGTGAAGCGGCATGTGCAGATCGCCGACAAAGTGGATGAGGAAGGCGAGCGCCTGCACGCGTTCGGCAAGCGGTGTGTCCTTCGCCTGCAGCAGCTTCACGTCGCGGTCGATCTGCGCCGACACGCAATTGCCGTTGGCGCACGCGCTCTTCAGGTCAAAGGGCTTGCAGATATTGACGTTCTGATAGTGCCAGGGCGACGAATAGCCGAAGCGCAGCGGATAGCGCGCGCGGATGCAATCGGGCCACACACTCGCGTCTTCCGGCGCCCGCGCGGCGCATTCTGGGGTGGCGAGCGCTGCCGATCGCGCGAGCAGCGCCAGCACTTTCGCCCGCGTCGCCGGCGTCACATTGGCGAGCGCGATCTGCGCGATCGTCGCATGGCCGAAGCGGCCATAGCCATTGGCGGGGGCGGCCAGCACGAGCAGCGCGGCCAGAGCGAGCATGAAACGGCGAATCATGGCCGGCGGCATAGCCGAGCCGCGCTCACTCGTCGTCGAAAATGGCAATCGTGCGCGTGCCCGAAGCATCGGCATGTCCGCGGAACATGCCCGGCGTAGTGAAGCGCCAATGCGCGGTCCCGTCCGGCATCGCCACAATCACGCCGCCGCTGCCGCCCAGCGCCGTCACGTCGCCCAGCACGGCGGCGCTGGCCGTCGCTGCGTCCTCGCCTGTGAGCCGCAGCCGCGCCGCGATTTCGCCAGCGACGCCTGCGCGGATGAAATATTCGCCCGATCCGGTTGCCGAGACCGCGCAGGCGCGATCATCGGCATAGGTGCCCGCGCCGATCAGCGGGGTATCGCCGATCCGGCCCCAGCGCTTGCCCGTCACCCCGCCGGTGGAGGTGGCGGCGGCGACATGGCCGTGCGCGTCGCAGGCGACCGCGCCGACCGTGCCATATTTCATTTCGGCATCGAACCAGCCATCGACCCGCGCGCGCAATTCGGCAAGCTGGCGCTGCCGCTCGGGGGTGGCGAACCAGCTCGCATCGGCCTGTTCGATGCCTTCCTCGCGCGCGAACTGATCGGCGCCGCTGCCGCTGAGCAGCACATGCGGCGTGGCGGTCATCACCCGCCGCGCGAGGCTGACCGGGTTGCGCGTGCCCGAGACGCCCGCCACCGCGCCCGCCTGGCGCCCGCTGCCGTCCATGATCGCGGCGTCGAGGCAGACGCAGCCGTCATAGCTCAGCACCGCGCCGCGCCCGGCGTTGAAATGCGGATCGTCCTCGAGCACGCGGACGGCGGCTTCCACCGCGTCGAGCGCGGCGCCGCCTGCGGCCAGCACCGCCGATCCGGCATCGATCGCAGCCGCCAACCCGGCGCGCGCGCCTTCGGCCTGATCGGCGGGGAAATCGGCGCGGCGCATCTGCCCCGCGCCGCCATGCACCATCAGCGTCCAGCCGCGCATCGTCCGCTTCTCCTCATGCCGCCGCCGGGGCCGCCCGAGCCGGTCTCGACCGCAGGCCGATGAGCGGCCGCAGCCAGCCGATCTCGCGTCCGCCATAATAAAACAGCCAGCATCCCGCGACCGTCGCCAGCAGCAGCACCAAAAATTCGGCGAGTGGGCCGATCTGCTGGCCAAGCAGCAGCCCCGCCACCACGACGATGATCGTCTGGTGGATGATATAGAAGGGGAATACCGCCTCGTTGAGCGTCGCCCGCCAGGGGTGATCGCGGTTGAGCCAGCGATCCGCTGCGCCGATCAGTGCGATGATCGCGCACCAGCTCTGGACCGCGCGCACCATCCCGAACCAATACCAGACGCTGCCCGCCACCGACGATTCGAGATAGATGGTCTCGATCACCGCGACCACGGCATAGGCGATGACGGCCAGCACCGCCGCCACCTGCCACCAGCGGCGGATCGCGCGCCACAGCCGATCATTGCCGGCAAGCATGAAGCCGAACAGGAACATCGCGAAGTAAACGCGGTGGGCGGGCAGATCATCGAAAAAGGCGTGCGTCTCGCCGGCGCCGGGATAGACCCACAGCCACTGCGCAATCAGCAGCGCGATCGGCACGATCAGGATCAGCGGCCCGCCAAGAGCCAGGGAGAATCCGCGCTCAATCGCCGCCTGTGCGCGTGCCGGCAGCCCCAGCAACACCAGCGCCAGCACCAGCGTATAGACCCAGAGATAGACGACGAACCACAGATGCTGCCAGGTCGGGACCGATACGCCGGCGATCTTCTGGATGCGAAAATAATCGGTCGTCAGGAAATGCCAGAAGTCGCCCTGATAGCCATGCTGCGTGGTGAGCTCGATCCAGGGCTGCGGCGTGTTGATCACGATCATCGCGAACAGGATCGGCGGCAGCAGGCGCTTGGTGCGTCCCCAGGCAAAGCGGCCGGGCACGGCATTGCCCGCGAAAATCGCCCGGCTGGCAAAGCCCGAGACGACGAACAGCAGCGACAGCCGCCAGGCGTTGAGCGCCTGCATCGGGATCGTCAGCCACTCGATCGGCTGCGCGGTCTTGGCGTGATAGGCCCAGGGCACGAACACCATGCCGATATGGTAGAAGATGAGCAGGCCGAACGCGCCGATGCGCAGCCAGTCCATCCCATAATGTCGATCCAAACCCGATACTCCAAAGGCATGCGCTGCATAGCAGAGTGTCGCCCCATGCAAAGGGCGATGCCCAATCCTGCTCCGAGCAGCCATGCCACGCGCGCCAACCTCACAATCCGGTCACTGCAAGTGACTCAGCTCGCCGATCGACAAGGTCGGCCTGTTTCGGGTGAGCTTGCTGAGTTTTCAGTGCCAGCGTTTCGGCCAGGCTCAGGATTATTCCTCGCGAACGGCACTTGGCGTCGTGCCGAAGCGGGCGCGGAAGCGGCGGTTGAAGCCGGAGAGGTCGCCGAAACCGCAGTCGAACGCAACGTCGACAACCCTTGCGGCAGGGTCGGCAAGCAGCCGTTCGCGGGCACGGTCGAGCCGGATCGCGGCGAGGCTGTCGGTGAACGACAAGCCGTTGCGCTCGAACAGCAGATAACCGGCCCGCCGTGAGAGACCGGCAGCAGCGGCAACGCTGGTCATGGTGAGTTCCGGGTTTGCGGCCCATCGTCGCAGCGCATCGAGCATCAGGCCCAGCCGCGCCGCGTCTCGCGCGTCGTGGCCGTCGGGCGATGGAGTCTCCGCAAACAAATCGATGATCAACTCGCCAACATGGCGCGCAAAGCTGGGGGGCGGGGCACCGCCGCCTTGCCATTGCCGCCATCCGGTTGCCAGCAGCGCGCGAAGCATGATGAGCGAAGATGCCGTCCCCTCGATCTGCGTCGCTCCTTGCGCTCGCCGTTCAAGCGTCGCTGGCAGCAGGGAGCGTGGGAAGCGCACAATATGCACTTTCGATCCGGTCCAATGGGAATGTTTGGGCCGATTGTGCCCGACAAGCATCGCTTGCCCTGGCCGCACGATCGCGCGCGTCTCACCCTGTTCGATTGCAAGCGGGCGCGTGGCGCCAATGAAGAGGCTGAAGTCGTCATCGTCATCACTGCGAATGTCGGCAAGATCGCGCGCGCTGGTGAAGCCGTGCCCCGCCGACCGAGCGACGATAAGACCGGGTGCCAGCACGGCAAACGCGCCACTGGCGCTCACATCGGGGCCCGAGGGCAGCGCCCGAGCGCGACAGAACGGATCGAACACCTCTTCTGCCAGGAAAGCGGCGCGGTCCCGCAGGGGCACGGCGTCGGTCGAAACGTGAACGGGAACGACGGTCATAACGCTCAACGCACAGTATATCGAGGAATAGTGGCTTAAGCCAGCAGATGTAACTCAGCGTGTCGGGTGTCGCAATCGTTAATTGCACAGCGATCCATGCCGAATTGCACCTGTGTCCAAGCCTGATTCCATTATCGGACCCATCTTACTTACTCAACCATGTACGCATACCGAGTCATGCAATGATGAACTGGGGCATAGTATTCTCTGAAAAACACTAGTTGTCGATTAGATCGTCGCCTGTTGACGAAACATCACGATGCCAAAAATATCATTCACGTCGCTAAAGATCAGGGAGAATAAAATGGGTGCCGATGATGCAACACTTGGGATTTTGACATGGGTTTCGGTTGGGACCGGGGTTGCAGCATCAGCCTTGAGCCTCGTCATGGCGACCCTGAAGCCGGAAGGACGTAAGGGTCATCTGGTACGCGCTGTCATCTTCGGTGCCTTCGCGGCCGGCATGTACGCAATGCAGTGACTCAATCCAGACTCAATCCAATCGTGTGAGGAGAAGGCGATGCCGTGCTTCAGTAACAAGGTGTCCAAGCTTGTCGCGCTGCTCTCCAGCGCCGCAGGCATTGCGCTCGCTCCTGCTGCGGCCGACGCGCAGCGCAGATCGCAGAACTCGCCGCCGGCGATTGTGCTGCCGGATCAGGTCAAGCGCGACACAGGCGGCGTGCCCAAGTCGCCTGCGCCGCCGTCCGATCTGAAAAAGCTCAACCCGCAGCCGCTGCCGCCGCGGCAAGCACCGCCACTCAACAAGCTCAACCCGCAACCGCTTCCGCCAGATCCCGACCGTGACAAGATCGGTCCCGGGGTGGCAGCCCCCCAGAACGGGTGAGCTTTGCGTCCTTGGCTTAGGCGGTTTCGCGCAGCCGCGGGGCGCGCTATAGGCACGCAAACCCGTTTTGAGGAATTGCAGCCATGTCCCTTCGCCCCTGGCGCGACATCACCCGCCGCCGCTGTCGCCAGATCATGGTGGGCAATGTGCCTGTCGGCGGCGATGCGCCCGTCACCGTGCAGACGATGACGAACACGCCGACATCGGACGCCGCCGCCACGCTCAACCAGATCCGCCGCTGCGAGGATGCCGGCGCCGACATCATCCGCGTCAGCTGCCCCGATGTGGAGAGCACCACCGCGCTGAAGGCGATTACGCGGGCCGCGCGCGTGCCGATCGTCGCCGATATCCATTTCCACTATAAGCGCGCGCTGGAAGCGGCCGATGCGGGCGCGGCGTGCCTGCGCATCAACCCCGGCAATATCGGCTCGGCCGACCGGGTGCGCGAAGTGGTGAACGCGGCCAAGGCCAATGGCTGCGCGATCCGCATCGGCGTGAATGCCGGCAGCCTCGAGAAAGACCTGCTCGAAAAATATGGCGAGCCCTGCCCCGAAGCGCTGGTCGAGTCCGCGCTCGACCATATCAAGCTGCTGCAGGATCATGACTTCCACGAGTTCAAGGTGGCGGTGAAGGCGTCCGATCTGTTCCTGGCGGTCGCCGCCTATCAGCAGCTTGCCGAAGTGGTCGATTGCCCGCTGCATCTGGGCATCACCGAAGCCGGCGGTTTTGTGGGCGGCACGGTGAAAAGCGCGATCGGCATCGGATCGCTGCTGTGGTTCGGCATCGGCGACACCATCCGCGTCTCGCTCTCGGCCGAGCCCGAGGAGGAAGTGCGCGTCGGCTTCGAGATTCTGAAGGCGCTCGGCATCCGCAATCGCGGCGTGCGCGTGGTGAGCTGCCCGAGCTGCGCGCGCCAGGGCTTTGACGTGATCCGCACCGTGCAGACGCTCGAGGAGCGGCTCCAGCACATCCGCACGCCGATGTCGCTCAGCGTGCTTGGCTGCGTGGTGAACGGCCCCGGCGAGGCGCGCGAGACCGATATCGGGCTCACCGGCGGCGGCAATGGCAAGCACATGGTCTATCTGTCGGGCATCACCGATCACACGATCGAAAGCGCCGACATGGTCGATCACATCGTCAAGCTGGTCGAGGCGAAGGCCGCCGCGATCGAAGCCGAAGGCCAGGCGCAGGCCGTGGCCGCCGAATAGCGCGCGCTTAACGCTTGTTTGGGGAGCATGGCGCTATCGCTGGCGCCCATGCGGACCGCACTTCTTCTGGTGGTGATCGTCGGCGCGCTGATTGGCGTGCTGATCCCGCACGGCTCCACGCCGCCGGCGGTGAGCGCCGCGCCGTCCACGCCTTCGCTCCCGCGCGAAACGGTGATCGAGCGTAGCGAGCGCGGTCATTTCGCCGCTGTCGCCGAGGTGAACGGGATGCCGGTGCGCTTCATCGTCGACACCGGCGCCGACATTGTCGCGCTGAGCGAAGAGGATGCGATGCGCGCGCATGTGCCGTTCGACCGCGCGCGCTATGAAGTCGTCGGCCGGGGTGCTGCCGGCCCGGTGCGCGGCGCGCGGGTGACGATCGACGCGATCGATCTCGACGGCAAGCGCGCGACCGGCGTGGCGGCGGTGGTACTGGAGGGCGCGTCGATGTCGCTGCTCGGCCATTCCTATCTGCGCGAGCTGCGCAGCGTCAGCATCGAGCGCGACCGGATGGTGCTGCGCTAGCGCCGATCGGCACGCAGGCGGTGACGGCGGCGTGCAGACCGGCTAAGCGCCGGCGATGCCCCGTCGCAATGCCACCGCCTTCGCCGTCGCATGCATCGGCATCTTCACTTATTCGCTGATGGACGCGCTCATCAAGAAGCTGTCGCTCGAAAGCGGGGTGTACAGCGCGGTGCTGTGGCGCTCGATCGCCGCCGCAGGGCTGACCGGCGTGGTCTTTGTCGCGCGCGGACATCGCTGGCCGGCCGGCGCCGCGCTCAGACTGCATGTGGCGCGCGGGCTGGCGGCGGGGCTTTCGGTGCTGCTGTTCTTCTGGGGGCTGGTGCGGGTGCCAATGGCGCAATCGGTGGCGCTCACCTTCCTTGCGCCGCTGATCGCGCTGTTCCTCGCCGGGCTGCTGCTGGGCGAGCGGATCGGGCGCGGGGCGGTGTTCGGCTCGCTGATCGCCGCCGCCGGCGTGGGGGTGATCGCCGCAGGCCAGGCGCGCGCCGGCGGATCGGCCGAGCTGCTGGCGGGATCAGCCGCGATCGTGCTCGCCTCGATCCTCTATGCCGGGAGCCTCATCCTGCTGCGGCGGCAGGCGCAGATCGCAAGCCCGCTCGAAGTGACCCTGTTCACCAGCGTGGTGATCTCCGGGGTGATGCTGCCGGCGGCGCCGTGGCTGGCGGTGCTGCCGACGCCAGGCCAATTGCCCTGGGTGATCGCGTCGGCGGTGATCGGCTCCGCATCGGCGTTCGCGCTCGCCTGGGCCTATCGCCGGGCGGAGGCGCAATTGCTGTCGATGGTCGAATATACCGCCTTCATCTGGGCAGCGCTGCTCGGCTATGTCGTGTTTCGCGAGCGCGTTTCGGGGTTTACGGTGGCCGGCGCGCTGCTCATCATCGCCGGATGTCTCGTCGCGCTGCGCGGCGCGATTGCTCCCGCGCCGCAGACGGAGGCCGCCGCATGACGCCCGTGATCCGCTTCGCCACGCCCGCCGATGTGCCGGTGATCCTCGATCTGGTGCGCGAGCTGGCGATCTATGAACGCGCGCTCGACAAGGTCGTCGCGACCGAGGCGCTGCTGCACCAGGCGATGTTCGCAGCCACCCCCGCCGCCGAGGCGCTGATCGCCGAGAGCGACGGCAAACCGGTTGGCCTTGCGCTGTTCTTCCACAATTTTTCGACCTGGACCGGCTGGCGCGGGCTCTATCTGGAAGACCTTTACGTGTCGCCCGAAGCGCGCGGGCAGGGGCTGGGCAAGGCGCTGCTCCAGCGGCTGGCGGGGATCGCGGTCGAGCGCGGCTGCGCGCGGTTCGAATGGCAGGTGCTCACCTGGAACACCCCGGCGATCGATTTCTACCGCGCAATGGGCGCGGAGCTGATGGAGGAATGGCGCACCTGCCGCGTCTCGGGCGAGGCGCTCACCCGGCTGGCGGCGGCATGAGCACGCTCACCGTCCGCCCCGCCGCGCGCGAAGATGTGCCGGCGATCCACGCTCTGCTGCGCGATTTCGGGCGCTATTGGCGGCATGAGGATTGGGTGAGCGGCAGCGAGTCGGCGCTAACGGACGCCTTGTTCGGCCCAGCTCCGCGCGGGCAGGGGCATGTCGCTTGTCTGGAGGCGCGCGTGATCGGTGTGGCGCTGTGGTTCGTCACCTATAATTTCTGGATGACGCGGCCGATCCTCTATCTGGAGGATCTGTTCGTGGCTGAGGCGGCGCGCGGCAGCGGCGCGGGCGCGGCACTGATGCGCGCGCTCGCCGCCGAAGCACTGGCACGCAACTGTGCCTGGATGAGCTGGACCGTGCGCGACGAGGACGTGCGCGCCGCGCACTTCTACGCCGGCCTGGGCGCCGAGCCGGATCGCGAGAGCCGGCCCTGGCGACTCGAAGGCGATGCGTTGCACGCGCTTGCTGGCGGCGCATAATGGCAGTCGATGCGAGCCTGATCGCCTGGGTGGACGAGGCGCTCGCGCCGCTCGGCACGCTCAGCAAGCGCGCGATGATGGGCGGCGCGACGCTCTATCTCGACGGCACCATCTTCGCGATCGCGGTCGACGATCAGCTCTGGTTCAAGGCTGATGCGGCCAGCGACGCGATCTGGGACGATGCCGGCTGCCCGCGCTTCACCTATCAGATGGGCGAGGGGCGCGAGGGATCGATGAACTACCGCCGCGCCCCCGATGATGTCTATGACGATGCCGATGCGATGCGTGAATGGGCCGCGATCGCGATTGCCGCCGGGCAGCGGGCACCCGCCCGCAAGCCCCGCAAAAAGGGCTAGTCCGCCTTCGCTGCCTGCGCCCGCTCGATCGCCTCGATCACGATCCGGCGGGCTTCGGCGGCATCGCCCCATTTGCCGACCCGGACCCATTTCTCGGCTTCCAGATCTTTGTAATGGGTGAAGAAATGCTCGATCTGCGCGAGCACGATCGAGGGCAGATCGGTGCGCTCGCCGACGTCCGAATAATAGGGGAAGGTCGTGTCGACCGGCACGCAGATCAGCTTTTCGTCGCCGCCATGCTCGTCTTCCAGATTGAGCACGCCGATCGGCCGGGCGCGCACCACGCAGCCGGGCACGAAGGGCGAGCGCGCGATCACCAGCGCATCGAGCGGATCGCCATCGGGTGACAGCGTGTGCGGGATGAAGCCGTAATTCGCCGGATAGCGCATCGGCGTGTGCAGGATGCGATCGACGAACAGCGCGCCCGAAGCCTTGTCGAATTCATATTTTACCGGCTCGCCGCCGACCGGCACTTCGATGACGACGTTGAGGCTGTTCGGCGGATCGTCGCCGACGGGAATGAGATCAATACGCATGTAACGGGCTATCCTGTCATTTCGGGCTGAGCAGCCGATCGAGCCCGCCTTCGCCGGTCCCGATCTTGGCGAGGCGCGGATAGCGCAGGCCCTGATGATAGTCGATCACCCTTTGCTCGATCCGGTCGCCCTTCTTGACGATCAGCGTGATCGGCTCCTTGTTGCCCTTGGCGGCGGTGATCGCGGCCTTCATCGCCTCGGGGCTATAGGCCGTGCCGTTCACGGCGGTGATGGTGTCGCCGTTGGTGACGCCGGCATCGAAGGCGGGGCTGCCCCACGCCACGCCCGCCACCGCGCCCTCACGGCCGATGGTGAGGCCGAGCGAATAGCTGAAATCGGCGCTGCGCCGCGCTTTTTCCGCCTGTTTCAGATAATCGGTGGGCGTGTCGGTATAGACCAGCCGATAGCCATTGGCGATGAAGCCGGCGGCGGGATAGGGCGCGCCCGTTTCGGTCAGCCGCTGCACCAGCAGCTGCTTCCAGTCATAGAGCGGCACGATGCCGTGGAGCGTCGCCACCACATCGTCGAGCGTATAGGTGACGGTGCCCCAGTCGCCGTCGCGGATGCCGAAAAAGGCGCGGGCGAAATCGTCGAGCGATTTCTGGCCGTCGGTCTGGCGGCGGATGATCGAATCGACCTCCATCCACACCAGCAGCCCTTCATTGTAATAATCCTCGCTGCGCTGCCAGCTCGACCAGCCCTTGGGCTTGCGCTGGGCGATGGTCGGATCGTTGGTGGTGTCGATCAGCGGCTTCCATTCGCGGCCGCGCGTGAGCTGCGCATTCGCCAGGATCAGCGCATAGGCATCGAGCGCCTCCTGCTTCGAGACGAGGCCGGAGCGCGCGCCCAGCACATAGCCCCAGAATTGCGTCTGCCCCTCATAGACCCAGAGCAGGCTGTCGCGCATCGGCGTGCGATAATCGGGTGTCCACAGATCGGCGCCGCGACGGAACTTGCCGTCCCAGCTATGGGTGAATTCGTGCGGCAACAGGTTGCGCGCGGGCGCCCCCGATGCCCATTCGGTGAAATAGCCGGGCTGCACGCCGTCTTCGGACGAACGGTGATGTTCCAGGCCGATCCCGCCCAGCTCCTTGGAGATCGAAAGGAGGAAGTGGTAATTGTCATAATGCTGCGCGCCGAACAGCTTGACCGCCTGGGTGACGAGCGCCCGGTGGGCCGCGATCTGGTCGGGCTTGGCCTCCAGCTCATCGGCCGTGTCGGCAAAGACGTCGAGCGTCACCCGATCGCTCAGCGGCACTGCGCGGTAATAGCGCCCGGCCACCACCGGCGAATCGACCAGTGTTTCATAGTCGGTGCGCGTGTAGCGATAGGTTGCGCCGTCCGCGCGGGCGGGCAGGGCGGAGGCTGCGCTCCACCCTTCGGGATATTTCACCACCGCCTCCACCGGGATCTGCCGGGTGAAATAGCCGGCCGGATAGAGGCTCATCGAATTCCACTGCAGGCTCAGCAAATTGGGTGTCATCACCGTGCGGCCCTGATTGGCGGCGGTGGCCGAGAGGAATTGCAGCTCGATCTCGATCGCTTTGGCACCCGCCGGCACCTCGACATGGAAAGCGAACACGTCGACCGGATCGCGCGTCCACGGCACCGGCTTGCCGCCTGCGGTGATCTTCAGGCCGGCGAGCTTTTCGATCTGGCCGGTCGGAGAATGATTGCCGGGCAGCCATTTGGGATAGAGCAGCACCATGTGCCCGGCGCGGGCGACCGGAATGGTTTCGTTCACGCTGAAAATGCCGCGCCGGGTATCGGTCGCATCGATCGCCAGCTTGATCGTGCCCGGATAGGGCGTGTCGCGCGCGGCCGGGATGGTATCGGCAAACGGCACCGGCTGCGGCTTGGAATTCTGGGCGACGGCGGCGGTGCCCGCGAGCAGCAGCGCGGCAAAAGCGACGGATCGGATCATGGAGGCTCTTTCAGCAGGATGAGGGCAGGGCCCAAGTCTAGGCGGCGTGCGTCGGCCGCGTCCAGCCCCCATCACCCGCCGCTCGCGCTCCCCAGCACGTTGATCGAAAAGGCGAGCACGCCGATGTTGAAGACAAACGCGGCGAGGCCATGGCCGGTCGCGGTGCGGCGGATGCCGGTCGCGGTGATTTCCACATCCGATGTCTGGAAGGTCATGCCGATGGTGAAGGCGAAATAGGCGAAGTCCCAGTAATTGGGTTCGCCATCGCCGGGAAAGTCGATCCCGCCCCGGTCGCGCCAGCCAGCGCCGTCGTCATCGTCATCGCCGGCGCTGTAATAGAGATGGGCATAATGCAGCGTGTAGACGATGTTCGAGAACAGCCAGGCCAGCGCGAGCGTCGCCACCACCAGCGTGATTGTCGACGCGCTCGCGCGGCCGCGCATCTCGCTGAACACCGCCGCCAGCACCACCAGCGATACCAGCACGCTGATCGCCAGCAGCAGCGCGCGATTGGCATCATTGTCGCGGGCGTGATCGCGCATCGCGGCCACATCGCTGCCGAACAGCGGCGCGACCGCGATGAGGAAGATGATCGCCGCCCCGTCAAACGCGGCGAGCGTGCCGCGCGCGGGGCCCATCACCGGAACCAGCGCCGCCAGCCCGGCGCCGAGCACGCCGCAGAACAATATGAAGCGCGGCGGGGCAATCCGGGTGCCGATCCGGGCAAAGATTGGCATTATTGGTGCTCCACGCAGTTTTTCGGGCGCATTCGGGCGCGATTCAGTGCGCGCATTGCGCCAATCCGTGCCACTGATGCAACATAGCGTCGGCGATTGCATGGACGGCTCTTTTCATCGCGCGCCCGCTCGCTTAGACGACGCGGCTTCATGGCTCGCATCGCAACCCCCAACCGTATCCGCGGAACCCAAGACATATTTGGCGAGGATCAGCGCCGGTTTGCGCGCGTGGTCGATGCGTTTGAGCGGGTGCGGCGGCTCTATTGCTTCGGCCGCGTCGAGCTGCCGGTGTTCGAGGCGACGGCGGTGTTCGCGCGTTCGCTGGGCGAGACCACCGATGTCGTTTCCAAGGAAATGTATACATTTGAAGACCGTGGCGGTGATTCGCTGACGCTGCGGCCCGAATTCACCGCCGGCATTGCGCGCGCATTCCTTACCGAGGGGTGGCAGCAATATGCGCCGCTGAAGCTCGTCACTCACGGCCCGGTGTTCCGTTATGAACGCCCGCAAAAGGGCCGCTACCGCCAGTTCCACCAGATCGACGCCGAAGTGATCGGGGCGGCCGAACCGCAGGCCGATGTCGAGCTGCTGGCAATGGCCGACCAGCTCATCCGCGAGCTGGGCATTGCCGAGGGCGTGACGCTCCAGCTCAATACGCTCGGCGATGCCGAAACGCGCGATGCGTGGCGCGCGGCCCTGGTTGCGCATTTCGAGGCGCACCGGGGGGATCTGAGCGAGGGCAGCCTGGCGCGGCTGGAGCGCAACCCGATGCGCATCCTCGATTCGAAGGACCCGCGCGACCGGCCGATCGCCGATGCTGCGCCGGGGATTGACGGGTATTTGACCGCCGAGGCCGGTGCGTTTTTCGAGAGCGTAACCAAGGGGCTCGACGCGGCGGGCGTCGCTTGGACGCGCAACGACCGGCTGGTGCGCGGGCTGGATTATTATCGGCACACGGCGTTCGAATTCGTCACCGACCGGCTCGGCGCGCAGGGGACAGTGCTCGCGGGTGGCAGGTATGACGGGTTGATCGAGAGCCTGGGCGGACCGAGCACGCCGGGCGTCGGCTGGGCAGCGGGCATCGAGCGGCTGGCGATGTTGGTGGGGGAGGTTGAAGCGGACTTTGCCGACGTGGCCGTTGTCGTCGAAGCTCGCGAACTCGAACGCGCTGGTCTCGCCTTTGTGGCTCGACTTCGCCAGCATGGTATCTCTGCTGAGCTGTTTGCCAGTGGTAGCCCAAGGAAGCGCTACGATAAGGCTCTCGCTCGGAATCCTGCCCAAACGATCAGCCTGTCCATGCACAATGGTGCCGAGTTTTCTAACTGGCGTGAGCTGCGGCCCGGAATCGTTGACGGTGAACGGGTTCGGGCTGTCATTGATCCGCTCATTTGGCAACTCCAAGAGTTGGCGGCCCAATGACCACCATCTCGCTCGAGCGGATCCACCAGATCGAGGCGCGGCGCGATGAACTCTCCGCGCTGATGGCGACGGGCGATCTTGCCTCGGATCGCTTCGTGCAGGTGAGCCGCGAATATGCCGATATCGAGCCCGTCGCGCGCGCGGCGTGCGAGGTGCGGCGGCTGCGCGCAGAGCTCGACGTGCTGGCCGGCATGGTCGAGGGCGACGACGCCGAAATCCGCGACATGGCGCGCGAGGAAATCGCCCACATCAAGACCCGGCTGCCCGAGGCCGAGCGCGCGCTCGCGCTGGCGCTGCTGCCGCGCGATGCGGCGGACGAGCGCGCGGCGATGCTCGAAATCCGCGCCGGCACCGGCGGCGACGAGGC
>FSSH01004527.1_pt3 | contig 18233 bp, 15 predicted proteins | sample 1166101 | NCBI WGS metagenome assembly FSSH01 (sample SAMEA32972668, study PRJEB13176) | freshwater metagenome | biome: Drinking water system; feature: Biomass in drinking water that filtered by 0.45 um membrane; material: drinking water | place: USA | collected 2012-12-20 | depth 0 m | reverse complement strand
CACAATGGCCGCACCGATTGCGTGCTGCTGGCGCTGCCCTTTGCCAGCGGCGACGTCGCCTCGGCGCCCCTGTTCGCCGACCGGCTGTTCGTCGCTTTTCCCGAACAGGAATATGCCCCCTGCCCGACCAGCATCGCCGCCGCCGACATCGACGAGACGCGGCTGCTGCTGCTGGAAGACGGGCATTGCCTGAAGGATCATGCACTGTCGGCGTGCAACCGGCCCGAATTGCGCGCCGAAGCGACGATGCTCGGCACGTCGCTCCACACGATTGTGCAGATGGTCGATAATGGACTGGGCGTGACGATCCTGCCCGAAATGGCAATTGAGGCGGGCATTTTGGCGCATACCCGCGTCGCCGCGCGCCCGCTCGATGCCGTGCACCCGACGCGCGACATCGCGCTGATCTGGCGGCGTGCTTCGCCGCGTGAGCGTGATTTCCGCTTGCTGGCCGATGTGCTCGCCGCCGCGCGCTGATCTGGCGCAGTGCCGTCGCGGCACCTTGCGTCGTCGCAAAATTGCAACCAAAATGACTTCAACTCGTATCTGACAGGCGCTCGCCGTCCGGTCGCGAGCCGAACCCCTCACGGAGTAAGCAATGCTTTTTTCGATTCTGTCGCTCGCTGCCGCCCCGATCATCGCGCAGGCCCAGTCCGCCCCCGCGCCGACGCCTCCTGCTGCACCGGCGGCTGCCCCCAACCCCAAGGTCGGCGGCGCCGAAATGGTCGCCACCAAGACGATCGTCGAAAACGCCGCGGCAGCGCCCAATTTGTCGACGCTCGTCACGGCGGTGAAGGCGGCGGGTCTGGTCGAAACGCTGGTAGGGCCAGGTCCGTTCACCGTGTTCGCGCCGACCAACGCCGCCTTCGCGAAGCTCCCGCCCGGCACGGTCGATACGCTGGTCAAGCCGGAGAACAAAGGTACTCTGACCTCTATCCTGACCTACCACGTGGTGCCCGGCACCTACACTGCCAAGGACCTGATGGCCGAGGTCAAGAAGGGTAACGGCGAGGCCCTGCTCAAGACCGCCAATGGCGGCCAGCTTCTGGTGACGTCGAAGGGCAAGAAGGTTTTCGTGACCGATGCCAAGGGCAACACCGCGACGGTGACCACCGCCAACGTGATGCAGTCGAACGGTGTCATCCACGTGGTCAACGGCGTCCTGCAGCCCTGATCACCATAATCTAAACCGCGGATATCCTGCAGACCCGATATCCGCACCACCGGTGCTCAGGTCGTAACTACGCGACTTGAGCACTTTCGATTCGGATTAGCGGCGAGCTTGGGCTGTGCGGAGAGACCTAGCAATTTCTAGCCCGCACGACTCAGCCGCTTGGCGCCGTCGAACCTGTTGAGAAAGCGCGGCTCCTTCTCGGGAGCGACCCGGATGGCGAGGTGGATGGTTCCGCCCTCCTCCTCCCGGCGGTCGAGAACCTCCGCGTTCTCGTAGAGCCAGTGAAGAGCACCGCCATCCTCGGGAGGTAGCGTTACCGCGAAGGTCGAGCGACGACGGGCGATCCGGGCCTCGATCCGGCCGGTCAGCGCGGCGAGCCCCTCACCCGTCAGAGCCGAGACCAGCACGGGAGCGTCGCTATCTCGATCGCTGCGGCCCGTGCCGCTGAGATTGAGCAGCCGCGTGCGCTCGTCGGCATCGAGCAGATCCGCCTTGTTCCAGACCTCGATGATCCGGTCGGCATGCGATTCGATGCCGAGCTCGCGCAGGACTCCCCCCACATCCTCGGCCTGCGCTTCCGTGTCGCCATGCGAGATGTCACGCACGTGCAGGAGGATGTCGGCCTCGATCACGTCCTCCAGGGTCGCCCGGAAGGCAGCGATCAGCGAGGTCGGAAGATCCGAGATGAAACCGACGGTATCGGACAGGATCACCGTCTCGCCATGCGGGAGCTTCGTCGCCCGGGCCGTTGGGTCGAGGGTGGCGAAAAGCATGTCCTCCGCCTTCACCGTCGCGTTGGTGAGGGTATTGAACAGGGTCGACTTGCCGGCATTCGTGTACCCAACAAGTGCCACGATCGGGTAGGGCACGCGGGCGCGGCTCTCGCGATGCAGGCCGCGTGTGCGCGTGACGCTGTCGAGGTCGCGCTCGATCCGGGTCATCCGCTCCTGGATCATGCGGCGGTCGGCCTCGATCTGGGTCTCTCCCGGGCCGCCAAGAAAGCCGAAGCCGCCGCGCTGCCGCTCGAGGTGGGTCCAGGACCGCACGAGTCGGCTCTTCTGATAAGCGAGATGGGCATGCTCCACTTGGAGCCGCCCCTCGCGGGTCGAAGCGCGACGCCCGAAGATCTCGAGGATCAATCCGGTGCGATCGATGACCTTGGCGCCCCATTCCTTTTCGAGATTACGCTGCTGCACCGGCGACAGCGCGCAATCCATGACGACAAGCCCGATCTCCCGGGCTTTGATCACGCCGGCCAGCTCCTCGACTCGGCCCTTGCCGAGATAGGTTGCCGGCCTGATGCGCGGCAGGGCGATGCTGATCGCCTCGACGACATCGAGCTCGATAGCGGCAGCGAGGCCCACCGCTTCGTCGAGCCGCGCATCCGTGGCCCGAGACGCGTCACTCCGGCTGCCGCCCGAAGCCGCCCGTGCAAGGTAGGGTCCCACCACGAGAGTATGGGTCGCGGCGGCGATCTCGCCTTCGGGAGCCGCCATCGCCTGGAGCCGTGCCTCGCCCGGCGTCAATATCTCTGTCATCGAGTCTTCGCGAACCTCGTCCTGCCTCAAGAGACAATGGGCCTTTACCGGCCACAGACAAGGGTTGGAGAACGACACGCGCGCACAGAGGACTCAACGGCCATCATCGCCCTGCGTCAGAGTTCGGAAGGCGACGAACCGGTATTGGCTTTATCAGCCTTCACGCCTTCTCGGGAGCAACCTCGTCCGGCTCGAACAGTTGAACGGGATGCCCGGGCATGATCGTCGAGATCGCGTGCTTATAGACGAGCTGCGAATGGCCGTCTCGGCGCAGGAGCACGCAGAAATTATCGAACCATGTCACCACGCCCTGCAGCTTGACGCCGTTGACGAGGAAGATGGTGAGCGGAATCTTGTTCTTGCGGACGTGGTTGAGAAACGTGTCCTGCAGGTTCTGAGAGCGTTCAGCCGCCATTTTTCTTGTCCTTGTTTAACCATGCAGCCCGCCGCCTGGGACGGGTTCTCTTCAATCGGGACCGCCGCGAGTCGCCCCCACGACTTTACGACAGTATCGGCAGGCGTTGCTATTACACGTGCAATGCTGGCGCGATGCAAGAGGAGGATGAGCCGATCCGAAGGGATCGGTCCCCTGCCTCATCACGAGCCGATGCCGAGGGACTTCAGCTTGCGATGGAGAGCGGACCGCTCCATGCCGATGAATTCGGCGGTGCGCGAGATGTTGCCCGAGAACCGCGCGATCTGGGCGATGAGGTACTCGCGTTCGAAGATCTCGCGCGCTTCCCGCAGAGCGAGGCTCATCAGTTTCTCACCCCCGGCTCCATTCGGCGTCGTCGGCACCAGGGCGCCGATTTCGGTCGGCAGCATCTCCGAGCTGACCTCCTGATCCGGGTCGGTATGGGTGAGGATCATCAGGCGTTCGACGTTGTTGCGCAATTGGCGGACGTTGCCGGGCCAGTCATGCGATTGCAGGACCGCCATCGCATCCTCGGCGATGCGGCGGCGCGGCAGGCCGGTTGCGCCGGAGATCTGATCCATGAAGAACGAGATCAGTTCCGGTACGTCCTCGCGGCGCTCGGATAGCGAGGGAACGCGGATCGGCACGACCGAGAGCCGGTGGAACAGGTCTTCGCGGAAGCGGCCCGATGCGATCTCCTCGGCGAGATCGCGCGAGGAGGACGAGATGATGCGCACGTCCACATGCACCCGCGTGGTGCCGCCGACGCGCTGAAAGTTCTGGTCCACCAGGACCCGCAGGATCCGGTTCTGGGTCTCGCGCGGCATGTCGGCGACTTCGTCGATGTAGAGCGAGCCGCCATGGGCCTCTTCGAGGGCGCCGACGCGCCGCACGCGGCCCTCCCCGGCTTCGACGCCGAAAAGCTCCGCTTCCATCGTCTCCGGCGTGATCGTGGCGGCGTTGATGACGACGAACGGGCCGTTCGCGCGGCTCGACGCGGCATGGAGCGTTCGCGCCGAGAGCTCCTTGCCGGAGCCGGGTGCCCCGAGGATCATGACGCGGGCATTGGTCGGGGCGACGCGGTCGACGGTCTGGCGGAGCTGGTTCACCGCCACCGATCCGCCGACCATCCGGCTCGCTTGGCCCGAGCGGGTCTTGAGGTCCCGCACCTCGCGCCGGAGCCGGGAGGTCTCGAGCGCCCGCTCGGCGACGAGGATCAGCCTGTCGGCCTTGAACGGCTTCTCGATGAAGTCGTAGGCGCCCGCCTTGATCGCCGCCACGGCGGTCTCGATGTTGCCGTGGCCCGAGATCATCACGACCGGCAGGTCGGGATGGCCGGCCTTGATCTGGTCGAGCACCTGCAGTCCGTCGAGGCGCGAGCCCTGCAGCCAGATGTCGAGGAAGACGAGGTGGGGCCGTCGCGATTCAATGGCGGCCAGTGCCTCGTCGGAGCCGCCGGCGGTGCGGGTGCGGTGGCCTTCGTCGTCGAGGATGCCGGCGACGAGGTCGCGGATGTCGGCCTCGTCGTCGACGATCAGGATGTCGGCGCTCATGTCAGGATCTCCGCGATTTCGGGGCCCGTCCGTGCGGCGCCCTTCTCATCCGTTGCGGCGGCGTGGCGCCCCCGCGTCTCATCGATGGTCTCGGCGGGTGCGATTTCGCGCGGGATGCGCATGCGCACCTGCCCGCCGCGCCCCGCCGGATTGTCGTTCAGCTCAATCCCGCCGCCATGCTCTTCCAGCACCTTGCTCACGATGGCGAGGCCAAGCCCGGTGCCGCCCTCGCGGGTCGTCATATAGGGCTCGAGGAGGCGCTGGCGTCCCTCGGCAGGGAAGCCTTTCCCGGTGTCTGTGACCTCGATCACCGCGAATCCGTCTTCTTCGACGAGGGCGACGTCGACACGCCCCTGACCGCGCTCGGCCTCGGGTACCGCCATCACCGCCTCGACGGCGTTCTTGAGGATGTTGGTGATGGCCTGCGACAGGAGCCTGATGTCGAAGGCGGCGGTGAGCGGCTGGCTGCCCTCCTCCTCGCCCTTGAAGCCGAAGGCGATGTCGGGGTGGGCCACTCGCATCATGAAGAGGTTCTGGCGCGCGATCTCGCCGAGGTCGTTCCGGGCGATAGCGGGCTTGGGCATGCGCGCGAAGGACGAGAACTCGTCGACCATCCGCTTGATCTCGTCGACCTGGCGCACGATCGTCGCGGTGCACTGATCGAAGACGTCGCGATCCTCGACGATCACCTTGCCGTATTTGCGCCGGATCCGCTCCGCCGAGAGCTGGATCGGGGTCAGCGGGTTCTTGATCTCGTGGGCGATGCGACGGGCGACATCCGCCCAGGCCGAGGTGCGCTGGGCCGAGACGAGATCGGTGATGTCGTCGAGGGTCACGACGAAGCCGCGCGCACCGCCTTGCGCCTGTTCGCTCGTGACCCGCACCGTCACCGTGCGCTCGCGCCCGTCGCGGGTCAGCTGGATCTGCTGCTGAAGGGCGCGCTGGCGGCCCTCCACGCCGTCCGGGAACAGGCTCTGCAGCTCTGGAACGACCTGCGTCAGGGACTGCCCGATGATGGCCTCGGCCTTGACACCGAGGGTGCGCTCCACGGCCGGGTTCGCGATCGTCACGAGTCCGGCCGCATCGACCCCGATGACGCCGGGCGAGACGCCCGAGAGCACCGCTTCCGTGAAGCGGCGCCGGCGGTCGATGAGATCGCTCGCCGCCATCAGGCCATCGTGCTGGCGGCGCAGCTCCTGCGTCATCTTGTTGAAGCTCTCGCCGAGATGGGCGAGGTCGCCATCGGTCTTCTTGGCCGGCACCTGCGCGTAGAAATTCCCCGACGCGACCTGGTCGGCGGCATTGATGAGCCGCCGGATCGGCGCCACGAAGCGGTTCGCGAAATTGAGCCCGAACCACACCGCCGAGAGAAGCGCGATGAGCGCGATCAGCACGAAGACCGAGGCGAAAGTGATCTGGATCGATCGCTTGAGGGAATCGTAGGTGAGGTACTCGGCCGCCGCTGCCCGCGACACGCCGGGGAACTCGATGGCGAGCTGGCTGACCTCGCGCTGTACCAGGAGCACGGCCCCGTCATAGGCGGGCATCCGCAGGAGCGCGGCGAAAACGCGGCCCTCGCTCGGCACGAGGCAGATCGGGTCACTTGATTTCGCCGCCTCCTCGAAGGCGGCGGCGGAGGGCAGGCGCCGCTCCTTGATGATGTCGATCTTGGCCCTCGCCACCACTTCGGTGGGGCCGCGCATGATCTCGGCGACCGGCAGTCCGAGCGCCGTCGCCCGGGTCGTCAGAAAAGTCTGGAACCACTCGCGGTTCACGTCGAAATTCGGTCGTGCCCGGGTGAGGTCGTCTGTGAGGATGCGGATCTCCCGTGCCAAGCTCTGGCACTGGTTCTCCTGGTAGGCGTCGGCGACCTCGACCGATTTCAGGACCACGTCGCGGACGCGGTCGGTGAAGCCGAGGGACAGTCCACGATCGATCGTCACGGCCGCCACCACCGCCAGAAGTACGGTCGGGAGGATCGCGATGAGGCTGAACAGCCCGACGATGCGGGTGTGAAGCCGCGCCACCGCCGCGTTCGCCTTGCGGGCGTGGAAGAAGACCCGCGCCTCCCACACGATGATGACGACGAGGCCGAGCACCAGGGCGACGTTGATGCCGAGAAGGGTGACGCCGACCGTGGGCGTGGGGGTCACGCGGATCACGCCCGCCAGGATCAGGAAGGTCGCAATGGCCGAGACCAAAGCCGTGGCGACGACGATCGCACCGATCCAGCCCGGCCCGCGCGGTGGGGCCTTGATCGCCGGAGCCTGCTCGGCGGCCGAACCCGCCCCCTCGCTGGAAGGCTCCGTCGGCTCGGACCGCCTGGTTTTTCGAAGCCACGCCATCCCTGATGCGTCGCCACAACAGTGTGGCGAAATTAATACGAATCAAGGTGCCGGACCGCGAAGGTCATGGGAATGGAATTCCAGCATCTGCCGTCAAACCCCACTGAATCATGCCGAAACCCGCTTCTTCGAATGGGGGGCGGTATCGGCCATAACGGACATGTGACCTGCGAGGCGCTCGATCGTGCGCCAACCTTTGCAAGGCCGAAGCGCGCCCGCTAGCGTGGCGATAATTCAAGCTGTCGATCGTCATTGGAATTCCATGCCCGATACACCCGTCTACGCCTCCGCCGCCGTCGCCGCTCCGCACCACCTCGCGGCCAAGGCTGGCCAATCGATCCTGGCGCAGGGCGGGAACGCCATCGAGGCGATGGCGGCGATGGCGGCGACGATCGCGGTGGTCTACCCGCACATGAACGGGATCGGCGGCGACGGCTTCTGGCTGGTGCGTGAGCCCGGCGGCCGGGTGCGAGGCATCGAGGCCTGCGGCCCGGCGGGCTCCCTCGCCACGATTCCGCGCTATCGCGAGATGGGCCACGAGATCATCCCCTCGCGCGGGCCCGATGCCGCCGTGACCGTGGCCGGGGCCATCGGCGGCTGGCGCCTCGCCCTCGATCTCGCGACGGCACTGGGCGGCCGGCTCCCGCTGCCCGCGCTCCTCGCCGATGCGATCCGCCATGCCCGCGATGGTGTCGAGGTCTCGCCCTCCGAGGCGCGCTACGTCCCCAAGGAGCTCGATACCCTCCACGACCAGCCGGGTTTCGCCGACGCCTTCCTCGATGCCGGCAAGCCCTGCGCGGCTGGCGTCCTGCGCCGCCTGCCGGCTCTGGCCGCGACCCTCGACCAGCTCGCCCATGCCGGGCTCGACGACTTCTACCAGGGCGACATCGCCCGCGAGATCGCCGCCGACCTCGACCGGCTCGGCGCGCCGGTGACGCGGGCCGACCTGAAATCCTATGCGGCCCGCGAGCGCGCGCCGCTCATCCTGCGCCGGCGGGATGCGGTGCTCTACAACTTTCCGCCGCCGACCCAGGGGCTCGCCGCGCTCATCATCCTCGGCCTGTTCGACCGGCTCAAGATCGACCGGGCCGAGACCACGGCTCACTACCACGGGCTGATCGAGGCGACGAAGCGGGCCTTTGCCGTACGCGACCGTTTCGTCACCGATTTCGACCGGCTCGACGGCGACCCGTCGCGCTTCCTCGATGCCGGCTTCCTCGACCGGGAGGCGGCCCGGATCGACATGGGCCGCGCGGCGAGCGTTCCCCTGCGCAATCCCGGCGAGGGCGACACCGTCTGGATGGGCGCCATCGACCACAATGGACTCGCCGTCTCCTACATCCAGTCGATCTACTGGGAATACGGCTCCGGGGTGGTGCTGCCCAGGACCGGCATCCACTGGCAGAATCGCGGCACCTCGTTCTCCCTCGACCCGAAGGCCGTGAACCCGCTGGAGCCGGGCCGGCGCCCCTTCCACACCCTGATCCCTGCCCTCGCCGCCTTCGACGACGGCCGTGTGATGTCCTACGGCAGCATGGGCGGCGACGGGCAGCCTCAGTTCCAGGCCCAGATCTTCTCCCGCTACGCCGATTACGGAATGGGCGTCGCCGATGCGGTGGACGCCCCCCGCCTCCTCTACGGCCGGACCTGGGGCGCGGAATCGCTCAGCGTGAAGGTCGAGGACCGGTTCGATCCGGCCTGCATCGCGGCCTTGCGCTCCATGGGCCACGAGATCGAGGAGCTAGGGGGCGCCTATATCGACTCGCTGGGCCATGCCGGCATGCTGGTGCGCCATTCCGGCAACGGCCGCATCGAGGCGACCCACGATCCGCGCTCGGATGGCGGCGCCGAAGGGCTCTGAGGGAATCGACCATGGCCGAGACCACCACGCAGCGCGAGTACTGGAACGGCGATGCGGGTGAGCGCTGGGCTCGCAACCAGCGCAGCATCGACGCGGTGTTCGCGCCCTTGACCGAGATCCTGTTCACGGGTGCGGCCCTGCGGCCGGACGCTCCTGTCCTCGATGTCGGCTGCGGCGCCGGCGATTGCGCGATCAGGGCGTCCCGCGTTCTCGGCGGCCGCGGCCGAGTGGTCGCCGCAGACGTTTCGGGGCCGCTGCTTGCCGTGGCGCGGGAGCGCGCCGCGCTGGAAGCCCTCGGCGGCGCGCCCATCGGGTTCATCGAGGCGGATGCTCAGACGCACGCCTTCGACAGCGCCGTATTCGAGCATGTCATCTCGCGCTTCGGTGTGATGTTCTTCGACGATTCGGTGGCGGCCTTCGCCAATCTCCGTCGCGCCCTGGTACCGGGCGGGCGCCTGACCTTCCTGTGCTGGCGGCCTTTGGCGGAGAACGCCTGGATCACGGTACCGCGGGCTGTCGTGCTGCCCCTGGTGCCCGAGCCGGAGCCCTCGCCGCCGGACGGGCCGGGCCCGTTCCGCTTCGCCGATCCGGAGGTCATCGGCGGCATCCTCGCGGCGGCGGGTTTCCTCGATATCACCGTGGAGCCGATCGATCGCGACCTGCGTCTCGGCCTCTCGGGCGGGGCGGCCACCGGCGAAGCGGCGGACTCGGCCGCGCGCTTCGTCCTCGAACTCGGGCCGGTCTCGCGCCTCCTCCGCGACCAGGACGACGAGGTCCGCGAGCGGGCACGTACCGCGGTGGCGGCGGATTTCGCGAGACGGGCCGAGGCCGGCGGGGTTCAACTCGGGGCGGCGTGCTGGCTGGTCTCCGCCATGCGGTGACGATCAGGTTCCGCGCGTCGACGCAGAGACGTCCCCGCGCGCTTTTCGGCGCCGGGGGCATGGCCCGGAAGACAGGGGGACGCGGGACGCCGCGGAACCCGGTGTCGATGTCAGCGCCGAAGGAGGTGGGCTCCCCGGCGTCCCGCGGTCGATAGCCCCGTCGCCGGGACGCCCGACCGATTTGTCGTCGCGATCTCTTTTCGCCCGTGTCCGGCCTCGACTTCTACGGCGGTGATCCGGATCTGAGCCGGTCCGTATGCGGCAGGGCGCCCGCGCCCTGCGCCTGCGCCTCCTAGTGGGCGCCTGGCATCGGTTTCTCCTTGGGGCCGCGCGGACAAGGACCATCTCCTGCCGCGTGACCTTGCGCCGGATGACGGCGCCCGGGGCGGCGGCCGACCGAGCCACCGACGCAGGAACCGCCCCGCCCCCCGAAACCCCGCCCTGGTCAGAGACGAGGCTCCCTGTCGAGACATCCCAAGGGATGCCGGGAGCGGATGGCGGGGTTGTAGGTGGGAATGAACCCACGTGTCAAGCTTTTTTTCCTATCCCTGTGCGTTGCGTCGTGTTCAGGGCGCCGACCCCCGATGGTGCGTCCCACTCGAAGGACGGCCGGCGCCCTTGCCTCAGCGGTTTGCGAGTTGTTCCACGAGGCGCGTGGCGGTCGGTCCGGACGAGGCTGGGTTCTGACCCGTGATGAGGAGGCCGTCGCTCAACACGTAAGGCTCGAAGTCTCCTGCCTTCGAGAAATGGCCGCCGTTCCGCTTGAGTTCGTCCTCGACCAGGAAGGGCACCACCTCTGTCAGGCCCACGGCCTCCTCCTCGGTGTTCGTGAAGCCGGTGACCTTCCGGCCCTCGACGAGCGGCTTGCCGTCCGGTGCCTTCGCACGGCGCAGCACGCCGGGTGCGTGACAGACGAGGGCAACGGGCTTGCCCGCTCCAAGCGTCGCCTCGATCAGGCGGATCGAGATCCGGTCTTCGGCGAGGTCCCAGAGCGGACCATGACCGCCGGGATAGAAGACGGCGTCGTAATCGCCAGGATCGACGGCATCGAGCCGAGCCGTGTTCGACAGCAGGGACGTCGCCTCCTCATCGGCTTCGAAGCGGCGGGTCTCGTCCGTCTGTGAGCCCGGCTCGTTGCTCTTGGGGTCGAGCGGTGGCTGACCTCCCTGGGGCGATGCCAGGACGATCTCCGCCCCGGCATCCTTGAACACGTAGTAGGGGGCGGCCAGTTCCTCCAGCCAGAAGCCGGTCTTACGACCTGTGTTTCCGAGCGTGTCGTGCGAGGTCAGTACCATCAGGATCTTCATTGTCGCTGTTCCTCATCAGGGGGTCCGAAAAGGCCGGCGTGCTGCGCGTCTCTTCGGTTGAACCCACCATATGGCCGCTCGACATATACAAGAAATTTATCTATCGAATTTCAGATATGCGTTCAGCAGCATAACCCGTGCGGTACGACCTCAACCTGCTGCCGATCTTCACCGCCCTCATGGAAGAGCGCAGCGTCACCCGCGCGGCCGAGCGCTTGGGAATGACGCAGCCGGCGCTCTCGAACGCCCTGGCGCGGCTGCGGACGACGATGCAGGACCAGTTGTTCATCCGCACGCGCTACGGGATCCAGCCCACGCCGATCGCGCTCGAACTCGCGCCGGTGGTCGCCGATGCGCTGGCGAGGATCGACGATGCGGTGCTCGGTCAGCAGGGCTTCGACCCCGCCGCGGCCGAGCGGCTGCTGACCATCGCGCCGAACGGTTACGCGGAGTTCGTCCTCGCTCCGGCCATCGTCGCCAGGCTCGGCGAGGTCGCTCCCGGCATCCAGCTTCGCCTCACGCCCTACGGCAACGACCTGGTCGAGACCGGAATCGTATCCGGCACGACCGCATTGGTTCTGGGTCGTGTCATCGACCCGCCGGACAATCTCGTCGTCCAGCATCTGATGGATGATGGCTTCGCCTGCGTGGTGCGGGCGCACCACCCAACGATCGGCGATACTCTCTCGCGGAAGCAGTTCGAGCAACTGAAGCACGTGAACGTGCTGCCGCCCGGCCGGCTGCGCGCCGGTCTGTTCGAGGCCCTGGATCGGCAGGAACTCCGGCGTGACGTCGCGGTGTCCGTCAGCAGTTTCCTGGCGGTGCCAGAGGTGATCGCCGTCACCGATTATTGCGCGACGCTGCCGCGCCTGATCTGCCGGCGCCTTGCGAACGACCCGCGCCTGAGGGTCGTGCCGGCACCGGTCGATCTGGGGACCTTCCCCGTCGAGATGGCATGGCATGTCCGCTATCGCCACGATCCAGCCCATCGTTGGCTGCGGGCTCTCATCGCCGACGTCGCGAAGAATTCTTCAATGGCGCATTCCTGATCTCATGGCGTGGGACCGATCTTCGGCTCTCTGGATGGGCTGCCGCGGCTCTATTTCCCTCGTCCAGGCATATGCTCTCGCAGGACCTCGTTCAGCGCGTCCGCCATCCCTCGCCTTCGCGCCGATAGGCCTCCAGCATTTCGACATCGAGGCGCAGGGTCTGGTTCACCTTCCGGTCCGGCTCGCGGGACCGGCTTGGCCGTCGGCGCGACGTCTCGGCCGCGTCCGTTCCGAACACGGACTCGATCACGGCGAGCGCCGATCCTGGCTTGCCCACCTCGTCCCGCGCCCATTCGGGAGCCTCGTCGTCCGGCCGGGACGCGACGTCATCCTCGATGCTGCTCATCTCGTTTCATAGCATTGTCGAGTGATCGGCTTAGATCTGCCGAGGCTCGCTCTTTCTCACCGCGCCGTGCGGAACACCTGAAGGTCCAGGTCCCGCACCTTCTTGCGCAGGGTGTTGCGGTTCACCCCCAACAGTTCCGCCGCGCGGATCTGGTTGCCGCGCGTTGCCGCAAGCGCCGCGCCGATCAGCGGGCCTTCGATCTCGCGCAGGATGCGGTGATAGAGACCGGGCGGGGGGAGCGTGTCGCGGTAGCCGCTGAAATAGTCGGCGAGATGCCGCTCGACGGCGCCCGAGAGGGTCTCGTTCTCGCCGGATGCCTGGCGGCGGCCGTTGGTGCCGGCCGGGGCGCTCTGGGCGAGCGGCAACGTATCGAGCTCGGCTTCGATCACCGGGCCCGTGATGGTCTCCTGCGGGTAGAGGGCCGCGAGGCGCCGGACAAGGTTCTCGAGCTCGCGCACGTTGCCCGGCCAGCGATAGCGCTTGAGCTTCTCCATCGCTTCGCCGTCGAGCTGCTTGCGGCTGAGGCCCTCCTTCTCGACGAGGACGAAGAAGTGGCGGATGAGGTCGGGCACGTCCTCGGAACGCTCGCGCAGGGCCGGCAGGCGCAGTGGCACCACGTTGAGGCGGAAGAACAGGTCCTCGCGAAAGATCCCCTGCTGGATCGAGATGCGCAGGTCCTTGTTGGTGGCCGCGATGATGCGGACATTGGTCTTGATCGGCACCCGGCCGCCCACCGTGGTGTATTCGCCCTGTTGCAGCACGCGCAGGAGGCGGGTCTGCGCCTCCATCGGCATGTCGCCGATCTCGTCGAGGAAGAGCGTGCCGCCCTCGGCCTGCTCGAAGCGGCCGGCTGAGCGGGCGAGCGCGCCGGTGAAGGAGCCCTTCTCATGGCCGAAGAGCTCGGATTCGATGAGGTCGCGCGGGATGGCCGCCATGTTGACGGGCACGAACGGGCCGGTGCGGCGACGGCCGTAATCGTGGAGCGCGCGCGCCACCAGCTCCTTGCCGGTGCCGGATTCGCCGGTGATCATCACGGTGAGGTCGGTGGGCATCAGACGGGCAAGTGCCCGGTAGATCTCCTGCATGGCCGGCGAGCGGCCCACCAGCGGAATGTCCTCGTTGCCCGGCTCCGCCCCCGCTGCGGGCGTGCCGCGGGGGCGAGAGAGCGCGCGCCCGACGATGGCGATGAGCTCCTTCAGGTCGAAGGGTTTGGGCAGGTACTCGTATGCGCCGCGCTCCGAGGCGCGGATCGCGGTCATGAAGGTGTTCTGCGCGCTCATGACGATGATCGGCAATTCGGGCCGCACCCGCTTGATGCGGGGCAGCAGGTCGAACACGTTCTCGTCCGGCATCATCACGTCGGTGATGACGAGGTCGCCCTCCCCTTGCGCGACCCAGCGCCAGAGGGTGGCGCAGTTGCCGGTCGATCGCACCTCGTAGCCGGCCCTGGACAGGGCCTGGTTGAGGACGGTGCGGATGGCGGCGTCATCGTCCGCGACGATGATGTGGCGGTTGTGCATGACGCGGCTCTACGGGTTCCAGGAATCCGGGGAGGACTCACGCCCGTCGCGGGCGCTCGACATGGGAAGCAGGAGACGGAAGGTGGTCCGTCGAGGCGCGGGGTCGCACTCGACGATGCCGCCATGGTCGCCGATGATCTTGGCGACGAGTGCAAGTCCGAGGCCGTTTCCCTGCGCCTTGGTGGTGACGAAGGGATCGAACAGGTCGGGCAGCAGGTCGGCGCTGACGCCGGGGCCGTTGTCGCTCACCGACACCTCGATCGGCAGGCTCACCCGCTCGCGCGAGCCCGGCACCTGCAGGCGCAGTCCCGTGCGGAAGGCGGTGGAGAGGGTGATCTCGCCGTCGACCGCGTCGGCCCCGATCGCCTCCGCGGCGTTCTTCACGAGGTTGAGGATGACCTGGATGAGCTGGTCGCGGTTGCTGAGGACCGGCGGCAGCGACGGATCGTAGGTCTCGACGAAGCGGATGTGCCGCGCGAAACCGGACTGCGCCGAGCGCTTCACCTGGTCGAGCACGCCGTGGACGTTGACCGCGCTGCGCTCCACGGGGCGCTCGTCACCGAACAGCTCCATCCGCTCGACGATGCGCACGATCCGGTCGGATTCGTCGCAGATGAGGCGGGTAAGCAGCCGGTCCTCCTCGCCCGCCGATTGTTCGAGGAGCTGGGCGGCGCCGCGGATGCCGGCGAGCGGGTTCTTGATCTCGTGGGCCAGCATCGCGCCGAGGGCGATCATCGAGCGGGCCGCGCCCCGGTGGGTGAGCTGCCGGTTCATCTTGTCCGCGATGGTGCGCTCCTGGAGCATCAGCACCACGGCCTCGCCGTCGTCGCCCAGCGGCGTCGCGAAAACGTCGACGCTGCGCTCCTGGCCCGAACGCGGCTGCACCAGCTCGACGCCATATTCGCTGACGCTGGCGCGGCGGCGGCGGACATCGGCCACGAGCGCGATGACCGGCGAGGCAAAGGGAATGATGTCGCCGAGGCGCTGGCGCTGCATCAGCCGGGCGGAATGGTCGAAGAACAGCTCGGCCGCATGGTTGACGTGCAGGATGCGGTCGTCAGCGCCGATGGTGATCACCGGAAGCGGCAGGGCGTTGATCACCGCCTCGCTGGACGGGCCGGCGGCAGTGGTAAGACCCGCCGGCAGGGCGTAGGCCGAAGCGCGCGGGGGGCTTTCGCCAGCCTGTCCTGTGCCAGGGCGCTTGGGCATGCCGTCGTCGGTCATGCGGCCTCCCCGAGGGACAGGTGCCGACCGGCGAACGCCTTGCGGAGGAGGACCCGCACCTGCGCCGGATCGGTCGAGGTAAGCATCGCGGTCCGTGCCGGCGTGTCGAGGCCGCCGGCGGCGTCGGCATAGGCGGCCAGATGCTTGCGGGCGTGGCGGATACCCATGCGATAGCCGTAGAGCGCCAGCAGGCCGTCGTAATGGTCGAGGGCGATCCTCGCGCGCGCCGCCTCGTCCAGGGTCTGGACGGGGTGCCCTGCGAGCTCCGCCGCCACGGCGCCGACGAGCCAGGGGCGGCCCAGGGCTGCCCGGCCGATCATCACCCCGGCGGCGCCCGATTGTTCGAGGCAGGTCCGGGCGGTGCCCGCATCGACCACGTCGCCATTGGCAATGACGGGAATGCGCACCGACTCGACCACGGACCGGATCGCGCGCCAGTCGGCGACGCCCTTGTAGAATTGCTGCCGCGTGCGGCCGTGGACGGTCACCGCGTCGAGACCGAGGGATTCCGCCCGCCGGGCCAGTTCTGGCGCGTTGAGGTTGTCATGGTCCCAGCCGAGCCGCATCTTTACCGTGACGGGTACCGACACCGCCTCGCGCACCGCAGCGAGGATGCGGGTGGCGCCCTCGATGTCGCGCATCAGCGCCGAGCCGGCCTCGCCGCCGGTCACGGTCTTGGCGGGGCAGCCCATATTGATGTCGACGACATGGGCGCCGGCATCTTCGGCGAGGCGCGCGGCCTGTGCCATGGGTGCCGGCGAGCAGCCGGCGAGCTGGACCACATGCGGATCGATGCCGCCGCCTTCGGCGCGTAGGCGCGATTCTTCGTCGCCTTTCGCGAACTCGGCGGCCGCCACCATCTCGGAGACGACCGCGCTCGCTCCGAGCTTGCGCACAGCCCGGCGGAAGTGCAGATCCGTGATGCCCGAGAGGGGGGCCAGCAGGACCGGCGGCGCGGTTCCACGCCGGCCGGATCCGACGGTCCCGGAACCGTCGCCACCATCCTGCCGGGAGCGTAAAACGCTCAAATAATCATCAGCCCACATTCTGCACAACAAATAGACAAATCGCGCTCCGACGCAAGCGGTGCCGCCGATTTGATTTCGATCCCTCCCCCGCTTACACGACAGGCCCCGCGGGGGCACGGGAGTGAGTGTGATGACGCAGACCGCGCGGGACGCGGCGGCAGTGGTGGTCGCGGCCGGTCGCGGCATCCGTATCGGGGGGGGCACCCCGAAGCAGTATCGCAGGGTGGGCGGCCGCGCTGTCTTGACGCGCACCCTCGCCGCCCTTGCCGCGCATGATGGCATCGACCGGATCCAGCCGGTCATCGCCGCCGACGCTGCCGCGTTCTACCACGAATGCCTCGCCGACCTGGCTCCCGAGACGCGCGCCAGGATCGCCGCGCCAGTGACCGGCGGCGCGACACGGCAGCTCTCGGTCCGTGCGGGCCTCGACGCTCTGGCGCGCAGCGGAGCACCGCGCCTCGTCCTGGTCCACGATGCCGCTCGCCCTTTCGTCGACGCCCCCCTGCTCGACCGTGCGCTCGCCGCCGGGCGCGACCACGGGGCCGCCGTCCCGGGTCTGCCCGTCACCGATACGATCAAGCGGATCGAGTCGATCGGCCCCGGCATCGGACGCGTGACGGAGACACCGCCGCGCGAGACGCTGCGCGCGGTCCAGACGCCGCAGGCCTTCGCCTTCACTCTCCTGCACGAGGCCCATCGCCGGGCGGCGGAGGCCGGCCTCGACGGGTTCACCGACGACGGCGCGCTCGCCGAATGGGCCGGGCTGCAGGTCGTGGTCTTCGAGGGCGATCTGCGCAACGTGAAGATCACCCAGGCCGCCGACCTCGTCGAGGCCGACCGCGCCTTCTCCGACCCCGAAAGTTCCGCCATGACCGCTTATGTCACCCGCCTCGGCACCGGCTTCGACGTCCACGCCTTCACGGAGGGCGACCACGTCTGGCTCGGCGGCGTGAAGATCCCGGCCGATCGCGGCGTGCTCGCCCATTCGGATGGCGACGTCGCCCTCCACGCCCTCACCGACGCGCTTCTCGGCGCCATCGCGGACGGCGATATCGGCACGCATTTTCCGCCGAGCGACGAGCAATGGCGGGGGGCTGCCTCGGATCAGTTCCTGGCGCATGCGGCGTCGCTGGTGCGGGCGCGCGGCGGCAAGATCGACCATCTCGATATCACCGTCCTCGCCGAGGCCCCGCGCATCGGCGCCTATCGGGAAGCGATTCGGGCGCGAATCGCCGAGATCTGCGGCGTCCCGCTGAGCTCCGTCTCGATCAAGGCGACGACCACCGAGAAACTCGGCTTCGTCGGCCGCGCCGAAGGACTCGCCGCCCAGGCCGCCGCCACCATCCGCCTTCCGGACTCCGACCTTGCCGAGGCCGGGGCGTGATCGACGACCCCGACCTGCGCGCCAGCGCCGAAGCCCTCCTCGCCGCCTACGCCGCATCCGGCAAGCGTCTCGCCACCGCCGAATCCTGCACCGGCGGCCTCGTGGCTGCCCTGCTGACGGCAATTCCCGGCTCCTCGGCCGTGGTCGAGCGCGGCTTCGTCACCTACTCGAACGAGGCCAAGACGGAGATGCTCGGTGTACCGCCCGGTCTCCTCGCCGCCCATGGTGCCGTGAGCGAGGCTGTGGCGCGCGCGATGGCGGAAGGCGCGCTCTCCCATTCGAAGGCCGATGTCGCGGTGGCCATCACTGGCATCGCCGGCCCAGGGGGCGGTGGCGGCGAGAAGCCGGTCGGGCTCGTGCATCTCGGGCTGTCTTCGCGCGGCGCTGCCCTGCGGCACCTGGAGCGCCGCTACGGCGATCTCGGGCGCGACATGATCCGACGGCTTGCGGTAGTGGAGGCCCTTGGTCTGCTGAGCGCCGGCCTCGAAGCGTCTTGATCATCCCGGAAGCTGGGCCGGCGAGTCCCCCCGACCCGCAACGGGAAGGAGTGAGCCCGTCCGGACCTGGCATCGACGGTGCTCACGCCGCGCCGTAGACCCGGTTCGCCC
>FSSH01001326.1_pt1 | contig 18287 bp, 19 predicted proteins | sample 1166101 | NCBI WGS metagenome assembly FSSH01 (sample SAMEA32972668, study PRJEB13176) | freshwater metagenome | biome: Drinking water system; feature: Biomass in drinking water that filtered by 0.45 um membrane; material: drinking water | place: USA | collected 2012-12-20 | depth 0 m | reverse complement strand
AAGGAGCTTGCTAATCAGGAAAAATTATGCAACCCTTCTAGAGGAGGCTAGGTTGAGGAACCTCTGATTAATTCGCTATCGCGTATATAGGGCTCAATTAAATCAATGACTTGCGCTGCTGTTTTTCTTGAAAAACTGAATTAATCAGAGGTTCCTTGATTATTTTTTATACTGTCAAAATCAGATAAGCTTGGGAGTTAATCGGAAGAGAGATCGTTAAAAACTCTGTTGCATGATTAAGGTATTGCTGATATACAGCGCGTTATATTTTTTTCACTGCAGACGAGCCTTGTCTGTCGAAAATAATTTAAACAGAGAAAAGATCAAAAAGCCGTTTTTAATCAGAAAATGAAATTGCATAAATTACTAAGTTGCGCAAAGCGTTTGGAATAGACAGGTGCTAAAGTTAAAATTAGAACGCAATAGGTTTGTTAAAAGCTTATATGTCGTTTTTAGACTATTTACTGTTGATTTTAGGTTGTCGAATTTAAGAAATATACTTTGGTTTTTTAAGGACTATATTTCATTGATTAGGATTAAGAACTATCGTTTCAAATATGCGGTTGTTTATCCTTGTCTCGATGATAAAACTTACAAAACACCAATTGATCCAACGTATTTTTTTCAAGATAGCTGGGCTGCAAAAAAAATATTTGAAAATCATCCAGCACATCATTTTGATATTGGGTCAGCGGCAAAAACTATAAGTATAATATCTCAATTTACGCCAACGACCATGATTGACATACGACCAATTGATTTAAAAATCGATAACTTTGATTTTGTTCAAGGGTCGATACTTGCTATTCCTTTTGCAGATAACTCCATATATAGCCTATCGAGTCTTTGCGTTATAGAACACATAGGATTAGGACGATACGGTGACTCGATTGATGCATTCGGAAGCGAGAAGGCAGCAAAGGAAATTCAAAGAATCTTGGCCAAAGGTGGAAATTTTTATTGTTCTTTGCCGGTAGATAAAGAGTGTAATATCTATTTTAATGCACATAGAGCGTTTTCAAGAAACTATGTACTCGAGTTATTTTCCGACTTAATCTTGGTGGAAGAGAAGTACCATTACGGCCGCGCTATGTATGATAGTTATGACGCTCAAAAGGGATTTGGAACTGGATTATTTCATTTTATTAAAGGTGCATAAGAATGTTTTCGCAACCTGGTCTTTTTCGAAAAGTCCTCAAGCGTGGTTTGTTGCGTTTATTTTCGGTCATTGAGAATAATAATAATTGTTACTTTTCGACTAATGGAGAAATGCTCTTCCTTGAGAGTTTACTGGATTACTTTTCGGGTGCAGAACAAATTGTAGTATTTGATGTTGGTGCTAATGTTGGAGATTATTCACATATGTTTGTGGATGAGGCTAATAAACGCAAAATCAAATACTCGCTACATGTTTTTGAACCGACTATGAAATGCTTTTTAACGTTGCAGGAAAGGTTTGGAGGTATAACTAGCATAGTGTTGAATAGAAAAGCGCTTTCAGATCAGGATGGCATTTTAGGTATCTACTATGATAAAGCGCAAAGTGGACTAGCATCATTACACAAGAGAAATTTGAGTTATTACAATATAGAAATGTCTGAGTCTGAGAAAGTTGAGGCAATTTCTGCAGAAAACTATATTCGTACTAACACTGTTAAACACATTAATTTTTTAAAGATTGATGTCGAGGGTCATGAGCTAAAAGTGTTACATGGTTTTGGTGGTTACTTATCTGGAAGTTTTATTGACTTTATCCAGTTTGAGTATGGTGGAGCAAATCTGGATTCTCATACAAGCTTAATGGAAATCTATTATTTCTTGCAAAACAGAGGCTTTACGCTAACTAAGATCATGGTTAATGGCCTTGAGGTGAGAGAATATTTTCCTTATATGGATAATTTTAGCTATGCAAATTACGTTGCGATTTCTAACTCCATTATAAAGTTAATTACATGATTTTATTTATGGCTGATGGGCGGCTTGGTAATCAGATTTTTCAATTTGCTTTTTTAAGGGGGGTTGCAAAAAAAAATGAAATTATTTTTTGTCTAAATATGAATAGGTTTTTTAATGCTTTTGAATTCGACTCAAAAAATATAATAAGCAGCTCTAATCGATATGCTATTTATTTAATGAGAAAGGCAATTATTCCATATTTCATAAGGCCTCTAACAAATCTAAGTATATTTGGTTATGTCGAGCAAGTAAAATATGATAATTGTATTCCGCAGGCTAGTTATACGTTTAAAAGAGGGATTTTACCACTTAGTTTTGTAAATGCCGATTTTTTTCAGTCGGAATCGTTTTTTGATCTGGATTCATTTTGTAACGAAGTTAGAATTAAACCTCAATATTTAGCAGCGGCTACTCGGTTTTTGTCAGATATTCCGGTGGAGTGCTGTAAGGTATTTGTCCATATTCGTCGTGGAGATTACTTGAATGAAACATTTATGGGGGAAAGTGGGATTAATTTGCCAATTAACTATTTTAATAACGCTATAGAATTAATAAAAAATAAAGTTAGAAATCCGTTTTTTATCTTTTTAAGCGATGATTCAGCTTGTGTTGAACGGTTTTTTAAAGACATACATCCAAAAATTATATCAAAGAATTCCGCGGTAGTGGATTTAGCGATTATGTCTTTATGTGATTCAGGAATAATTTCAAATAGCTCATTTTCATGGTGGGGTTCGGCTTTAATGAAGGATAGGCATGTTATTGTAGTTCCGAAATATTGGTATGGGTGGAAGCAAAAAATCGATTCGCATCCGAAAATTTATCCGTCATGGGGGGTCGTAATTGACGTTAAAAGCTACTAGCAGTGCTTTTTGAAAAAAACTTCTATATAAGGTAAAAGCTATAATCCATAAAAAGGATAGTCAGGCTGTAAATAATACTCTGAAGTTTAGGAACCTCTGATTAATTCAGTTTTTCAAGAAAAACAGCAGCGCAAGTCATTGATTTAATTGAGCCCTAAATACGCGATAGCGAATTAATCAGAGGTTCCTTTAGAGTTTTATTCTGCATGTGGTATTTATTTCTCGGCGAAAAATTCGCTTATAAATAAATTAAACTGTCTCCCAAAGTCGTATTTGATTGACGCTTCTGTTGCGTTTTTTGAATAATAATTATAATTACTCATGATTTGAGAAATGGCTTGACGTATTTGTACACTATCAACTGAGGAAAGTAGTACGCCAGAGTTTGTTTCGGAAACCGGTCTAAAGCCAATGATGTCATTTGCGATTACTGGAATCCCTGCTGAAAAATAATTAAATAATTTCCCAGAAGGTGAAGAGATATAATTGAAATCTCCTTTGTCAATAAGGTGAAAATCATAGAAGCAAAAACCGACTGAAAACTCACTCATATATTCAGTAATATTATTTTGATCTATATAAGAGAAATCAAATACAATCCTGTTGTTTTTTATTAAATTATCGTGATTTTTTAAAAGTTCTTTGTAATAGGCGTTGTTGTGACTGGATGGTATGCCTTTTATCGTTAATGTATATTCGCTGTCCAAAGAATATAATGCGTTTATGCATGCTTCAACACCATGTCTTTTGCTAAGTGTTCCAAAGTATATTAGCTTTTTATTCTTATTTTTTTTATACCCGATTTTTTTCAAGATTGGCGAATTTTGTATTAAGAATGTTTTGGTTGAATGGGTAGGATCAAAAAAATCTTTCCTTTCTTTTGATTGTATCAATAAATGTGCAATAGGGAGTAGGCGGGATACAAAATTAAGAAAGCCGGTTTGCAATTCAAGGGATAAATAGATTACGTTCTTGTAGAGTATTGAGGCTAGAATATGACCAAGTGCGTCGACGCCTATTATCAAATCAAATCTAATGCCAATTCGTTTATATTTTAAAATCTTTGTCAAGCATAAAGCCGAAAAATATAGGTTTGCAAGTTTTAGGTGAAATATCAGATTTTCTAACCTTTTAGGAAAACTAATCTGATGCTCGCTTAGGCTTTCAGGGCATATGTATCTGCTTGTGTGTGGGTATATGAGATAAGGCGTAATTCCATTCTGACTCAGGATTTCTACCGTATTCAAAATAGTTGGCGAATAATAAACCCAGTCATTTGGGAAAATAATTAAGGCATTTTTCATTTTTCAATTAAGTTGACTGTTGTAACATGCGTTTTCTTTAGAAAATGAATCGGTATATCCACCCATTCTCATAATTTAATAGCAATGATTAGCCCCGCCCAACTATCCGTGCTAAGTTGCTGATCTGTCAACCAGGCACCTGAAGAGATTTCTAAGAACCCGGCGGAAGCAAGATAAGACCGCAGTTCAGGCAAAAATAAATAACGCATCTCATGTGTTTCCTGCACTTGTTCAATTTGTCCCGTTGACTTTGACTCAATAAAAACGCTGTAATTGACCTCAACAACATTCTCATTGGTACGCATTTTAGGTTCGGCTATCCGAGTAACCTTAATTTTTTCATTTTCCAGCCGTTTGACGCGTACCTCGGGCCGCTGGGTCAGAACTGCCGGACCGTACCAGAAGTCAAATAAAAACACTCCGCCGGGGCGTAATTGCGTTGCAGCGTTACTGAATACGGCGTTAAGGTCGATATTTGATGTCTGGTAACTTATGACATGGAACAAGGCAATTACAGCATCGAATTGATCACCGGTATGGATATCGCGTATGTCGCCACACTGAAAACTAAGGCGTTGGGCGATATCCTTGGCGAGCTTTGATTTACGGCTTGTTGCACGTTTAAGCATAGTTTCACTTAGGTCAAGGCCATGCACGAAATAACCGAAACTGGCTAGTTGTTCAGCATGTGCTCCTGTGCCACAGCCCATTTCCAATAAGTGCTGTGCCTTCGGGGACTGCTTACGCAGGAGGGTTGCTATATATTCACTCTCGGCCCGATAATCCTTGTCTCGATAAAGCAGATCGTAATATTGTGCATAGCTATTGAACACCTGCTTCATACCAGCACCTGATGCAAAACTTTTGCGACTTCTCTAATTTGCTCTTCTTTAAGCGCCATGCCGCTGGGAATATAAAAACCTTGCCGATAGAGCCGATCAGCCTCTGGGTAGCTCTCTTCGGCGAACAAACCCATCTTTTTTAGTATCGGCTGCTGGTTCATAGGGCAAAAAAATGGTCTGGTACCGATACCATGTTCGCCAAGCAAACGCATGGCTTGTTCTGCATCCAAAGAGGAGTCTTCGGTCAATACCAACCCGTAGACCCAGTAGATATTGTGCGCATACTCCGTGCTTGCCAACGGCAGTTGAATAGTAGGAATGTCTGCGAGCAATTCGGTATAAATACGCCCCATACTTCGTTTCCTCATTACAAACTCCTCAAGTCGTTCTAACTGTGCCAAACCCAGTGCAGCTTGTAGATTGGTCATTCGTAAATTCCAACCCAGTCGTTCGTGCACAAAGCGCTTTTTAGCTTGAAAACACAAGTTTCGCAGACTGCGACAGTCCTCTGCCAATTGTTCATTGTTGGTGACGATCATGCCACCTTCGCCGGTGGTAATATGCTTGTTCGGATAAAAACTGAATGTACTGATATCGCCAAAACTGCCGCAGGGTTTGCCCTTGTATGTTTGGCCGTGCATTTCGGCAGCGTCTTCGATGACCTTCAATTGATGGCGTCGGGCAATTTCGAGTACAGGGTCCATGTCAACCGGTAGGCCATAGATATGTACAACCAAAATAGCTTTGCTTCGTGAAGTGATTTTTCCTTCAATCTGCTGGATGTCCATGTTCCAGGTAAGCGGTTCGCTATCGACCAACACTGGTATTGCTCCGGCTCTTACAATCTGGCCGACGCAAGATATGATAGTAAAAGCAGGCATGATGACTTCGTCACCAGGCCCAATGCCCAAAGCCTCAATTGCCGCATCGAGTGCTGCTGTGCCGTTGCTCACTGCAATGGCGTTTCGGCGGTCTACTTGTTTGGCAAATTTGTCCTCGAACTGTTTTATGAAAGGGCCTTCAGAAGAAATCCAGCCGGTTTCTATACATTCCAGCAAATATTTTTTCTCATTGCCGTCGAGCAGTGGTTCGTTAACAGGGATCATTTATTGATTTTCTCGTATTCTCAGTTGGTCTGAGGTAATAGGGTCAAATCGGGTCTTATCATGGTCGCCGGCATAGGGGCCCTGCTTTACCTCAATAATTTCGGTAGGCTCCAGCATTTCAAAGCCATGACCACCTAACGATAATAGAATTACATCACCTGCCTCCAGTATGGTGCTTTCCAAATAAACCTGTTCTTCGCTATAGAAGTCCACTCGTAACTTGCCACTTTTAATAAACAGGACTTCCTTGGTGTATTGCACTTCTCGAGTCACGGGATTGTGCACGTGGGGTGGAATTACATACCCGGTAGGGCGGTTCATGTAGCCAATTTGTTGCGAATAAGTACCTGGTGTGAAAAATTCGATACCGTCTTTTTTGAAAGAATGCCGAATAATAATGGCGAGTTCGTTATCGTTTTGAACGATTCTGCTAATCATTTTGTCATCCGAAATTCTTTAAATAATTTGGTGGCTAACTTAATAGGACTATATATTTTATTTAACAAGTAAAATCGCTTTATGCGCGTTAACGCAATGGTGTTTTCTTCAATGCGAATAGGCCAAGAGTTGATCTGATTTTTAGTTAAATTTACATGAAAGTCAGCAGAGACACCGCAATTTTCACCGCTACCATCAAATCCAATATTATTGACCAAAGACACTGTTGGGCTTAAGCATAGACCATTTCTATCAAAAATAGTCGCATACCAAAAAATTGCCCATGTATTTATTTTATTTGAAATATTGTCTTCGACTTGACGCCACAGATTGTCTGAGCCATCTATATTGAATCGAAATATTTTATCCTTGTTCCAAGTGGATTTAAGCTGGTGGGGTTTTTTTTTAAAATGGGTCCATCGATCTGCCCAAGTTGCCCAGCCCCAGCAATCCATGCCACGCCAAAAATAACAGTCAGGCAGCCCATCTGGTAAGATGGGATGAGACCAGCCACTAATGTGCCAAACTTGATAATTATTTTCGAAGTGTCTTAGGGATTCATTCATGAATTTAAGAAAATAAGGGCCTGTGACAATATCATCCTCCAAAACTATAATATTTTTATGCTTACGTAAAATGCTGCTCACACCATCTATAATATTGGCTGACAAGCCATAGTTTTGCGTTCGTTCAATAATGCTAATTTTTTTGAACCCTTTGACACTTTTTATATACTGTCTAACTTCATCAACCGCATTTCGGTCATCTTCTGACTTTGCACCATCAGCATAAAAAAATACCTCGGAATATTCGGCGAGTAAGTTTTTCTGCAGAGCTTCTACAGTCCTTCGAGTATGCACCGGCCTGTCATAAGTAAAAATTATTATTGGAGCCGTGATTGGTGTCATTTATTTTACTTAAGTTAAAGTGGCTGCAAATGGGCTTTAGTTCTAAATTAATATTAAGAAAATAGGCTGATTTCCATGCTTACTTGGTATTCTGTTTCTGCTTTCTACTAGTTCCTGCAAACGCGATATATTTGGTTTTAAAAGCATGAGTTTTGCTTGTTTTGGATATAGGTGAACCATCGCTTTTCGGCTGAAAACTCGGCACCAAATGCTGCTTACCATTACCAATCAAATCCGCCCTGCCCATATCTTTCAACGCCTCCCGCAGTAACGGCCAGTTTTTCGGGTCGTGATAGCGTAGAAAAGCCTTGTGCAAGCGCCGCTGCTTAATGCTCTTTGGAATCGCTATATCAGGACTGTTACGGGCAACTTTGTGCAAGGTATCTTTTCCGGAATGATACATCGCCGTGGCGATGGACATGGGCGAGGGCAAAAAAGCCTGGACCTGATCGGCTCGGAAGCCGTTGCGTTTTAGCCATAGCGCCAGATTCAGCATGTCCTTGTCTTCGGTGCCAGGGTGGGCGGCGATGAAGTAGGGGATCAGATATTGCTCCTTGCCGGCTTCCTTCGAATACTTGTCAAACATCTGCTTGAAGCGGTCGTACGTGCCCATGCCGGGTTTCATCATTTTCGACAGTGGGCCTTGCTCGGTGTGTTCCGGGGCGATTTTCAGGTAGCCGCCGACGTGATGTGTAACCAATTCTTTCACGTATTCGGGCGTTTCCACCGCAATGTCGTAGCGTAGACCGGAGGCGATGAAGATTTTCTTGATGCCGGGGAGTTTTCGGGCGCGCCGGTAGAGTTTGACCAGCGGCGTTTGATCGGTATTTAGATTGTGACAAATGCCAGGGTAGACGCAGGACGGTTTGCGGCAGGATTCTTCGATTTTCGGATCCTTGCAGGCCAAGCGCCACATATTGGCAGTAGGTCCGCCCAAGTCGGAGATATGGCCTGTGAAATTGGGCGAGGTGTCGCGGATGGCTTCGATTTCGCGGATGATGGAATCTTCGGAACGGTTTTGGATGATACGGCCTTCGTGCTCGGTGATCGAACAAAAACTGCAACCCCCAAAGCAGCCGCGCATGATCAGCACGGAATGCTGGATCATTTCAAAAGCGGGGATATTGGCGCTACCGTAAGATTTATGGGGTAGCCTAGAGTAGGGCAGGTCGAAGACGCCATCCATTTCCGGTGTGGTTAAGGGTAATGGTGGTGGATTGATCCACACTTCGCGAGCGCCGTGACGTTGAATCAACGCTCGTGCGTTACCGGGGTTTGTTTCGCCGTGCATCACCCGTGAAGCGTGTGCGTATAAAATCGGGTCGTCTTTTACTGCTTCGTAATCGGGCAATCGGATGACGGTTTGGGTGCGCTGTTTGTTGGCGATGGGTTTGAATTGGATAACCTTTTCATCTGCCGCAAGTTCAGGCTTATCGTCACATGCCGGCATTTCCTGATAGGGGTTCACATGAGAAATAACCGCCCCAGGCTTATCGATATCGGTAGAGTCTTTTTCCATCCAGCCCTGCGGTACTTGTTTCACAAAATGTACGGTACCGCGAATGCCTTTTAAATCGGCAATGGTTTCGCCTTTTGCCAGACGTTGGGCGATTTCCACCACTTGTCGTTCGGCGTTGCCGTAAACCAGTAAGTCTGCCTTGGAGTCCAACAAGATGGATTTACGCACTTTGTCGGACCAGTAATCGTAATGAGCGATTCGGCGCAGACTGGCTTCGATACCGCCGATCACGATAGGCACGTTTTTGTAGGCTTCGCGGCAGCGGTGGGCGTAGACATTGACAGCGCGGTCCGGGCGTTTACCGGCTGCGCCGTCGGCGGTATAAGCGTCGTTGGAGCGGATTTTCTTATCCGAGGTATACCGGTTCACCATCGAATCCATATTGCCGCCGGTCACGCCGAAAAATAGCTTAGGCTGGCCCAATCGTCTGAAATCCTCGGCACTATGCCAATCGGGTTGCGAGATAATCCCGACCCGGAAACCTTGCGCTTCTAAAACCCGCCCAATCACTGCCATGCCAAAGCTGGGGTGATCGACATAGGCATCGCCAGTTACCAGAATCACGTCGCAGGCGTCCCAGCCCAGTTGTTGCATTTCCGCTAGTGTCATCGGCAATTCCGGTGCCGGCCCGAAGCGGTGCGCCCAGTATTTTTTATAGCCGAAGATGTTGGGAGCGTTGTGTATCACGATTTTATAATCCGGTTGAAGACGTTGGGGTTGTGGCGTTTTAAATCCAGGAGATAGGTGGGAAACTCCAGCTGATATAACTGTTCAAGCTGTTTGGCTTTGTCGATCAGCTGTTTGACGCCGGGCTTTGCCATGGCTTCCCCAAAGGCAAAACCGATCACGTTACCGCGATTGCGCACCGGCAAAAACAACATGCGCCTATCGAACATGCGGCCCAGGTTCCAGACCACTTGCTGGAACATGTCTTTATCAGTGCCCCATAAGTTGATCACCAACAGACCGTTCTTGGTCAACAAGGTTCGGCAATTGTCGAAGAAAGTTTCGCTACTGACTTCCGGAGCCATGCCGTCGTGGTCGTAAGCGTCTATTACGATCAAGTCGTGCTGTTCGCTTTGCACCTGACTGGCCTGACGCACATGTTGCGCACCGCAGCCGATCTTGATTTTCAGACGCGGATCAAATGGCAAGCCGAAATGACTACGCGCCACTTTTAATACGCTGCCGCGAAATTCCACCACCTTGAGTCGACAATCGGCGAACTGGTGCAGCATGAATTTAGCGATGGTGCCGCCGCCCAGGCCTATCATCAGTATTTCGCGGGGCGTATCGTGAAACATCAAGCCGGCCATCATGGCCCTTGCATACAGGGAATGGAGGCGGTCGGGTTCGGCCAGCAGCATGCTGCTTTGCCGGGCGTGCGAGCCAAAGTGCAAGGCCCTGACGCCTTCCTTGTCAACGATTTCTATGATGCCTTCGTCGTCGTGGCTTTGGTGTACCACCAGGCCTTCATATTTGTACATGCGATGCAGCGAACGGTAAAGATAGGGCTATTTTCCTTGAAAATCCGGCGCTTGTCTTGCTAATAGTGTGTTGGTGACAATTTAGTCACCTTGTAAAAATGAAGGGATATTGGGCTAATGTGGCTTCATTTATGGGTAAAGGTGCGAATTGTCTCGCACCGTATATCGGAGGACTTAAGAAGGCTGTTTTGCTGATCGAGCAGATGGTACGGCGATAAAAGTCAGTCCACTCGATAACCTTCCTCCATCAACACACGTTTGACGACCGGACGGGACAGCATCAAGCGATAGTGTTTCAAGCAGTTTTCCGGCAGCGTAACGCCGGTTTTATCAGCCCAAAACTCCACGTAAAACAAAGCGGCATCGGCGATGCTGAATGCACCCAACGCATAGCCTTCGGCAGGTATCTGCTCATTCAAGATTGCAAAAGCTTTATCGACTATATCCAATCCTTGCGCCTTGACCGCATCGTGATCGGCAGGATTGGGCGTAAATTTCTCCGTGGTAAAAATTCTAGCAAAGCCCTGGCCATGTAGCGTGCCGACCGCATAGTCCATCAGCTCGATAGCTTTCGCATCGCCATCCGCATCCCCTGGCAATAGTTTGGCTTTAGGGTAGGTGCGTGCCAGCCAGTAAGCGATGGCTTGAAATTCGGTCAAGGCGGTACCGTCGTTACGTACCAAGGTGGGAATGGTGGCTTTGGGGTTCAGTGCCAGATATTCGGCTTGATGCTGATCGCCGGTCATTAAGTTGACCAAATAGGCTTCGAAGACCAGATCCAGTTCTTCCAATAAAATGTGGATGCCGGTGGAACAGGAGCCGGGTGTTAAATAAAATTTCATAAATTTCCTATGGGGCAAAAAGACCAGCCTTAACGGCATTCCAGAAAGTAAGCATTAATGTCCAACGCAAAGTTTCGCCAAAGTAAGGCGATATCGCTACGCACTGCGCTCAGGTAAACCTGATCGGGCTTATGTTCATCGGGGAAATTGGATAAGGCGCAGGATGTGCGATGTTTATCCACTACGATCAACAGAAATTCATCGATGAAGCCATCGAATACCGCCAGTACTGATTTGGTAAGATCCGCTAAACCCTGATTGACAGTGTTGCCGGCGTGGTCAAACGGCAAGGTTTTCAATTGAGTCAGGGCGTCTTGATAGGTTTTTTCCAAGACGATCAAGACATTGCGTTGAAAACAACCGTCCCATTGTTGATGTGATAGGTCATGGGCCAATAATTGATCGTACTGCTTCTTCATAGTGGCTTTCTGCTCGATTATAAATCGGCCAAATTCGCCGATGCTGTGCGCGTTAAGTGTTTGATTGTTCATGTCAAAATCATTTAAGTTAGAGTGTTAATGCGGTAAAAACCCGATCGCTGGCGTCCAATGCGCCTTCCAAATAGCCGCCGGATCTGCTGGCTGTTTCTGTTCCGCAGAAGTACAGTTTGTCCTGCCAATGATCCAATTGCAGCGAGCGATGGCCGTAGACAGGATGTTCGAACGCCGGCGTACGGTCTTCTGATGTCGCGGTAAAGGGTTCCCGGCTCCAATCCTGAATGACCACACTTAGCGGATTGGCGGCAGCAGGACCGAATAGCCCGACCATTTGCCGAACGATCAGAGCGGGTAGGCTGTCAAAATACTGTTCGCGAATCTCGGCTGGCAGGCCAAAGAAACCGAAAAGGGCTGCTGTGCCATCATTGTCTGAACACGCGTCATAGACTTCAGCCAACACGGCACTGGGATAGGGTGATATGGCGTTGCCGGAATAGCCTTGTTGGCGCCAGAACGCCTGTTCGTAAACCAGCACCGCCTTGGCGTGTCCGGCCATCCAGGTGGGCGTTTCCTGCATTAGCGAGAGCAAGCCGGGCGCTAGCGCGGGTTCGAAGCTAATGTTGTTAGCCAATAGTCGTGGCGGTGCGGCTAGCACAACTTGCCGCGCTTGATGGGTAATAACGGCGCTATCGGTTGCGAACGTTAATTCGACATGGCTGCCTTGGTCGCTAAGTGTCAGTAAACGGTGTCCAAGCTGCAAAACGCGTTGCGGTATCCCTTGCAATAAGCCATTGATCAATTGCTGGCAACCGCCGACAATCCGTCTGGAATCCGCGTGAGTCTGAGTATCGATATATGTTGCTGGTGTGGCGTCCGCTTGCACTTGGTATAGGCTTTGGCCACGGTCCCACTGCGGAAATAGCGTCAATCCAAAGCGTTCCGCTAATGCGGTAATACGTGGCTGATCAGCAGGCCATAGCCAAGTGGGGCCCAGGTCTGCGGTAAAGTCCTGGGTAGGACCGGCTCCTGATAGAATTCTGCCGCCGCAGCGTGCGCGCGCTTCAAACACGCTGATATTGGGTTTGTATGGAAGCAGTTTTTCAGCCAAGGACAAGCCGGACAGGCCGGCCCCAACAATCGCCACGTCAAGCATTGGCATCATGCCAGCTGCGCTGTTTGGCATAACAAGGAGTTACTGCGCCATATGGGTAATTTCGGCGCTTCGGTTGAGGCGCTTGGCATGATCAATTTCTTGCGGAAAATATCCCACACGCCGTCATAGCGTTGCTGGACCCGGATACTCCAACCCCAGACAACAGGTAGATGCACAGGCACCCAAATATTAAGATCCGGCCGGTCCGCTCCGGCGTTCTGCATGAAATACACGGTGTATTTTTCCAAAACGCTAATCGACGCGACGGGGTTGCCGGCAATTTGCGTTGGTATAGCTTGGGTCACGGCTTGGCTGAACAGCAGTTTTTGCTGTTGGCCTTGCTGTTGAAACGGGCCTAGCGGTATGACCGGCAAATGGCTTTCTGTGCCGGACAGATACAAAACCGGGCCGCGGTCTAAAGTCTCGGTATCCAGCAATGTCATGGTCTCGCCGTCAACAAAGTGCACGGTTCTGGTTGACTCCAGCAATTGTAGGACACCGAGCTGACTGCAAAAACCGGCGGTGTCCCATTCCAGTTTGAAACAGGGCGAAATGCTTAGCGTCGGCGTATCGTCAAGTAAGCTTAATTCCGGTGCGGCCATGCTGGCGTCTAGCAAGGTCAAACGATTGTGATTGGGCTGCTGCGGATGAGTGGCGGTAATGGGTAAGCAGTTGTTGAACAGCGGGTTCAGTAAATCGCTGTTCCACACGAATGCTTGTATTGGCGTTTGCTTAGTATCCACAGCTATCGCCACAGCCTGTTCGATGCTCAGCTGGTAATCGCCGAGTAAGCCGTTTTGCAGATCGTGCTCCAGTTCGCCAAGTCGGTCATCAGCCAATTTTTGTACGTCGATGCTGTAGCGATGGCCTGCTTGTATTATTGGATTGCTGGTTTTTGGCGGCGCAGGTGTCGGGCGGGGCAGTGGGAAAATGTGTTCCATGGTTGGGCTGCTTATGGCGAATGCCATCAGGCATTCAAGAATGAGGCCAATTGACCAAATCACCGAATGACAGCGAAGGTCATTGATTAAAGAGGATTACCGCTTTAAACCAACTTGCCAAACGATGTCGCGGATCCGACAAATCCGGCGATCTTGTCACGATAACGCTCTAGCCCTGGATTTTTGTCGGCGTTATCGTGCGTGCTTGCCATCCACGAAGAAGGCTTCTACAGTTTCACGGTATCTTCATAATTTTTTAGGAAAATCATGCGAAATTTATTGATAACGATGCTTTTGCTGTTCCCAACCCTAGCGGCTGCCCAAAACGATGCATTTAAAAATATGGACAAAGCGCAAATGCAGCAGATGATGCAGCAAATGAAAACCATGCAAAATTGCGTGAAGAACATAGACAAAGCCGATATGCAGGCTTTTCAAGCACAGGCAAAACAAATGAGTGCCGAAGTTAAGAGTTTATGCGCGGCGGGAAAACGCGATGAGGCCATGGCGAGAGCTATGGAATTTGGTAAGGATGTGTCGGCCAACAAAGCGATGCAACAAATGAAACAATGCGGCGAGGGAATAACGGAAACTATGCCTTTATTGCCTGATGTTACTCAAGGCCAAAATCAGCCCGGTTCGCCTCGGCATGTTTGCGATCACTAAGTTTTAATGCACCAATTTGGTTAGTTTTTTCTCGGTAAAATTTTACGGTTATTTGCGTCAAACCCGCGCCAGCCCTGATATAATCAAATTTTTGCGTTGGGGGTTTTATGGCTGTTGATCTAGTAGAGTTGAAAGCAGTATTGGCGCGGATGGAAGCTGCTTTAAGTAGCATCACTGAAATGGATTCCGAGGTGCTTGAGTTCATTGATGCTAATTACTCGGATTTGTTGAACGATCAAAAGATGGTTCAGGTGTTTAAAAGCGTCGGCGATGCCGAGGATGAGTTGCAAAGACAGTTAAACTTCTTACGCATTCGCATAACCGCCGGTATCCCGGAGTTTAAAGAGGTTTGTGACGCGGCTTAAGCGTATTTCAGCCGTTATGATTAGTTAATCGATGTAAACAGGGGGCGATGGGTATTTTGCTTTAGTTGTCCGCAATATAGACGTCGCTCCTCCTTCCAGATAGCCCATCCCAAGTTCAGCAGTACTCCAGTTCATAATCTGTTCATTAAATAACGGACATTCGCCCCTTATCGTCGCTTTTCGCTTGCTACCTGGTATGTTAATGCTCTCGCGTTGAACCGTGAGTTTGCCCGAGGCTTGGGTGAATCAACAGAACGCCACAGCGTGCATGCAGCCTAAGCTAGACCTTTTCTGACCGCCTGCCGGTTCCGACTAATTGTTCATTTCAGCCGGCATCGCGTAAAATCGCCAGCCATTATTACGCCCCCATTGGAGAGCAAATCATGAAATACCGTTTAATTGTCGCACTGATGATGGTCGCAGGTTTAGCCTGTGCGGAAGAAGCCAAGGAAGAATGGAACGAAACGACTTTAAAAGACGAGACTATCCAGAAAATTCAGCAATCTCAGTACACCTACAAAAAATGTGTGGTGGACACCATGCAAAAGCCCGAGTTTGCGAAAATGGAAAGCCGTAACGCCACCGATGTGATTATTAAATCGTGCGAGCCGACCTTGGCCGAAATACGTAAAGTTTATACTGACGCAGAAGTGCCGGGCGTTGTCGCTGATCGGCATTTGAAGAAAATGCGTATCCAGGTAACGCGCAACCTGCTGCAAGAATTGATGTATGCGGAAGCCGCGAAGAAATCGGGTATGCCAGGCAACTGATCTTCTTCTTGATATTGTGTCCAATCGAATTGTCGTAAAAACTTAACGCCTCGCTGGTTTTTCCCTTTTGCGACAACTCAGAACATTAGACCGTAAAGCCAATGTTTCAATTAACAACCATCACTCGTTTTTCATGAATACCTACACTATCGATTTATCCTTGCGTCCGACCACCTTCGATTTGTGGCATGTGTGTTTGGCCGGCACCGCCGCGCTGTTGGCTTTGATCCTGATTGTGGTTTTAGTCTCGGTGCTGTTGGGCATGCGCCGCTGCAAATCGGACGTACCGACCGCCGCCCCTATCGCACCGCAACCCGAAGTCAAAATTGTCGAAAAGATCGTCGAAGTAGAAAAAATCGTGCAGGCGCCCGCCCCGGAACCGGTGATTCTGAAGGAGGCGACTCCCGATGCGGCTTTGCAACTATTAAGCTTGTTGCAAAAAGAAGCCCGCTTTATCGACTTTATCAAAGAAGACGTCAGCGCTTTTTCCGATGCCGAAATCGGCGCGGCGGCGCGGGTGGTCCATCAAGGTTGCAGCAAGGCAGTCAGCGAGCATTTCAGCTTGGCACCCGTCAGCAACGATCCGGAAGGAAATCGCGTCACCCTGAATAAAGGCTTTGATGCCGCATCATTCCGTTTGACCGGCAATATCGTCGGCGAGGCGCCTTTTACCGGTACCTTGGTGCATAAAGGCTGGCAAGTTACGGATCTGCGTCTACCAAAATTAACCGAGGGCCATAACGCCAAGATCGTCGCGCCGGCCGAGGTGGAATTATGACCGCGCGTTATTCGGTCGGTATCGACTTAGGCACGACGCATTGCGTGTTGTCTTATGTCGATTTGGAGGCTGGCGACGATCAAGTGGTCCTGGATGTGTTGGCAATCCCGCAACTGACCGGTCCCGGTACCATAGAAGACAAGGCGCAATTACCCTCCTTTACCTATTTGGCTCATCCGGCCGAGATCGCCGAAGGCGCAACCGCGTTGCCTTGGACCGGTAAACCCGAATACTTGGTCGGTGAAATTGCCCGCAATCTGGGCAGCAAAACGCCGATAAGATTGGTATCCAGCGCGAAGAGCTGGTTGTGTCATGCCGGCGTCGATTGCAAACAAGCGATTTTGCCTGTGGAAGCGCCGGAAGATGTGGAGCGGATTTCGCCGTTTGCCTCTACCAAAGCCTATTTGCAACATTTGCGCGATGCTTGGAATCACAGGTTTCCGGAACACAATTTACAAGATCAGGACGTCACCATCACCGTGCCGGCCTCGTTCGACCCGGCTGCGCGCGAACTAACCGTCGAAGCAGCGCGCTCCGTGGGTTTGGGGCAGGCGGTATTGCTCGAAGAGCCGCAAGCAGCTTTGTACAGCTGGATCGAAAACAGCGAAGGCGATTGGCGTAATCATGTGCAAATCGGCGATGTGATTTTGGTAGCTGACATCGGCGGCGGCACCACCGACTTGTCGCTGATTGCGGTCACCGAACAGGACGGCAATCTGCAACTGACCCGAGTAGCAGTCGGCGATCATATTCTGTTGGGCGGCGACAATATGGATTTGGCCCTGGCCTATACCGTGAAAGCCAAATTGGAACAAGAAGGCGGTAAGCGTTTGGAAAGTTGGCAACTACAAGCCTTGACGCATGCCTGCCGGGAAGCGAAAGAGAAGTTGTTCAATCAACCGGAATTGGGCAGCATGCCGTTGGTAGTGGCGAGTCGCGGTTCCTCCTTGATCGGCGGCACCTTGCGTACCGAACTGACCCGCGACGAGCTGAACCGCATCTTGGTCGAAGGCTTTTTACCTTGGGTACCCATTGAAGAAAGACCGGTGATCAGGCCGCGCAGCGGTTTGCGTACCGCCGGTTTGCCGTATGCGCAGGATGCCGGCATCACCCGTCATCTGGCTGCATTTTTGTCGCGGCAAAAAGAAGCGACCGGCGAGCTGTCCGATCACGTGTTGCCGGAACACGCCAGCTTTCTGCATCCCACCGCCGTATTGTTCAACGGCGGGGTGTTAAAAGCCGGTTTGATGGCCGAGCGCTTGATGCAGATTTTAAATAACTGATTGCAGGCTGAACAAGCGGCGCCGGCCAGACTGTTGCAAGGCGCCGATCTGGACTTGGCGGTGGCGCGCGGTGCTGCATATTACGGATTTGTCCGCAAAGGCAAGGGTGTCAGGATCAAGGGTGGTACAGCGGCGGCTTATTACGTGGGCATTGAGAGTTCTATGCCGGCTGTGCCCGGATTGCCTGCCGAAATCGAAGCCTTGTGCATCGCGCCGTTTGGCATGGAAGAGGGCAGCGAACAGGAATTGCCTAATGACGAGTTTGGTTTGATCATCGGCGAGCCGGTACGCTTCCGCTTTTTCGGTTCAAAAACCCGACGTGACGATGCGGTAGGCGTGCGCTTGGACTATTGGCAAGACGACGAGTTGGAAGAACTGGACGAGATCGAAATTACCTTGCCGGAAGAAGGCCGCCATGCCGGCGATATCGTCCCGGTGCATTTGTCGGCGGCAGTGACCGAAGTGGGAACTTTGGAATTAAAAGCCGTTTCCAAACGCGATCAACAGCGCTGGAAAATCGAGTTCGATGTCAGGGCCGGCGAGGCCTGAAGTCTAGTTAGGCAGAAATTGAGCCATGTGGCTCAATCTCCGTTAAGCCAATAGCCTTTTATTGCTGTTGATAGTAAGGC
>FSSH01001196.1_pt1 | contig 18334 bp, 17 predicted proteins | sample 1166101 | NCBI WGS metagenome assembly FSSH01 (sample SAMEA32972668, study PRJEB13176) | freshwater metagenome | biome: Drinking water system; feature: Biomass in drinking water that filtered by 0.45 um membrane; material: drinking water | place: USA | collected 2012-12-20 | depth 0 m | reverse complement strand
TGGCCGGGCGTCTCGCACCCGACCTACACCGGCGGCCTCGGCTTCGGCTTCAAGTGGAACATGGGGTGGATGCACGACACCCTGAACTTCGTCTCGAAGGAGACGATCCACCGCCGCTACCACCACCACGACCTCACCTTCGGCCTGCTCTACGCCTTCTCGGAGAACTTCATCCTGCCGCTCTCACACGATGAGGTCGTACACGGGAAAGGCTCGCTCCTCGGCAAGATGCCGGGCGACCGCTGGCAGAAATTCGNNAAACCTGCGGGCCTATTTCGGTTTCATGTGGGGGCATCCGGGCAAGAAGCTGCTCTTCATGGGTGGCGAGTTCGGACAGGAGCGGGAGTGGAACCACAACCAGAGTCTCGACTGGCATCTGCTCGGCGACGGCCTCCATGCCGGCGTGAAGGATCTGGTACGGGACCTCAACCACCTCTACCTCTCGACTCCGGCTCTCCATGCTCGAGATACGGAAGCGGCCGGTTTCCAGTGGCTCGTCGCCGACGACCAGGACAACAGCGTCATTGCCTGGGCGCGCAAGGGCCGCGAGTCGGGCGAGGTGGCGGTGGTCGTGTCGAACTTCACGCCGGTGCCGCGGCATGGCTACCGTATCGGGGTTCCCGAAGGTGGGTTCTACCGCGAGGCGATAAATAGTGATGCCGAACGTTACGGCGGTTCCAACGTCGGCAACTTGGGCGGCCTGCATGCAGAGCCTGTCGAGAGTCACGGGCAGCCCTATTCGGTGGTGCTGACCGCGCCGCCGCTCGCGACGACGATCTTCGTTCGCGAGGGGTAAAAATCCGGGATCGCTGACGAGCGTGATGCTTGAGAGTTCGAGAAGGGCCGCATTCGGCCCTTCATCTGACTAGCTGAGTCCGGAATGGTGTGCCGTTGCCGATGGTCCGGCCGTAGAGATCCGAATAATTCGCTGCAGAGCCATCCCAGCCGAAGCTACGGGACATGGCCTTGCGTCGCATTGCGTTGAGCCGCTTCTTCTGGCCGAAGGTCTCGAAAGCACGGCGGATCGCATTGCCAAAGCCACGCGGCGAGGCTTCGCCGAAGGTGAAGCCCGTCACGCCATCCTCGACCGTATCGGCGAGGCCACCTGTACGACGGACGATGGGGAGCGAGCCGAAGCGCTGGGCGTACATTTGGGCAAGGCCACAGGGTTCGAAGCGCGAAGGCATCAGCAGGAAGTCGCTGCCAGCGAACATGCGCCGTGCCTCCTTCTCCTCGAACCCCACATGGACGCCGACGGCGGAGGGGTGGCGTCTGGCGAGGTCGCGCAAGGCTCCCTCGAACCGGGTCTCGCCCTGACCGATCACTACGAGCTGGCCGCCCTGAGCGACAATGGTCTCGGCAGCGGCGATGCTGAGGTCGATTCCCTTCTGGTGGACGAGACGCGAGACGATGGCGAAGAGCGGCCCCCGCGAGACGGCGAGCCCGAACTGACGCCGGACCATCTCTGCATTGGCGCGCTTGCCCTTCCAATCATCCGGCTCGAAGCGGGTCGCGAGGTGCGGATCGGTACGCGGATCCCAAGTCTCGTCGATGCCGTTGAGGATACCGGCAAGCCTACCCTGGCTCGCGCGCGTGCGCAGCAGCCCGTCGAGGCCGCAGCCGTGCTCGGCCGTCATGATCTCGCTAGCGTAGGTCTCGCTCACCGTGGTGACGTGGGAAGCGTAGAAAATGCCGGCCTTGAGAAAGGACAGTTTCCCGTAGAACTCCACGCCGTCCATCTGGAAGGCATCGTCTGGCACGCCGAGACGGCCGAGGGCTTCTGCCGAGAACAGGCCTTGGTAGGCGAGGTTGTGGATCGTCAGCACGGTCGGGATGCGCTGACCAGTCCAGGCCAGGTAGGCCGGCGCAAGTGCTGTCTGCCAGTCGTTGAGGTGCAGCAAGTCCGCCGACCAGGATGGGTCGAGCCCGCGGGCGATCTCAGCCGCGGCGAGGCTCATTCTGGCGAAGCGCAGATCGTTGTCGGCGAAATCGCCAGCAGCGTCGCCATATGGGCTGCCGTCGCGCTGATAGAGATCGGTACTGAGGAGGACGTAGACCGACAGGCCATCGCTGGTCTCGACGAGGCCGAGCTCACAGGGCGGAAGGCCGGCATGACCGGGAATCTGGGCGACCACCGGGATATGGTCGAAGCGCTCGACGACTTGGCGATAGCCAGGGATCAGGACGCGAACGTCGTAGTGGCGCCGCAAGGCCCGTGGAAGCGAACCCGCGACCTCACCGAGGCCGCCGGTCTTCACGAAATCCGCCATCTCGGGCGTGACGTAGAGGATGCGCGTGCGAAATGATCTCGAGGGCGAGGTGTCGGCCATCGCCGGATGAGGCAGACTCGCCGAAGCATGACTGCGGCTGGCCACGGACTGAGACGGCTCGGCGCGATCCATCGACGGTGTCCCGCTTCCATCGTCCAGATGAGGCTCGTCGGTGCCGGCTGACACCACTTCCATCATCGGGGCCGAACCGGGGGTTCGCCCGGCCCGCTGCAATGCACAATCCAAGCCATGACCCTGGTAAATGGCCAGTTAATTTGCTGCGCTGCGATGCCGGTACGGACTGATCCGGACCGTAGAGTCTTTCCCGCCGCCTCCGGCAACTGAGGCGGGCATGGTCATAGTTCGGTCAGCGTCCTCGCCAATAACCTGTGTTGTCGGGACGTTGTCCATGGAAGGCATGGTGTTTGCAGCGAGGGAACCGAGGCCGCCGTCATCCCGACACGGCGATCACCCGGACCCACCATGCCGGCGCAAGCGTCCAAGGGCATAAGATCGCCAAAAGAGGCGGTCCTGCCGCGGATCGCCGAGCGCATTCCGGCGGCGACGAGGGGGAAACTAGACGTGCTGAACGATGTCCTGACCATACCGAAGCGCGAGCGGGGTGCGTCTGAAACGAGCGCAGAACCGATCCATGGCATGCCTGCGGCGCCAGCCTGGGCACAACCGGCCAGAAGCGTGTCCGGCGATCCGGTTGTCGATATGCGCGAAGCCATCGTCGCCAAGCTCGCTTATGCGATCGGCAAGACCCCGCAGATCGCCCGCGAGCGCGACTGGTTCGCCGCAACGGCTCTGGTTCTTCGCGACCGGATCGTCGATGCCTGCATGACGTCCGAGAGCGAGAACGTTCCGAACAAGCGGGTCTATTATCTCTCCCTCGAATTCCTCATCGGACGCCTGATGTCCGATGCCATGAACAATCTCGGCCTGGTCGAGACGACTCGAGCGGCGCTCGCCGACCTCGGCATCTCCCTCGACACCGTAGAGGGCGCGGAGCCTGACGCTGCGCTCGGAAATGGAGGCCTCGGACGCCTCGCAGCCTGTTTCATGGAAAGCATGGCGAGCCTGTCGATCCCGGCGATCGGCTACGGCATCCGCTACGATCATGGACTATTCCGGCAATCCCTGGAGGATGGCTGGCAGAAGGAGGCACCGGAGACCTGGCTCGCCGAGGGTAATCCCTGGGAGTTCGCGCGGCCGGACGCCACCTATCGGATCGGTTTTGGCGGCCATGTCACCATGTCGTCGGTGACGGAAGGGATCATCCGGCGCCACTGGCAGCCGACCGAGACGGTGCTAGCCGTCGCTCACGATGTTCCGGTGGTCGGGTGGCGCGGTCGCCACGTGAACACCCTGCGCCTTTGGAAGGCGGAAGCCGAATCGCCGATCGAACTGGCGCGCTTCAACGGCGGCGATCATGTCGGCGCGGTCTCGGACCGCTCTCGGGTGGAGGCGATCTCGCGTGTGCTCTATCCGAGCGACTCCTCCGATGCCGGCCAGGAACTGCGCCTGCGCCAGGAGTATTTCTTCACCTCGGCCTCGCTCCAGGATCTCGTGCGGCGCCACGTCGCCGAGCGCGGAGACCTGCGGTCGCTGCCGGATCACGCGGCCATCCAGCTCAACGACACCCACCCGGCCATAGCTGTTCCCGAGCTGATGCGGCTCCTCCTGGAGGATCACGGCTTCAACTGGGAGGATGCCTGGCATATCACGACCAACACGCTCGGCTACACCAACCATACCCTGCTGCCGGAAGCCCTGGAGACCTGGCCCGTGGGCCTGATGGAGCGGCTGCTGCCGCGCCACATGCAGATCATCTACCTGATCAACTGGATGCATCTGGAGGAGCAGGGGCGCCACGGCCATTCGGATGCGGCTCACCTCGCGTCGGTCTCCCTGATCGAGGAGTCGCACGGCAAGCGCGTTCGGATGGGCCATCTCGCCTTCCTCGGCGCTCGCCGCGTCAACGGCGTGTCGGCGCTCCACACCGACCTGATGCGCTCGACGGTGTTCAAGGACCTGCACGCGCTCGACACCGATAAGATCGTCAACAAGACCAACGGCATCACATTCCGGCGTTGGCTGCACAACGCCAACCCGGAACTCACCAAACTCGCGGTCGAAGTTGCCGGGGAGCGGGTTCTCGATGATCCGAGCGCCCTTCTCGATCTCGCCGGCCACGCTGAGGACAAGACCTTCCAGGCTCGATACGCCGCCATGCGACTCGCCCGCAAGGAGGCCCTGGCCAAGGTCGTCGCGAACCGGACCGGGATCATCGTCGATCCGACCGCCTTGTTCGACGTGCAGATCAAGCGCATCCACGAGTACAAGCGCCAGCTCCTGAACGTGATCGAGACGGTTGCGCTCTACCAGGCGATCAAGGCCGACCCGAACAAGGAATGGACCCCAAGGGTCAAGATGTTCGGCGGCAAGGCGGCTCCGAGCTATGTCCAGGCCAAGCTCATCATCAAGCTCGCCTGCGACGTCGCCAAGGTCGTCAACGACGATCCCGACGTGGCCGGACGGCTCAAGGTCGCGTTTCTGCCGAACTACTCGGTGAGCCTCGCCGAGGCGATCATCCCGGCCTCCGATCTGTCCGAGCAGATCTCGACGGCGGGGATGGAGGCTTCCGGAACCGGCAACATGAAGCTCGCCCTCAACGGCGCTCTCACGATAGGCACCCTCGACGGCGCCAACATCGAGATCCGCGACCATGTCGGACCGGAGAACATCTTCATCTTCGGCCTGGACGCTGCCGGAGTCGCAGAACGGATGACGGAGGTCGGGTATCCGTCGAAGGCAATCGCCGCATCGCCGCGTCTCGCCGCGGCGCTCGACCTCATCGGATCAGGCGGGTTCTCGCCAGACGACCGCAGCCGCTTCCGGCCGCTCGTCGACGACCTGCGCCACCACGACCGCTACCTGCTCACCGTGGACTTCGACGATTACTGGCGCGCACAGCGCGAGATCGACGCTGCCTGGGGCAACCCGAAGGCATGGTGGAGATCGGCGATCCTCAACACGGCCCGCATGGCATGGTTCTCGTCGGACCGCTCGATGCGCGAATATGCCGAGGAGATCTGGCGGGTGAAGGTGGCCTGAAGCCGAAGAGACCGGTACGAGAAAAAATCCCCGGCGCAGCGATGCGCCGGGGATTCTTCTGTTCTGGGTCGCCGATCAGCCGGCCGGATCGAGAAGGGCGGGATAACAGCGGGCGCCGGCCGAGGCGGCGAGGACCTCCACGGCGCCCACTGTGGACGCATCGCCGACGACATGGACCACGTCGGTGGTCCGGAGAGAGGGAAGGTGGGCCGTCAGCGGTCCGGGCCTCACATCAGGCGGCCTCTGTCGCGAGCGATCCGCCACGAGGACGATCCGATTGATGCCTGTCGCGCGCAGCCAATCGAGGGACGGGCGCATGTAGAGATCGAGGGGATCGCGTGCCCCCGCGATCAGGACCACCTCACGGGCCGGCTCGATGTAACGAGCGGCCCGTGCGATCGCCCAGATCGGTGCGAAGCCGGTCTCGGCCGCGACGAGGACAAGGCGGCCGCCGCCGGGGCGATAGAAGCCGCGTCCGATCGGTCCCTTGACCTTGACTTCCGTCCCGAGCGCGACGGTCTCACCCAAGGCGCCGGCAAGAACGGTCCGGTCGTTCTTCAAAGGCAGATGAAACACGAGCTCGTTCAGTTCCGCGGCGCCGTCGATCCGGAGGGTCGGGCTCAGCGTCAGCGGCTCGTAGCCGTCGACCGTCACCACGACCTGATGGCCCGGCTCGAACGCGAGTCGCCGCGAGACGGTCACCACCATCTCGATGACGTGAGGGCCGAGGGCTCGAATGTCGGTGATCGTGCCGGTTCGGCGCGTGGGCAGAGACGCTTTGGCCGCTTCTGAGGGAACGAGAGCGAGAGGCTGCGGCAGGAGCGGCGCCAGTGCCTCGGACCTGAACCTCCGTGCCTGCGGACGGCGCGAGAGCGGGGCGAGGGCCTGCCCGAACGATGCGACGCCTTGAAGCCCATTCCCGGAGCCGATCATGCCTTCGGCCATCGCTGCCTCGACCGGCGTATCGCCGGTCGAGATACGGACGGCCTTGCCGTTGACGACGAGCGAACAGCGGGCGCTCATGGTCTGCTCCCAGGCAAGTGGATGGAGGAGAGATCCGGCCGGTCACGCGCGGACGGGCTCAACGCGGCTGACGAAGCAGTTGATCGACGAGGATCGCCCAACGGTCGCGCACCTGCCTGACGTCTTCGACGGTGCCGTGCCCGGCCTGACCGAGCTGTGAGCGAAGCTCGGCATTCTCGCTGCGCTGGGCCTTCAGCACGGCCTTCATCAACGTCATCTCGGTCTTGAGGCGCAGAAGGTCCGGCGAAGGCTCCTCGTCAGCGTCGATCGGGTCCAGCTCCGAAGGGGAGGGCGGAACGAGGGTGAGCCTGGCGGCTGGCGGCTGGTCGTGGGCCCTGCGCAGCGGGCTCGCCACCAGCCGCCGAACGATGTCGGATTCGGTGTCCGCCTGCTTCTGCCACGCCACCTGCGCCATCGCCTTCGTCCCTTGTCCAACATCCCTCGGCATCACGCCGCCGCTCGGATCACGGGGCTACGATGCAAGATCATGGTTAAGGGAAGTTTAAATACATCCAACGGTTTGCGGATGTCTTACGCCGCCTCCGGCGCTGCTCCGACGAGTTGGCGCGCCTGAAGCATCGACATCGGCTCGCCGAATGCGAAGCCCTGCGCGTACTCGCAGCCCAGATCGGCCAGAGCCTGGGCATCGGCCTCGGATTCCGCGCCTTCCGCCACAATGGCGAGTCCGAGTTCCTGGGCCATCTTCACGATCGACCGCAGGATGACGGTCTGACCCGTGGCGATCTGGCGGACGAAGGACTGATCGATCTTGATCGTGTCGAAGGGGAAGCGCTGGAGGTAGGAGAGTGCCGAGTAACCGGTCCCGAAATCGTCGAGGGACAGGCCGGCGCCGAGATCGTGGATCCGCGTCAGCATCTGCGCGGCATATTCGGGGTTCTCCATCACCAGGCTCTCGGTGAGTTCAAGCTTGAGCGAGCCCGGCAGGACGCCGGAGCGCGCCAGAACCGTCTTCACGTCATGCAGCAGATCGTGGCGCAGGAGCTGACGTGAGGACACGTTGACGGAGGCGAAGATCGGCGGCTCGACATCGAGGGATCGCTGCCAGGCGGCGAGCTCGATCGCGGTTCGCTCCAGCACGAAGATGCCGAGATTGACGATGAACCCGGTCTCCTCGGCAATGGGAATGAACTTGACCGGGGGGATGCGCCCGAGCTTCGGGTGGTCCCACCGCAGCAGGGCCTCGAAACCGGCCACAGTCCGGTCCTCCAGCCGTACGATCGGCTGGAACAGCACCTTCATCTCGTTGCGTTCGAGGGAACGGCGCAGGTCGCTTTCCAGCATCAGGCGGTCGCTGCGCTCGTTGCGCATGTTGGCACGGAACACCTCCGAGCGGTCACCGCCCTGGCGCTTGGCCTGGATCATCGCGATCTCGGCGTTCTTGAAGACCTCCTCGCGCTTAAGGTTCGCGCCGGATTCGTGCAGCGCGATGCCGACGGAGACCGTCAGGAACAGTTCGCGCTCGGCATAGGTGATCGGCGTTGCAATCGCTTTCCGGATCATCTCGGCGAAGGCGATGATCCTGTCGGGCTCACGTTCGGAGAGCAGGATCAGGCCGAACTCGTCTCCGGCGATGCGGGCGAGGGTGTCCTGCGGTCGCAGAAGACGGCCGAGGCGGCGCGACAGGGTCAGGAGAATCGAGTCGCCGGCCGACAGGCCGATGGCATCGTTGACGGTCTTGAACCGATCGAGGTCGAGGACGATCGTCGTCGGCTTGAGGCGCGGGTCCTGGCTGGCGAAGGCGAGGGCCGCATCGAGACGATCGTAGAAGAGCTCGCGGTTCGGCAAGCCGGTCAGGCTGTCGTGGACCGCATCGTGGAGCAGACGCTCCTCGGCGGATTTGACCTCGGTGACGTCGGCGATCGTGCCGACGATCCTGGCCACCTCGCCATCGATGCCGATGACCGGCCGGGCCTTGAGGCGATACCAGTGATAGGCGCCGACCTGCGAGCGGAGGCGGAAATCGTGGAGGATGCGGCCGCGCCGTTCCTCGATCACGGCGTCCAGGGCGGCGGAATACCGCTCCACGTCGAACGGGTGGAGGAGGGCGAGCCAGTTCGCGGCCGGTCCTTCGAGAGCGCCGCGCTTGAGACCGAGTTGGCCTTCGATCTCCTGTCCGGCAAAGACACGGTCTCCCGGCACATCCCAATCGAAGACGACGTCGCCCGACCCGGTCAGCGCCAGCGCCCGGCGCTCGGTATCGGAGACGAGGGCATGGGTGAGGCCGCCGCCCGCGAAGGCGTGCTGCATCACCGTGAAGCCGATCAGCATGACGATGAGGACGAGGCCGCCGATCAGGGCGGGCTGGACCAGATCGCTTCCGATCTGACCGGTGATGGCGAAGCCCGCAGCCACCACCCACACCATCAGGAGGGCCCAGGTCGGCACCAGCAGGATGGCCCGGTCGTAGCCGTTATGTGCCGCCAGATAGACGATCAGCAGGAGCCCGACGGCGGCGACCGCGGCGATCGAGATCCGCGCGACTCCCGCAGCCACCGGCGGGTCGAACACGGCAAGTCCGACGAGGCCGGCCAGAAAGGCGAGCCAGAAGAACGCGACGTGGCTGTAGCGAACGTGCCACCGGCTGAGGTTGAGATAGGCGAACAGGAAGACGAGGAGCGTCGCCCCCAGGATCGCTTCGGCAGAGGCGCGATAGACCCTTTCGGCTACCTCGGTGAGCGGGAAGATCCGCTGCAGGAAGCCGAAATCGATGCAGGCATAGGCGAGCACCGACCAGGCGAGCGCCGCAGAGGCGGGGAAGATGATTGCTCCCTTCACCACGAAGATGATGGTGAGGAACAGGGCCAGGAGCCCGGCGATTCCGATAATGATGCCCTTGTAGAGCGTCAGGCCGGTGGACTTCTTGCGATAGGCCTCCTGGTCCCAGAGGTAGACCTGGGGAATGTTGGGGCCACGCAACTCAGCCACGAAGGTTACGGTCGCGCCGGGGTCGACGGTGATCATGAACTGATCGGCTTCGGGATTGTCCTCGCGCTCAGGGCGGATGCCCTGGCTCGCCGTGATAGCGGCGATGCGAGATCCACCGAGATCCGGCCAGACCACCCCGGAGCCGACGAGCCGGAAATGCGGCGCGACCAGGAGCCGGTCGATCTGTTCGTCGGTATCGTTTGTGAGAGCGAACACCATCCAGTCGGGGCGGGCGCCGGTGTCGCGCGCCTTCACCACGATGCGGCGGACGATGCCGTCCTTGCCCGGAGCGGTCGAGATCTGGATGAGGTCGCCGTCCGAGCGGTAACGCTCGATCATCGACGTCAGGTCGATGGCCGGCGCATCGAGGGTAAGACGCACGGCTTCCACGGCCCAGGTATCCCGGCTCGTCGCCAGGACAGAGAGGATGGCCGTTACGAGCACGGCCAGGGCGAGGAAGGCTTTACGCAACGGGCGGGTTTTCCGGCCGGAGTGGGTGTCCCGGCATCTACGGCTTAGGTTGCCCCGAGTCGTATCGATGGGGCGTTGGGCGAGCAAGGCGCAGTGCAGCGTCCAGTCCGACCACCCACCGTTTCGTGAGCGCCCGACACGGTTCGATCGCGCTCCTTTGCGGCTAAAACAAGCCGCGTCGGCCTCGCCTGACTCGGTCATCGTTGACGATGCCGTTGGATCGCTCAAGCGGCCTGAAGGGCCTGCCTCACATGCTCCAACGTGGGGAGTTTCTTGATGGGTCCGATCGCCGAAAGCGTCGGTGCGCCCTGAAGGAGCCGCCGCCCGGCCGCGCGCACATCCTCGACGGTGATCGCGTCGACCTTGGCGATGACATCCGCTGCCGGAATAACCTTACCCCAGGCCAGAAGCTGACGGGCATTGCGTTCGATGCGGCCGCCCGGCGTCTCCAACGCTGAGAGGAGCGAGACCTTGAGCTGTGCCTTTGCGCGGACGATCTCGACCGTGTCGATATCGGATACGGCCTTCACTGTCTCCGACAGGGTGACATCGACGAGTTGCGCGAGGTCGGCGCCGGATGTGCCCGCCCCGATTCCGAACAGGCCGCAATCCGAGAACGGCCAGTGGAAGGACTGGATCTCGTAGGCCAGCCCACGGGTCTCGCGGACCTCGTGCCAGAGCCGTGAAGTCAATCCCCCTCCGAGGATTTGCGCGAACATGTGGAGGGCGTAGTAGCCGTCGTCGCGGAATGACAGACCGGGCAGGCCGATGACGACGTTGGCCTGTTCGAGCTTCTTCGAGAGGCGTCGCTCGCCGCCGCGATAGATTCCCGGCACGGCCTCCGGTGCCTTGGCTGCCTTCATGCTCCCGAAGTGGCGCTCGGCCGCCTCGACGATCGCGTCGTGGGCAACGGCGCCCGCCGCCGCGACGACGATCCGTTCAGGCGTGTATTCGCGCTCGAGATAGGCCGAGATGGCGTTCCGGTCGAAGCTCTTGATGGTGGCTGGGGTGCCGATGATCGGACGGCCGATCGGCTGCTCCGGGAAGGCGGCCTCGGTGAAGGCTTCGTAGACGACGTCGTCGGGCGTATCCTCGATTGCTGCGTATTCCTGCAGAATGACGCCCTTCTCGCGGGCGAGCTCGCCCGGATCGAACAGCGAGTTCGTCAGGATGTCGCCGAGGACGTCGAAGGCGACGCCGACATCCTCGCCGAGGACGCGGGCACTGTAGCTGGTGCCTTCCGCGCTCGTGGCCGCGTTGATGTCGCCACCGACATCCTCGATCTCCTCGGCGATGCGGCGGGCCGAACGGGTCGCGGTGCCTTTGAACGCCATGTGCTCGATGAGGTGGCTAAGGCCGTGCTCGTCCGGGCGTTCATGGCGAGAGCCGGCTCCGACCCAGACGCCGAGCGTCGCCGTCGCAACCCCCGGCATCGCCTCGGTGACTACCGTCAGGCCGTTGTCGAGCCGTGTCACCTTGAGATCGGGTGAGGCACCGTGCGTGGCGAAATGCTGGTTCATACGGTTGAACATTCCTCATCGAAGAGGTGGTCACAGGCTGCGGACACACTGGCGGTGCGTCGGCTCGGAGCGGGGAAGGTCAGTTGGTGATCCGAGCGCGCTCACGGATGAACCGCTCCACCGCCGCCTGATCATTTGGCAAGCGCGAAAACAGTTCCTTGCGGTCCATCAGGTCGGCGAGGTGGGGCGGAAGGGACGGGCGCGGGCCCTTAATCGCTTGCGAGACCGCATCCGGGAACTTCGCCGGGTGAGCAGTGGCGAGGGCGACCACAGGCGTATGCGGATCACGCTCCAGCAGACGCCGGGCGGCATTGACGCCGATCGCGGTGTGAGGATCGAGGACATGTCCCGTCTGAGCATGGGTCTGGGCGATCTCGGCCATCACGGCTTCTTCGGGAACGGCCGTGGCGTCGAACTCATCGCGAACGCTAGCAAGGACCGAGGGATCGAGGCTGAAGCCGCCCGATTGCTTGAGGCCGGCCATGAGGCGACCGAGGCTCGATGAATCCCGGCCCAGGGCCTCGAACAGCAGCCGCTCGAAGTTCGACGAGATCTGGATGTCCATCGACGGCGACGTCGTCGGCTGGACGCCGCGGACCTCGTAGGCACCGTGTTCGAGGGTGCGGGCAAGGATGTCGTTGGCATTGGTGCCGATCATCAGCCGATCGATCGGCAGGCCCATGCGCTTGGCGACCCAGCCAGCGAGAATGTCGCCGAAATTGCCGGTGGGAACCGCGAAGGAGACTGGGCGATGGGGACTGCCGAGTGCCACCGCGCTGGTGAAGTAATAGACCGACTGCGCGGCCACGCGCGCCCAGTTGATGGAATTCACGCCCGACAGGCGGACCTCGTCGGCAAAATCGCCGTGCTGGAACAGGGCTTTGACGATGTTCTGGCAATCGTCGAAATTGCCGTCGATGGCGATGGCATGGACGTTCGCGGCACCCACAGTCGTCATCTGCCTGCGCTGCACGTCGGACACGCGGCCTTGCGGGTAGAGGATGAAGATGTCGACCTGGTCGAGCCCGCGGAAAGCCTCAACGGCAGCGCTGCCGGTATCGCCCGAGGTCGCGCCGACGATGGTCGCGCGGGAGCCACGAGTGCGCAGGACATGGTCCATCAGCCGCCCGAGAAGCTGCATCGCCACGTCCTTGAACGCGAGCGTCGGGCCATGGAAGAGTTCGAGCAGGAAGAGGTTGTCGTCGAGCTGCACCAGGGGGCAGACCGCCGGGTGGCGGAAGGTGGCGTAGGATTCCTCGATCATCCCGTCGAGCGCCACCTCCGCGATCTCGCCGTCGATCAGGGGGCGCAGAACGAGTTTTGCGGCGTCGGCGTAGCGGACGCCCGCCAATCCGGCGATGGCCTCGAGCGAGATCTGCGGCCAGGATTCCGGCACGTAGAGGCCGCCGTCGCGGGCAAGGCCCGCGAGCAAAGCATCGGAAAAGTTGAGTGGCGCCGCAGCGCCGCGGGTCGAGACGTGTAGCAAAGGGGCCTCCGGGAAGGGGCTCCGTCTACACGATGTCAGCGGGCGTGTCGAAAAGCTGAATGGCTTGAACGCCAGAAAGGTACATCGCCCTATCGCCAGTCACGCCGCGCTGCCAGGCGCCTTCACCAGCTTGCAGCCGTTGATCCGCCACGCTCCGTCTGACTGCTTCTCCAGGCTGTAGAGCGCCATCCAATCGACGCCCTCCTCGTCCTGAAGGGACACGCCGAGTGCCATGCCGTCTTCGCCTGCAGGCTCGATACGATCGACGCTGAAGCGGCGCGCCCGATAGACTGGCTTATAGCCGCTCCGCACCATGGCGATGAAGCTGTCGGGCGAGGGAAACATGCTTTGAATCGCGGGAGCGGCCTGAGCGTAAGCGGTGGCCGCATCGTCCTTGCGGAATGCCTCGATTTGGCGTTCCACGGTAGCCCGAGCCTGGGACTGGGCAGCTTCGTCGGCGGCGAATGTCGGCCCGCTCAGGAAGGCGAGCACGAATAAAGCGAGAACGGCGCGCATGACACCCTCCGCGTGAAAGTCGGCAACCGATGACGAGAGTAGAGCGGCAGGCCGCCTTGGCAACGAAGAACTGGCCAGCAAGAGGCTTGCCAATACAGGCGTTATGTCACGCCGGGGCCGCCTCCTTCAACCGAAGCCAGGCAAAGACGCCGAAGACGCCGATAAGGCAGCCGGCGATACCAAACCAGGTGAAGGCGTATTGCAGGTGATTGTTGGGCAGGTCGACCCGCAATTGGCCGCCCTTCGGCCAGCCGCCGGGATTGGAGGTCGCATCCGCTTCGATGAGGAAGGGCGGAACATCGGCGATCCCCTTCGCGGCGGCGATGCCGGCGATATCGCGGTTGTACCATTCGCCGCGAGCCGGGTCCGGAGCTGGGACGAACATCGTCCGCGGCTCGGAACCACGCAGGATGCCGGTGACCGTGACTTCGCCTGAGACCTGGCCGGCCGAGCGCCGGGCCGGATCCTTCAACTCAGTCCGGATGAATCCACGGTTGACCAGTACCGTGCCGCCGTCGTCGCGAACGAGGGGCGTCACGACGTAGAAACCCTGCTGCGCGCGTCCGGGCGTCGAACCTGCAGCGAGGCCGTGGACGAGGGTCTCCTTGTCATGGAAGAAGCTTCCGGTGACGCGGACACGCCGGAACTCATCGGAAGCGGGGTTCCAATCCCGCGGCGCGGGGAGGCTTGCCGGCGGCTCGACGCGGGACCGCGCGATGATCTGGGCGATCAGCGCCTCTTTCTCCGCCTTGCGCTGAAGCTGCCAAGTCCCGAGACCGAGCAGGATCGCCAGCACGATGCCGGCCGCGAGCGCTGGGATCGTAAGGCTGGCCAGGGGGTTCTGCCGCCCGGTCGCCTCGTTCACCGGAAGCGTCCCTGCTCGGCCTTGTTGGCGAACTGCAACGCTGCCAGCACACCCTTGAGCGGGCGGACCAGCAGCAGGCTAAGGCCGACCGATAGTCCACCGCCGACGAGCGCATGGACCCACATCGGCGGCTCGTAGGTGATCTCCAGCCAGAGCGCGATGCCTACCACCACCACGCCCACGATCGACATGACGAAGAAGGCCGGCCCATCTCCCGAGTTGAAGCCGGAATAGTCCAGGCCGCAGGCCTCGCACGAGGGGCGGAAGGTCAGGAATCCATCGAACATGTGTCCGCGGCCGCAGCGTGGGCAGCTTCCGCGCAGGCCGGCTGAAACCGGGGAGGGGGTCTGGCTTTCGTTCAAGGCGTCATGCTCCTCGGCCCGGCTGCACGCGCAGAGTCCGGGCCATGTCGTTGGATATGGGACGTCAACGACGCCACCACGCGAAAAGGGCGGCTCACGCCGCCCTTTTCCTGAAATTCCGACGATGACCTCGCGCGTCGCGAGACCGCTCAGTGAGCCGAGGGCCCGGCGCCCCAGACGTAGATCGAGGCGAACAGGAACAGCCAGACCACGTCGACGAAGTGCCAATACCAGGCAGCGAACTCGAAGCCGAGATGCTGCTGGGTGGTCATCTGGCCGAGGTAGATCCGATAGAGGCAAACGGCCAGGAAGATGGTCCCGATGATGACGTGCGCGCCATGAAAGCCCGTCGCCATGAAGAAGGTCGACGAGTAGATGCTGCCCGAGAAGCCGAAATGGGCGTGGCTGTACTCGTAAGCCTGGCAGGCGGTGAACAGCACGCCGAGGATGATCGTCAGCCACAGGCCGTATTTCAGGCCCTTCCGGTCGCCATGCAGAAGTGCATGGTGCGCCCAGGTGATGGTGGTGCCGGAGGTGAGCAGGATCAGGGTGTTGAGGAGCGGCAGATGCCAGGGATCGAAGGCCTCGATACCCTTTGGTGGCCATGTGCCGCCGGTGAAGGCGAGACGGGAGGCCTGGATCGGGTCGGCCGTGTAGAGCGCGGCCTCGAAATAGGCCCAGAACCACGCGGCGAAGAACATCACCTCGGAGGCGATGAACATGATCATGCCATAGCGGTGATGGAGCTGGACGACGCGGGTATGGTCGCCGCTATTGGCCTCGTGGACGACGTCCTTCCACCATGCCAGCATGGTGTAGAGCACCCCGAGGGTGCCGGCGCCGAACACGTAGGGACCGATCGCCAGATTGCCGATGGTAAGGCTCTTCATCCAGAAAACGGCACCGAACGCCATCAGGAAGCCGGAAAAGGCGCCGATGAGCGGCCAAGGGCTCGGGTTCAGGATGTGGTAGTCGTGATTCTTGGCGTGCGCCTCGGCCATCGAAACTGCTCTCCTCGCCCCTGCCCTTGAGCCGCTTGCGGCAACGGGCCTTTCATCCATCCAGAGGATCGCGCGATGCCCGATCCCTCTCCCCGAACCCATAATGCGACGAGCGTGACCTTGTCACGCCGACGGCATCAGAAATTCGACTTCGTCCCCGTGCCGCTTGGTGTCGCAAGCGCGGCCGTGGGCTGGCCGTTCTTCGACGCGAAGTATGTGTAGGACAAGGTCATCTCGCTCCACTGCGCCGTATTCGAGTCTTTGCGGACATCCGGGTCGATGTAAAACACCACCGGAAATTCCATGGTCTCGCCAGGCTGCAGGGTCTGCTCGTTAAAGCAGAAGCATTGAATCTTGAAGAAATATCCGCCCATCAGGGCCGGCTGGACGTTGAACGTTGCGATGCCGGTGGTGGGTGTCGTCCCGACGTTCTTGACCCGGAAGAATACGGTCTTGGTCTCACCCAGCTTCGCGGTGACCTCGCGTACCTCGGATTGGAAACGCCAAGGGAGCGACGGAGCGACGTTCGTATCGAAGCGGACGACCATGCTGTCGTCGCTTGCAACCGCGCTTGAAGCATCCGCGCGGCGGGGTGTGCCATCGAAACCGGTGGCCTTGCAGAACAGGTCATAGAGTGGCGACGAAGCGAACGCCAAGCCGCCCATCGTCAAGACGAGGGCGACGCAGGCGAAAGCCGTGCGTGCCGCCGGGGTATTTCCAGCCGATCCGGACCTCGAGCTCTCCGACATCCTATTTTCCTCAGAGCGGACGGTTGAGGACTTGCGGCCCCAACTTGGCGATCGTCAGGACGTAGAAGATAAGCACCAGGGTACCGAGCACGACGGCGATGGCGAGCGAGCGCTTGCGCCTTCGCTCAGCCTGAACCGCGTCCAACGACTTCGGCGCGACCTCGTTTCCCTTGGGTCCGCGGCTCATGCCAAGACCCCGCGGAAAAGGCCGAGGCCGTGCTCGGCGAGGAGCGCTGAGAACAGCAGGAACAGATAGAGGATCGAGAAACCGAACATCCCCAACGCCGCCCGCTTCTCCGCCTCGCCCTCGCGGTTGCGCATCACATGCACGCTGAAGGCGATCATGCCGAGTCCGCCGAGGAGACCGGTGATGCCATAGAGTAGGCCTCCGAAGCCGAGCGCCACCGGTGCGAGTCCGATGGGAAACAGCAGCAGCGAGTAGCCGAGGATCTGACGGCGTGTCGAAACCGGGCCGGCCACGTTCGGCATCATCGGTATGCCGGCCTTCGCGTATTCGCCCGCCTTGATAAGGGCCAGCGCCCAGAAATGCGGCGGTGTCCAGATGAAGATGATCAGGAACAGGACGATCGATTCGATGCCGACGGTACCGCTCACCGCGGCCTGTCCGATGATCGGGGGGAGGGCGCCGGCAGCGCCTCCGNNCCGATGACGATGTTCTGCGGCGTCGCCCGCTTCAGCCACATCGAATAGATCACCGCGTAGAATACGATGGTGAAGGCGAGGAGCCCAGCCGCGAGCCAGTTGGCTGCGAGCCCCAGGATCATCACTGACCCCGCCGACAGGACGAGGCCGAAGGCGAGCGCTTCGCCGGGCTGGATGCGGCCATCCGGAATCGGGCGCTTGGCAGTGCGGGTCATCACCGCGTCGATATCAGCATCCCACCACATGTTGAGGCAGCCAGACGCACCGGCGCCGACCGCGATCATCAGGAGAGAGATCGTCGCCACGACTGGCTGGACGTGGACATGGGAGACCACCATGCCGACCAGCGCCGTGAAGATGACGAGCACCATCACGCGCGGCTTGAGCAGGGCGAAGAAATCCGAGACCTCGCCTTGTCCGGGAGATGCTGCGAAGGTCTGAGGCTCGACGTCAGCGGAAAAGCTGTTCGACAGGCTCGTCATGGGCACCATGGCTCAACGTTCGATCTTGGAAGTGTCGGGAGTCGCCACCTCGCGACATCCGTTCACGGACCAGCGGGCTTGGCCGTACGATCCGTCTTAAAGAGCGAGGACCGCCTGGGCGGTCCTCGCGATCGTCAGGATTGTCTCGGTTGCCTTGCCCGTTAGTGGGCAGGCTCTTCGACGATCTTCGGAAGCGTCTCGAACTGGTGGAAGGGAGGCGGAGAGGACAGTGTCCATTCCAAGGTAGTCGCACCGGGACCCCAGGGATTGTCCGCTGCGCGCCTGCTCGACCGGAAGGCCAGCACCACGCCGATCACGAACACCACCATGCCCAGGGCGAAAATGTGCCCGCCATAGGTCGAGACCTTGTGCCAACCGGCGAAGGCATCGGGGTAGTCGGCGTAGCGGCGCGGCATTCCGGCGAGGCCGAGAAAGTGCATCGGAAAGAACAGGACGTTCGCACCGATGAAGGCCAACCAGAAGTGGAGCTTGCCAGCCCATTCCGGGATGATGTGCCCGGTCATCTTCGGGAACCAGTAGTAGACACCGGCGAAGATGATGAACACGGCACCGAGCGAGAGCACGTAGTGGAAGTGCGCGACGACGTAGTAGGTGTCGTGGAGGTACTTATCGACTGCCGCGTTCGCCAGCACCACGCCGGTCACGCCGCCGACCGTGAACAGGAAGATGAAGCCGACTGCCCAATGCATCGCGGCGGTGAAGCGGATCGAGCCGCCCCACATGGTCGCGATCCAAGAGAAGATCTTCACACCCGTCGGCACCGCGATGACCATGGTCGCGAAGACGAAGTAGGACTGCGTCTGGAGCGACAGACCGACCGTGTACATGTGGTGCGCCCA
>FSSH01000676.1_pt1 | contig 18356 bp, 16 predicted proteins | sample 1166101 | NCBI WGS metagenome assembly FSSH01 (sample SAMEA32972668, study PRJEB13176) | freshwater metagenome | biome: Drinking water system; feature: Biomass in drinking water that filtered by 0.45 um membrane; material: drinking water | place: USA | collected 2012-12-20 | depth 0 m | reverse complement strand
GAACAACAGGGCTGCAATGCTATTTTAGAGAAACACAATCAACGCTGGGTTGTTAAATCAATAAACTGTCGTTAGATCAATAAGCTGTCGTTAAACCACTAGTTTAAGGTTAGATAATATGGGAAAGAATGTTGTTGTTATCGGCACGCAATGGGGCGATGAAGGTAAAGGTAAGCTGGTCGATCTTTTAACCGAACAAGCCGCTGCGGTGGTGCGCTTTCAAGGCGGCCACAATGCCGGTCACACCTTGGTGATTAACGGCGAAAAAACGGTGTTGCATCTGATCCCTTCAGGGGTTTTGCGCGAAGGCGTCCAATGCATGATAGGTAACGGCGTGGTCCTGTGTCCGGAAGCGCTATTGAAGGAAATCGAGATTCTGGAAAAATCTGGCGTTCCGGTTCGGCATAGATTGCAAATCAGCGAAGCCTGCGCATTGATTCTGCCGATACACGTCGCTATCGATCAGGCCCGCGAAAAAGCCCGTGGCAGCAAAGCTATCGGTACTACCGGTCGCGGTATTGGTCCAGCTTACGAAGACAAGGTGGCCAGACGCGGCTTGCGAGCCGGTGATTTGCGCAACAGCGAGGAATTTGCCGCTCGCTTAAAAGAGCTGGTCGATTATCACAACTTCATGTTGACCCATTATTATCATGCCGAGCCTGTGGATTATGACGCGGTGCTGGCGAATACCTTGCGCTTGGGCGAGATCATCAAGCCGATGCTGACCGATGTTGGCGAGGCAATCTACAGCTATCAAAACCAAGGTGAGAACGTGCTGTTCGAAGGTGCGCAGGGCGCACTGTTAGATATTGACCACGGTACTTATCCCTATGTCACTTCATCCAATACCACTGCGGGCGGAGCTGCTACCGGTACCGGTGTGGGGCCTTTGGCGCTGGATTATGTGTTGGGTATTACCAAAGCCTATTCCACTCGAGTGGGCAACGGTCCGTTTCCAACCGAATTGCTGGATAACTACGGTGAGCATCTGGGCGTGAAAGGTCACGAATTTGGCGCTACCACCGGCCGTAAACGCCGTTGCGGCTGGTTCGATGCGGTATCCATGCGCAAATCGGCTCAATTGAATAGTTTGAGCGGTATTTGTCTGACCAAGCTGGATGTGCTGGATGGCCTGGACAAAATTGGTATCTGCACCGCTTATAAGATAAACGGTCAGATTACGGAAACTGCTCCGCTGGGTGCTGATCAATACGCTGCGTGTGAAGCGGTCATTGAGGAAATGCCAGGTTGGACCGGTACTACGGCCGGCGTTACCGATTTTGCGCAATTGCCGGAAAATGCCAAAGCCTATATCGCCCGCCTCGAGCAGTTGGTTGGGGTAAAAGTCACGATTTTATCTACCGGTCCGGACCGGAACGAAACCATAGTCTTGGAAAATCCGTTCCAGGCTTAACGGTTAAGAAGCAATCCTGCATTAAAACGCTGAATATATTCGATGAATGTATTCAGCGTCTTTTCAAAGTTATGCTCAGCTATTAACTGGCTCATAGCAATTTCCCCAAATCCCTTATTCCGCTGATGATGTAATCAATCCGTTGCGACGGGTCTATTCCGGTTGGTGATCCATTCGCTCCACGAGCCGGCGTAAAGTTTCGAACCTCTTAGTCCTGCAACCTCCATTGCTAACAGGTTATGACAGGCTGTCACGCCTGATCCGCACATGTGTACTACTTGCTCGGCAGGGTAAGGGGCAAGCAGCTTGCTAAATTGCTGGTTTAACTGGTCGGCGGGTAAAAATAATCCAGATTTATCCAGATTAGTTTGCAAGGGCCGGTTCAGTGCTTTGGGTACGTGGCCGGCTACAGGGTCTATCGGTTCTTGTTGGCCATGGAAGCGTTCAGGCGTTCGGGCATCTATCAAGGTAATTTTTCGTGTCGCCAAGCCATCCGAAACTTGATTGGCGTTAAGCCATTGTTGATTGTCCAGATAGATGCGGAATTGGCTTGCGGTAATCTGTGGTAACTTGGTTGTGACCGGCAAGCCTCGTTTTTTCCAATGTCCAAATCCGCCATCCAATACTGCGACCTGAGTATGGCCCATCGTGCGCAGCAGCCACCACATCCGGCCGGCAAACGCGCCGCCGGCATCGTCATACACCACTATTTGGCTGCGGTTGTTCACACCCCAGTCGCCCAGCTTTTTGCCTAATAGTGAAAAGTCGGGAAGTGGGTGGCGACCGGTATAGGATCGCACTGGCGACGACAAATCCTGGTTTAAATCGGCAAAGCGAGCGCCGGGAATATGGCCTTGTCGATAGGCTTTCTGCCCAGCAGTCACATCGGCCAGAGAGAATCGGCAATCGAATATTCGCCAATCCGGGGTGTTAAGGTTGGTAGCTAAAGTCTCTGCGGAAACCAGCGTGGTGTAGGACATGCTTATACCTCCAAAATAATTTTACCGATATGTTGGCTGCTTTCCATACGTTCGTGGGCTTGGGCAGCCATGGCCAGCGGAAAAACCGAATCGATGATGGGTTCGAGTTGGCCGGATTCCAGTAGCGGCCAGACTTTTTCAAGCAACTGCTCAGCTATTTTAGCCTTGAACCCGTCGCTGCGGGGACGTAAGGTCGTGCCGGCAATGGTTAGCCGTTTCATCAGCACGGATGCTAAATTGATTTCGCTCTTGCTGCCGTTTTGAATGGCAATCTGTTGTAAACGGCCATCAAGAGAGAGGCATTTCAAGTTGCGGGGCAAGTAGTCGCCGCCGATCATGTCTAAAACAACGTCAACGCCTTTGTCGTCGGTGTGATGCATAACGGCTTCGACAAAGTCTTGTTGCCGGTAATTAATCGCTAGATCAGCACCTAGTTTCTGGCAATACTCGCATTTTTCTTGGCTGCCCGCGGTGACGATGACCTGGCTGCCGAAGGCTCTACCGAGTTGAATGGCAGTGGTGCCGATACCGCTGGTACCTCCATGTACTAACAAGCTTTCGCCGGCTTGCAGTTTCGCGCGGTCGAAAATATTGCTCCAGACCGTAAAAAAAGTTTCCGGTAACGCGGCGGCTTGAATAAAACTCAAGCCCTTTGGTATGGGCAGACAGCAACAGACGCTTGCCAGGCAATACTCCGCATAGCCACCACCCGTCAACAATGCGCAAACCGGGTCGCCAACTTTAAATCCAGTTACTTCGCTCCCAATTGCTTCGATAGTGCCTGACACTTCCAAGCCGAGAACAGTGGATGCGCCTGGCGGCGGCGGATACAGGCCTTTGCGCTGCATCAGGTCGGGACGGTTTACCCCGGCTGCTACCACCTTTATCAATACTTGATACGCGCCGGGTGAGGGTGGCGGTTGGTCTGTCAGGATTAAATCGGCGAACTCGGCGGTGCGATAAATATCGATAGCGCGCATGATGTTAAGCTTTGCGGGGAGAGTGGCGTATTATATGCGCCGCATTTGACTAACAGTATTTTTTCAACGAGAACATTCATGATACGTGCAGGGATTGTCGGCGGTACCGGGTATACCGGGGTCGAATTGTTAAGAATTTTGGTATTGCATCCTCAGGTCGAAGTCAGCGTCGTGACCTCCCGCGCCGATGCCGGACTGCGAGTGGATCAGTTGTATCCCAGCCTTAGGGGCTATTGCGATGTGAAGTTTGCCCTGCCGGAGTTGGATAATTTAAAAGACTGCGATGTGGTGTTTTTCGCCACGCCAAACGGCACAGCAATGCTGATGGCGGAAGCGTTGCTGGCGCTCGGTATCAGAGTCATAGATTTGTCTGCCGATTTCCGAATTAAAGACCGGCAGGAATGGGAAAAGTGGTACGGCATGCAGCACGCCAGTCCGGATTTGATCGCCGAAGCTGTCTATGGTTTGCCGGAAATCAATCGCGAGCAAATTAAGCAAGCTTGTTTGATTGCTTGTCCTGGATGCTATCCGACTGCCGTGCAACTGGGATTTTTGCCGTTATTGGAGGCCGGAGCGATTGATGAGCAGCATTTAATCGCCGATGTAAAATCCGGTGTCAGCGGCGCAGGACGCAAGGCGGAAATATCGTCTCTGATGAGTGAAGCAGGTGAGAGTTTTAAAGCCTACGCTGTCGGCGGGCATAGACATTTGCCGGAAATCAGGCAGGGTTTGCAAAATGTCGCCAAGCAGGCGGTAGGTTTAACTTTCGTGCCGCATCTGACGCCGATGATACGCGGTATTCACGCGACGCTGTATGCGCGTCTAAACCGGAAGCTGGATCTGCAAATTTTGTTTGAAGAGAAGTATCGCGAAGAAAGATTTGTGGATGTGTTGCCGGGTGGCAGTCATGCCGATACTCGTAATGTTCGCGGCAGCAATCGCTGCCAGATTGCCGTGCATCAACCGCAAGGCGGCGATATGGTGGTGATTTTGTCGGTGATTGATAACTTGGTGAAGGGCGCGTCGGGGCAGGCGGTGCAAAATATGAATTTGATGTTCGGGTTGCCCGAGTATCAGTCTTTAGAGACCGTCGCTCTATATCCCTAAGCTGTATAAAAAAGCTATACACATAAAAAAACCGCCTTCCGGTTCAATTCGGAAGGCGGTTTTTATTGTGGAGCCTAAGTCGACTTAAGCAGCTATCGTGTGTCTTTTACGATTCATTCTCCAGCCCAACATGCCGCTAGCCAATAACAACAAGCTAGTTGGTTCTGGAACACTGCCAGCACCGCCACCGCTTCCGCAAACGCCATTGGTTGTGGTGCCGGTGCAGACTGTACCGGACATGCCGGAGAGTTTGAAATAGTCATTGCCAAAATCCAGAACGCCCGCGGCATCACCTTTACCACTGCCGGCGACACTGGTGTAAGCACTAACTAACCAGTAGCTGGAGTAAACATTGCCAGTGTTAATGGTTTTGGCGGTATTTACCGATCCCATATTATAGTTGCCGATAAAGGTCCAGCCTCTGCTAAGCAGGTTTGCAAAGCTTTCGCCCGAAACGTTTGCATTTAGAGGGAGTGCGCCGCTATTCAGCGATCCCGTGTATGCGAGAACTGAAAGGTCAGCGTCGCCGCTGGAATACGTAGTATCGTTCTTCCAGTTTATTGTCAGGCTGCTAAGCGAAGTGCCTGCACTGAACTGGAAAAGTGCAGCGTCGACGGCGCCATCAATCGGATTGTCAGTCGTGGTAGATCGGCCGCCGTCATTGTCCATAGCGTGATCGGGGGATCCGCCGTCAAGGTCATTTGTGGCGGTTATACCCAAGCCCGGATATGATTGTAATGTTGCTGCTTGGAACAGTGCACCGCCTGTGGTTGAGGTGGTTTGGGCCGTAGAAAAGGCTGTGATACTTGAAATGCCGGAAGGCAGTGTCGCACCCAGGGTCCATGCCGTAGCTTGAGCCGACAATGGCGCCAACAGCATGGTTGAAATGGCTAGATAATGTTTGATCATTTTTATGTCCTCGCTTTTTCGATTTCTCTTTTCGCCATTGTCAGCGCTGGGCCCGTTAAAGTCATTGTACTTCCGGGCAGCAATCTAATAACGCTATCTGTTCATATCTCAAGCAATATCAGGTCCAGTTATATTATTATCAATTAAATCATATGTATAGGTATTTAGGATTGCTTGAAAAGGACAGGAAAAAAATTTAATGTAAAAAAAGTCGACATTTCTAAATAATCGTCTAAGGCTTGAGTTGTTGTAACAGCGCTTTGGCTTGTTCCATCCCGATGAAAGACTCACCGGATTTTAAAATGCTTTCCAGTTCTTGTTTGGCTTCGTCCTTGCGTTGTAGCTTATGCAGTGCGACGGCAATGTGGTAGCGGATCTCGGGGTCTTGTGAGAGCCGTGAATGGGCGTTTCGCAAATAGTTTAATCCCTGCTCAGCTTGGCCCTGATTGACGAGAATCCAACCTAAAGTGTCGTTGGTAGACGCCTGATCCGGAGCCAGTTTTTGAGCTTGCTCGGCGTACGACAAGGCTTTTTCATTGCCTGTATTTAAGTAGATGTAGGCTAGGTTATTGAGAAATTGTGGTTCTTTTGGAAATTGCTTCAGTAAGGCGTCATAATATTTTTCCGCTTCATCGAGTTTCCCGGCTTTCAACAATTCATCCGCAAGCGCCGCCATTGGTATGGAGTCATTGGGGTGTTTTTTAACCCATTGATCCAGAACGGCAAATGCCTCATCTGCTTGAGAGGTTTTTTTCAGGCTGTCAACCAGCTTCATCAGCGAGTTTACATTGGGTTCCAGATCAAAAGCGGCTTGATAATGGTTATTTGCCGAACTGATATTTTGTTCATGAATAGCAATATCGCCTAATAACTGATGCGGGAATGCCCGCTTTGGATATTGTTTCAGTAAGTTTTCCGCCCGGCTTAAAGCAAATACCGGTTTACCGTAATTCAATTCCATCTCTACCAACGCTATTTGCGACGGGATGTGGCTTTCGTCCGCTAATACCGCTTTTTTCAGGGTTTTGATTGCTTCGAAGTTATCGCCGAGTTCGATTTGGTAGCGTGCAGCCTTGTAAAGTTGTTTGACATTGAAGCGTGCTTGCTCAGTCATGCGGATGAAAACCCCTAATGCTTTCTCCCGGCTGTTGGTAGCCAAATAGCTTTTTGCTAAAGCGTCCATAACGTCGATATTGTTCTTGTCGATCAATTCAGCGGCTTGAGCCACAGTCAATGCTTCGGACGGTCTATCCATTTTCAATTTCAGATTCACCAGCGACAACAGGACCGGCAGGGATTTTTGATCGAGTTTCCTGGCGTTTTCTAGCCAGGTATTCGCACTGTCGTAGCGACCGGCGGCCTGCTCGACGGTGGCCAATTCCAGCAGTATCGGAACGTTGTTCGGTATTTTTTGATTGAGGGTTTCCAGGCGCTTCTTGGCTTGATCCAGTTTTTTTTCAGCGACATCCAGTTTGCTGAGGTTGAGATGTCCAGTAATGAAGTTAGGATCAATCTCTACAGTATTCTCGAAACTGCGCCGCGCCTGCTGTAATTGTTGGGCGCTAACTTGGGCCGTCCCTAATAAATTGAGGAGTGTAAGATTTTTCGACGCTTTTTCATGCATGGCTTTAGCGACCCGTAACGCCTTCTCGGATTCGCCGCGCGAGATATAGAGAGCGACTAACGGGATACCGGCTTGGGTATTGCCGGGGTTGTCTTTAAAGCCGGCTTCCAGTTCGGTAATCGCAGGCTGCTCCTGTCCCATGGAAAGGCGATTTAAACCAATTTCCGAATGAATGTTCTCACCGCCGGTGTTCATCGCCGAGGCTTTGTCCAAAAGGCTATTGGCCATATCGTGTTTGCCGACTTGCATATAGGCGCTGCCTAGCAGAAACAACAAGCGGTGATCGTTAGGGTTGCGCAATTGAACTGGCCGGAGCAAGTCAATCACTTGCTCCGGTTCGTGTTTGGATAACAATATTGCTGCCAGCAATTTATATGGACCAGATTGCTCAGGAAACTGCTTGACGTACTGCCGCAAATAATCCGCGGCGATGTCCAGGCGCTGTAAGCCGTAATTGACCAAGCCTGACAACATTAGCGTGGGGCCGTGCGCGCTGAGATACTCTGGTTTGACGCTGGTTAGGATGTCTGCTGCCGCTTCCAACTCTTTGACCGCTGCTTCGGTTTGGCCCATGCGTTGCAGCAGTACGGAGTGCAGATAGGCGGCTTTGGGTTCGAAGGGATATGTCTTGCGTAAAAACTCAAGATCTTGATTCGCGCGTTCGTCCTGCTTCAAATCCATCAGAATGCCCGCGCGCGCGATTCGGGCGTCTAGATGGTCCGGCTGCAGTTCCAACGCTTTGTCATAGTCTTTTAGTGCGTCTTCCAATTCAAATTTCGCGTGTTTAATGGAGGCTTTGACGAACCAGGAGCCGGCATTCTGCGGCTGCATTTGCATGGCCTTTTCCGCCGCTTGGCTTGCACCGTCCGTGTCGCCGCGCCGCAAAAGCGTGTTTGCTCTACCGATCACAGCGTCTACTTGGCTGGCATCAATCTGCGCCGCCATATCGTATTCATTGAGGGCTTCGCTAAATAAATTGAGTTGTAAATACGCGTGCCCCCGGAAAATATGCAGTTCCGGCCTTAACTCTCTGGCGTAGTTGCTCGGCTCGATGTCTTTTATTAGCTGGTTATATTTAATTTGATAGAGATAGAGCCGGGCTAAGGGCTTAACCGTCAAAGACCGGTCGGCACCCAGTTGATTAGCTAGGTTGATTTGGACCTCAGCTTCGGAAAGTGACTTTTGTTGCAGATAAATTTCTCCCAGTAGAATATGCGCAGCCACATAGTTTTGATTTTGCTGTAGCGCATTCTTCAACTGGATGATGGCTTCGGCGTTATTTTGAGTTCTGTAAGACTGCAGAGCCTCTTCGTAAAACTTGCCGGCCTGGATGTCATCGGCAACGCTTATCTGCACGGGGTTAAGCGCCAGAATCAGCAGCAGTTTATTTAACGGGAAATTGGATTTCATCGGATTTTTGCGCATAACGAAAATGGGGTTGCTCAAGTGTGCACATAGCATAGTCGCAAAGCCAATTCGTCACCAGTCCGGAACTAGCGGCCGGCTTCTTGTCGTCAAAAACTTGACTGTGCTTATTTAAGTAGCTGTTTTTAGATGTAAATTTAAATGGTCTAAATTTTGCTATAAGCGTCTAGACAATCAATTAGGCGACTAAATATGGGTACTTTAGAGCTGCATCAACAACAAAAAACCGAGCGCTTGACCGATGCATTCCGGATATTTAACGAACTTTCGGAAAATCTGGCTCATTCCTATCAGGGTTTGGAAGAGCAAGTAGCCAAGCTCAATCGTGAGTTACAGGCCGCGCGTAGCGATCGGCTAAACACGCTGATCGAGAAGGAAAAGCTCGCCAGCCGCTTGCAACAGATTCTGGCGGCCTTGCCGGCGGCGGTGGTTGTGCTTAATTCGCACGGTTTAATCATTGATTGCAATGTTCATTCCGTGGACTTTTTGGGCGAACCTTTGCTGGGCCAATTATGGTCGAGTGTTGCGGCGCGCAGTCTGCAACCGGTTTTCGAATCGCCGCATGAACGCCAACTCAGAGATGGTCGTAAAGTCAATATCACCCATAGCTCGTTGGGCAACGATGCCGAACAACTCATTCTGTTGTCGGATGTCAGCGAATTGCGCTCCTTGCAAGACACGCTGGCTCAGCACAAGCAGTTGAGCGCGATGGGGGAAATGGTGGCCGGTCTGGCGCATCAGGTGCGCACGCCGCTGGCAACGGCGATTTTGTATGCGTCACAAATGAACAAACCCTCGATAACCGACGAAAAACGCCAACAGTTCTCTGAGAAAATTTTAGAACGTCTGCATTACCTGGAGCGCCAAGTTAACGATATGCTGATCTTTGCCAAACAGGGCCGAATGGCGATGCAAAGTTTTTCATTGCAGCGGCTGCTAGCGCATCTCGCCGAAGCGGCCGATAGTTTTGCGGGCGAATTTAGCATCGAAAACCGAATCAGCACCGATCAGTTGCTTGGAAATGAAGATGCATTGCGCGGGGCATTATTAAACTTAATCAATAACGCGGCCGAGGCTGGCGCGTGCAAAATTGCTTTAACTGTCCGGCGGAGCGATTTAGGCAGCATCGACATTTCGGTGACGGATGACGGTCCCGGTATTGCCCAGACGCAGCAAGCTAAATTATTCGAACCGTTTTACACCACCAAGTCCAATGGCACCGGCCTGGGTTTGGCGGTGGTGGACAGTGTGGCGCGCGCCCATGGCGGCAGCGTCAAGTGCCGTTCGACGCAGGGGAAGGGGACGAGTTTTAACTTGAATCTGCCCTGTATCAGTCAATACGCTCTGGGCTTGTCCGCAGGTGTTGCCAAAATGGAGCAAAATTATGAAACAGTATGATGTGCTTATCGTCGAAGATGACTTGGCTTTATGCGAGGCGCTATGCGATACCCTGGAAATTGAAGGCTATCGGGTAATCTCCGCGAAAAACGGTATCGAGGCACTGAGCCAGTTAGCCAAGTACGCGGTCCGGCTGGTAGTCAGCGATGTACAAATGCCGGTGATGGACGGTTTTCAGCTGTTACAGAATATTCAGCAAAAATTCGAACAGTTGCCGGTGTTGCTGATGACGGCTTACGGCTCGATCCCCAAAGCGGTGGACGCCATGCAGTCCGGCGCCGCCGACTATCTGATTAAACCGTTCGAAGCCGGAATGTTGGTCGATAAGGTGGAGTCGTTGATCGCGCTGCAAGCGCCAGTGGTTAACGAGCGGGTAGTGGCTGACGAGAGCATGAAAAAGCTTTATGCACTGGCCAGCAAAGTAGCCAGAACCGATGTGACAATGCTGCTGGAAGGCGAGAGCGGCACCGGTAAGGAAGTGCTGGCCCGTTACGTTCATCGCAACTCGCATTATCATGCCGGCCCGTTCGAGGCCATTAATTGCGCGGCGATTCCGGAAAACATGTTGGAAGCGATGCTGTTCGGCTACGAGAAGGGCGCGTTTACTGGCGCCATTCAATCGTCGCCGGGTAAATTCGAGTTGGCACAGGGCGGCACCTTATTGCTGGACGAGATTTCTGAAATGGACATATCGCTGCAAGCCAAATTACTGCGTGTGCTACAGGAAAAAGAAGTCGAACGTTTGGGCAGTCATCGCAAGATAGCCTTGAACGTCAGAATTTTGGCGACGACCAATCGCAAATTGAAAGACTATGTGCAGGATGGCCGGTTTCGCGAAGATCTGTATTTCAGATTGAGCGTATTTCCGCTCAGAATTCCGCCGCTGCGTGAGCGGCCTGGCGATATTTTGCCGCTGGCGCTGGAGTTGTTGAATAAGCATAGCCCGGCCGGGAAAGCGGTTTGCAGCTTTGACGAGGCGGCAATGACTAAGTTATCTGCATACAGCTGGCCGGGTAATGTCAGAGAATTGGAAAACGTGGTGCAGCGGGCGTTGATCCTGCAAAGCCGGAGTCAAATCGGCGCCGACGACCTGATTTTTGAGGAAGATATGTTGGTTTTGCCGAGTTTGCCCGCAGCTGTGCAAAGTCTTGCCGTAGAATCGCGGCAAACCGATAGCGAGAGCAGCCAATTCGAGCTCGGCAGCTTGGGTGACGGCGTGCGTTCGGCCGAGGAAAAAATTATTTTGCAAATGTTACGCGATGTCAGCGGCAGCCGGAAAACCACAGCCGCCAAGCTGGGTATCAGTCCGCGCACCCTGCGCTACAAAATTGCGCGGATGAAGGAAGCGGGAGTGATGGTACCAGGTTAAATCTTGGCTTGAAAAATGCTTATGCTAAGCAAGGCAACCTAAAAGAGTCATTATCATGTCAGATATGAATGTTAACCAAGTGCTCGCGCAGATGCGGGCAATGTCAATAGAGGCCGGCGCCAAGCCACAGCCTAGCGACACGTCCGGCGATTTCGCCGCCATGTTGAAACAATCCATCGACGCCGTGAATAATACCCAGCAAACTGCCAGCGGTATGGCTAAATCGTTTGAGATGGGACAGAGTGACGTCAGTTTGGCGGAAGTGATGATTGCCTCGCAAAAAGCCAGCGTTTCCTTTCAGGCCATGCTCCAGGTGCGTAATAAACTGGTGGATGCTTATAAGGACGTGATGGGCATGTCAATGTAGGCTAGCGGAATATAAGCCATGAGCGAACTAGACAGAAATCTACCGATGGAGGCCCATAGTCAACTGAGTATGGTGAACACCGACAAAATGCATCCCGCCTTGAAAAGCCTGAGCAAAATGCCGATGCTTCGTCAGCTTGTTCTAATGTTGGGCTTGGCATTCAGTGTTGCGATGGGCGTGGCCGTGGTGTTGTGGTCGCAGGCCCCGTCTTACGATTTACTGTTTTCCGGCGTTGCGGAAAAAGATTCTGCGGAAATTCTCGACGCGTTGACCAAATTGAATGTGGATTACAAAGTCGAAACCGGTTCCGGGGCAATTATGGTGCCGGCGGATAACGTCCGGGAATTGAAGCTGCAATTGGCGGCGCAAGGGCTGCCGCGTAGCGCCAGTTTGGGCTACGAGTTGTTGGACAAAGACAATGGCTTCGGCGCCAGCAAGAATGTCGAGCAAATGCGTTTTCAAAGAGCGTTGGAAGGCGAAATTGCGCTGACTATTCAAACCATTCAAAACGTCAAATCCGCGAAAGTGCTGCTGGCTATTCCGGTCCAATCGGTATTTGTTCGTGAACGTAAAAAGCCCAGCGCCTCGGTGGTGGTGGAGCTGTATCAAGGCAGGACCCTCGAAAAAGAACAAATCGAATCCATCATCCATTTGGTTGCCTCCAGCGTACCGTTAATGGAAGCCAGTCAAGTGACGGTCGTGGATCAAAAAGGTCGTTTGTTGAACAGCAAGGAAGGCGGCGAAGATATGTCCTTGTCCAGCAAGCAATTCGAATATAAGAAAAATATAGAAGAACATCTGCGTGGCCGGATCGAAAACATCCTGACGCCACTGGTAGGCGGTGACGGCATGCGGGCGCAAATTTCCGCCGACGTTGACTTTACCGTCACCGAAAAAACCCAAGAAATGTTTAACCCGGATTTGCCTGCCTTGCGTAGCGAGCAAACCCAGGAAGAAAATAACTCCTTATCCAAAGTGCAAGGTGTGCCCGGAGCCTTATCAAATCAACCTCCACCAACGGGTACCGCGCCGGAAGTCGCCAGCGGCCAGGAAAAACAAGCTGCCGCGGAATCCGGTTCCGGCTCGTCCAACAAAACCGCCACCCGTAATTACGAATTGGATAAAACCATTACTCATACTAGACTGGCTACCGGTGCCTTACGGCGCTTGTCGGTGGCGGTCGTGGTTGACGATAAAAAAGTGGTGCAAGCCGACGGTAAAGCTATGCTAGTTGCTTACTCCCAAGAAGATCTGAATCAACTTCGCGACTTGGTCAAACAGGCCGTCGGTTATGATAATAGCCGCGGCGATCAGGTGACGGTAACCAATGTAGCGTTCAGATTGCCCGATGCAATGGAAGAAGTACCTTCCGAACCTATCTGGGAACAACCCTGGTTTGCCAGTGCACTGAAACAGTTGGCGGCGGTTGCTGTAGTCTTGCTGCTGATCATGGGGGTATTGCGGCCAGGTCTGCGCACCCTGATTGCCAAGGAAGAACAGTTAGAAGCGCTTGAACAAGCCAAGGCAATCGCGGAAGCAACCGGTGGTGTGGTGCGTTTCGATGAGACCGGCAAGCCGGTGGCTGTCGCGGTCTCGGTCGATGAGGAAACCGGCGAAGTACGCACCATCACCACTGGCGTGGAAGATTTATTGTTACTTGAAGCCCCACAAAGCTACGAAAAACGTTTGGAATATGTCCAAAAACTGATCGACGAAGATCCTAAATTGGTCGCGCAAGTGATCAAAACCTGGTTAAAAGACGATGGCTGAGCAAGAGAAATTAACGCATGCACAACGGGCTTCGCTGCTGCTATTGGCGGTGGGACAGGATAGAGCCGCCTCGGTGTTGAAGCACATGGGACCGAAAGAAGTGCAATTGATCGGTTCGAACATGGCTCAGCTCGGGCCGATTAGCTCAGGCATGGTTGATGAGGTGCTGGAAGAATTCATCATCGAAATCAAAAACGAAACCGGCCTGGGTCTGGATTCCGACGAATACATTCGTAATATGCTGACCAATGCCCTGGGCGCGGATAAAGCCGGCAGCATCATTGATCGAGTTCTACTGGGTGCGAACAGCAAGGGTATCGAACAGTTGAAGTGGATGGATACCCGTTCCATCGCCGATTTGATTCGCCTGGAACATCCGCAAATCATCTCCATTATTTTGTCCTTGCTGGATGCCGACCAGGCCGCCGATGTACTGACTTTGCTGCCGCAAAACATGCGCTCGGATATTTTGATGCGCATAGCCACTCTGGAAGGCGTGCAGCCCGCCGCCTTGCGCGAGCTGGACGACATCATGGAAAAACAGTTGACCGGCAGCGATGGGGTCAAATCCTCGCAAATCGGCGGTATCGACGCGGCGGCCAATATCCTCAACTTTATCGAAAGTGGTGTCAGCGATCCGATGATGCAAGACATCAACGAAGCTAACGCCGATTTGGGTCAACGCATCCAGGATAAAATGTTCGTGTTCGGCGACTTGATCAACGTCGATGATCGCGGTATTCAAACCCTGTTGCGCGAAGTGTCCACCGATCAGTTATTGCTGGCCCTGCGTGGCGTGGAAACCGGTTTACGTGACAAAGTCTTTGCCAATATGTCCAGACGCGCGGCGGAGATGCTGCGCGACGATTTGGAAGCCGCGCCGCCTGCGCGCCTGAGCGAAGTGGAAGCAGCGCAAAAAGATATTCTGGCGATAGCCAAACGCTTGTCCGATGCCGGTGAAATAGCCTTAGGCGGCAGTGGCGGTGGCGATGAGTTCGTCTAAGAGTAATAAGTTTTCCGAGTCCGAGCTGCAAGCTCTGGATCGCTGGACTAATTTGCAGGATTTCAGTAACCCGCGTTCCGAAGCGGTTGAATTGGAAGACGTGACCGAGGTTCTGACGGCCGAGCAGATTGAAGAAATTCAGAAGCAGGCCTATGCCGAAGCGTTTGAACAAGGTAAGCAGCAAGGCTACGCGGACGGACAAAAAGAAGGGTTTGAGGCCGGGCGCAAGCAAGGTTATGAAGAAAGCCTGCATTTGCTGCAAAAACAGGCAGCCGAGCTCACCAGTTTGCTGGAAGCGCTCAGCGAGCCCTTCAAGCAACTCGACGAATCGGTCGAGCAGGAGTTGGTGAAATTGACCATTGCCATCGCCAGTCAATTAATTCGCCGGGAATTGAAGTTGGAACCCGGTGAGATCGTCGGCGTGGTCAGAGAGGCGATCAATGCCTTGCCGCTGGCGTCGCAGAAAGTCACCGTCAACTTACATCCCGAAGATGCGGCCTTGGTCCGCACCGCCTTAAAACTCGATGAAAACATGCCGCCCTGGCGCTTGCAGGAAAATCCTTTATTAAGCCGTGGCGGTTGCACCGTCGAAACCGAAGTGTCGAGAATCGATGCCAGCGTGGAAAGTCGTGTGGCCGCAGTGATTGCCACGGTACTGGGCGGCGAGCGCCGTGAGGATGTTGGGCGATGATCCCCAGTGTTGATCGTTCCGATGTGTGGCTGGCGCGCTTGCAGCCATACCGGGAAAGACTGGCTGCAGACCCGCTGGAGTTGGTGGTTGAAGGGAAATTGTCGCGTATGGTGGGTTTGACGCTGGAAGCGGAAGGCTGCCGGGCGGCCATTGGTTCGTTGTGTCAAGTGATTACCAAATCCGGGAAGATCATTACGGCCGAGGTGGTCGGTTTTGGCGGATCCCGCTTGTTTTTGATGCCGACCGGCGATACGCATGGTCTGGAACCCGGCTGTCGGGTGATCCCGATGGGTAAAAATAGTCTAGCGAGTGTCGGCTTCGGTCTGTTGGGCCGAGTGCTTGATGGCGCCGGTAACCCGTTGGACAGCAAAGGTCCGCTGGATACCGATGCCAAGGTGTCCCTGGCCGGCGTCACCATCAATCCGCTCAGCCGCAAACCCATTCGCGAGGCCTTGGATGTTGGGGTGCGGGCTATCAATGCCATCCTTAGTGTTGGCCGCGGTCAGCGTATGGGTTTGTTTGCCGGTACAGGCGTCGGCAAAAGCGTATTGCTGGGGATGATGACTAAGTTTACCAACGCCGATGTAGTGGTGGTTGGCCTGGTAGGTGAGCGGGGCAGGGAGGTCAACGAATTTGTCCTGAAGATCCTCGGTGAAGAAGGTTTGCGCCGGGCCGTGGTGGTGGCGTCGCCGGCTGACGACTCGCCGTTGATGCGGGTGCACGGCGCCTTGTTGGCGACCAGTATCGCCGAGTATTTTCGTGACCAGGGCCTGGACGTGTTGTTGCTGATGGACTCTTTGACTCGTTACGCCCAGGCTTATCGGGAAATCGCTTTGGCGATAGACGAGCCGCCGGCTACCAAGGGCTATCCGCCCTCGGTGTTTGCGAAATTGCCGCAACTCGTGGAGCGCGCCGGTAACGGCGATGAAGGCGGCGGTTCGATTACCGCGTTTTACACAGTATTGGCGGAAGGCGACGATACCAACGATCCGATTGCCGACGCGGCGCGAGGTGTGCTGGACGGCCATGTGGTGCTGTCGCGTTCCCTGGCCGAATCCGGTCATTATCCGGCAATCGACATTGAAGCGTCGATCAGTCGGGTGATGCCGGACATCATAGAGCCGGAACATCTGCAAATGGCGCGGGATTTGCGGCGTTTGTATTCCACCTACCAACAGAACAAGGATTTGATCAGCGTCGGCGCTTATCGGCCCGGAGCCGATCCGCGCATCGATAAAGCGATAGAAAAAAATCCGGCGATCATGGATTTTCTGCAACAAAGCATGGATGAATCGGTGGATTTGAGCCGGAGTCTGAGCGAGTTGGCGCAATTGTTGGCTAGTTGATGAAAAAGTCGCAGCGACTGAAAGTTATTATCGATCTGCATGCGCGTCAGGAACGTGACGCTTTGGAGGCTTTGGGTATCAGTCAGCAAAAGCTGCAAGAGCTACAAGCTCAGCTCGAAAATTTACAAAGTTACCGTCTGGACTATTTAGGTAAATTCGCCGTCAGACAGCAGGCTGGGATCAATATCACTCAGTTGATGGAGTTCAGGGCCTTCGCCGACAAGCTTGATCAGGCTATCGAAAGCCAGCAGCAGACGGTTAGCAACCATGAGCGCGAGGTGCAGCGGGCCCGCAAGCGCTGGGAAGATGCGCATCAGCGTACCAAAAGTCTGCAAAAAGTCAGTGATTTGGCGTTGGTCGAAGAAATGAAAGTCGAACAAAAACGTGAACAGGCCGAGCAAGACGACCGGGCTGCGCGATCAGGACGAAAGGATGGCACGGGAAGTGCTTGATTAAATAAAAATGTCAGGAGAAATGCCATGAATATCCAAGGTTTAAATCCGCTGTCTCTATTAGCCTCTGCCGATAGCGCCAGTGTTGCGACTACAGGTCTATTGGGCGAAGGTGGCGGTGCCGGCGTGTTTTCGGCGACGCTGCTTGAGCAACTGGCACAATTGCAGAATAGTTTATTGAGCAAGGGGGCGGCCGGTGACGCCGGTTTGGCGAATTTACAGCAGCTGGGTGGTTTGGGCGCGGACACCTTGAATAGTCAAAGCATGCAGGATTTTACCGCTCTGTTCGGCAAGAGTTTGCCGACGGCAACCAAGCTGGGTCAGGATATTAATCTGGACGATACCATGCAAGCCTTGGCGGATGTGTTGCAATATCTGCAAGGCTTGGAGGCTGCTACGGTTACCGAACAACAAGCCCCGGTTTTACCGGTTACCTCGGCAAATCAAGATAACTTTGCCGAGATAGCTGCGGAAAATACGGAGACCGCAAATGAGCAGGCAGAGAATGCAGCGATGTTGGCGGGGATGCAGGCTCAGCCCTTGCCGGTTGCGGATAGCGTGAGTGGCGTTAATGAGGTATTAAAATCCGCAGTAGCAACCAGTGAGGCGATGTCTGCCGTCAAAAACAGTCCGGAACTGTTGGGTATGGATGCTAAAAAAGAAGCGTTGACGGCATTGAACGGCACGGATGAAGGGCGGAAGGCCATGGCAGCGGAGAGCGGTTTTGCCAAAACCCTTGCCGCCGAAGAGGGCGCGTCCCAGCAATTTGCGCAAGACAACGCGGCCAATGCTTTTCAAACTGAGCAGAGCGACGTGCCGAAGCATCAAACTGGCGGTAGCGAGGCTGACGTGGGCTTGTCCAGAATGACGGCCGACATCGCCCAACTGAATAAATCGGTAAATAATGCCGGGCAAACGCCGGCGCCGGCGATAGAAAAACATTTAACTCATCCGGAATGGAACACCGACTTGGGCGAAAAACTGCTGTGGATGCATAAACAAGCGGTGCCTTCCGCCGAAATTCGCTTGAATCCCGAGCATTTAGGTCCCATTTCCATCAAGATCGATGTGAATCAGGATCAAGCCAGTGTGGTCTTCACCGCCCAGCATGCGACGGTCAGGGACGCCATAGAGGCGGCTATCCCCAAGTTGCGGGAAATGTTGGGCGGACAAAACTTGAATTTGGCGGATGTTAACGTTTCCCAGCAACAATCCGAACAAAGACCGGGACGCGAGTCCTTTCAAACGGCCGGCGAGCAAAATCGCGGCGGCAATAGTCAAGGCCAAGGCCACACCGACAGTGCGGCAACCGATACTTCCAACGCTATTCTCGAAGAAATTGAAGCAGGCCGAGCCATTGCCAGTAACGGTTTATTGAGCCTGTTTGCCTAGTCAACTTTAGGCGTTGTTGAAAAATTGCTTTGCAAAAACAGCGCCTATTTCTATAATGCCCAGCTTTTTGGGGAATTTATCCCCGTCCCTTGCTTCACTGTCCTGACGGATGGGAGGCTTTTAAACCCG
>FSSH01001063.1_pt2 | contig 18372 bp, 15 predicted proteins | sample 1166101 | NCBI WGS metagenome assembly FSSH01 (sample SAMEA32972668, study PRJEB13176) | freshwater metagenome | biome: Drinking water system; feature: Biomass in drinking water that filtered by 0.45 um membrane; material: drinking water | place: USA | collected 2012-12-20 | depth 0 m | reverse complement strand
GGCCAGGCCGGTGGCCACGGCGGCCAGGCCGGCGCCACGCAGGAGTTCACGTCGTTTCATGTCTCACACCCCTTCCTGACAAGACCCCGATTATGCGTCGGACCGCCCCGAATGTTGCAGGGCCTTCGGGCCCTGGCGCACACCGAAGCCTCGCGGCAGCGCCATCGCCCACAGAAGGGGTTCGCCGCCCGCTCCTCGGAACGACGTCCCTGTCCACCGAGGAGCGGCCGTTCCGGCATCCTGCCTCCACTTCGTCAAACCCCTTCTGTGGACGCTGTCGCCCCGGACGCATCGGGTACACCGCGGCCCCGCACCGACGCGACGCAAACGCCAGGACGTCGCACTCCCGTCAAGCGAAAAGCGCCGCGAGCTCGCCAGGCTGGTTGTCTAGCTGCGGTGTGCCCAGGACTTCCGGGGCGACGTCACACACACAGGGGAGGTCTGAAGTGGAGGGCAGGAGGCCCGGAACGGCCGGCTTTTGCTGCCATGGATGGCGCTAGCAAGAAGCCGGGCAGACCTCCCCTGTGTGTGGGACGGCGCTCGCCGCGAAGTTCCATGTCGTGCGCACAGCGCACACGCTCACGGGTCAGAGGGGCTGGAGGTTGGCGTAGCCCAGCACCAGCCACTTGGCGCCGCCGCGCTCGAAGTTGACCTGGATGCGGGCGTGGGCGCCGCTGCCTTCGGCGTCCATCACCACGCCCTCGCCGAAGCTGGGGTGCATGACGCGCTGGCCCAGCCGCAGCGAGGGGCCGCCGCCGGTGTCCACGAGGGCCGCCGAGCGCGGAGGGCCGTACGAAGGCCGGCTGGCGCTGACCTTGGGCCGCACGTCGCGCACCAGCGCCGGCGGGATTTCGCGCAGGAAGCGCGACGGCGTGCCGTACATCTCCATGCCGTGCAGGCGGCGCGTCTCGGCGTAGGTGAGTACCAGCCTCTGGCGCGCGCGCGTGAGGCCGACGTAGGCCAGGCGACGCTCTTCCTCGAGCCGGCCGGATTCGTCCACCGACTTGGCGCTCGGGAAAAGCCCCTCTTCCAGGCCCACCAGGAACACCTGCGGGAATTCCAGGCCCTTGGCGCTGTGCAGGGTCATCAGCTGCACGCCGTCCTCGCCGGCTTCGGCCTGGCCTTCGCCGGCCTCCAGCGAGGCGTAGCTGAGGAAGGCCACCAGCTCGCTCATCTCGGCGCTGGCCTCGTCGTCGCGGCGTTCGAAGCGGCTGGCCACCGACACCAGTTCGTCGAGGTTCTCGGTGCGCGAATCAAGCTGGCCCTTGGACTCGGCGGCGTAGTGTGCGCGCAGGCCGGAGTTGGCGATAACGTGGTCGAACTGTTCGTGCAGGGGCGAATCGGCCGTGCCGGCCTGCAGCGCGTCCACCAGGTCGGCAAAGGCGCGCAGGGCGTTGCGGGCGCGGCCCGGCAGCTCATTGCCGGTTGACAGCGCCACGGCCGCGTCCCACAGCGGCACGGCGCGGTCGCGGGCGTGGCGGCGCACTTCGTCCAGCGTCTTGCCGCCGATGCCGCGCGGCGGCGTGTTCACCGCGCGCTCGAACGCCGCGTCGTCGGCGCGGTTGGTGAGCAGGCGCAGGTAGGCCAGCGCGTCCTTGATCTCCATGCGCTCGAAGAAGCGCTGGCCGCCGTACACGCGGTACGGCAGGCCGGCCTGCACCAGCTGTTCTTCGATGGCGCGCGACTGGGCGTTGGAGCGGTACAGCACGGCGTTGTCGCCGGCGCTGCCGCCGTCGCGTATCCAGGCCTGCACGCGGTCGATCACGAAGCGGGCTTCGTCCACTTCGTTGTAGGCCGCGAACAGGTCGATCGGCTCGCCTTCGCCGTCGGCGGTCCACAGCTGCTTTCCCAGGCGGTCGGGGTTGTGGGTGATCACCGCGTTGGCAGCGGCCAGGATGTTGCCGGTGGAGCGGTAGTTCTGCTCGAGCTTGAGCGTGCGCGCGCCGGGGTAGTCCTTGAGGAAGCGCTGCACGTTCTCCACTTTCGCGCCGCGCCAGCCGTAGATGGCCTGGTCGTCGTCGCCCACCACGAACACCTCGCCGCTGTCGCCGGCCAGCACGCGCACGAAGGCGTACTGGATGGCGTTGGTGTCCTGGAACTCGTCCACCAGCAGGTGGCGGAAGCGCTGCTGGTAGTGGTGCAGCAGCACCGGGTGTTCGAGCCACAGTTCGTGCGCGCGCAGCAGCAGCTCGGCGAAGTCCACCAGGCCCGCGCGCTGGCAGCGCTCCTGGTAGGCCTCGTAGACCCTGAGCATGGTGGAGCCGAAGAGATCGCCGCCCGCCGGCTGGATGTGCTTCGGGCGCCGGCCCTCGTCTTTCTGGGCGTTGATCCACCAGGCCATCTGGCGGGGCGGGAAGCGGCCTTCGTCGAGTTCGAGGTCGGCGCTGATGCGCTTGAGCAGGCGCACCTGGTCGTCCTGGTCGAGCACCTGGAACGACTCGGGCAGGCCGGCCTCCTGCCAGTGCAGCCGCAGCAGGCGGTGCGCCAGGCCGTGGAAGGTGCCGATCCACATGCCGCGGGCGCCGTTGCGCAGCAGCGCCTCGACGCGGCCGCGCATCTCGGCGGCGGCCTTGTTGGTGAAGGTGACGGCCAGGATGCCGTGCGCCGGCACGCCCACCACTTCGTGCAGCCAGCCGATGCGGTGGGTGAGCACGCGGGTCTTGCCCGAGCCGGCGCCAGCCAGCACCAGGGCGTGGCCCGGCGGCGCGGAAACCACTTCGCGCTGGGCCGGGTTGAGTTCGTCTAGAAGGTGGGAGACATCCATGGCGCCATTGTACCGGCGCCAGGGGCCCTTACCGTCGGGGAAAGACCGTCAGTGCGCCGCTTTCGAGCCAGGCTTGGCCGCGTGCGACATCAGGCGGTCGGTCCAGGCGATGCCGATGGCCGACAAGATGAAGATGGTGTGGATGATGGTCTGCCACATCACGCCGACGGCGGTGACGTTCGTGCAGCCCTTTTCCTTCGAGCCGATCTCGACCATGAAGCGCATGGCCTCGACGCCGGCCTGGCTGCTGCACAGCGGCACGCCGCCCAGGGCACCGGCCTCGATGAAGGTCTTGAGCAGGTGGATCGAGGAGATGCCGATGATGGCCATCGCCAGCTTCACCTTCAGCACCGAGGCGTTGACGTGGCTGAGCCACTCGGGCTGGTCGGGGTGGTTCTGCAGGTTCAGCCGCGAGACGAAGGTCTCGTAGCCGCCCACGATCACCATCACCAGCAGGTTGGAGATCATCACCACGTCGATCAGGCCCAGCACCAGCAGCATGATCCCCATCTCGGTGAGGATGTTGGCGTCGGTGATCAGGTGCGCCAGTTCCTTCATGAACAGGAACACGTAGACGCACTGGGCCAGGATCAGGCCCAGGTACAGCGGCAGCTGCAGCCAGCGCGACGCGAAGATCAGGGTGGAAAGCGGGCCGAGTTTCGGCGCCGCGCCGGGAGCAGGCTGGTTCATGGGCATCCTTGGCTTATTTCTTGCTGGCCACGCCGACCACGACGGCCACGGCGCCCAGGCCGATCAGCACCCAGCCGAGGTTGATGGGCGGGGTCTTGGTGTCGGTCTTGCTGATTTCGATCGGGCCGATGTCGGCGACCTTCTCGGTGCTCTGGAACTTGAACACACCGGCCGTGATGAGGCCGCCGATGATGAGCAGGATGGCGCCGATGATGATGGCGGGCATGCGCATGGTTCTACTCCAGTGGTCGCCCCGGTTGGGGCCCCCGAAGGTTAGAGGCAACGCGGGCCGCTGCCAAGCGCGGCCCGCCCGCCACCCGGCTCAGTCGAGCGTGACGCCGGGCAGGCCCAGCACGTAGTTGGCGCCCATCAGCTTCGACGGCGTGTAGTAGCCGCCCGCGGGCCGCTCGCCGCCCAGCAGGCGCTCGGCGATGCCCAGCGCCGCAGTGACGGTGATCTCATAGCCGTTGGGCGTGCGCAGGCGGCGCTTGATCTCGCGGCCCTCGGCGTCGCGCGCCTCGCCCCAGACCACGCAGCCGGTCTTGCCGCGGGTGCCTTCGGACGGGCCGCGCACGCGCTTGGCCACCTGGGCCTTCAGGAAGGCCTGCACCGGCGACAGCCCCAGCAGCGGCCCCAGCAGCCGAAGCCGGCGCAGGCGCCCGGCGGTGGCCGGCGGCACGCCCATGTAGACCTCGATGTTGGGGATGCCGGTGGACACGAAGGCCGTATACACGTCGCCCCAGGGGATGGTCATGGCGAAGCGCGGCTCCCCGTCGCGCTCGAAGGTGCGCGTCTTCCAGGCCAGCGGCACGCGGGTCATCTTCCCGTCCACGCGCGCGCGGCCGCCGCCGCCCAGGCCCTCCACGCTGGTCTTGGCCGTGCCGGGGCTGGGTCCGCCGCCGGCCTCGAAGGCCAGCACCAGCGACTGCGCGCCGGGCAGCTCGCGCTTGAGCTGGGCGGCCAGGCAATCGGTAGGGACCACGTCGAAGCCCGAGCCGGGCAGTACCACGATGCCCTTGTCCTTCGCACGGCCGTCCTGCGCGTGGCAGTGGGCGAAGACGTCGATCTCGCCGGTGATGTCCAGGTAGTGCGCGCCCACGTCAAGGCAGGCCTCGAGCATCGGCGCGCAGGTGGCCGAGAACGGCCCCGCGCAGTGCAGCACCAGGCCGATGCCGTTCAGGCCGCTGCGCACCGCCTGCGGATCGTCGAGCGCGAACGCCCGCACCGGCAGGCCGTGCGGGCCGGCGATTTCCTGCAGGGCGGCCGCGCTGCGGCCGGCCAGCACCGGGCGCAGGCCGCGGCGCACCGCTTCCTCGACCATCATGCGGCCGGTGTAGCCGTTGGCGCCGTAGATCATCCACTCCACGTCAGTTCCCCGGACCGCGGCCGCGCGCGAACTTCACCAGCTGGTTGAAGTACACGTTCGGGAACCAGCGCTTGAGGCGCCAGCGCATCGGCTCGCGCTTGGTCGGGATGACCAGGAAATCGCCGCGCTCCACCGCGGCGAACACCGCGTCGGCCACGCTGTCGAGCGTGTCGGGCGAGGTTTCCATCATCTTGTCGGCGAAGCTCTTGAGCTTGGGGTTGCCCTGCCAGCTCTCGAGCAGGTTGGTGCGGAAGAAGGCCGGGCACAGCACGCTCACCGTGATGCCCTTGCCGTGCATCTCGGCGCGAAGCTGCTCGGACAGCGCCACCACCGAGGCCTTGGCCACGCCGTAGCTCATGATGCTGGGCGCACCGGCCAGGCCGGCGAAGCTGGCCGTGTTGATCACCTGGCCGCGGCCGGCGGCCAGCATGCCCGGCAGGAACAGCCGGCAGCCGCGCACCACGCCCAGCAGGTTGATCTCGAGCACGTTGTGCCATTCGGCCATGGTGGTTTCGACCATGGCGCCGCCGGTGGCGATGCCGGCGTTGTTCACCAGCACGTCCAGGCCGCCCCATTCGCGGGCGACGGTTTCATGCACCTGCTCCATCGCCTCGTCGCTGGCGACGTTGGCCACCATGGCCAGGTGGCCGCTGCCGGGCAGCGAGGCGCGCGTGAGCTCGGCGCGGGCGGCGTCCAGGTCCACGCAGGCCACGCGGTCGCCGGCCTTGGCATACCGCTGCGCCAGGGCCTGGCCCAGCCCGCTTCCCGCACCCGTGATCAGTACCCGTCGCTGCGCCATCTGTCGTCCCCGTTTGGCCAGGCCTTGAGGAGGCCTGTGCTAGGCTCGGAAGCATACCAATTCAGCGGCCGATTCCCCTTTTACGGAGCCAGAAAGTGCCTGATTCCCTGTTCGACCTCACCGGCAAGACCGCCCTGGTCAGCGGCGCCTCCCGCGGCATCGGCGAGGCCATCGCCCGCCTGCTGGCCGGCTTCGGCGCCCACGTCATCTGCACCAGCCGCAAGATCGAAGGCTGCGAGGCGGTGGCGTCCACCATCCGCGGCGACGGCGGCTCGGCCGAGGCGCACGCGGTGCACGTGGGCGACCCGGCGGCCATCGAGGCGCTGTTCGCCAAGCTCGACGCCGCCGGCCGCACCGTGGACGTGCTGGTGAACAACGCCGCCGCCAACCCCTACTTCGGCCCGGCCATCGACATGACGCTCGACGCCTACGAGAAGACCGTCGAAGTGAACCTGCGCGGCTACTTCTGGACCACTGTGCAGGCGGCCAAGCGCATGCAGGGCCGCGGCGGCGCCATCGTCAACATCGCCTCGGTGAACGCGCGGCGCGCGGCGCCGGGCCAGCTGGTGTATTCGATGACCAAGGCCGGCATCGTCAACATGACCGAAGGCTTCGCCAAGGAGCTGGCGCCGATGGGCGTGCGCGTGAACGCCGTGCTGCCGGGCCTGACCGACACCAAGTTCGCCTCGGCGCTCACCGGCAACCCCAAGATCCTGGAGATGATGCTGCGCATGATCCCGCTGGGCCGCGTGGCGCAGCCGGACGAGATCGCGCCGGCGGTACTGTTCCTGTGCACGCCCGCCTCTTCCTACCTCACCGGTGCGGCGCTGCCCGTGGACGGTGGCTACCTGGCCTGAGCGGAGCGCCTGCGATGATCGACCTGCACTATTGGCCCACGCCCAACGGCCACAAGATCACCCTGTTCTGCGAAGAGGCCGGCCTGCCCTATCGCATCGTGCCGGTGGACATCGGCGCGGGCGCCCAGTTCGAACCGTCGTTCCTGGCCATCTCGCCCAACAACCGCATGCCGGCCATCGTGGACCACGCGCCGGGCGACGGCGGCGAGCCGGTGAGCGTGTTCGAATCGGGCGCCATTCTTGTTTACCTGGCGGAAAAGACCGGCCAGTTCCTGCCCACCGCGCCGCGCTGGCGCAAGCAGGTGCTGGAATGGCTGTTCTGGCAGGTGGGCGGCTTCGGGCCGATGCTGGGCCAGAACCACCACTTCACCCGCTACGCCCCGGAAAAGATCCCCTACGCCATCGACCGCTACCAGCGCGAGGCGGCGCGGCTTTACGGCGTGCTGGACAAGCACCTGGCGCAGCGCGAGTTCATCGCCGACGCCGGCCTGTCGATCGCCGACATGGCCTGCCATCCCTGGGCCGCGGCCCACGCCTGGCACCACATCAACCTGGCCGACTACCCGAACGTGCGCCGCTGGCACGACGCCCTTGCCGCACGGCCGGCCTTCGCGCGCGCCTACGCGGTTGAAAAAGCGTACAAGCGCCCTGCTGAAATGACCGAAGAAATGCGCCGGAACCTGTTCGGCGCCAAACCCTGAAGCCCCACCACGCACGGAGCCACGCATGCACCGCATCGCCCTTCTTCCCGCCGCCATCGCGGCACTGCTGCTGGCGCCGCCGGCGGCCGCCCAGGATTTTTCCCAGGTCAAGGTTGAAAGCACGAAGATCGCCGAGGGCGTTTACGCGCTCAAGGGCGCGGGCGGCAACCTGGGCCTGGTGGTGGGCGCAGACCGCGCCTTCCTCGTGGACGACCAGTACGCGCCGCTGGTGCCGAAGATCCGCGCCGCCATCGCCGCGATCACCGACAAGCCGGTCAGCTTCGTGCTCAATACCCACTGGCACGGCGACCACACCGGCGGCAACGAGGCCTTCGCCGAGGCCGGCGCGCTGGTGGTGGCCCATGACAACGTGCGCACGCGAATGTCGTCCGACCAGTTTGTCGCGGCCTTCGACCGCACGGTGCCGGCCTCGCCCAAGGCCGCCCTGCCGGTGGTGACCTTCAACGACCAGGTCACCTTCCACGTCGGCGGCCACACGGTGCAGGCGATCCACGTCCCCAGCGGCCACACCGACGGCGACGCCATCGTGCACCTGAAGGAAGTGGACGTGATCCACACCGGTGACCTGGTGTTCTACGGGCTCTACCCGGTGGTGGACTACAGCAACGGCGGCAGCCTCAAGGGCATGGCCGACGCCACCGCGCGCCTGCTGGCGATGTCGGACGAAGACACCCGCTTCATTCCCGGCCATGGCCCGGTGGTGGTGGGCCGCCGGGAAATCGCCGAATACCTGGAAATGCTGCGCGTGGTGCACGCGCGGCTGGAAACGCTGATCGGCGAAGGCAAGACGCTGGAGCAGGTGCTCGCCGCCAAGCCCACCGCCGAGTACGACGCGAAGTGGGGCAAAGGCTTCCTGCCGCCCGACCGCTGGGTGACCATCAACTACCAGGGCATGACCCAGGTCCCGGACGCCGCCAAATGAAGAGCCTCCTGCTGGCCACGATGATGACCCTCGCCACCTCCGCGTCCGCCGACAAACTCACGCTCGAAGCCATCACCGGCGCGACGCCGCTGTCGGGCCCCAGCCTGATGAAGCCGGCCATCTCGCCCGACGGCCAGCGCGTGACCTTCCTGCAGGGCAAGGCCGACGACCGCTTCCAGCTGGACCTGTGGGAATACAACCTTGCGGCCGGAAATCAGCGCCTGCTGGTGGATTCGGCGGTGGTGCTGCCCGGCGACGAAGTGCTGTCGGACGAAGAAAAGGCGCGGCGCGAGCGCCAGCGTATCGCCGCCTTCCGCGGCATCGTCGAATACCAGTGGGCGCCCGACGCCAAGTCGCTGCTGTTCCCGCTGGGCGGGCAGCTGTATCTCTACGACCTCGCGGCCACCGGCAACCCGGTACGCAAGCTCACCACCGGCGAGGGCTTCGCCACCGACCCGAAAGTGTCGCCGCGCGGCGGATTCGTCAGCTTCGTGCGCGAGCGCAACCTGTGGGTGATCGACCTGGCCACCGGCCGCGAGCGCGCGCTCACCACCGACGGCAGCGACACCATCGGCAACGGCGTGGCCGAGTTCGTGGCCGACGAGGAAATGGACCGCCACACCGGCTACTGGTGGGCGCCGGACGATTCGGCCATCGGCTTTGCGCGCATCGACGAGTCCCCGGTGCCGGTGCAGAAGCGCTACGAGGTCTACCCCGACCGCACCGACGTGATCGAGCAGCGCTATCCGGCCGCCGGCGACCCGAACGTGCAGGTCAGCCTGCACGTGGCGGCGCTCGGCGCGGGCAAGCCCGCCATCACGAACGTCGACCTCGGCGCGAACCGCGACATCTACCTGGCGCGCGTGGACTGGCGCGGGCCCGATCGCCTCACCTTCCAGCGCCAGTCGCGCGACCAGCGCACCCTGGACCTGGTGGAAACCACGCTGGCCACCGGCGCACAGCGCGTGCTGCTCACCGAAACCAGCCAGACCTGGGTGCCGCTGCACAACGCCCTGCGCTTCCTCGCCGACGGCCGCTTCGTGTGGAGCAGCGAACGCAGCGGGTTCGAGCACCTCTACCTGCACGACGCCGACGGCAAGCCGCTGCGCGCGCTCACGGCGGGCGACTGGGTGGTGGATTCGCTGCTGGCGGTGGACGAGGCCGCGGGCAAGGTCTACTTCGACGGCACCCGCGACTCGCCGCGCGAGCGGCACGTGTATTCGGTGCCGCTGGCCGGCGGCGACATCACGCGCCTCACGCGCGAGCCCGGCACGCACCTGGCCAGCTTCAGCCGCAACGCCTCGGTGTTCGTGGACCTGTGGTCGAACACCACCACGCCGCCGCAGACCGAACTGTTCCGCGCCGACGGCAGCAAGGTGGCTACGCTGGTGGCCAACGACCTGTCCGACCCCGCGCACCCCTACGCGAAGTACCGCGACGCCCACCGCCCGGTGGAGTTCGGCAACCTGCCCGCCGCCAGCGGCGAAACCCTGCACTACAGCCTGATCAAGCCGACCGGCTTCGACCCGGCGAAGAAGTACCCGGTGGTGGTGTTCGTCTACGGCGGCCCGGCCGCGCAGACGGTGCTCAACGCCTGGCCCGGCCGCGCCGACGCGCTGTTCAACCAGGTGCTGGCGCAGGAAGGCTACGTGGTGTTCTCGATCGACAACCGCGGCACGCCGCGGCGCGGCGCGACCTTCGGCGGCGCGCTGTACGGCCGCCAGGGCGGCGTGGAGGTGCAGGACCAGGTGGCCGGCGTGCAGTTCCTCAAGCGCCAGCCCTGGGTGGACGGCGCGCGCGTGGGCGTGCACGGCTGGTCCAACGGCGGCTACATGACGCTGATGCTGCTGGGCCAGGCCAGCGACACCTACGCCTGCGGCATCGCCGGGGCGCCGGTCACCGACTGGGCGCTTTACGATACGCACTACACCGAACGCTACATGGACCATCCGGCGCGCAATGCCGAGGGCTATGCATCGTCGTCGGTGTTCAGCCACCTCGACGGCCTGCGCTCGAAGCTGCTGCTGGTGCACGGCATGGCCGACGACAACGTGCTGTTCACCAACTCCACCAAGCTGATGTCGGAGCTGCAGAAGCGCGGCCTGCCCTTCGAGCTGATGACCTACCCCGGCGCCAAGCACGGCCTGTCGGGCGCCGATGCGCTGCACCGCTACCGCACCAGCCTCTCCTTCCTCAACCGCTGCCTCGAGTAGCGGTCGGTCGCGGCCGGGGGATCGTGCAGAGGCATTCTTGCCACGGATTTACGCGGATGAACGCGGATAAAGGCGAAGGGCGAAGGTTTGCCTGAGGCCAACTTCGGCTCCTGGCCCTTATCCGCGTTCATCCGCGTAAATCCGTGGCAAATATCCAATGCGGTTTAGCTGGAAATCTGCACCAGCGCGGGGGCGTGGTCGCTGGGGCGTTCCCAGGTGCGCGGCTCGCGGTCGATGCTGGCGCCCACGCACGCGGCCTTCAGCGCGTCGCTCACCAGGCACAGGTCGATGCGCAGGCCCAGGTTGCGGCGGAAGCCGGCGGCGCGGTAGTCCCACCAGCTGAACACGCCGCCCTCGTCGCTGTGCAGGCGGAAGCTGTCGTGCAGCCCCAGGGCCATCAGCCGCGCCAGCGCCGCGCGTTCGGCGGTGGAGGTGAGGATGCTGGCGTCGTTCCACACGGCCGGGTCGTGCACGTCGCGGTCGTCGGGCGCGATGTTGAAGTCGCCCACCACCACCAGCTTCGGGTGGGCCTGGATTTCCTGCGCCAGCCAGCCGTGCAGGGCGTCGAGCCAGCGCAGCTTGTAGTCGTACTTGTCGGTGCCCACGTCCTGGCCGTTCACCACGTACAGGTTGACGATGCGCACGCCGCCGACCGTGGCGGCGATCACGCGCTTCTGTTCGTCCTCGAAGCCGGGGATGCCCACCTGCACGTCGTTGGCCGGCTCGCGGGACACAATGGCCACGCCGTTGTAGGTCTTCTGGCCCGCGAACACGCTGCGATAGCCCAGTTCGGCCAGGGCCGAGTCGGGGAAGCGCGCGTCCTCGAGCTTGGTCTCCTGCAGGCAAACCACGTCGGGCTGGCGCAGCTTCAGCCACTCCTCCAGGTGCGGCAGGCGCACGTTGAGCGAGTTGACGTTCCAGCTGGCGATGGTCTTGGTTTCCATTCGCGAATGCTAACGGTTCCGGCGCAACATGCCAGCCCTTGACCCCGGTCAAGCCATGGGCCGTCGCTGCCGCTAGACTCCACGTACCCCGGAGCCGCGCGGGCGCGCTCCGCCGGCCCCTTACCCGGAGCGTTTCCATGGACACCGCGACCCGTTTCTCCGCCGGCCAACGCCGCCTGCACTGGCTGGTGTTCGCGCTGGTGGCGGTGGCCTACGCCACCATCGAACTGCGCGGGGAGTTCGAGCGCGGCACGCTGGCGCGCACGCTGATGGTGCAGACGCACTTCTGGATGGGCATCACCGTGCTGCTGCTGCTGGCGCCGCGGCTGTGGCTTCGCCTCCAGCGCGGCGTGCCGCCGATCACGCCCGCCCTGCCGGGCTGGCAGGCGGCCGTCGGAAGGGCGATGCACTGGCTGCTCTACGCCTTCCTGCTGGTGCAGCCGGCGCTGGGCCTGATGACCGCCTGGACCGACGGCAAGGAAGTGATGCTGCCCTTCGTCGGCGTTGCCCTGCCGGCACTGATGGCGCCCAACGCCGATCTCGCGCACCAGCTCGAGGACCTGCACAAGACCATCGGTTCGGCCTTCTACTGGATCATCGGTTTCCACATCCTGGCGGCCATCTACCACCACTTCGTGCGCCGGGACGACACGCTGCGGCGCATGGGCTGAGCCCGCTCAGCCACCCCAGCGAAGCTGGCCCGACGCCACCACGGCCTCCAGCGCCAGCGTGCCCGGCGCCAGCAGCAGCAGGTCGGCGTCCGCGCCCACCGCCAGCCGGCCCTTGCGGTTCAGGCCCCAGATGTCGGCCGGCGTGGTGGTTACGGCCGGCAGCGCCGCGGCCAGCGAAAGGCCATGGCGCGTGACGCACTCGGCCACGGTGTGCAGCAGGCTGCCCACGTCGGCCACCGCCATGCCCAGCAGCCGCCCCTGCGCATCAAAGTTCGGCAGGCTGGCCTGGCCGTCCGAACTCAGGCTGATGCGCGACACCGGCAGGCCCGCAGCCAGCAGCTCCGCGAGCGCCCGCGCCGCGGGCACTTCGCCCGACGCCAGCAGCTCCGGGCTGGTGCTGGTGGTGATGTCGACGCTGCCGCCCCGCGCCAGCCAGGCCGGCGCCTGCGCCAGCAGTTCGGCATGGCGGTTGATGTGGGTCGGGTGCCACTGCGTCGTGGGCACGGGATGGCGGTCGGTCACTTCGTGCAGCCGCCCGAGGCCGTCGGGCGCATCCCCCACGTGCACCAGCACGGTGCCGGACTTGCCGGCCAACAGGCCGCCCACGCGCGCGTCCGACGCGATGCGCGCCAGTTCGTCCACGCCGGGCTGCGAGCCGCGATGGTCGGCGATGGCAATCTCGCCCACGCCGATGATGTCGGTCACCAGCACCAGGTCGTCGCGCACGCTGCCGGTGAGGGTGCGCACCGGCACGCGGTAGCTGCCGGTCAGCGCGTAGGCGCTCAGCCCCTGGCCGGAAAGCGCGCGGCAGCACGCCAGCAGGTCGGCGTGGCTGCGGGTGACGTCGTCGGTGCCCAGCGCGCCGATGAAGGTGGTGACGCCCGACGCCACCGCCTGCGCAAAGCCCAGCCCCGGCGTGCGCGTGGCGAAGCCGCCTTCGCCGCCGCCGCCGCTGATGTGCACCAGCGAATCCACCAGCCCGGGCACGGCGATGCGGCCGGCGGCCTGCACGATGCGCACCGGCAGCCCGACGCCCGGCGAGATGCGCGGCGCCATGGCCACGATGCGGCCTCCGGCCAGCAAGATATCCTGGCGCCCGATCGGCGCCGGGTCGAACACGTCGGCACCCCGCACCAGCAGCATCGGCTCAGACATAGCCGATCCCGACCGCCAGGGCCACGGCGGCGCTCGCCATCACCAGGAACATCAGCTCAAGCCGCCAGATGATGCGCAGCCACTGTCCCCAGCCGATGCCGGCCACGCCAATCGCGCCCATCAGCACCGCCGACGTCGGCACCACCAGGTTGGTCAGGCCGTCGCCCAGCTGGAAGGCCAGCACCGACACCTGGCGCGACACCTGCAGCAGGTCGCCCAGCCCCGACATCAGCGGCATCGTGATCGCCGCCTGCGCCGAACCCGACGTCACGAAGAAGTTGAACACCGCCTGGAACAGCAGCATGCCCTGGGCCGCCGCCCAGCTGGGCCAGCCCTCCAGCGCCAGGCCCATGCCGTAAAGCAGCGTGTTGAGCACCGACGGCTGGTGCGGATCGGAGCCGCCCAGCAGCCAGAGCATGCCCTTGGCCGCGGCGATCACCAGCGCCACCGGCACCAGTTGCTTCACGCCGTCGCTGAAGGTTTCCGCCAGCCGGTTGGCCGTCATGCGCTTGTCCAGCCAGGCCACCAGCGCGGCGAACAGCCCCAGCCCGAAGAACTGCGCCGAAAGCTCCGGCAGGTAGTACTGGCGCTCGGTGACGCCCCACACGATCCACACCACGGTGCCCAGCAGGCCAAGCAGGATCAGTCGGTCGGCCCAGTTCATGGGCTCGGCCGGCGCCGCCGCACGCGGCGCTTCGCCGGCGACCGCGACGCGGCGATGGCGACGCGCGTAGTGAACCGTGAACGCCACGCCCACCGCGGTGAACGCGATCCACAGCCCCACCCGGAACGGCGCACCCGACAGCGGCGGCAGCCCCGCAATGCCCTGCGCCACCAGCACGCTGAAGGGATTCATCCACGACGTGGCGAAGCCCACCTGGCTGGCGAGATACGTGGCCATCACCGCGCACTCGCGCGGCAGGCCCAGGCGATCCACCAGCGGCAGCAGCAGCACGATGAAGGCGATGGTTTCCTCGCCCATGCCAAACACCGCGCCGCCCAGCGAAAACGCCACGAACAGGCTGCCCAGCAGCCACGCCGGACGGTCGCCGGTGCGCGCCACCAGCGCCATCAGCCCGCGGTCCACCGCGCCGGTGGCGCTGACCAGGGCGAAGGAGCCGCCGACGATGAGAATGAGGGCAATCACGCCGACCGCGGCGCCATTGCGCCCGCCCGAGGTGAGTCCCTCGAACAGGAAATTCAAAAAACCGCGCCCTTCCCCGGTACCGAACAGGGTGGAGGAGGGCGCGTCGGGGGCCCACAAGAACCGCTCCAACGCCAGCGGGGCACCCGGCTGGAAATAGCCGGCCGGCACCAGTGGCACCACCAGCGCCGCCAACAGGGCCAGCGCCAGCAGGACCAGCAGGGTGTCGACGCCCTTGGGCGCCGTCGTGGGAGCGGACGTGGTCAAAGGCTCAGTGCCTGTAGATGTAGTTGAGGGTCACGAAGCGGCCCAGGGAGTTGTGGTTGTAGTCGTCGAAGTTGTTGGCCGAACCCAGCGCGCGCGGCGGATCGCGGTCGCCGAGGTTGCGGATGTTCAGGCCCAGCGACTGCTTGTCGTCGAGGTCCCAGTTCACGCTGGCGCCGAGCGTGGTCCAGGACGCCACCCGGCGGCCCTCGGGCACGTTCGACAGCTCGTCGTCATCGTAGAACCCGTCCACGTGGTTCACCCACAGGCGCGCGCTCCAGTCGCCGCGGGCCCAGGAAATGCCGGTGTTCACCAGCCATTCGGGGTAGCGGAACTCGCCCACGCGCTCGAACAGGCGCTGGCCGTCACGGCAGGGGCCGGCGCCGCGGCGGGTGCTGGCGTCGGCCGGCGAGCACGATTCGCTGCGCTCGAACGAGTGGGTCCAGGTGACGTCGAGGTAGGCGTCGAACTGGCCGAGATCGCTTTCACGGAACGCGTGTTCCAGGCTCAGGTCGATGCCGTCGGTGCGCTGCTGGCCGATGTTGATCAGCTGCAGCTGCACGTCGTCCACCGGGTCGCCGATGTCGCCGCCGCGGGTGGCGATGCCGATCATGCCCGGCAGCAACACGCGCTGGTTGGCGTCACCGGCGCGCGGGCGCGAGTTGTAGACCAAGCTCGGGTCCACCAGGGCCTGGCGGAACAGCTCCAGCGGGTCGATGTCCACCAGGTCGCGCTGGTCGAAGTTCCAGTAGTCCAGGGTCAGCGTGGTGCGGTCGCCCAGGTTGAACACCGTGCCCACGTACCAGGCGGTGGACGTTTCGGCGTCGAGGTCGGGGTTGCCGTAGATCTCGGAGAGATAGCCGTCGTCGCCGGCGAAGCCGCCGCAGAAGCTGGTGTAGAACTCGCTGCCCACCGAACACGGCAGCGCGCCCGAGCTGAGCGAGGTGCCCGCGCCCACCTGCGCCAGCGACGGCGCGCGGAAGGACGTGTTCCAGCCGCCGCGCAGCAGCACGCTGTCGGTGGCGCGCCAGCGCAGGCCGATGGACGGGTTCACGTCGCCGCCGAAGTCGTCGTAGTGGTCGTAGCGCGCGGCCAGGCGCACGTCGAAGGTGTCGGTGAGCGGCAGGTTGGTTTCGGCGAACAGCGCCCACTGCGTGCGGGCCGCTTCCACCGCGGTGGAGCCGAAGCCGTACACCGGCACTTCGCCCGTGGTGCGGTCGATGGTGGCCAAGGGCGAGGGCTCGTCGGTGATTTCCTCGCGGCGCAGTTCGGCGCCGAACGCCCAGGCCACGTCGCCACCGCCGAGCGAACCCAGCGTGCCGGTCAGCTTGCCGTCCCAGGCGTAGAGCGTGGACGTGCCGTCGCGCGGCACCTTCTCGCGCACCAGGTCGAGCACCTGCTGCGAGTTGCCGGCCTGGCCGTTGAACGGGTCGTACCACAGGCCACCGCTGCCGGGGCTGCAGTTGGTGGCGCCGGTGGCGCACAGCTCGCCCAGCAGGCCGGCGCGGATGCGCTCGACGTTGTAGATGCCGGCCACGGCCTCCTGGCGCGAATCACTGCGCGCCGCCGACAGGGTGGTTTCCCAGTCCCAGGCGCCGGCGCTGCCGCGCAGGCCGTTGAGCACGCGCCAGTTCTTCGTGGTCACTTCCAGCGTGCGCGCGTCCGGGAAGCGGCCGATGCCCACCAGCGCCGTGGTGTCGAAGCCCTGGTCGATGAAACGCTGGCGCAGTTCGGCCGGCATGCCGGGGTGGTTGAAGGCGATGAGCTCTTCGGTCCACGGTGCCGGCGCGGAGTCGGCGCGCGATTCATTGCGCTGCAGCGCCAGCTCGGCGAAGTACTCCATGCCCTCCCCGAACTCCACCGACAGCGTGCCGTACGCGCCCAGCGTCTCGAGCTGCGGGTCGGTGGCGGTGAAGGCGTTGCGGTTGACCTCGCAGTACTCGCCGAAGCGGCCGACGCCGAACTGGTCGGGCGGGCACGCGGCTTCGACGATGTCGTCCTGGGCGAAGTCCAGGTCGTTGAAGCTGGGGAAGATGCCCTGCTGCGACGGCCGCGGCTCCACCGCCGAGATGGCGCGGTCGCGGTCGTAGAGCGCGTTGCGCTTGAAGGCGTCCACGATCAGCATGCCGCGCACCTTGTCGCGCGCGAATCCGGCCACGAGGTTGGCGTTGAGCCGGCCTTCGTCGGTGCCGCGGGTGGAGTCGCCGTAGCTGGCCGACAGGCGCAGGCCTTCGAAGTCCTTGCGCAGCACCAGGTTGATCACGCCGGCCACGGCGTCGGCGCCGTAGATGGCCGAGGCGCCGGTGGTGAGGATCTCGATGCGGTCGATGGCTGCCATCGGGATGGCGTTGATGTCCACGAAGTTCTCGGAGCCGTTGGCGAACGACGACGCCGCCACGCGGCGGCCGTTCACCAGGGTGAGCGTGGACGAGGTGCCCAGGCCGCGCAGCGAGGCGCCCGCGGTGCCGGCGGGCGCGTCGGCCTGCAGCGCGCCGGAGTTGGCGGTGCTGAAGTTGCCGGTGCCGCCGCCGGTTTCGGTGACCTGCTTGAGCAGGTCGCCGACGTTGGTGGCGCCGAACTGCCTGATGTCCTCGGCGTCGAGGATGGTGACGGGCTGGGCTTCCTGCAGGTCGATGCCGCGCAGGTTGCTGCCGGTGACGGTGACCGCGTCGAGCACCACCGTTTCGTCTTCTTCGGCGTCGGCGGGCGCGGTGGGCGTGGTCTGGGCGTAGGCCAGCGGCGCGGCCAGGGCCATCGCCACGGCGAAGGCCAATGGATTGAGCAAGGATTTCATGCGGTTCCCCCGGAACGGCCGCAGGCGCGCCCGGTGGCGCGGAAAGCGGCGTTGTCTTGGATGTCGCGCCGTCAGGGACGGCGGTTCACCGACCCTGCGGTCGGCGTCGGGCCCGGGGATGGCCCTACTCGTCCCACCACTCGCTGAGGTAGTAGGTGCGGCCGATATGACGAATGTGGTTGCGGGGTTTGGACATGGCGACCATTCGTTGTGCGGGGAAAGTGATACTCCCGGTTTCACGCCGCCGTCAAGTGCACTTGCCGCCGCGGCGTCCAGCCACTAGGGTCTGGCCATGCCCAAGACCTTGATTCTGCTGCTGCTGGCGGCCGCCGGCAGCGCCCTCGCCGCCCCGCCCCATCCGCCCCGCCCGGCCCCGGAACTGTTCCTGGCCGGGGGCGCGCTGCGCACCTGTTCGGACCTGGCGCCGGCGTCGTGCCGAGCCTTGCCGTCCGGTGGGAATGCGCGCACTGCATCGATGTACCGCGTGGACGACGGCGGCGTGTCGCGCGCGCTCGATCCGCTGCTGTGGGCCGGTCGACCGCAGGCCCCCGGGCGGGTTGCGCTGGCGGCGATGCTGTCGAGCGTGCGTCGCGACGCGCCCTGGCAGCGCAGCGAACTCGAAGACGCGCTCGATCGCCACTGCCCGCGCAGCGCCTGCATTGGCGATGCCGCCGCACCGTGGCGCCGGCTGCTCGCCGACGAACGCGCGGCCATCCTGTCGGCGCTGGAAGTGCCGCAGCTGGACGACGGCGTGCGCCGCCGCGAAAAGGCGCATCTGGCCGACAGTGCATCGCAGTCCGGCGTGGACGTGCTGCGTGCCTTCGTCGCCGCCGCGTCCGCGCGCGCGGACGGCGGCCGGCCGCGCATCGCCGTGGTGACGGCATCGGCCAGCGATCCCTTCGATCCGGTGGATTTCTACCTGGACGCCCTGCGCGAACTGGGCGCCGATCCGCAGTGGTGGCCGGTGGACGCCGCGCTCAACGCCGCGGTGCTGCAGGGCGGCGGCTGCGGCCGCCTGGATGCGCTGCGGCGCGAACACCTGAAGCTGTCGGCGCGCGACCTCGTGT
>FSSH01004133.1_pt1 | contig 18373 bp, 16 predicted proteins | sample 1166101 | NCBI WGS metagenome assembly FSSH01 (sample SAMEA32972668, study PRJEB13176) | freshwater metagenome | biome: Drinking water system; feature: Biomass in drinking water that filtered by 0.45 um membrane; material: drinking water | place: USA | collected 2012-12-20 | depth 0 m | reverse complement strand
GGAGGGCTCGGTCGATGCGGTGCTGACGAGGCCGCAGCACCCCTACACACAGATGCTGATCGCGGCCGTGCCCAAGGCCGAGCCGCCGCCTCCGCGGCCGCGGCAACCTCCTGCCGCTCCCATCCTCGCCGTACGCGACCTCACGAAGACCTATGGCGGCCGAGGGCTGTTCGGCGGCGGCCGTGCGGTGACCGCTCTCGACGGCGTCAGCTTCGCGCTGCAGCCGGGGGAGACCCTGGGGATCGTCGGCGAGTCGGGTTCCGNNTCGACGCTGGCGCGCTGCATCGCCCGCTTCGTCGACCCGTCGGCCGGCCATATCCGCGTCGGCGGCGACGACATTGCCCACTGCACGCCGCGCGCCCTGCGCCCCTATCGCCGGCGCATCCAGATGATCTTCCAAGACCCCTACCGCTCGCTCAACCCGCGCCGGACGGTCGGACAAGCGATCATCGAGGGGCCGATGAATTATGGCCTCTCACGCGAGGCCGCTTTGGCGCGGGCCGCCCGTCTGATCGACCTCGTCGGTCTTGATGCGGGGGCTCTCGGGCGCTACCCGCACGAGTTCTCGGGAGGCCAGCGCCAGCGNNCGCGTCGCCATCGCCCGCGCCCTCGCCATGGAGCCGGACGTGCTGATCGCCGACGAGGCGGTCTCAGCGCTCGACGTCTCGGTCCAGCGGCAGGTCCTCGAGCTGCTCGAGGACCTACGCGAGCGACTGAACCTGTCGATCCTCTTCATCACCCACGATCTGCGGGTCGCCGCCCGCCTGTGCGACCGCCTCATCGTGATGCTGAACGGACAGATCGTCGAGGAAGGACCGACCGGCTCGCTCTTCGCCAATCCGCGCCACGCCTACACTCAGGCGCTGTTCGCCGCCGCGCCGAAGATGCGGGCGGCCGAGACTGCGGAGGCAACCGGATGATGCTCGGGCGGCGTCAGGCCTGCGCGTTCAGCAGCATCGGCCTTGCGCTCCGCTGACCACCGACATCGATCGTCTGGCGCTCGCGGGCGATGAAGGCCGTCGGCATCACCGCCTGCATCTCGGACTCGATCTGCCGCAGCATCGGGTCGGTATGGGCGGGATGGAGGTGGATGATCGCCAGCGCTTTCACCCCTGCGGCCTGGGCCAGCTCCACGCCTTTCTGCCAGGTCGAATGGCCCCAGCCGCGGCAGCAGGGGTACTCGCCCTCGGTGAACATCCCGTCATAAACCATCAGGTCGGCGTCCCGGACGAACTCGGCCAGCTCTTGATCGGGCCATGGGTCAGAATGCTCGATGTCGCTGATCACACAGAGCCGGCGGCCGCCATGGTCGAATCTGTAGCCGGTCGACCCCTGGGGATGGTTGAGGAGGATCGTGTCGACGCGCATCCCGTCGCCGAAGACGAGCGGCTCGCCGGCAATGAAGCCATGATGCGCGAACCGGACCGGGATGACGTCGAGGTTCACCGGGAAAAGCGGAGGCGAGAATAGGCGGTCGAGGGTTGCCTTCGCGCATTCCCCGTCGAGGTTGCCGCAATAGGTGTTGATGGTGCGGCTCGCATCGAACACGACGGGCTTGAAGAACGGCAGCCCGGCGGTGTGGTCGAGATGCAGGTGGCTGAACAGGAGGTCGATCTCCTGCGGCAGGTCGGCCCTATTGTGAACCCCGCAGGCGTGGAGGCCGGAACCGGCATCGAGGATGAATAGCCGTTCGCCGCAGCGGACCTCCATGCAGGGCGTGCTTCCGCCGAACTCGGCGAACTCCGGCCCGCTCACGGGAGTCGAGCCGCGCACACCCCAGAACCGGAGAGACAGCCGCTCGCTGCCCGGTCCGGACAGGTCCGGCACGGTGGCGGCGTATTCGTAGGATTTCAGGCCACACAGGTTGGGCCCGTCTGACTTTGCCATGGATCGTCAACCACTTACCACGATCCGTGCGATCGCGGTCCCATCACTGCGTTGCAGGGGCTACGACGGTCGTCGCAGCATTCCCTCGCTGTAAGTCACGCGCGCCCACAATCGGGTGCTGCAGGTTTCCGCATCTTGCCTAACATGGGAGGTAGTGAGCGCCGTGTCTCGCCGATGTGCGTGGCCGCACACGCCTCCGGCCCGACGACGTGAGGTGGCGTCAGCGCTGCGCGAGAATATCGGGTGCCTTCGGCGGCAAGGAAAGCAAGGGTGGCACCCGTTCGGCGATCGTCTCGGAGACGATGCGAGGCAGGGTCTCGGCATAGGCGACGACCAGAGGCGGGAAGGCCGCCAGCGGCCGCTCGTAGGACGGCACGAAGGTGGCGATGTTCCACCTGGCCAGGGCAACGCTGCCGGCGATCCAGCGCGACCACACGGCCTCGGCGACCTGCACGGGTGCCCGGCGTGCGGGGATCACCACGACCTCCTGCCCGGCATAGGCCAGGGCCTCGGGCCGGCTGACGATACCGACCGAACCGCCCCTCGCGGCGAAGGCCGCCCAGAAGGGGTGCTGGCCGCCGTCGGAATAGGTCGTGCGGATTGCGGCGCTACCTTCTGCGATGAGTGCGGCAATGCGTTTGTCCTCCTCGGCTCGCCGGCTCACGACTTCGAGCTCGCGTCGCGGGTCCTTCGATGGCGCGAAGACGTAGCGCCTGTCGGCGACGCCCACGACCGGCTCCTCGCCCGTCGCCTCGAACCGGTCCGAGCCCTCCTTGAGCTGGCGCCAGAACGCGTATTCCGGGTCGGTCCGATGGCGCGCCATGTTGGCGGCGTTCATCCGGAACGGGAAGGATTGGAACTGGAAGGCAGCCTGACCGCCGTCGAAGGCCTCCCGGGCGATGGCATAGAGCTCACCTGCCACCGCATCCGTCATGGCGAAACAGCCCATCGACGAGCAGACGCCGTGGACCATCACCGCCGAGCCGGTATAGCCGTGCGCGCGATCGTAGGCGTTGGGATAGCCGACGTCGAAGGACAGGTAGTAGCTCGAATTCGGGTTCAGCTGCGAACGGGCCACCGTGTAGAACCCCTCCGGGGTCTGACGGTCGCCGGTCTTGCGCTTGGGTCCGAGTTGACCGGACCAGCGGCAAATGGGGTAGGTCTTCACGTGGACGAAGCGGCCGCTCGCGGCCTTTTTCCAGACCTCGATCTCCGATTCTTTCTTGTAGGCACGGAATAGGACCGAGGCGGCCGCGGACGTACTCTTGGCGGTCATCAGCGCGAGGGTCGCGGCCGGAATCGGCGCCAGGGCCTTGGCCGGCTGCGCCGCTGCCGGTGCTGCAAGCGCGAGCAACATCAGGACGAGCAGGAGGGCGTCGCGCAGGAGCGAGGCCAGGGACGGGACTGCCATGCGGGGCCTGGTGAGGACGGCTGAGCGTCGGCGGAGGATACGACTCGGCGCTGAAGGCGACCGAGTCTCACGCGTATCGCATCCCATTGGGGCTGCAAATGGACCTTAAGATCAGGCCGCTGCCGACATCCCGCTCCGGTCGAGCGTGAACACCGTGTCGAAGGGAACGGCGGGGTCCAGGGCAGATGCATCGGGCAGGCAGACGATGAGTCCGGTGCCTGCCCGCGCCTGCCTCAGGGCCGCGACGCGGCTCCTGATGAGTTCGGGTTTGCGCTCCTCGAATGCAGTCGCGACGATGACGATGTCCGGTCGGCGTACCAGGCAGCGGGCCAAATCGATGGCGATGCGGGTGCGTGCGTCGATGGCGTTCTCGCCGAGGCTCGCGCCTCCGCCGCCGAGACCAGGCTCGACACGGCTCGCGAGGCCGAGGCGGTACACGCTCGGCTCCAGTCCCTGATCCGAGAGGACGCGGCGCACGAAGGCTCGGACGCGCGGCTCTGCCGCGGCCTCCTCACCGTTGATGCGCCCGAACAGGATGTTCTCCTCCAGGCTCGCGGCGATGTTGAGCTTGGCCGGATCGTAGAACGCAATGCCCGCGCGCAGGTGATCCGGCATCAGCGCCCTGAACGAACGGCGTGCCGCCACGATCCGTTTTTCGAAAGCTGGATCGATCAGGCCAAAGCGGTGCCGCGTCTCGTTGTAGAGGAGTGCAAGACCGATCAGGCGCTCGCGGTCGCGTTGACCCGCAGGTCCGCGGCGCCATCGCTTGGCCTCCGGCTGCCGGGCGACGAGATCCTCGAAGAAGCCGCGTTCGGACGCCGGGAATAGCGAGAACGCATCGTAGAGAGGGTGATCGTCCGGCAGGTCGGCGAAGATCTCGACGGTACTGCGCGCGACCTGCAGGCCGATCTCCACGAGGGGGTGCGTCAGTCCCTCGGCCTCGAGCACGGCCCGAAGGTAGGGATGACGGGCGAGGCGCGCGCCGGCGAGGGCCGGATCGACGGCTTCCCCGAACAGGATGTTCTCGCCGACCGTCGCCTGCTGGCCGTAGCGGTCCGGATCGAACGGTTCGACGAGGTGGGCGATGCCGTCGGCTTCCAGAGCGTCCCGCGTCGCGCGGCGGGCCGCCACCACAGCCTCGGCCAAGGTCGGATCGGCCTTCGGGTCGACGGTGCCCTCGAGACCTCGCGCATAGACGAAGGCATCGAGCCCGGTCTGATGAAGGATCGCGATCAGATCCTCTTCGGCGGGTTGCGCCGGCTCCGCTCCGTAGAGGATGTTCTGGCGCAAGGTTCCCTCGATCAGGATTGCCTCGGCGCCGGCCAAGGCGATACGGCGGGCCCGCTCGCCAGGGTCGAAAGCGCGCAGATCGGTTCCCGCATAGGTGAGGGCGCCGGCTGTCGGGTCGAGCTGCCCTGCAAGAAGCGCGGCAAGCACGCGGCTGCCGCTGCCGGCCCCGCCGATGATCGCCGCATGGCCGGGCATCGGAACCGCCACAGTAATTCCGGTGAGACGCTCGCCGCTCACAGGATCGTAGGCGCCAACCTCCCTCGCCGCGAGGTCGCCGGATGGGGGCAGAGCCGGTGCTGCCGAGAGCTGCGGCGCGCGGCGCGCGTCGAGGCCCTTCAGCGTCTGAGCGATCTCCGCGAAGAGCGGCTGCACGGCGGCATGGACGATCCAAAGCCGGAGAACCTGCGACACCGCCACCACGGCGAGCAGGAAGGCTCCGCCCGCCGCCGCGAGGTCGCCGATGCCGACCGGTGCGTCCGTCGCGGCTGGCCCCCGCCATGAGGCCGCGGCGAGGACGATGGCGGGCAGGAGGATGCCGAGGGCGACCGACGGGGCGCGGGCATAGGCGAGGGCGGATTCGGATGCCGTCAGGGCGACGCGGGTGACATGACCCTTGGCAGCGAGGCGGGCGCGCTCGAAATCCGCCGCACCATGGGCACGCACCGCCGGCATCCTCCGCACCAGATCGGCCAGGGAGCGTTCGGCCGCCGCGCTCTCGCGCCGCCGCAGAGCGGCACGCGCGAGGCTCCGGCGCAGGATCAGCGCCCGTGTGAGGCCTGCCGCGAGAAGGCCCAGGGCGACGGCGGGAAGCAGGCGCGGGGCGGCGAGGCAGGAGAGCAGCAGGGAGAGGAGGACGGCGCCGCCCGCCATGGCGGGCGCCACGATGGCGAGCCCGAACACCATGTCCATTCCCGCCAGGAACTGCCCGAGGAGCTGCGTCAGGCTGCGGACTTCGTCGCGTGCGCCGCTCGGTGCGTTCAGGATCGCGTCGGTGATACTGCGGTTGAGACGGTACAGCGTCCGGGTTTGGGCACGGAAGCACAGCCGCGCCACCGCCCAGCCGAGTCCGGCGGCTGTCACAGCCGCGATGGCCAGTCCGACGAGGGCGGCAACGGTGAGATCGGAGGTCGAAAGCGGCCAACCCGCAGCCAGCACCACCGGCTCGGGCCTACCAGGCCAAGCCATGGCAATCCGCAGGAACCAAACAAGACCCGTCCTCTGCTCGACCAGGACGGAGATGAGGTCGCGAAGGCAGAGCAGCGTCACGAGCGCGAGGGGTCCGCCGGCGCCCAGGGCGAGGAGGAGGGCCGCCGCATGCTGTGGCCTTGCGGACCGCCATGCGAAAAGGATCGACTTGCGTTCCATGTCCCCCCTTCGCCTCGACCCCTCGGGTGTCTCGGGCCTTAGTGGATTGCGCGAGGGTGGGGAAGCGTGGCGGCGCACGTGCCTGATGTGCGTGATCGAACTTGTCACATTGATCCTGCCTGCAGCCTCCGACGGCATCGCCCGGCGCGGCGTTCCGCTCTACATGCGCGAGGATGATCGATGCCTTCGCCCTCGACCCGCGCCTTTCCACCGAGACCGTACCGGTCGGCGACCTCGCTTTGTCGAGCGTGCTGCTGATGGACGACGCCCGGTTCCCCTGGCTGATCCTGGTGCCGCGCCGCGCAGGCCTCAGCGAGCTCACCGACCTCACATCCGAAGACGCTGCCGCCTTGATGGAAGAGACCCGCGTCGCTGTCGGGGTGATGCAGGCGCTCGCCCAGCCCGACAAGGTCAATGTCGGAGCCCTCGGCAACGTCGTACCTCAGCTTCACGTCCACGTGATCGGGCGGTTCCTGTCGGATCCCGCGTGGCCCCACCCGGTCTGGGGCGTCGGGAGCCGCAATCCCTATCCGCCCCATGCCCGCATCCAGATGGTGGAGCGCCTCGGCGCGCTGTTCGGTGCGGCCTGAGAAGGTGATGAACCCCCCTCGCGTGCCCGATCCCGACCTCGGTTATGCGCAGAGCCGTCTCGTCCGCCACTCGGCCGAGCGGGAGGGGCCGCTGCCCACACCAGGCGCCGCCGATGCGATCACGATCGCGATCGCGCCCGAGGGGATCGTGCTAGCCGGAGGAACCGCGCTCCTCGACCAGGGGCTCTCACCGCCAGGCGACGAGAGGGCCCTGACGATCTATCTCGGCAGTATCGACGACCGGCCGGTCTTCGCCGCCGCGCTGGTCGCCGAGGCGTCGACCCGCTATGCCGCCGATCCGGCCTTCGACCTTGTCGACCTGCGCAGCCTCGCCTCTTCCGGCCGTGTCGCAGCCGACGAACTCGGCACCATCGCGACGGCGAGATCCTTCCTGTCCTGGCACGAGCGGCACGGCTTCTGCGCCCGCTGCGGCAGCCCGACCCTGCTGTCAGCCGGCGGATTCCGGCGCGATTGCGAATCCTGCGGAACGCATCACTTCCCGCGCACCGATCCCGTCGTGATCATGCTGGTGGCCCGTCGCGAGGCCTGCCTGCTCGGCCGCGGCCATCATTTCCCGCCGGGGATGTATTCCTGCCTCGCCGGCTTCCTCGAACCCGGCGAGACGATCGAGGACGCGGTGCGGCGCGAGACCTTCGAGGAGGCGGGCCTGCGCATCGGCGCTGTCCGCTACCTCGCCTCGCAGCCCTGGCCGTTCCCGTCATCGCTGATGATCGGCTGTGTCGCCGAGAGCCTCGACGACGCTATTTCCATCGATGCCGCCGAACTCGACGATGCCCGCTGGTTCACCCGCGCCGAGGTGGCAGGCATGATCGCCCGCACGCATCCCGATGGGTTGGTGACGCCGCCGCCGATGGCGATCGCCCACCTTTTGATGCGCAGCTTCGTCGATGCTCAGGAAGCGTATTTGATCGAGCAGCCATAGGGCTTGGAGGTCTTCACGCTCACCGCCTTGCTGGTGGCGACCTCGGTCAGCGCTGCATCGACGTAGTTCTTCGCGGTCTTGAGGTCGTCGAGGTTGGCGGTCGGCTTATCGTCGATGGCGCCCTGGTAGACGAGGGTGCCCTCGCCGGTGATCACGAACATCTGCGGCGTTGTGCGGGCGTCGTAGGCCTTGCCGATCGTGCCCGCCGTGTCGAGGAGAACGCTGCTCGGAGAGGCGCCGCGCTCCTGCGTCAGGCGATTGGCGTCCTGCGGGCTCACCGCGCCCTGCTCGCCCGGCGCCGAGGAGATGACCGTCAGCCAGACCACGCCCGCCTCGGTCCACTTCTTCTGCAGGCCCTGCATCGCCTGGCCGCCATACATCTTCTTCACGAAGGGGCAGTCGTGATTGGTCCATTCGAGGACGACGGTCTTGCCCCTGTAATCGCCGAGGCTGACAGTCTTGCCATCGGCATCGGTGGCGCTGAACGTCGGGGCGGACTTGTCGATTTGAGGGCCCGCGGCATGCGCCGCGATCGGCAGGGTCAGGAGAGCTGTGGCGAACGCGAAGGTCAGGCTGGTGCGCAGGAGCATGGATCTCACCTCTTCGGGGTCGCCTTGAGCGCGGCGCTGCGCTCGGAGGCCGGGAGCGTGTCGAGGGCGGCGAGAACCGCGCCCTGGGTCAGGATCTGCGGCAGCACGACGGGAGCCTTGCCGCCAGCATAGAGTAGATAGAGCGGCACGCCGTTGCGGCCATGCTGCTCCAGGAGGCGGGTGATCTCGGGGTTCTGGTTGGTCCAGTCGCCCTTGAGATAGGTCACGCCGCGCGTCTTCAGGGCCGTCTGAACCGCATCGGTGCGCAGGGCCGTGCGCTCGTTGATCTGGCAGGTGATGCACCAGGCCGCGGTCATGTTGACGAAGACCGGCTTGCCCTGCGCCAGCAGGGTATCGAGGCGGTTCTGCGTGAAAGCCTCGCTCCCGGCCGCCATCGTGACATTGGCCTCGGCGCGGTCGCGGTCGAGTCCGACGGTGAGGACCGCCAGGGCGACGAGGGCGGCGACGGCGACACCTCGGCCGACGATGCTGCCTACGGGAGCCGCGTGCTGCGCCTTGTCCCAGGTCCAGGCCGCGAAACCGACGAGCACCAGACCGACGAGGGCGGCGAGGAGGCCGGTCGATCCGACCTGCTGGGCGAGCACCCAGATCAGCCACGCCACCGTCGCGTAGAGTGGGAAGGCGAAGGCGCCCTTCAGGGTATCCATCCAAGCGCCGGGCCTCGGCAGCCGCCGCACGGCCGCCGGCCAGGTTGTCAGGACGAGGAAGGGCAGGGCGAGGCCAAGCCCGAGGCTCGCGAACACGATCAGGGCGACGCCAGCCGGCTGGGTCAGGGCGAAGCCGACGGCCGAGCCCATGAACGGAGCCGTGCAGGGGGTGGCGACCACGGTGGCGAGCACGCCGGTGAAGAACGAGCCCTGCAGGCCGGGCTTGCGGGTCAGTCCGTCCCCGATCCCGGCGACGCCGCCTCCGAGATGGAACACGCCCGACAGGCTGAGACCCATGGCGAAGAGGAGGTAGGCGAGGCTGGCGACCACCAGGGGAGATTGCAGCTGGTAGCCCCAGCCGATCGCGGCGCCGGCGCCCTTGAGCGCGATGAGCACGCTCGCCAACCCGAGGAACATGGCAAGCACGCCGAGGGTATAGGCGAGGCCGTGCAGACGCACCCGCGCCGGCGGCTCGCCCGAATGCCGGACGAGGCTCAAGACCTTGATCGACAGCACCGGGAAGACGCAGGGCATCAGGTTGAGGATGATGCCGCCGAGGAAGGCGAGGCCGGCGGCGCTCCAGAGCGTGAGGTCGGGCTCGGCGGCCTGCGGCGCCGGAACCGGAGTCGCCTCTGCCGTAACGGACGCCGCCGGCTGGATCGGTGGCGCTTGCCCGAGGGCGTAGGAGCGGCTCTGCGCTCCCTCCGGCGTCACCTCGTCGAAGGTCAGCACGCCCGGCAGTTCGGTCGGCACCTTGTCGTCATAGGTGCTGCGGCTGAGCGAGAGGCGCAGGCCCGTCTCGTCGACGCTGAGGCGCTGCTCGGCCGCATGCTCGATGGCGGTCTCGGCATAGGGAAAGAAGGCCGCGTTGTTGATCGCATCGGGCTTCAGGCCTGGCGCGTCGAGGTTTACCACCAAGCGTTCGCCATCCCGCGTCAGGCGCGACGGCCAGGGCGAGGGTGTTGGCAGCCGGTCCCGGGCCGAGGCGAACAGGGCGCGGTTCTGAGGGTTCGGGGTCGCGCTCGACCCCTCCGGTGCCACCGGGACGCTCAGCTTGAGGTCGGCGCTGCCGGGAACGCATTCGCGTTCGCAGACGAGGTAGCTGAGCTTGCCCGAGAGAGTCACCGGCCGGCCGGGCGCGAGATCGGCCGAGGGAGTCACCTGCGTCAGTAGCACGACCTCGTTCTCGAAGCCGAAATTGAGGAGATGCGAGACCGGGATCCGGCTCGGCGTCGGCCACTCGATCGGCCCGGCGGAGAAGCCCTGCGGCAGGCTCCAGGCCATCTCCGGAGGCAGGCCGGAATCGCCCGGGTTGCGCCAATAGACGTGCCAATGCGGGCGAATCACCATGCGGATGCCGATGGTGAAGGGCTCGCCGGCCCGGATCGCGCCGGGCTCGGCGACGAGGCTCGCCTTCACGAGATCCGCGGGGAGCTTGAGGCCCTGCGCCGAGGCGCTGCCGATTCCGGCACTGGCGAGAAGCAAGAGGGCGAAAAGCCGGATCATCGCGTCCTTCGGGTTTATTCGCCACTCCTCCCCCTTGCGGGGAGGAGCAGGGAGGTAGGGGTGGCTGAGTGACCCTCAACTTTCGGAGGCTAGCGGAACCACCCCCACCCCGAACCCCTCCCCACAAGGGAGAAGGGACGTGCCACTCTTCGATACCGTTGCGACCTAAATAAGCCGCGCGCTCTCGCCGGCCAACGCGCGAAGGCGTGACTGCGGCAACCGCTACCCCACCTTCGCCGGCTCGAGGGGGCGGGTTACATCCTCAAGCCAAGCTCGCGTCTCATCGTCGAGCGATGGCGCGAGCGCCTCGCGCACCCTGGCATGATAGGCGTCGATACAGGCGAGTTCGCCGGCATCGAGGAGCGAGGTCTCGATCAGGCGCCGGTCGTAGGGCGCCAGCGTCAGCGTCTCGAAGCCGAGCATCGGCCGCTCGCCGCCCGCGACCTCCCGTGGTTCGACGAGGATCAGGTTCTCGATGCGGATGCCGTAGGCGCCGGCCCGGTAATAGCCCGGCTCGTTCGACAGGATCATGCCGGGAGCCAGCGCGACCTGGCCGGTCTTGGCGATGCGCTGCGGCCCCTCATGGACCGACAGGAAGGCACCGACGCCGTGGCCGGTGCCGTGGTCGAAATCGAGACCTGCCTGCCACAGCGGCGCCCGCGCGAAGCTGTCGACCTGCGCACCCGTCGTGCCCTTCGGAAAAATCGCGCGGGCGATCGCGATATGTCCTTTGAGCACCCGCGTGTAGCGGTCCCGCATTTCGGTACTTGGTGTGCCGATGGCGACCGTGCGGGTGATGTCGGTGGTGCCGTCGACATATTGCGCGCCAGAATCGATCAGGAACAACTCGCTGTCTCTCACCGTCCGGTCGGTGCCGTGCGTGACGCGGTAATGCACGATCGCGCCGTTGGGGCCGCTCCCGGAAATCGTCGGGAACGAGACGTCGTGGAGCTCGCCGTCCTCGCTTCGGAAATCCTCGAGCGCCTCGACCGCGGCGATCTCGGTGAGCGAGCCGGCGGGCTGGCGATCGACCCAGGCGAGGAAGCGGGTGACGGCGAGGCCGTCGCGGTAGTGGGCGGCACGTGTCCCCGCGATCTCGGCAGCGTTCTTGACTGCCTTCATGGCGGTGATCGGGTCTGCGCCGACATCCGCGACGGCGCCGGCGACCTCGATCCGTTCTTTCAATGCGACCGCAGCCGTCGCGGAATCGAGCCGGACGCGGCCCGTCAGCTGACAGAGGGCGGCGTCCAGGGCGGAACGCGGGTGAATGTCGGCGAGGGGTTCGAGCGCCTTGAGCAGGTCCGGAGCGATGGTTTCGGAGGTCAGGAACAGCGCGGCGCGACCTTCGCGCGGGAGGATCGCATAGCCGAGCGCCAGGGGCGTGTGGGCAACGTCGCCGCCCCGCAGGTTGAACGCCCAGGCGAGGTTGTGCGGATCGGAGACGACGAGAGCGTCGCAGCCCGCCTCGCTGAGCGCCTCGCGCAGCCGCGTCAGCTTCTGTGCGGAGGTCTCGCCGGCGAGGGCCTCGGAATGGGGGACGACGTGGCCGGAGGGTGCAGCCGGCCGGTCGCGCCAGACCGCGTCGACGGGATTTGTGGCCACGGCGCGCAGCGAGGCTCCCGCCTTGGCCGCGGCCTTCTCCAGGCGTCCGACGCCCTCGGCGGTATGGAGCCACGGATCGTAGCCGAGCACCGCGCCGGGTTTCGAATGCGCCGAGATCCAGGCCTCGACGCTGGTCTCGGCGAGCTGAACCGGCGTGATCACGGCAATGTCGACCTGATCGGGTGCCTGAAGCGTGTAGCGCCCGTCCACCACCAGGGCTGCCTCGTCGAGGAGGACGACCGCCGTCCCGGCCGAGCCGGTGAAGCCCGTCAGCCAGGACAGGCGCTCGGCATTGGCGGGTACGTATTCGGATTGATGCTCGTCGGCGCGCGGCACCACGAAGCCGTCGAAGCCGGCTTCGCGCAGGGCAGCGCGCAGGGCCGTGATGCGGGAAGCACCTTCGCGGTGGCTCGGGTCGTCGAAGGTCTGGAAGCGGGGCGTCATGAGCCGAGGGTTAAGCCCGGCTCGCGTCAGCGGCAAGCTCGCGGGACCTTGCTCAGCGCGGCCGCGGTGCTGCCCCGCCCCGGCGCAGAACGAGCGTCGCCCAGCCCTCGATCACGCCCTGTTCGGCGAGATGAAATCCGCGATGGCGGTAGGTCGAGAGTACGCCCGGCACGTCACGCTCGATCAGGCCCGAGAGGATCAGCACGCCGCGATCGGCCACGGTGGCGGTGAGCGAGGGCGCGAGGCGCTTCAGCGGCCGGGCCAGGATATTGGCGAAGACCACGTCGAAGCGCCGCTTCCGGTCGGCGAGGGGGTGGCGCACGCCCGGCCCCTGATAGAGTCGCAGGTAAGGCCCCAGTCCGTTGAGACGCGCATTGCCGATGGCCGTCACCACTGCCTCGGGGTCGAGATCGCCGGCGATCACGGTCCGGCGCAGGGCCTTGGCGGCGGCAAAGGCGAGGATGCCTGTGCCAGTGCCGACATCGAGGACATGGGCCGGCCGGCCGCGCTTGAGCACGCGGGCGAGCGCCTTGAGGCAGCCCAGCGTCGTACCGTGATGGCCGGTGCCGAAGGCCAGCGCCGCCTCGATCTCGATGGCGAGGTCGTTCACCCGCACGGTGTCGCGGTCGTGCGAGCCGTGGACGAGGAAGCGGCCGGCCCGCACCGGCTTCAGGCCTTCGAGGGAGGCGCGGACCCAATCCTGCTGATCGATGGTCTCGAAGCTCGCGGCATCGGCCTGGTTCCCGACCACCGGCCGGATCATGTCCCGGATCATCGCCTCGTCCGGCGCATCGGCGAAATAGGCCTCGAGCCGCCAGGTCTTGCCGTCCTCGGCCTCGAAGGCGGCGACCGCCGTCTGGGTCGGGTCGAACATCTCGCCCAGAAGATCGGTCATCGCCCTGGCGGAGCCCTCGTCGGTCAGGAGGCGCAGGACGTGAGTCGGGCGGTGGGGAGGCAGGCCTTCGAGCATGGCGCCGGCTCTATCACCCGGCCCGCATCGCCGCCACCTTTGCGCTGATGATGCATCGTGTCGCGAACGGTTCAGTTGTTCGGGTTCGGCAGGAACACCATCGTCGGTGCCGCGTTTTCGGTGGCTTCTTACGAGGTCGGCCCGACAGTCGAGGGTGCGTGTGAGTATGGTTACCAAGAAAGCCGGCCGCAAAGCGCCGGTGGTTCTCGCGTCTGGGGTGCCGTCGAGGCGTCGCCGCAAGCGCGAGCGAGGGGAGACGTTCGACGCCCAGGCGCTGTCCGCGCCCGTGCCGGGCCAATTGCTTGTGCTGTTGAGCCGCCTGCACCGGACCGAGAGTTCTCCGATGGACACTCTCGGCTCGGATGGTTCTGGACGCTTGCCCTCGCGCGACGCGGACCTATGATCCTGCGGCTCCGGCATCGGGGTGCCGGAGCGCGAATTTCATGAAGCCAACGAGACGGTGGTGGATCGCCCTCGCGATAGGTGCGGTCTCGGGTATCTTGCCCGCGTCGATCTCGACGTCGACTGAGCCTCCCGTCATCGTCTTCGCTGCCGCCAGCCTCAAGAACGCCCTCGACGATGCCGTGACGGCCTGGTCGAAGGAGACCGGCAAGGTCGCCAAGATGTCCTACGCGGCGTCAAGCGCGCTCGCCAAGCAGATCGAGGCGGGTGCGCCAGCCGACCTGTACTTCTCGGCCGACCTCGATTGGATGGACTACGCCGAAAAGAAGGCTGCCCTTCGGCCCGGCACCCGAAGCAACATCCTGCGCAATGCCCTCGTGCTCATCGCGCCTAAGGACAAGCCCGAGGCGATCGCGCTCACTCCCGGCCTCGATCTCGTCGGCCGCCTGGGCGGTGGCCGCCTCGCGGTCGCCAATGTCGACGCGGTGCCCGCCGGCAAGTACGGCAAGGCGGCGTTGGAAACGGTCGGCGCCTGGAGCGGCGTGAAGGACAAGCTCGCCCAGGCCGAGAACGTGCGCGCCGCCCTGCTCCTCGTTGCCCGTGGCGAGGCCCCTCTCGGCATTGTCTATGCGACCGATGCGGTCTCCGATCCGAGCGTGCGCGTGGTCGGCACCTTCCCGGCGAACAGCCATCCGCCCGTGATCTATCCGTTGGCCGTCACGAAGGAGTCGACCAATCCCGACGCGGTCTCGCTCCTTGCCTATCTGCGTAGCGCCCCCGCGCGGGTCTTCTTCGAGCGTCAGGGCTTCACCGTGATCGGCGCCGAGAACCGGACGTGAGCGACGCAGCGACTCTCCCCTGCGGAAAGGGGAGATGGCTACGGCCGTGACCGCTTGGCTCGGCCTCATGCCCGACGAAGTCACGGCCATCTGGCTCAGCATCAAGGTCGCCAGCGTCGCGACCCTGGCGAGCCTCGGGCCTGGCCTCGGGATTGCCTATCTCCTGGCGCGAAAGCGTTTTCCCGGCCGGGCGCTCCTCGACGGGCTCGTCTACCTGCCGCTGATCCTGCCGCCGGTGGTGACAGGTTACCTCCTGCTCCTCGCTTTCGGACGGCGAGGACCGATCGGATCGGTGCTGGCCGAGTTCGGAATCGTGCTCTCGTTCCGCTGGACCGGGGCAGCGCTCGCCTGCGCCATCATGGGCTTTCCGCTGATGGTGCGGGCCATGCGCCTGTCGATCGAGGCGGTGGACCGGCGACTCGAACAGGCGGCGGCCACGCTCGGCGCGCGCCCTCTCGCCGTCTTCCTCACGGTGACGCTGCCCTTGAGCCTTCCCGGCATCCTCGCCGGCGCGGTGCTGGCCTTTGCGAAAGCGATGGGCGAGTTCGGCGCCACCATCACCTTCGTGTCCAACATCCCCGGCGAGACCCAGACCCTGCCTTCGGCGATCTACACCCTCACGCAGGTGCCGGGCGGCGAGGCCGGTGCCCTGCGCCTTACCCTGATCTCGGTCGTCATTGCGCTCGCGGCTGTCCTCGCTTCTGAGATCCTGGCCCGGCGCCTCGCTCACCGTATCGCAGGCGATCGATGACCCTCGTCGTCGACCTCCAGCTGATCCGCGGTGCTTTCGCCCTCGAAGCCGCCTTCACGGCCGGGCGTGGCCTGACCGCTCTGTTCGGCCGTTCGGGCTCGGGCAAGACGACGGTGATCGACCTCGTCGCCGGCCTCGTCCGCCCCGATCATGGGATCATCACACTCGGTGACGAGACCTTGCTCGATACCGGGCGCCTGATCGCCATTCCGGCCCATCGCCGCCGCATCGCCACCGTGTTTCAGCAGCCACGCCTGCTTCCCCATCTGACCGTGCGGCAGAATCTCGGCTATGGGCGCTGGTTCGCGAAGGCGCGGCCCGAGACCACCGGCCTCACCGAGGATGGCATCGTCGACCTCCTCGGTATCGGCCACCTCCTCAGCCGGAGCCCCGCCGGTCTATCGGGCGGTGAGGGTCAGCGCGTCGCCATCGGCCGGGCGCTCCTGAGCCGGCCGCGGCTCCTCCTCATGGACGAACCGCTCGCCGCCCTCGACGAGGCGCGCAAGGCCGAGATCCTGTCCTGCATCGAGCGCCTGCGCGACGCCGCCGGCATCCCGATTCTCTATGTCAGCCACGCGGTCGCCGAGGTGGCGCGCCTCGCCGCCACGGTGGTCGTGCTGGAGGCGGGCCGTGTCGCCGCAATGGGGCCGACCGATGCGATCTTGCGGCGCGCGGACCTCGTTCCCGTCCACGATGCGGAAGCCGGCGCCCTCCTCGACATGGTCGTGGAGGCGCATGACGAGGAACTGGGCCTGACGCGCCTCACCGGTCGGATCGGGAGGCTCGCGGTCCCCCGCCTGTCCCAGGATGTCGGCGCGGAGGTGCGCATCCGCGTGCCGGCCCGCGACGTCCTCGTCGCCCTCAGGGCCCCTGTGGGCCTCAGCGCCCGCAACCTGATCTGCGGCCGCCTCCTCGGCGTCTCGCCGGCCGGTGAGGCCTCCATGCTGGCCGAGATCGACTGCAACGGCGTGCTGCTCGCTGCCCGCCTGACCCGCGCCTCCGTGCGCGATCTCGGCCTCGAGCCGGGCCAACCGGTCTTCGCGATCATCAAGAGCGTCGCCTTCGACCCGCAGGGCGTCGGGACGGGCCGACTCGCGGCGGTGGAGATCTAGGTAGCAAGGCCGAGACGTCCTTACCGGATCCCGTCGGATGATCCTGTCGCCGGTTTCTCCTCCGGTGCGGCCGGCAAGCCTGGGCGCTGTTGCCCTGCGCCGCGACGACATCGCGTCTCGACTCCTCTCATCCGCCATTCGCGCCCAGCGCCCCGATCCTCCGTCGGGATCGCGCGATGCTCCGTGGACCCGCCGACCAGAGCGAGGGCTCGGCCGAACCGGTACATGAGCGCTCGACCGGCCCATTCAGGTCCAAGCCCCTGCACGGATCGCATGTCGATCCGGCGCGACAGTTGATCGACCCGCAGAGGCGGCATCAGCGCCGCAGTCGCGAACATCGGCAGGGGTCTGGCCGTTGCCTCGATTAGACGTGCAGGAGTGCTCACCACCATGTTCAGATCCGAGGATCCACCCGCTCCCGCCGACATCGCCGCCGCAACGCCTCCCGTTTCGGACAAGCCCACCACGGCGATGCTGAAGGCCGACATCGACAGTGGGCGCACTGGCGACAAGGTCGATCATTACGACGTCGGCCTGTCCCCGCTCGGCACCGACGACGAGGTCGCCGGCAACGCGCCCTCGCCCGAGCGGATCGCGCTGGCGCGCGAAACCGAAGCAGCGTCCGAGAGGGTTAGGCGGTCCGTCGACCCGCACGGCAGGGGCGCCCGAGGCGTGCCGTACCTCTTCGTCGGCTTCGTCGCCCTTGTCCCAGTCATCGTCGGCTTGGCGCTCTGGCTGGTGAAATGATGTCGAATCGCGATGGTGAAGCACTCCGCTGCTGACCGTCGGGCTCCTCGCTGATCGATTCCCTGTTCCGCTCGGATGGAGATTTTCATGACGGGTCCCAAGACGAACGACACACCGGCCGCTCCGGAGACGACGCACCGTGAAGAATCGCGAACGAGCGGCCAGTTCGTAGCCGATCGGGCTGCGGATTCTGCGCCGGGAAATCGCGTTTCCGATGAGGACCTGAGGGAGCGTCAGGAGCGACTCCTCGACGAGGCCATCGAGGAAACCTTCCCGGCGAGCGATCCAATCTCACCCAAGCGGATCACGAAGTAGGGTGTGGGAAGGCAGGGCGCCGAACGCTCGGCCTCGAGCGGCACCTCGGGTGCCGGGCCACCGATGCATTCCAAAGCGCGGACGCAACGCGCTAGCGATGCGATCGGAGCATTGACGTTCGTCGGCGTCGCCCTTGGGCTCAGCGAACGGGCCCACATCGCGATCAGCGATCGGCATCCCTTGCAGGAGGATCGCTAAGACGGTGCTGACCCTGTCCACCCGAAACGGTGCGGCATCTTGAGTCAGATCACGCCTTCGATCAGGCCCAGCATCTTGGCTTCCTCGGCGCCGATATACCAGTTCGACGGGGCGCGCCTCAGAACCTCCTCCATGGTCACGGACGATCCCCTGACAAGGGCCGCAAAGCCTTCGTTCTGCATCTCGATCGAGCACTCGATCTCGTTCAGGGCTGCTTTAACGGTCGCGATGCAGGTTGTGAGCGGGCCGTTGAGCGACAGGTCCTTCGACAGCTTGCGCTCGTGGATCATGACCCGGGTATTGCGCGTGAGGTAACGGTCGCGGCGCGCGAAGAAGCTCATGACGGTGGTGCCGGCGGAATAGATCACCGCCTTTCCGAGGAAGACGAAGCGCCGCTCCGGCGTCAGCCCGGCATGAAAGCGGATATCCTCCCCCATCATCCGGGCGACATCAGGATCGCCGCCGAGCGTCGACAGTTCGACGACGACCAGTTCCCGCTCCGAGGCTTGATCGAGCTGGCGCCGGAAATCCCGGTACATGGCGTCGTCCACGGGGCCCGAGAGCAGGATAGCCGGTGCCTTGAACGCGGACGAGGGAAGAGGCGCCGTCGCGATCGGTTTGCCTCGATGAGCATCGGCAGCACTGATGTGGTTCAGGGAGAAAGCTCCATGATCGGCGGTGGTCTGCTCGGCGAAGTGGCGAGGGGCGGAACGGCGTCGAGAGAAGGTGAGCGTGGGGAGGGT
>FSSH01006677.1_pt2 | contig 18380 bp, 19 predicted proteins | sample 1166101 | NCBI WGS metagenome assembly FSSH01 (sample SAMEA32972668, study PRJEB13176) | freshwater metagenome | biome: Drinking water system; feature: Biomass in drinking water that filtered by 0.45 um membrane; material: drinking water | place: USA | collected 2012-12-20 | depth 0 m | reverse complement strand
CCAGATCCGGGAACCGACCGGCATAGGCCGCCATCGCGGCGAGGTGCCCGGCCGCCGGCAGGGCGGCCATGTCGCCGATGCTGGCGACGGCGGCCTGATGGGCGCCGTCCGGGTAGCGGATCGCCGCCGCCGCGCCGGCCGCACCCAGCACCGCCACCGCCAGCGTTGCGGCGATCCGGGCGCCGGGCGAGGCGAAGAGCACGAACCCGGCTCCCATGTAACGGCTCGCCACCATGAACCCCTCCATTCCTTACAAGGAAACGATGCCGCCGTTGCGCGAAAGGAACAACAGCCAAGGTTCGGCTTAACCCACTTCGGTGTTCGCCCGGCGTGGGTGCAATTCGTTCCTTTCCAGGTCGGTCTGCGCGGAGTAGGTTGGGACAACGATCGAATCGCAGCACGGTATCCGTCACGATGGCGACAGCCCGCCCTCTCCTCCGCCTCGCTCCGGCGCCCGCCAGGGCTCCTGGCCAGCTGATCGCCTTCCCGGGCGCGGGGCACTCCGCCCCGGCGCCGTCGGCACCGACGTCGCTGTCGACGGCCCACGGCGACGTCCTTCTCGATCTCTCCGATCCCGCAGCCCCCCGGGCCACGGCCGACCTCGAGCTCGGCTCCTTCCGGATCGCCGGCACGGCCCTCGGCATCCGCGCTCCCTTCGCCTACAGCGAGGCCTCGGATGCGTTCGTGATCGCCTTCTCGACGGATCCGATCTGCTGGATCGCCGCCGGTCGCCTCGCTCCGATCGACACGGCCTTCGCCGCCGTCGAGGCCATTCAGGACGCGATCGCGATCCTGGTGCACGAGAACCCCCGTCTGCTGGCCGTGGCCCGGGTCGAGACGATGTCCCGCCGCCTGCAGGCCCTCGACGCCGAGATCGGGAAGACCGGCGACGCCTCGAAGTCCGGGATCCGTGCCGATCTTGCGAGGGATCTGGTGGCGGCACGACGTGCGCTGCTCGCCGATACGCGGGACCTTGCGGCGGTCTGAGCGCCGGTTGCGCCTTTCGTCGCGAGCCGTGATCCTTCCGTCGAAGGAACGAGGACGAGCGCGATGAACCCGATAGCCAACAAGATCGCCAATTGGCACTATGCCGACGGCTTCCGGAAGGATCTGACCTTCGACGGCGGTCGCAGCATGATCCTCGTTGCGGCCTCGGCCTACAACGCCGGGGGCATGATCGGGTCCGAATACAACGGCCTCGTCGTCATCGATTCCGACAACAATTCCATCGTCCTCGAGAAGCATCTGCCCGAAAGCTCCGGCTCCGCCGGGCCGAGCCGCAGGCAGGCCGCCGAGTTCGAGCGCATCGCCGGCATGACCCAGTGGCGCGATTTCGCCGCCTGGCTGAAGTCCACCCCCGGCTTCAAGGGCGGCGTGCCGGACATCGACGAGGCCTATCCGACCATTCCCACCGTCAACGCCGTCGTCCTCAAGGCCGCCCGCGACCGGACCGTCCCCGGGTTGCCGGGCGAGGACATCCTGCCGGTGCAGCTTCGCGAGGCCCATGACTCGCCCGAGAACGGCTACGAATATCCGCAACGGACGCGCCTCGACATGGCAGCCTTCATCGCGGGCCATACCTCGTACCGCGAGCGCTATCGCGACACGCACCTCGCCTGGAACATCAAGGTCCACGGCGCCGACATGAGCGGCAAGGTCGAGGGCGGCGAGGCGCGGATCGATCCCGCCCTCGACGAGCTCTGGACCGCGCACGCCGAAGCCAGATACGACGAACTGTTCTGGGACGCCTGCCGGGACGGCATCCGCGAGTACGTCGACGGCGAAGCCACCACCTACCCCGGAACGGACCAGGGCGACTTCGCCTTCGAGACGCGCGGTCGGCAGGGCGGCTACCTCGTCCTGACGGAATGGCGCGGCAACAAGATGGGGTTCGGCGGACACGACGAGCTCGTCGACATGCTGCTCGATATGGAGCCGGCGGACCTCGCCGCCCTGTACGGCGCGATCGTCTGCCTGGACAAGGACATCCAGCCGGAGCGGGTCTTCGCCGACAACATGGCCTTCCTCCGGGAGAAGATGGAGCAGGACTGGGCGGATCCCGACGTCGCCGAGGAGGCGGCCCGCGAGCTCGGTCTCGAAGATTGGGTCCATCCCTCCCGCGCGGCCGCGCCGGCCCCGATGTGACGACCCGGCCCTGCCGGATCGAGGGCGCCTCCGGGCGCCCTTTGCCGTTCGGGATCAGCCGCGGAGCGGGAACGGCCTCTCCATCGCGTCCGCCTCCATGGCGTCGATCACCGCGCGGAGCGCCTTGACCGTCCGGGGCGACAGGGTTCCGCTCACCGAGAACTCGCAGACCGCCGCGGTACCGTCCTCCGCGGTCAAGGCGATGCCCCGCGGCGACGGGCCGATGGCCACGACGACGTCGCCGTCCTCACGCTCCTGGATGCGAAGCACGAGGCCCGGATCCATGTCGCTGGGTCGAGAGTGGTCCCGCATCGAGGCTCCTCCGGGAGGCGCTGCGCGGCCCCGCTCCGGAACGTCCGGGAAGGAACCGCCGTTGACAAGCGGGCGCGATCGGGAAACCACCGGGATCTCCGCCGAAACGGCGCCATCCATTGCTTCACACCGGACTCGAGATATGCACGCGGCCTCCGACCCCAAGATCGTCGCCGAACCCCGCATCACCGGACTCGGCATCGCCGCGTCGATCGCGCTCGCCGGCGCGTTGCTCGTGATGCTGGCTCTGGGCCTTCATGTCGGCTTCGACTTCGCCGCGTGGTCCCGGTCGAGCCAGCTGGAGCGCATTTCGGCGGCGCTCGCCCTGGGTGTCGCCACCGGCGGTCTGTTCGCGCTTTCGGCGGACCTCGTCCGTCAGGCGATGCGGTGAACCGCGCCGCTCAAGGGGCCGGGCGCGCCGAGAATTCGGCGCGACGGGCCTCGATCTTCTCCAGGACGAGGGCGAAGTCGTCGGTGTGCAGGAGGTGGCGGCTCTCGTCGTCGACGTGCTGGCCGTCCTCGGCGGCGACCTGCAGCCCGAAGCGCTCCATCTCGGGGAACTCCCGCAGCGCCTTGTCGGCGTAGTCCACGTAGAGGAACACCCGCGCCTCGGCGGAATGGAAGCACGGGCAGGGCTCGTTGCCCCAGGACACGTCCTCCAGGTGACCCGGGAGCTCGACGTCGAGCTGCCCGAAATCCGGAAAGGCTTCCTTGTAGTTCCCGATCATGGCGCCCTCTCGAGGTGTCGGGACATCTGAGCTGCCGATGGCGAAAGCCGCAAGCCTCTCCCGGGGGCGGGCGGAGAAGCCCGGCCTCGAAGGGACCCCGCGGCTCTCCACCCTGTCCCGACCCATTCGCCCCGGCATGCTGATCCGAGGCTACTCCGGTCGGACGCGCCATCATGGCATGGGGTTCGACCGAAGCAACGCCCGCGATGAGCTTTCCCCGGACCGGCGCATGCGGCCGGGAGCGAAGCAACCGCCTCGGGGCCTGTGGGGAACGTGGATATCGGGGGAAACGCCTGCCTGGAGCCCGCATTCGATCGCCCGGTGTGCGCCGACGGCCGGCCTTCGTCGTTTCGCAGAGACCACGATCCAGGTTTGTCCTTCCGCACGCGGCAACGGAGTTCGCGACATGCAGTTCACGGTCGGCATGACGACGGGCAGCCGGTGGGGCTGGACCCTGATCGGCACCCGCGGCGAACCGGTGGCCTCGTCCGAATCCGACTTCCCGAGCCAGGTGCAGGCATCGGCCGCCGCGGTCGCCTTCGCGCAGCTGGTGCAGAAGGCGTCGAGATCGATCGTTCTCGCCCAGTTGGCCGATCCGCAGCCGAAGCTCTTCTGATCCTGCGCCGGCGGGCGACCTTGCGGCTTTCGACGCCTGGGTGTCCCATCCTTCGATGGATGCCGCATCGAGCCAGAGCCTGATCGACGAGGAACGTCTGGACCGCTGGCTCCACGGCCGCTGCGCCCTGTTCGCCGTCGCCCTGCACCGCGCGACCGGCCTGCCGATCCGAGCCTGGATCGACGAGGACCCGGAGATCGACGAGCCCGTGCTCGTCCATGCGTTCGTGATGGACGGAGACAGGGCTGTCGACGCCTTCGGCGCACGCGATCCCGACGACCTGCTGGGCGAGTACGAGACCTGGGATCCGACTCTGGTCGAGATGACCGAGGCGCAGGTGCTCGCGATCGGCGAGGGGCCGGACCTGGACGCCGCTATGTTCGCGGAAGCCGTGTCGGACGCGGCCCTGATCGCAAACGACCTGCGGATCGTCCGAGCGCCGGCCTTCGCTCCGTGAGCGCCACCCTCGCACCGGAGCCCGTCGCCGCGCGCCCTGCGGCCGAGACGCTCCTTCACGACGGCGTCCGCCGATGGATGGCGGCCAAGGGCTGGGACGGCCTGCGTCCGATCCAGGTCCGTGCGGTCGAGGCGGTCCTGCGCGGCAGCGACGACGTGATCGTCTCGTCAGGCACGGCCTCGGGGAAGACCGAGGCGGCCTTCCTCCCGACCGTGTCCTCCCTGGCCTCCTCGCCGGTCGGGACGGTCGGCATCCTCTCGGTCTCGCCCCTGCGGTCGCTGATCAACGACCAGTACGGCCGCCTCGCCTCCCTGGGCGAAGCCGTCGGTCTCCCGGTCACGCGGTGGCACGGAGAGACGCCGGCGGAGGAGAAGCGCGAGCTGCGGCGGACCCCGCGGGGCGTCGTGATCATCACCCCCGAGTCGCTCGAGGCCCTGCTGCTGAAGCGGCGCGGCGACGTCGAGCGGATGTTCGGACACTTGCGCTACGTCGTGATTGACGAGCTGCACGCCTTCCTCGCCGGCGAGCGCGGAGCCCACCTCGCCTCCCTCCTGGCCCGCCTCGACGCGGCGGTCGGCCGACGCGTCCGCCGGATCGGACTGTCCGCGACGCTCGGCGATCCGCGCATCGCGGCGGGATGGCTGAGGCCTGCCGCGCCGGAGCGGGTCGCGCTGATCGAGGAGGACGTCGGCCGCCGGTCCATCGAGATCCGCCTCGAGTGCATCGTCGAGCAGAACCGTCCCGATTGGATCGACGACGAGATCGCTGCCGAGGACATGGGCTACAGGACCGGAACCGCGCAGCTGGCGGACCGGCTCGGGCCACGGCTGTCCGAGGGCAAGAACCTCATCTTCGCCTCGTCGCGGAAGGCCGTCGAGACGCTGGCCGATGCGTTGAGGCGCCGGGCCGAGAGCGACGGGCTCGAGAACGCCTTCCACCCGCACCACGGATCGCTGGCCAAGGCATACCGTCAGCAGGTCGAGGACGCGCTGCGCCGCCCCGGTACCGCAGCCACGGCGGTGGCGACGACCACGCTCGAGCTGGGGATCGACATCGGTCCCGTGGAGCGGGTGGTGAACGTCGGCGCGCCCCGGTCGCTCGCCGCGCTCCGCCAGAGGGCCGGGCGATCCGGCCGGCGGGCGGGCACGATCCCGATGCTGGACGTCGCGGTGGTCGCGCGGCCGCCGGCTCCCGACTGCGGGCCCCTGGAGGCGATCCATCCCGATGTGGTCTGCGCGGCCGCGGCGCTGCACCTGCTCCAGTCCGGCTTCGTGGAACCACCGGGCGACCAGCCGGCCTCCCTGTCGGTCCTCTGCCATCAGATCCTGTGCATCGCCGCGGTCGAGGCCCCCGTGGACGCCGAGCGCCTGGCCTCGATCCTGGGCCGCGCCGCACCGTTCAGGCGCTTCGGCATTCCGGTCCTCCGCGACCTTCTCATCCGGCTCTCGTCGCGCGAATCCGGCTTCCTGGAGAGACTGGGAGGCGGTCTGGTCCGACCGGGCCCCGTGGGGAGGGACATCCTCGGCGGCGCCGACGTCTTCTCCGTGTTCGCGACGCCCGTCGAGCTCGGCCTCATCTACGAGGGCACCCGGCTCGGGGCGATCCCGGTCTCCGGCGGCACGCCTATCGGGGCCGGCGACAGCGTGGTGTTCCAGGGACGCCGATGGACCGTCGAACGGATCGAGTTCACGGAAAAGGTCGCCCACGTCGTCCCTGCTCCGAAGGGATCGTCGATACGCTTCGAGGGCGGCGAGCCGTCGCCGATGCACGATGCGCTCCCCCGCGCCATGCGGCAGGTCTACGAGAGCGACGTCCTGCCGTCCTGGTTCGACCACGCGGCCCGCGGCGTCGTCCACCACGCGCGCCGCGCCTACGCCGCCCGCCGCATCGGATCGATGCCGATCCAGACCGATGGAAACGGCGTGGTCCTGCTGCCCTTCGTCGGCACGCTGCGGCTCAAGGCCCTCGCGCTGGGCCTTCAGGGAGAGGGCCTGCAGGCCTCGGCCTCATCCTACGCGGTCCACGTGGAGGCCTGCGGCACCGCCATGGCCCACGAGGTCCTCCGATCCGTCGCCGTCAATGCGTCCGCCCGCCTCGGCGAGTGGATCGCCACCCGCGGCGCCGTCCCCGAGGGAAAGTTCGACGGCACGCTGGACCCGGCCTTCCGGGCCGCGTGGTGGGCCCGGGTGAACGACGTCGGAAGACTGGCGGGCGAGACGGCCGCGTTCCTTCTGCAGCGGCATCCGGCCTGACGGATCCCGTGGTCCGACCCCTTGGCGGTTTTCGCCGCGGGACGCCATGATGGACGATCCGGAAGGAACCGACATGGACGCACCTCCTCCACCGACCGACGGCGTCGCCGCCGTCAACCTCAGAGGCGAGGTCGCGATCTATCTCGCCCATCAGCCGACCGCGCCCACGGGGATCGTCGTCGCCGGCCGCGTCATCCAGGTCGTGGCCGGCGCGCGCGTCCTGGCCCACGCCCAGTACACCGACCGCGTGATCGAGGCGATCGTCAAGCGCCCGTCCGCGGTGGTGGCCGAACTCGAACCCGACGGCCGGGAGATCCGGTCCGTGGTCGTGCCCGTCGCGAAGGAGCGGCCGTGATGGACGCGGACGTCTCCGCCCTGCAGCGCTTCTCGGACGTTCCATACGTCATCGAGAGCACGGCTCCGAGCTCCCCCCCTCGCGACGGCCGCGCAGATGAACGCCGCCATGGGGTTCGATCTCCGCATCGACGACAGCCGGGGCGTCACGCCCGAGCACTACCACCGGATCGTCGAGAACATCCGGGGGCAGCTCGCGGCCGACCCCGTCTCGCGCAAGGAGGGATACCGGATCGAGATCTTCGACCGCGCCGTGACGAAGCCGATGGTCGAGGCCAGGAAGATCGACCGGACCTTGAGGGGGTTCGCGCGCAGTTTCGGCGCGCTTGCCGACACGGGCCCGAACGCGAACGCGTACCGGACGTCGCCCACTACGGCTTCGTGCATCGTCGTCGGCTGGAAGCCCACGGACTCGGCATCGGCCGTCATGGGCCGGCCCGTCGGAGTGCCGCACGCCGATACCGGGGGCATGGACGCCGAGCACTTCCAACAGATCGGTCTCTACCACGAGATAGGCCACTGCCTCCTGGGCGGCTCCGAGGCGAAGGCGGATACCTTCGCGGCCCTGATGATGCTGCGCCACACGGATCTGCCGCTGGAGGCGCTGAGAGCCCTTGCGAGCTTCCGCGAGCTCTCGGAGCTCACGACGCCGGACGCGAACGACGACCATTTCATCGCCGCGAGCCTGTGGCGGGTCGTCGAGATCGGCGACCGGCTGCGGGCCAGCGAGCGATTCATGTCGATGGACATCGGCGAGGTGGCCGCCGTGGCGGAGAGCATCGGCGACCGGTTCGCCACCATGCCGGACGAGATCCGCAGCATCCGGTCCTTCCGCGCCGCCTTCAATCAGGCCGCCCAGGCCAAGGTGCACTACGTCCCCGAGCGCGGAGGCCTGCGCCCGACCGACTTCGACGGCTGGCTCGTCGCCAACGCGCGCATCCCCGAGATCGAGCGCATCATCGAGCTGTCGCGGAAGCTGTCCGGCGCCGGTGGAACGGTCGAACGCGCGAAGTTCGACCCGCAGCGGGTCCGTACCGCCCTGGCCGCCCTCTCCGAAAGGGGCGACCCCACCGCGAAGAACCTGCTCCGACACATGGGACGCAGGATGCGGCCGATCGATTCGCCGCCGGAGTACATGATCGGCGACAGCGTCCGGATCCCGTTCAGATACGGCAGGTCCGAGCTGTCGGACGATCTGATCGGCTTCGACGCCGGGACGCAGACCGTGAGCTTCGATGCCGCCCAGCAGACCTACGAGGTCCGCGACCGCTTCAGCGGGGCTCCCGTACGGACGGGCGAGGTCGTGCTTCCGCCGTCGGCATTCCCGTCGATCGAGCGGGCGTCCGCGGACGTTTCCGCACCCGTCGAAGCGGAGACCCCTGCGCCCCGCCCCTGAAGAACCACGTTCACGAAGGAATGAAATGTCGTAGCGCGTTGCATCGATGCCGTAGACAAGGCTTCCATTCCTTGCGAACGTGACGGCGATTCGGAACAGCCCAGCCGTACGAGCAGGGCACTCCGAACCTCGAACGACGAACCGCAACGACGCGCAACGCATAGGAAAGAGCCGCGATGACGGACGGCCGGATCCGGGCAGCGAAGACCATCGCCCGTGAGACAATCGACATCCTCGAGAGCCTCGTGACGAACAACGGCACCGATCGTGCCGGAGCGGCCAGCACCGCCGCCAGCGTCACGCTTCTCCTGACCGGCCTCGCCGGCCGCAATCCCACCTCGGCCGACGGCGCCTTCAACGAGTGCGAGAACGGCGTGCGCTTCGCCGCGTCCGTCCTCGAGCTGCTGCGCGACGACGTGCCCAAGGAGCTGCACATCGGCACCGGGCTGAAGCCGCACCTCCCGAGCTACATCCCCCAGGAGGCCGAGGGGCACATCATGTACGGCCTGACGCGGCTGCGTTCGGCCATCCAGAACTGGACCATGCTTCCGGGCATCGACAGCGCCGAGCAGATCCAGGTCGGCCTGAGAGGCGTAGTGGTTATTGGCGGCGGTTGTACGGAGGTCATACGCTGCGGGGTTATTGTACGGATCTTCGGCTTTGCCGGTCCAGAGGGCCGGGTCACCACCACCGACGTTTCCTACGAGAGGATCGAAGGGGAAGTTACCTTTCGTCTGGTTGTAGGCGCCGATGTCGGCCATGGCCTGGGGACCAGCAGGGCTGTGGGAGAAGATGTTGGTGTTCTGATCCATATTGATGCCGGGAGCATGGAAGAGCTCCTGGTTGAATATGTCGTTGGAACCATCGTTGACCACAGTGCTGAGCGGGAAGTGAGGCGTATTGACAGTGAGAGCGCTCGGTCCGTTGACGATTCTTACGAAGCCTTTGGGCAGGCGAGCAGCATACTGTTTGTCAAGGCAACCTACGATGGCGCAGTCAATGGAGCCACCGAACATTCCAGTCTTACCTTCCATCGCTCTGGAATTGGTCTGGAAGGCGTTGGGGATGGCAGGGCTGGTCACGCCGGCAGGAACTGCGGCGGAGAAGTTGCCATGGTCAACAAGGTGGGGTCTGGTGTCAGGGAAGACAGGTACAAGGGCGAAGCTCTGGGCACCGGCTGTGACTTGAGTGTAACCACCGGAGTAGTCATCGCCGGAAGGAGCTTTCTGTCCGGCTGTGTTGACGGGAGGTGCCCATCCGCCCATGGAGGCCTTGGTGGCTCCGTGGAAGAATACGTTGGACGAGCTGCCGACCTTCATATAGCCAGGTGTGATGTCCTGAGCCAGTTGCACAGGATTGCCGTTGAACATTTTGGTGTTGTTGTTGGTGGAAACGGCGTGGAAGTCTCCAGCCAGTGCACCACCGGGGTTGGCGCAGGCGGCAACCAGGTTGGCTTTGAGCATGTTGCCCAACATATTGACCTGGTTGTGAATCATACCGGCGTTGGCAGCAGCCAACGGGGTACCTTCGTCTGCGGCGTTCTTACAAACGATCATCGCTTTGGCGACGATACGGTTGTAAGTAAGTAAGTCGAGCTTGTTTGGTGTCGCTGCGTCGCATAGAGCACCGAATTCTTCCTGGTCAGCGGTTGAGGACAGGGTTACAGCACCCCTTCTGATCGCTTGCTTAGCGACGTTGAGGGCGCCGGCATCGGTTGCGTTAGCAACCTCTCTGCCACCACCGATGATTTTGGACAGGAAGAAGAAGCCGACGCCTATTACTATTACGACGAGCACACAGGCGGCTGCTAAGCCGAGTGTTGCCCCTCTCTGTCGTCGTACTGTCATAATTTTATTCCTCCACGCACCGATTGCTCGGCTCTTTTTCGTAATTAGTGCTCCGGTCCAACCGAAGGCTTTGAATAAGGGTCTACGAGATTAGTAAAGTGAAACTCTGTTAATTATCATCCTCTAATCTTACCCTGGCGTCAAGAGTCTGTTTCATCTCTCTGGATTCCTTGTAACCCTAGCTGGATGGCGATAACCCTGGATTACATGCTTTTAATATTCCCGGAAAAGCTGGGAAATATAGATTAAATTAGCGATGGTTAATATTTAATCTTGCTGTCTTTCATAATTGGCGGTGCCGGCGAGTTCTCTTCCCTCGCTCTCATCTCGGCAGGAAAGGGCTGAAATGGCGGCAATGACGAGCCAGAAGACAAAGTGCACCTGCGGTCGGTAGAAGACCGTGTCCACCAGACCCTGGACCATTAATGAAATCAACGCTGCAGCCAGCCCCAGGGCCAGATAGCTGAACTGGTTCTCTTTATAGAAAAGCAGATGGGNNGAGAGGCTGAATAGAATCAAGAGCGCAAAGGACAAGAGCCCCAGTATTCCGGTTTCTACACCTACCTCCAGGGGCACGCAATAGGTGCCGAGGGCATCGAAGCCGCTCTTCATATATAGTCCGTAGGCCAGACGAAAGGCACTGTTGCCGGAGCCTACCCCCAGCCACCAGTTGTCGGCGAACATAGCCATGGAGGCGCGCCAGACATGCATGCGGTAGGCATTGCTGGAATGCTCGGACCCGGCAAATATGGAAGCCAGTCGTTGCTCAAAGGTGGGCATGAGGAAATGCAGCGCTACATAAAGGGCGCCTGCCGCGGCCAGGAAGATGAGGGCGCTGGGGGCAATTAGCCTGGGTTTCTTGCTGAAGAAATAGACCGAGAGGGCCAGCACTATAAAGCCGCCGGTGCCGATGATAGATAGATAGCCGCCCCGGCTGCCGGTGAGGAAAATAGCCACGGCTGTGATGATGGAAGTAATGAGAAAGAGCGGAGAGAAAAGAAAACGCAACTTGCTCTTCGCCTTACCTATATATGTAGACATTGCCAGGGACAGGGGAGCCAGGGGCAGCAGGTAGCCTGCCAGCAAATTAGGATTGCCCAGGGTTGAGTAGATGCGGGTGCCTTTATTTTCAACCGTCGGATCTTCCCAGGTAGCCAGGGGGGCCACACCGATTTTGTACTGATAAAGGCCATAGAGGCTGACCAGAAGCCCACTCAGAAGCGCTGCCGAAAGGAACCAGGGCAACCTTTCTTTGCGGTCCAAAAGGCTGGCCTTGATCAGGAAATAGGAAAGGGTGTAGACCACCACCTTGCTCAGACCTTTGATGCTCTGCGGCAAGTAATGGGAAGAGATGCTGGAAATAATGTTGGCGGCCAGGTAGAGAGCCACCATCAAATCCATCATATTGAACTTGAAGGTCGAGCCGCTGCCCAGAAGGCGTGATACTAAGTAGACACCGCCTGCACCAAGGGCTATCAGAGCCAGGGCCTCTTTATCGGAAGCAAACTGAGGCAAGCCCAGTGCGGCAAAGAGCACAAGCAGGATCAGAAACGAGAGGGTATTAAGACTTTGCCCGAGGCGCGGCGCGAAATTAAGGGTCTTGAGCTTAGAGCTTAGACCATCGAAAACAGTAAGCAAGGAGCCAAGCAGGAGGGATTCTCTCACCAGTTGACCAAAGCGGTCATCTAGTTTGGATGCGGAAAGCTTCATTACGAGCTCGTTTAACACTTGCCAGATCTACTTATTTGGTGGCGCCGGCGTAGATGTCGACAACCACGCCCTGAACTCTGTACTTGAAGGCTTCAAGCTCTATCTGGTTGCCCACTTTGATTTTGTTGCCGCGAATCACATAGCCGTCTTCCGTTTGCTCCGAATCGTCTTGCACGGTGACTAGAAAGTCGTGGGCGATAGCATTGGCCGGGTCGGGAAAAGCCACGGCTTTTTTGCCGTCGGGGCTGAGAAAGGCCACTTGTTTCTGCCAGTGCTCGCATTTGACTATGGTCATGGGCGGATGAACTGGCTGGTTGCGAATGGTGATGCTGGCTTTCTGACCAGGGGTGAAAAGAGTGGTGTCTTTTGTTTTGAGACCGGTGATAAAGACTTCGATGTTGACCCTGGGAGTACCCTGGATTTTTTGGTCTACCCCGGCATAGCCGGCTTTTGCCAGACCAAGACCAAGCACGGCAGTCAGAGCTCCGGCCAGCAGGCTAAAATCGATGAGATTGAGGCTTCTCTTTTGGGTCATCACTTACTCTTTTGCTTTCTTTTTGGCGCTTGGTTCGGCTTCTTTCTCAAAGAAAATGGAAACCGCTCCGGTTACTCTTCTTACCAGCCGGACCTTTTCATGTTCGACTTCCTGCCCATATTCTAATTCCTCAGCCCCTTTGATTCGTAAAAGGTCAAGAAGATGACTTTTTTCTTCCGCAGTGAGGGTGAGTTTGCCTGTGTGGAAATCGTTGGCCAGCTTGAGCAGGTCCATGGCACTCATCTCTAACGATATTTCTGGCATTGGTTTTCTTGTCTAGAAGAGCTAGGACATATTAGCAGCTTGACCACCGCACGCGCTTTTCAAATTTTTGCAGATATTTTTGCGGTAAATACGTAGGGGCTTGTCGAAGAATTCTCTCAGGAAGGTAAATCCATACACATGGCGATGACCGAGTCAAGAAAAGCTCTTACCCGAAGGAATTAAGAAAATGGCGCAATTTGAAAATAACAGCAAGCGTGTTGAAGGGATGAAACTGGATGATAACCGCGAAGGCGGCGAGAATCACGGCGACAAACTGGTCAAGGCTGCTTACGGTGACCAGGGTGATATGGGCAACGATAATACCCGTGAGCTCTTGCGTCAAAACGAAGCATTCATCAAGCAAGTTCAGGAGCAAGCCGACCGCGTGGTGGCCAGTATTATGAAGAGTTTTGATGCTCTCCCCCTGGACAAGCAGGAGCAATTTGTAAGCGGCATCGACCGCAAGAATTTGAGCAAACACGATGTGGTTTACCATACTTTTCTGCAGAATTGGGATGCCCGTCAGGCGAACGCTTCTGTATAGAGGCTTTTTGCCCTGAACTAGCGCTCAGAACGTCAGTCGGGCAAATTGAGCTTTTCCAGATGCTCTAGCATTTCTTTCTGGTTTGTAACGGCAGTGCCCGGTTTTCGCACCACAATAGAGGCGGCCAGGTTACCCAGAGCCATTGCTTCTTCCATACTGGCACCGGAAGTGAGCGCCAGAGCCATTGTGGCAACAACTGTATCACCTGCGCCGGTGACGTCGAAGACCTCAGAACGATTGAAGGCCGGAATTTCAAACATGGGCTTGCCCTTCTGGAAAAGGACCATGCCCTCGCCGCCCCTGGTAACGAGCAGGGCTTTCACCCCCGACTTATCGAGCAAAATTTCGCCCAGCTTCTGCAGCGACTCTTTGGAGTTAATCTCCATCTGGGCATAGGCTTCCGCATCGGGCTGATTGGGCGTCATCAAGGTACAGTCCTGAAAGCGCTGGAAATCCCCCTGGGCGTCGACTATGACCATCAAGTCTTTTTCCCTGGCCATTTTTTTGACGGCGGCAATGACACCATCGGTAATGACACCGGCTTTATAGTCGGAGAGAATGACGGCATGTGTTTCAACGTTTTGAGCGTTGTTTATCTTTTCAATGAGAGCCGCTTCCGACTCTCGTGAGATCGGTTCATGGCTGATTCTGTCTATGCGCAGCAGTTGTTGCATCAAGCTGTGAGACTTAGAAATGATGCGGGTTTTTACCGTGGTCGGACGGGTCTTGTCTTTGACCAGGTCATGGGTAATACCATGTGCTTCCAGGCATTTGGCCAGACTGTCGGCAAAGCCGTCTTCACCGCAGATTCCTATGGCATGACATTTGCCGCCAAGGGCCGTGACATTATGGGCGGTGTTGGCGGCGCCTCCGGGAATATGTTCGGTTGAGACATGCTCCAGGATCAGTACCGGCGCTTCTCTGGATATGCGTTCGGGTTTGCCTTCCAAAAGGCGGTCTATCAGGAGGTCTCCCACTACCGTGACGGAGCCGCCGCTCAGATTGATGATGCGGGTTTTCAGACGGTTTCTGGAAAGTGGGCTCATCATTGGAACCGTGGACTTTACGCCTAAATCAGTTGGATGCACTCTCTCCAATTCCTTAAATAGCTGCTTGCCGAGCTGGTTGTCAGGGTCTATGCCCAGGGCAAAGAGGGTAGACTTCTTTGCTTCCTCAATATAGCGTAAATGTTGGTAGAGACGAGCTAGATGAAGTGCATTTGAAAGAGCATCGCCGGGTGAAAGGGAATTAGTGAGATTTTCTCTGGCCCTGGCAAGGCCCGCCCTTTCAGCGCTTGTGAGCTTGTCGTCGTCGGTTATATGGGTCTCAAGAATCAAATCGGTAATTTGAGGTTTCAAATTATTTAGTCTCAGGTCTTTCTTCTCACATTCAAATTCTGATTTTCTAAGCTGGAAATGCTGCCTCAAACCGATGGGAAAGAAGAGACCGGGATTGGCGGAGGGATTTAGATCGCTGTCGTTGCCGGCAAGCGTGAACTCTTTGCGGGTTCTGATCTCATCTTTCTTTTCCGGTTCGATGTGGCGACTGAGCCCGCCCGTTTCAATCTTGCGAGTCAGGAACGCTCTCTTTTCACTTTCTTCTTTCAGCCCACGACCGCTGGCCTCCACCTGCAAGCGACCAGAGAGCCTGCGGGAATCAGGCTCCCGGGTTTCAGAGTTGAGGCGCTCATTGGCCTTAAGATCGGCCTCCCGGGCCGATGTCTTCTCCGGCAACTCTTCGGAGTTGTCGCTATTGTTTGTCGGTTTTTGGGAATGGACCATGGGTTTTCAAGAGTCGCTTTCTACAATGGCATTATAAGTGCCGGGGCGGTGCTAAAATAGCCCCATGGCTAAAGTCTTGTATCGTAAGTTTTTTGCCCTGGTGGCGCTTTTCTGGTCGGTCTTTCCCCCGGTTTCAGCGGAAGAGCCGCTGTTGAAGCCGGCCATAAAGAGTACAAACGGCGGCGCGCAACCGATTGCTCTCAGCGCCAGCCATGTTCGTAAAGATGTTGGCGCGGCAAAAAAGATGGCGGCCCTGCGTTGGTTCGATAAGATGGCACTGGCTGATCCGCAGTTGGTGGAGTCAATTACAGCCTATTCCTCATCAGCCTCTATTCTGGCTCGTCATCCCCATCTAGATAAAATTGCCGAAGCCGATCCTTATCTTTGCCGTCGATTGACCCGGTGGCGCGGTGCAGCCAGGGTTCTTGCAAAGAATCCAAAGGCCTACAAAGTTGTGGCAAGAGATCCCGAGGGTATATATCGAGCCATCAAAAATGATAGATCTTATGCCAAGCTGCTTTCTAAGAACCCCTATTTCAATCAGATGGTGGTAGAAAACCCGGAGCTGGGCAGAGTGTTGTCGCGCTACATGTGATGGCGGAAGCGTTCAGTCAGAGCTTTTGGGCTCCTTTATTGATTGGTCTGGCCACGGGACTTTTATCGGGCACCTTTGGTGTTGGGGGTGGTATCGTCGCCACGCCCCTTTTGAGGCTCTGTCTGGGACTTTCGCCCCAGGTTGCGGTGGGAACAACCCTGGCCGTGATTTTGCCCACGTCCATTACCGGTGTGGTCAACTATTACCGCAAAAACTTCGTGGATACGCGGCTGGCTCTGCGCCTGGCTTTGCCTTCGGCTCTAGCCGGCTATGTGGGAGCGAGGTTGACGGACGCCGTCAGCGGTTCTTTTTTGATGGTGGCCTTTGCCTTGCTTATAGCCCTGGCCGGTCTGGATTTATTGACGGGCTTTAGCGAAAAGTTGAAGAAGACCGCCGCCGGTGATACCTACGAAAGCCCACCCTGGTCCAGGGTTTTGCCGGTCGGCCTTCTGGCCGGTTTTCTCTCCGGCTTTTTTGGAGTGGGCGGGGGTTTTGTCATGATACCCATCTTTATTGCTTATTTTTCCATGCCCCTGAAGCTGGCCCTGGGCACATCGCTTTTAACCGTGGCCTTTATTGCCGTACCGGGCATTATTACTCACTTTATGCTTGACCATGTGCGCCTGGATCTGACCTTGCTACTGGTTTCAGGGGCGGTGCCCGGCTCCTATCTGGGTAGTCGCCTGGCTATAATTATTAAAGACAATCTCCTGCGCAAAGCCTTTGCCTTGATTATGCTTTTCATTGCTGCGCAGATGGTCGTCAGCGAACTTCCAAAACCGGGGACACATTGACTTGCTTCATATTCGACTGATTGAAATGGAAGCGGAAAAGTTGGCTCGAGAAGAGGCTGAACGTGCCCTTAAGGGCGGCGAGAAGCAGCTTCCCCATGAATGTGAACTGATCAAGTGCCACATCGAGGAAGAGGTGGGATTGAAGTTGGCTCAATCCTGTGCTCCGGACTTCCGCGGTTGGCTTACTTATAGGCGTCTGAACAGCGATCTTGTCATAATTCGAGGTCGTGCCTTTCAGGAAGCTTCCTCCTTCATGTTCGGAGCTGGTAAGTGGAAAGCCGGTTTGGATGTGCCTTTCGGCCTTGATACCGTGCGCGAGCGGCAGCGCGGCTTCGATGTGTCACCGCCCCAGGCCCTGGATCACCTCATGGTCAATTTTGGCATGGGCAAAAGCCGCCGGGTTTTTCTCTGGTATGGAGAGAATATTGCCCCCTACAGATTGATTTTTGAAGAAGAACTGCAGGAATTGCAGGACTTACAGGCTGGTGAAAGCCCCCAGAAGAATCTCATGGAGGCCCTGAGCGAGGGCATGGGTTGGATTTTAAATAAGCCCAGGGAATTGACTCTGCCCGAGTATATTAAGCAGCTGAAGCCGAAGTCCGGTTAGCTTATTTGGGACATGGCTTCCGGGGATACGCCGAGCTGAGCCTTAATTCAGGTTTCAAAGCTATTTCTCAATTATCATGCTCCCATGGGTGGAAAGTTCTTTAACTTCATGAGCTTAAAAGGTGCCGGCAGGGCCGTGGTTCCCGCCAGCCTGGTGGCTTTCATTCTGGCCGGGCTCTGTCTCGATAGACTTATTTTTCCGCTTCTGGAAGATTACAAAGTATTCTGGGGCGCCGCCTGGTCTGATGACGAGAAAAAACTATTCAAGCTCAATTGCTTGCGGAACTGGGCTTCCAGCCAGGACCCACTTTTTCGCAATCATCTGATCAAGCCCCTTGCCGAAAAGGATAGGCGCGGACCGCGCATCCTGGTCATGGGTGATTCCTTTGTCTGGGGTGACGGCTACAGAAACATCAATGATTTGTGGTGGCGGCAATTGAGTCGTCAACTGGCGGCGCGCGGCTTCAGCCATGTAGAAGTTCTGGCGGCCGGTTATCCGGGCTTTTCCACGGCTCTGGAAACAAAGGCGGCCAGGCGTCTAATTAGAAGTCTCAAGCCTGATTTGATCGTTTTTGGATACACTGAAAACGATGCTGATGAGGGCCTGGTCAAGCAGGATTGCGCTGCTTCCATCTCACGGGCTTCCGGTTTGTTTAAGCGGCTTTTGCCTAATCTGTGCATCTATCTTGATCGACAGATGTTTTCTCGCTGGAAGAGTTTCTCCAGCCTTGAACCGGCTTCAGAAGAGAAAAAGGCTCAAAAGTGGGAGTTCCAACTTCTGGATGGTGAGAACTTTAAGCGCTTCAGAGGCACTGTGGCCGACATGGGGCAACTGCTGAAGGAAAGCGGTGTGCCCGGATTTGTCGTCAGTCTGCCCAAGTCGCCTGATGCTAAGTATTATGAGGCCTGCTTCGAGCCGGTTAAGCCGCTATTTTCAGAGGCGGCCGTGCCTTTCCTCGATCTTTCTCAACCTCTGAAAGGTTGGTACGGAGAGGCTTTGCCTACGGTGCTTGCCCTCAACCCCTTGGCTATGGTCAACCCGGGCAGTTTCCTGCAAATTAGCCCGGCTAATTCCCATCCCAGTGCGGCCCTGACTTATTTTTACGGGCGGCAGGCGGCGGATTTTATCGAAAAAAACTATCGGCATGTGCTGGGCTCAAAGGCGGCGCCGCCGTCTGCGCCCTCGCTCTCCATCAACGATTGTATGCCTATTTTTGCAGGCGGCGTTAGCACCGGCTCCGGTGTGGAATTTGCCTATCCCGATCCCTCTTTGCTCTTAAAGATGCCTGGTCGCAAGCCTTTTGTGCAGTTCAATCTGGAGACTCCGCTTTCGTTGAAGAAAATTCAGGTGAAGGCGGTCGGTCCCTTTCCGAGGACCTGCACTTTCTATGTGACCACCATTAATGCCGCCGTGGGCTTCGACACAGGCAAGACCGTTGTTCTT